>JRHI01000918.1_pt1 | contig 28800 bp, 19 predicted proteins | sample 215371 | NCBI WGS metagenome assembly JRHI01 (sample SAMN02929681, study PRJNA255918) | sediment metagenome | biome: cave system; feature: Ice Cave; material: Sediment; isolation source: sediment from deep within a dark volcanic ice cave with no known source of... ...
CCCTAAGCCAGGAATACCCCATGCGGCTGGCCCATCCGGTCTACTTGCCGGCGCGGCAGAAGGTCCGCATCGCTGTTGAGATTCTGCATCCTTTCCGCTGGCCGGCACCAGGTGACTCCGCGCTGGACGAGAAACTCAAAGATTTTGTGAAGCAGTGTCTGAACAACGTGGCCGGCTTCGTGCTCTTCGATGAGCCCGACCGCTGCCAGGTCGAACTCCCCAGGGCATGGGATGCCGTCGAATCGGCTCCGCCGGCGAGTTACTGAATTTTGTGGCGCATCTGCCCAGCAGAAAGTAGAAGTAATCGCACGTTCATGGCGCGGTAAAACGTAAAGAAAAGCAATGGCATCCTCGCTCAACACTAGCCAAGGAATCCCGGAAACTGGCAATCGCCGCGCCTCTCCTCGTGAAAGACTCGGCGGTTTCGTGCTCGTGTTTTTTGAAGGCGATAGATGGGGCAAACTCGTCAATCTCAGCCCTGGCGGCATGACCTTCGAATTTACCCAGCCGCCTCCCGTCCGGCAACCGTTCACTTTCACGGTCGAAGTTCTGGGACTCAATACCGCGCAGTATCAAAGCTCCATTCAAACCGAAGGTCGTGTGGTATGGACAAATGAGCGCGACAACACTGCCGGTGTGCAGTTCACGAATCTTTCCGAAAACGCGCACCGGAAGATAAAACAGTGGCTTTTTTTCCGCTCACCCTCGGTAATCGAAGATGCTTCTCCGGTTCAGCACGAAATATTGGCGGGCATCAAAGAGCACCTTCGCGAGTGTTTGAATGGACCGGTTACAATGCCTGGTCCCGCTATAAGCACGGCCTCCCTCACCACTTCTGACGACAGCTTGGCGTCCGCCGCAACGGTACCGTTCGTGGAACCTATCTCCGAGGAGCCGGCGCCCGCTGTTATTCTGTCCGCTGACACAATTGTTCAAGAATCCGAAACTAGCAGCCCTTCGAGGGTCGCGACGTCGCCTTCTACGGTGGAAGACTTCCAAGTCACCCCGCTAAATACTGAGTCGGGCGCGGACTCCACTGAAGAAATTCCTTTTCTCGAACTTGTCGGGACGTCTGCACCAGAACCCCCGATGGCGCAAGCTCAAATCGAACCGCTAGCGGAGGCAGCGCCCGCCGAAGCAGCAGCCGAAACCGCAGCACCAAAACCGATCGCTGAGTCAACTCCGCTCGAAATGGCCTCGTCGAACCTCGAAGCAGTACTCCGCGAACAAGGCATCCCTTTACCGTCCTCAGAGTTGAGCAACGCCATCATAGAAGAGACTCAGGCGCCAGAGTTCGTCCAATTCTCTGAATCCGAAGCCCGCGTATCGTCAGCGGTGCCGGTTGAAGTCATCGCCGCGTCAAAGCCGCCTGAATCGCCCGCAGAAGCGCACCATGAGCAAGCAATACTTCAAGACGGGTTACACGCAAAGCCGGAACCCGACCTCTACGTGGCTAGCGAACCTGAAGTTGCAACGGTAACCGAACCAGCCGAAGCAAACCTTCGCACTCCCGTACCATTAGTCTCTCGACCCGGGCAGGGAAAACCCAACTCGGCGGACGCTTTCGCGGTGTCTGCGTCCAGTGCAACGAAATCTGGCCATGCAAACTTTACCCAATCGATTCCAGCTCAAAAAACTCCCGCAAAACAAACAGACCTCGACCGGTTGCTTGTGTTCTGCCTTGTTGGATGTTTTGTCCTACTCTCAGTTCTCGGTCTGGGAATCATGATGTCCCAGGCGAACCGCTTGGCCCTGACCGCTTTGCTTGAAAATATACGCAAGCCATTCATTTTCAAGACCTCGCCGCCTCAACCGAAACCAAATGCTGCCCTTCAACCATTCCAGATCGAAGTTGTGGATATCAACAATCGCCGTTGGCTGCTAAATTTCGGGAGTCCGGCAACGTCCGCCGATCCTGTCGCGCCGGCTCATAAACCCACGGCTTCTGCTCCTGTTTCCGCGGCAAAGCCCTCGAGGCCGTCCATAAGCAATGCCCCTGCTAATCTTCCGCCGCAACCCAACTCCAAGCCGGAAATGCCCAATGCCACGGCCCCTTCGCTCAATCCCGCGACAGACACCGTGCCGCCCCCTTTGGACTCCAATGGCGCGCCCGCTTCGGCAATAAACCAACCCGCACCAGAAGCGTCGGCGAATCTTGAAACTAAAGCTCCCGATGCGAACGTCAAACCCGCTCAGGACATCTCTAACGAGACTGCCGCTGGAGCGGCCGGGCAACCGGCACAACCCGCGAGCCAACCCGCTGCACAACCCTCGCAACCTATCGCTGAGTCAGGTACGGATCCCGCCGCCCAATCCCGTACTGCCGCAACCAAAATCCCAACGGCTTCAAGTCCTAACCGCCCGGTGCAATCTGCCATACTGATTGCTTCCGTGCCTCCAAACTACCCGGCAAGCGCGAGAACCGCGAAAACCCAGGGCGATGTGGTCGTTGACGCGCTAATCGACGAAACCGGCCACGTAGCCAACATGAAAGTCCTCTCTGGCCCCAGTGTCCTCCGGCAGGCCGCCAGGGATTCGTTACTGCAGTGGAAATACCGGCCCGCCCTTCTTCATGGGCAGCCCGTCCCCACACATATTCAAGTCACCGTGAAGTTTCGTATCAATTAAATACGCCGCGTCAGAACACCTGCTAAGAAAAGCTTCCTCCCATTGGAGGACTGGCCTAGAATTCCATACCCGATGGAATCGTAATGGAATACAGACACCCGTGGCCGATCAGAAAGCAAAATTCGATCTCATAGTCCTGGGCTGTGGCCCGGCTGGGGAAAAAGCTGCCGCACAGGCGGCCTACTTCGGAAAGCGCGTCGCGATCGTAGAGCGGGGCCCGCACCTGGGCGGTAGCGGAGTCAATACCGGCACGCTGCCCAGCAAAACACTTCGCGAGTCGGCGCTTTATTTTTCCGGGCTCCGCCAACGCGGCCTTTATGGCATTGATTACTCTTTGCGCGAAGGTCTGACGGTTGCTGAATTCATGCATCACAAAGATGTTGTGGTCCGGCACGAGCGCGAGAAAATTGCCTGCAACCTCGCCGCCCATCACATTAACCTCTTTTATGGCACCGCATCGTTCCAGGATGCACACACTATCGCCGTGCACCAGCACGATGGAAACATCGAACGGCTTCACGGCGACGTCATCTTGATTGCCACCGGCTCGCGTCCGCAACGCCCGCGAGAAATTGCGTTTGACGATGCCTTCGTCTTCGATTCCGATACCTTCCTCCAGTTAGACCATATTCCCACCACCCTGGCAGTCATCGGCGGCGGGGTGATTGGCTGCGAATACGCCTCCATGTTCACCGCGCTGGGTGTGAAGGTCTTTCTCGTGGATGGTCGCGACCGGCTTCTGCCGTTTCTCGACGAAGAAATCTCGGAGCGCTTGCGTGAGCGGCTCGCGGCACTGGGAATGCAGTTCTTGTTCGAAGAGCGTTTGGAGAAACTGCAACGAATTCCCGAAGGAGTGCGCCTTACCCTGAAGTCCGGGAAAACGCTCGATGCCGAAGCCGCGCTTTTTGCCGCCGGGCGCCGCGCCGCGGTGGATGAATTGGCGCTCGATAAGGCCGGAATCACCGTGAATCAGCGCGGATACCTCGAAGTGAACGCGTCATTCCAAACGCGCGTCCTTCATATTTACGCGGCTGGCGACGTCATCGGTTTTCCCGCCTTAGCGTCGACGTCCATGGAACAGGGACGAGTCGCGATCTGCCACGCGTTTGGATTTAGCTACAAGCAGCGGCTTGCTTCCATGCTGCCTATGGGCATTTACACGATTCCGGAAATTTCCGCTGTCGGCGAAACGGAAGCATCCTGCAAGGAAAAGGGAATTGCCTGCGAAGTGGGGCGCGCGCAATTCGCTAACAATTCCCGCGGGATGATTGCTGGGGATACTTCCGGCATGCTCAAACTGATTTTCCGCCGCACGGATAAGCAATTGCTGGGAGTTCACATTATCGGCGAACAGGCCACCGAACTGATTCATATGGGCGCAATGGCTCTTGAAAACGGCAGCACCATCGATTCATTCATTGATTTCGTCTTCAACTATCCGACGCTATCCGAAATGTATAAATATGCCGCCTACGATGGTTTGGGAAATCTCGCGGGGCACAAATTGCGTGAGGGGTAATCTGAGGCATGATTACACCAAGGCGGTCTCTAATCGGAAAGCGCGCATTAAAGCGGGGATTATTTTTTTGGAAGATGTTTTGATGTGGAGCACTTAATCTGTAGGATTGCGGGGAAATTTTAGATAAGGCAGGCGAACCGCTCCAATACTGATTTGATCGGCGCGAATGTTCGCAGGAGCCTCAAACCCCACGCTGCCCCCGGAAGCCACGAAATCATCCTGCTCCACTCCGTCTCCGCTGACGCCGAGTCCCCCGACCAAAACACCTTTGCGATAAAGCGGCACACTGCCAGGAAAAAAAACAATTCCGCTTTGATTCCCATTGGGAGGCTCAAAGCCTTGCGTGCAAGGATTGGCCAGGTCCATTTTATATAGATCGAAAAACGGGCCGCTCTGCGAGTCATCGATTCCCGGTGGAAATAATGGCTGCGCTCCAAAGCTGATTGTGCGATTCGTGACGGCTGTACCTTTTGGAATTCCCGGAAGATCGGCGTTAGTTCGCGACGCGCTATTGAAATAAACCATGTTTCGAGCCTTCGCAACCGCCACATCGATGCTGAATACAGTTGAATCTGGCATCCGTCGCAAGCCAAGGATCGTGCCGTTCAGATCCGCTATAGCGATGGCCATGCGCGTGCGCGAACCAAGCGGCAAGCGAATCGCCGCCCTGGTTGTATTCGCAGTTTTTTCCGCGTTATCCAGAATCTGCTTAACTTCAATAGCGGAAAGCCCGCTACTCGCACCTGTCGCCGGCGCGATAAGGTCGCCATCTGGAGGCGCTCCGTCGCTCGGAATGGCTCCAACGAGAAAAGATCCCGCAAAACTTCCGGGACCAATTCCGGGAGGCACCGTAGTTTGCTTCACAAAAGGCAGCGAGATGCCGTCAATCACAACAACGCCGGGAGGCGCGGGGGATGGGCCGAAGCCGCTTGCGACCGCCGCCCAAAAGGCAGCAAACTCGCCAACTTCAGGTGTTACGCCGGTTACGCCCACACCGCCGGCAAGCTTTCCATTTTTGAACAGCGGAATCCCACCGGGACCCACCGCGTTGGAATCGCTGTCACTGACGCTCGTCTTCCCGGTGATCACGCCGAGACCGGGTGTGCCATCGAGATTTCGTGAAGTTGGCACAGACTTTCCAGGAAGAAAAGCACTGGTTAGCGTGCAGCCGCGATTGGTGTTTTCAATTCCGTAAAGTGCGGCGTTGGGAGCGTTGATAATTCCTGGCGGAAAATGGATGCCGCTGATAAATCGCACGGTGCGCGAGGAAAGGGGAGCCTGATCGTTGCTAAAAAAGGTCGCGGTGCGCGCGAGGGCGACCGCCAGATCGTTTGTATTTACAAGCGCGCCAAAATTCCCGACGAAGGAAATCGGTGCTGCTGGCTTGCGGTATACGGCAAGAACACGCCCGGCGCGATCGACCACAGCAATCACCATGGTGGTGGGCGCGGCGGCTTGCGCGGCATTTTGCACCACGGCTTGCACATCCGCAGCCGTCAGCAAACTTGACGCTGCTGGAGGAAACACGGTTAAGGAAGCCGCGCCTCCACCGCAGCCGATCAACATAATCGCGAAAAACACAGCCAGGCCTAGCGCGAAAACGCATCCGACAATCAACGTCTTCCGCTGGCGAGACAACGGTCCCGCGGTTCCAAAGGTTTCCATCAATCGAACTGGCCGGCGCGGCATAAAGTCAGTGTATTCGTAAGAGCTTCCGAATCATGTTTCGTATATCGTTCGTATCACGGGCAACCGTTGCGCACAAGAAAGTGCTTTGCTTTGCGGCGCGAATGAGTGACTTGTTGCGAAGCGCGACCCTTGCCATGCGTTCCTGACTGGCGCCACGCATCGGCGAAAGATGTTGCCCGGCGCAGACGCTTGGTGTTAGCTAGAGCGCGATTGTTCGAAACATTTTCATGCTGTAACGGCGCGCCCTCGCGGTCACGGCTTCAAGGAGTTGACTGCGCATTCCCTTTTCGCAAAAAACCGCAGTTCCGTTTTGTTGGCGGAAGCGTGCTGATTTGCGTTGGCATGCTAATCTGCGCTGTTTCTCTGTTTCCGGCAAATTCTTTCGCTCTCCAATCTCAGGAAAACGTGCCACAAAGAATTCCCCGGCAGACGGCGTGGAAAGCCGCGGCTCTGGATGGGATGGTGCGTGAACGCACATTGCAAAATCCCTCGCACGGAATCGGCGGGGCCGCCCTGACGCTTCGCAATATCTCTAACGATGAAGTCCGCCACGTGGCCACAAATGGCGAAGGCGTGTTTCGTATGCTGGCTGTTTCGCCGGGACAATATGAGTTGCGGATCGAAGCGCCAGGTTTCACCCCGGTAACGCAATCGGGAATCACGCTCGGAGCCAATGAGCTTGTCACCACTCGAGATCTCCCTGGAACCAATTGCCGCGCGGGACGAAGCATCGCGCCTTCCGCGGTATTCCGAACTTGGTCCCCCCGAAATGCCGCAATCGCCAACAGCGTCCGTAGCTTATCGCGAATTGCGGCGCAGACTCGATGCGGACCCGAATTATATCGAGAACTTTGGCGTGGAATCCATGCCTCCGGCATCTGAGGTGTTTGCCCCGGAGGCCGACCGCTGGAAGGTTACGATGCCGGAATGGAAGCGTTACGAGCGGAGCGGAGAATATCCGTACGTAAAAGGGCACTGGTGGGATCCCTTCAATCGCAACCGGCTCAAGGGCGATGAGCCTATCTGGCCCGCGCGTCTTGGCCAGCAGACATTTTTAAATGTAACCGCAACGAGCCAAACCTTTTTCGACGCGCGGCGATTGCCTACGCCAAGCAACGTGAGCGCGGCGCGCCCGGGCAGCACGGAATTTTTTGGCAAGGGAGAACAAGCATTTGCCGATCAGACGCTTCGCTTTTCGCTGGATTTATTTCATGGTGACACTTCCTTCCAGCCAGTCGGCTGGCGAGTGCGCATCACTCCGGAAGTGAGTGTAAATTATTTGGCGGTGCGCGAGCGCGGCGTGGTGAGTCCTGATGTGCGTAAGGGAATTACGCGGCTGGATGCGCATGCGGGATTGCAAGAGGCTTTCGCCGAATACAAGCTTGCGGATCTGAGCGCCAACTACGATTTTATTTCTGCGCGCGCGGGAATCCAGCAATTGTCGAGCGACTTCCGTGGATTCTTATTTGTGGATGAGCAGCCAGGCTTGCGTTTCTTCGGCAATTTGCGCTCGAACCATTTGGAGTACAACCTCGCCTACTTTCATTTGCTGGAGAAAGACACCAACAGCAGACTGAATAAATTTGAGTTGCGGCACCAGCAAGTGATCGTCGCGAATCTGTACTGGCAGGATTTTTTCTGGCCTGGTTACACGGCGCAGTTTAGCGTGCATTACAACAAAGATGATGCGACAAGACATTATGATGATAACGGGTTTCTGGTGCGTCCCGCGCCTGCAGGATCCATCCGCGAGCACACTGTGCGCGCTGCATATCTCGGCTGGACCGGCCAAGGACACATCGGACGCTTCAATCTGAGCCATGCGTTTTATCAGGCGCTGGGCAGCGATGATTTGAATCCGCTCGCCGGACGCGCAGTGACGATCAATGCGCAAATGGCCGCCGCGGAAATTTCGCTCGATAAGGACTGGACCCGGTGGAAGATATCGGGCTTTTACGCTTCAGGCGACGGTAATCCGCGAGATGGACGCGCGCGAGGCTTCGATTCAATTGTGGATTTGCCCTCATTTGCGGGCGGGATTTTCAGCTTGTGGAACCGCGAGGGAATTCGCCTGAGCGGCTCGGGGATTTTGCTGACCTCGCCGAATAGTTTGCTGCCGAGCCTGCGCGCGAGCAAAGAGGAAGGACAAGCGAATTTTGTAAATCCAGGAATATTGCTGCTGAACGCCGGTGCCGATTTTGATTTGACGCCAAAGCTGAAGAGCATCGTGAACGTGAATTATTTGCGCTTTGATAGAACAGAACCCATCGAGCTGCTGCTCTTTCAGGCGCCTATCCGACATTCGATTGGTTTCGACTACAGCGTAGGATTGCAATATCGCCCTCCGCTAACGGAAAACGTTACAGTCACGGGCGGAGCGTCGGCGCTGACGCCGGGTCAGGGATTCAAAGACATCTACACCGGAAAGACGCTATTTTCTTTGTTCGCGGCGGTGCGATTCCAATTCTGAATAGGTTTCCATTCTGAAAATGAAAGTGAATAAAGTGCGACGCCAAATTGTGCTGGTTCCGCTCGGAATGCTCATTACCGCCCTTCTTGCGGGGTTCGCGGCGCAGCACGGTCGTGCGAGAGCGGCGAGCGAAGTTGCAGTGCGAAGAACTTTACTCGCGCAGGGCCAGGTGGAAACCGAAAGAAAAAGCGCCGGGTGCGTTTCGTGTCACGTCTCGACAGACGAGCCGACCATGCATCCGACAGGAACCGTGCATCTCGGGTGCACCGACTGCCACGGCGGAAACGCGGAGGCAAAAGTTCCTAACGGCGCCGCGCTGCAATCGGCTGAATATCAGCAGACGAAATGGAAAGCTCATCCACAAGCGAGCGGCAAAAAGTTCGAAAAAAATGGGCTCGAACCGATTTCAGGGCGCCCGCAGCGCCTGTACACCAAATGGCTGGAGCAGAGCGCCGAGTACGTGCGCTTTATAAATCCGGGAGACCTGCGCGTCGCAGCCGAGACGTGCGGCGCTGCCGGTTGCCATTCGAGCGAGGTGCGCGCCGTCAGCACGAGCATGATGACGCACGGCGCCTTTTTGTGGGGCGCAGCGCTCTATAACAACGGCGCATTTCCATCAAAGGATACGCACTTCGGGGAAAGTTACTCAAAAAATGGCGTGCCGCAACGGCTGCGGAGCGTGCCGCAACCCACGAGCGAAGTAACAAAAACAAAAGGCGTGTTGAAAAAGCTTGAGCCGCTGGAACGTTGGGAGGTCTCCCAACCTGGAAACGTTCTGCGCGTTTTCGAGCGTGGGGGAGGGAAAAAAGGAGAAATTGGCAATCCGCATCCCGATGAACCTGGTGGCAAGCCCGACGCCAAGCTGGGCGAGCGCGGCTTTGGGACACTGCTGCGGACTGATCCCGTGTTTCTCGGTTTGCAGAAAACGCGCCTATTCGATCCGGCGCTTTCGATGCCGGGGACCAACGATCACTCCGGCGATTATCGAGCGAGCGGATGCAGCGGGTGTCACGTGATTTATGCCAACGACAGCTCGACCGAACACTCCGGAGCGTATTCGGCGTATGGCCACAACGGCGAAAGCGCGACATCCGATCCAACGATGGTGAAACATGCGCAGGGACATCCGATTCGCCACAGCTTCACGCGCTCGATTCCTTCGAGCCAATGTATGGTCTGCCATATCCATCCGGGAACGAACATGGTCGCGGGATATTTCGGATACACGTGGTGGGACAACGAAGTGGATGGCGACAAAATGTATCCGAAGCGGCAGCGCAATCCATCGGAGCAAGAGCGCTACCAAGCCTCTTTGAAAAATCCGGAAGGAGCGGCGGCGCGCGGGCTGTGGTCGGATCCCAAATTCTTGGAGCAGACAGGGAGCGCGGAGTTCAACGCCCAGCTGAAGCAGACGCAGTTTGCGGATTTCCACGGGCATGGCTGGGTATTTCGCGCGGTGTATAAACACGACCGCAAGGGCAATTGGCTCGACGCGGACAACAAAACAATTTCATTCGACGATCCTAAAAAGTTTGAGAAAGCTGTACAGCTCGCCGACATTCATTTGAAGAAAGGAATGCACTGCGTGGATTGCCATTTCGAGCAGGATAGCCACGGCAATGGAAAGCTCTACGGAGAGCCGCGTGCGGCGATTGAACTGGACTGCACGGATTGCCACGGGACAGTGAATCACCAAGCCACGCTAGTAACGTCAGGCCCGGCATCGCCAGCCGGCGGGACACAACTTGCGGGATTGCGCACACCCCGGGGCGCGCGAAGATTCGCTTGGCGCGACGGGAAACTATATCAACGGTCCATGGTGGAGAGCGAAAAGGAGTGGGAAGTGGTGCAAGTGGTTGACACGATCACCCCGGGAAACGCGCACTACAGCGAAAAATCGCGGCGCGCGAAAACGCTGCTGCGCGACGGAGCGACCTGGGGCAGTGTGCCCGCGGACGAAACGCAGCTCGCCCACGGCAACAGCCGCATGACTTGCTACAGCTGCCACACTTCCTGGACCACGAGCTGCTTCGGGTGCCATCTGGAAATGAAGGCGAATGCGCGGCGTCCGATGCTGCACAACGAAGGTCTAACGACGCGCAACTACACTTCGTACAACTTTCAGGTGCTGCGCGACGACATCTTTATGCTTGGCATAGACGGCACGGTAACCGGGCATCGCGTGGCTCCGGCGCGATCCTCGTGCGCCGTCGTGGTCAGCTCGCAAAACCAGAATCGCGAATGGCTGTACTACACGCAGCAAACGGTTTCCGCCGAGGGTTTGAGCGGAACGGCGTTCAGCACATTTGTTCCGCATACTGTGGGCTCCGCGGAAACAAAGCAGTGCAGCGATTGCCACGTTGCTGCGAAGGCCGACAACAACGCCTGGATGGCGCAGGTGCTGCTGCAGGGCACGAATCTGGTGAATTTTATGGGGCGCTACGTTTATGTGGCCACTGGGATGCATGGATTCGAAGCCGTGGCTGTCGCGGAGCACGACGAACCGGAGGCCATTATCGGCAGCGATCTCCAACGCATCGCCTATCCTGACCATTACGAAAAACATGTTGCGCGCGGCAGCGTGCTGACGACGGCATATCGCCATGAAGGGAACGTCCTCGATGTGCAGCTTCGCGGCGAGTACTTGTATGCGGCGAATGGAACGGGGGGCATGCGCGTTTATGACGTCGCGAACGTTGACAACAAGGGATTTTCGGAGCGCACGGTAACGGCGCCAGTTTCGAAGCTTGGACAGCGTCTCTACGTGAAGACTCGGAACGCCATGGCCATCGCTTCTCCCAGCACAATGGCCATTGATCCGATGAGGACGCGACGGCCGGAGAACGAAGAGCAGGCGATTGCGGTGCTATACGGTTTTTTGTATGTCGCTGATAAGGAAGAAGGCCTCGTAGTGGTGGGTGACCCGAACCTGAAAGGAAAAAATCCCGGCGTCGGGACATTGCTCGACGGCGATCCGCGGAACAATTTCCTGAAGCGTGCGCTGTCCTTCAATCCAAACGGCGTGCTAAGCGGCGCACGGCGGATTACGATTGCGGGAACGTTTGCCTACATATTGTGCGATCGCGGGCTGGTGGTGGTGGATCTGGCAAATCCGCTGGAGCCGCGCGTTACGGCAGAAATTGGCGCTCCGGAATTATTGGAGCCGCGAGGGATTGCCGTGCAGTTCCGCTATGCTTTTGTGGCCGATCGCGAAGGATTAAAAGTGCTCGATGTGACGGAGCTGGCCAGGCCGCGTGTGGTGCGAAGCGCGGTGACACCGCTGGCGGATGCCAGGAGCGTTTACATTGCACGGACGTACGCTTATATTTCCGCCGGCAGGCAAGGCGTGGCGATTGTCGATGTGGAGAACCCGGAGAGGCCGCGCGTTGAGCAGATCTTCAATGCGGATGGGTCCTTGAATGATGTAAATGATGTGAAGATTGCAATGGTGGCGGCCAGCGCTTATGCGTTTGTGGCCGACGGAAAGAATGGCATGCGTGTGCTGCAAATCATTTCGCCCTGGGATTCGCCCGCGTATGCAGGCTTCAGTCCCAAGCCGACGCCCAAACTGATTGCTAGTTATCCCACGGCCGGCCCGGCGCTGGCGATCTCCAAGGGAATCGACCGCGACCGCGCTGTGGATGAAAGCGGAAATCAGCTTGCTGTGTTCGGGCGGCGCGGCGCGCGACCCTTCAATCGCGCCGAAGCGGAGCGCTTGTACCTGCGCGACGGTAAGGTCTACACGGTGGTCGATGACCCTGCCGATGCGCCGCGTGCTGTTACGTGGGTGGATCGCGCAAAGAACTGGATACGAGCGGCATTGCGTTAGCGACCCCGTAAACTCCATTGCACTCCCCGATGTATTCTCCTACGTATCCCGTGGCTTATGGCAAGCATCCAAAGAATTCATAGCCAATCTGCCGCATTCTCACGCAAAATGGTGATGTCGGCGATTTGTACCGAGCGTGCGCCAGATGAGGCGGCCCAGCGGTCATTAAGGGCCGGAGGATAATGAAAGAGAAAGACTATTTGCTGGCCAGTGACTTCGATCAGACGCTCAGCTTCAATGATTCGGGTTTTCTGCTGAGCGAATTGCTCGGCGTAACCGATTTTCAGGAAAAGGTAGAGGGCCTCTCGCAAATCAACCTCGTTCAGCAGGGCGCGGAGCTTTCTTACCTGATTCTGCATGATCCTGCGTTCCGAAAAGTTCGCCGGGAGCAGTTGGCGGAAGTTGGCAAGCGTGTGCGCTTGAAGAAAAACGTGCCACTTTTCGTTGAGGCGCTCAATTCCTTGGCGGAAGGCTATAAGTTTCAGTTTTGCGTGATTTCAGCCGCGCCAGAAGAAGTTGTGATGTCCGCGCTCGAAGGTATTCTGCCGCCCGAGCGCATTTTTGGTACGAGGTTCCGTTACGATGCGTCGACCGGTGAAGTGGAGGCAATCGTTCGCGCTCCGGCGGGCTACGGGAAGGTGGCGGTGCTGGAAGAGTTGCGGACGGAACTGGGAGTCAGCCACGACCGCATGATTTACGTCGGCGATGGAAGATCAGATTTGCCGGTGATGATGCACGTCAATCAGCATGACGGGCTTACCATCGCCGTGTCGGAAAATCGTTACATTACCCATTTGGCGCATCGCACCGTCTTGAGCGATGACGCGCTGGGAGTACTGGTGCCAATCATGGAAGGAATTTTCAAATGGGATTCGGCGAAGATTCGCCGGTACTTTGCTTCTCGCGGCTTGATGCTTAAAGAGTGGGACAAGACCCGCACGGACTGGCTGACGATTGAAGAGGCGGGCGGAACGAAGGTACATGCGGCTGCGGATTTCAAAATATAGATTCATTTTGCCTGAGTATTTACCGCCCGCGTGAAGTTACCGCCCCCGTTTTCCCCTCGGCCGAAGACCAAATCTGAAGTGGCTCCAGCGAAGAACTCCTCAACTTAGGCATGGCGAACTTGGGCTTCACCTCTTTGCGTTGCGACCAATCGTGATACGCGTGGCACTCGAAGCAACGGGACTCGGCGTGGTTTTCGCCGGAAGCGTGACAGGTCTGGCAAGTGGCGATGCTGGGTAGAAGAACGTCGGAAGTTTCCCGGCTGTGCGTCGCGCTGGAATGGCAGCTCGTGCACGTGAAGCCGCGATGCGCGTCATGATCGAATTTCGCGCGAGGCATCCAGCGGACGGTAATATTGGAAGCAGCGATTTCCGGCAGCGATGCCTTCCCGGAGAAATTCAAGGTGTGACATTGCTGGCAGGTTTTACGCCACAGCAGATTCTCGGCTTCAGCGGTCCGCTCCGTTACCCAGCCGGTGGGCGTAAGCACCCGGAGGGATGGAGTAATCGGTTTCTCCGTGACGTTGCGATCGGGATCGCGCGGAACTCGCAATTCATCAGGGTGCGCGGCGAGGTGTTCTTGAAATTTTTTTACGACAAAAGCGTGGACGATTTCAGGTTTGTCATGGGGGACGCCTTCGGCAAAGCGTTTGTCAAATTGCAAGAGATGGCAGGCCGAGCATGTCTGCGCGAATTTTGGCGGTGCCATTAGGGCCCGAGAGGGCTGGGCTGCTACGAAATCGGATTGCCGCGAGCCAGCGGCAGGGGCCGATGTCATGTTCGCATCCGCGAAACGCCAGGGCTCGCGCGCGGCGGATGGGCGATGGCAATCTCCGCATTCTAACTGGACGAGATGATTAGGGCCTTTTGGACCGCGTAGATCGGCATGCAGATGCACGGCGTGATTGAACTTGATGGTTCCGGTATCACGGCGCTGGTCACGAATCACCGCAAACTGGGGATGTCCGTCTGCGAAATTAGAAATGGATCGCGCCACATGCACGGAGCCGGCCGAGGACTGGAGATCGCGGTGACACTGCACGCAATTGGCGTCGCTCGTGGCGGCGAGACGTACCGCCCCGCGATGCTCGGCGTGGCAAGCGGCGCAATCGGGCGTGAAACGCTGATTGGCATGGTGAATGGGGCCGTCGTGGCAATCGAGACAGGCCTGATTTTCGGCCCGGGCGCGGAAGGCGCCGCCGGAAAGAACGTGACACGCGGCGCATTCTCGCGAAAGCACGGCATGCGCGGGAGATATTTGTCCGGCGCTGTAAACATGAGTGTCGCGCGCGATTCCGTGCCAGGCAAGCCATAAGGATGCAATCGCCAGCAACACAACAGAAAGCATAAAACGCGCGCGGCGCAATGGATTGGGCCGCTTGAAATAATTCAGGTCAATACGCTGAGCGAGTTTCTTGGTTGTGCGTATGCGCGCCACTAAATTGTCCTCAGTATCGCAGGGCCATTACGGCGTGAACGGCTCCCAGCAAAATCAGCGTCAGCGATAGAGGAACGTGCACCAGCAGCCAGCCGTGAAGCCAGCGATGCAGGCGTACCTGGCGCGTCAACTGGCGCTCTTCCTCGCAAATATTCTCCAGATCTTCGAGTGTGGCATGCGCGGAAGCAGGGGAGAGCGTGCGCACGTGCTGAAATGCGGAACGCGATTGCGCCGAATCTCCCAGGCGGAGTTGACGGGCGCCCGGATGTTCGAGGAACGGACGCATTTCGAGAAGATAGAAGCTTCGCAAAGGGCGGATTTCCTCTTCGGTCAGAGTGATGGTCGCGGTTGCAGCGGCGGCTGAGCGTTTCGCTTCGTATCCGCCGGCGCGGCTTTCTTTCGAGGCCGCGATGGTTTCGAAGCCGAAGGGACCGCAGAGCGCCATGATGAACTGGTCTGCTTCTTCGAGGAGTTGCGCGCGCACATTGTCGATTTCTTCGACGATCGTTTCGAGCGGAACCTGGTTGGTGATCACGCGCGGCAGAATATGTTGCAAGGCGGCGCCGAAAATTCCACTGAGCACGGTAATGATTAGAAGCCACATCAGCATGCTCGTGAGTGTTCCGCCGAAATGGAAGCCGCCGTGAAACAAAAGAATAGGGAGTGACAGCAGTCCGAGCCACAGGTGGCCTTGCATCCAGGTTTTGGCGCGGCCGATGCGCCAGACGGGAACTTTCTTGCGGGCGCCCAGAAGGGCGGCGAAGAGAATGAAGCCGAAGCCAGCCGTGCCGAAAATGAGGCCAAGCGTGCTGCCGCCGCGCGGGCCACGCGCTGATTTGAGCGCGTAGGGAAAATACACAAGCGTTGCAACTAAAAGGATCGCTATTGAGGCGATGAGCCAGGGTCGCTGTGTACGGTCGATTAACATCGGTTAGAAAATAAAATCCAACTTAAAACTCCGGCAGTGGACTACAAACCCTGCGCAAAAAACGTTCGTGGATCTACGCGATGAGCCGCATCATGCGGGCAGGCATAGACGCAACTTGGCTCCTTCTGATTTGTACAAAGGTCGCATGAAGTTGCCTTATGTTTGACGGTGGCCTTCTTCTGTCCCGCTTTTTCGAGGTCGTCGGCCATCACTGTGAAAGGATGCATATTGATATTGCCATAAGGACAATTGCGCGCGCAGAGTCCGCAGCCGATGCACCAGTCTTCAATGATGACTTCTAGAGAATTTCGACGGCGGATTGCCCCCACCGGGCAGCCCACCATGCAGGTGGGGTCTTTGCATTGGCGGCAAGAAGTCGCCACCAGATATTTATCGAATCGCAGACCGTCGCGAATCAGCCGGGTGACGCCATTATGGGCATCGGCGCATGCGGTCACGCACGCGTCGCAGCGCGTGCAGCGCTCCAGGTCGAGTATCAGCAGGCTCTGAGCTTCCATCAATCCTTGCGCGAGAAAATGATTGAGGGGCACGCTGCGTACTGCCCAGGAGTGCTGCCGGTTTTGTTCCTGGCGCTCGGCGGCCACCGCTTCGAGTCCCTGCCGCACGGCGGGAAATTGTTCGATCATCCGATGGAAATCCTCGGCGCTGATGCGCACCAACTCGACGTGATCGAGCGCGGTGCACGTGGCGGTGCGCTCCCCGCCGCCCAGCAGCCCGATTTCACCGAAATAATCGCCGCGTGAAAGATACGCGAGGATCAGTTCGCCCCCAGGGTGAGCTTCGGAAACCTTCACGAAGCCGATGCGAATCAGGTAAAAGCTGTCGGCGGCGGCTCCTTGCAGGCAAATGACGTCACCAGGATTATAGCGAACGAGTTCGATCTTGCCTTTTAAGTGATCGATGAATTCCGGAGTGAGGCCGGCAAAGATCGGTACGCCGCGAAGATGGTTTTCGAGTGCGCGCCGCCGGTATGTTTCATCGGTCTGCGCGCGAAACGCCTTATTTTTCTGCAGAATGTCCAGGATATTGCGGAGCATCTCGTACATCGTGCAATCGGTTTCAGCCCGCACCGTTGCCGAGCGCGAATAAAAATTCATGCAGGTCATTTCGCCGAATAAATCGCCTGGACTCAACGTGGCCACGGGGTTGTCATAGGCAAGGTCGACTGAGGCGTCAATCGGGATAAATCGCTGGCTTACCTCCTCCTCGCGTTGGTCTTCGGAGCGGCGAGCAAGCTTGCTAGTGAGGCTTTTGAAAAAACCTCGCGCGCCACCTTCGGTTTTTACATGAGCGATGGGAGAAGAAATGGAAACCCGCGCCTGGCCTTCGAGTATGAAAAACGCCGTCGAGCCATACTCCCCTTCACGGCAGACAATCTCGCCCGCGCGAAACCGCCGGCGAACAATGGCGCCGCTGTTTTTTTCCAGTAACCCCTTGGAAATCCCCTGGAAGATCGGGTGAGCCAGCAACTCGTCTGGTAAGACGGGCTCGGCATTAACGGCCGTCGCCAGGCTCGCGCGCGGGATTTCGGCGTTCACTGGAGCGTTTTCAGGCATCAGAATAGGACCGGCATACGGCGTCGCGCATCCCGGCGTCTCGAGAAACACGCGCAGCCCGTGCGATAGTAAGCCAGCATCTTTCGGAAACTTGTCCGCATGTTGGAAACTAGATGCCAAAAAGGCAACGTCTTGCGCGTTTCTTTCGCATCGTGTGCATAGTAGAATCGCTGCGATTCGCGGAGATTTTCGCGGATGTGAGTATCGCATGATTTGGAGCCAGGGCAAGAACTGTCCGATGAGAACCCAGAGTAAGGTTCACAGCTTCAGCTTTTTTCGATTGCTGTTAATTGTCGCCGCGGTTGTTTTCTTCGCTGGTGCGGCAGATGGCGCCGGCGAGAAAGCCTCATCCAAAAAAAATCGAACGAGTAGGCCCGCCGGCGCCGCTTCAATGGATTCGGGAAAATATATCGGTCCTGGCTCGTGCAGCTCCACGAGTTGCCACGGAAGCGTAAAGCCGCGCGCGGAAACACGCGTCTTGCAGAATGAATACAGCGCGTGGGTGGTGAAAGATAAGCACAGCAAAGCCTATAGCGCGCTGACGAGCCCTGGCGGTGAGCGAATGTCGCGTATTCTGAAGCTTGGTGCGAAGGCCGAGCAGGCCCCCAGATGCCTGGGATGTCACGCACTTTACGTGCCGGAAAATCAGCGCGGCCGGACATTTGATCTGAATGAGGGAGTGAGCTGCGAGAGTTGCCACGGGCCGGCTTCGGGTTGGCTTGGTTCGCATACCGTGCGCGGCTGGACCCACGAACAATCCATCGCGGCCGGCATGGTGGATACCAGAGACCTGATTCAGCGCACAAGAAAATGTTTGTCGTGCCATCTGGGCAATCAGGAAAAATTTGTGGATCATGAAATGATTGCCGCCGGCCATCCAGACTTGTATTTCGAGCTGGATTCTTTTTCCGCTGTAATGCCGCGCCATTGGAATATGCCGCGCATGAAGACCGCCGGCGAACCTGCGGAAGACGGTTCGTGGATCGGGGTTCGCGAATGGGCCGCCGGGCAGGCCGTGCAACTGGGCGCGGGACTCGAAAGGCTGGCGGCGCGGGCCCGCGGAAAAGTTTGGCCGGAATATTCAGAAATGGATTGCATCGCGTGCCACCACGCGCTGACTACGCCGCAACAAAGCTGGCGCCAGGAGCGCGGATATCCCGGGCGGCGGCCGGGTGACGCGCCATGGAACTCATCGCGTTATGCGGTGTTTCGGATTGTGGCCGAACGCGCGGATGCGGCAATGGCGCGAGAGCTCGATTCACAGCTAGTGCGTCTAGCCGAAATTATGAGCAAGGGAGTCCCCGATCGCGATGCTGCGATTGCCGCCGCGACAAATGCAATTCCTCTTACGGCGCAACTAGCGCAGAGGCTCGCCCGCCTGCAATTTGATCCGGCAACGACCTTGCATCTTCTTCAGCGTATTTCTGCTGATGACCAGGGCATTACCAGCCAAGGCGAACGCGCCGCTGAACAAGCTGCCATGGCCCTTGATTCGCTTTTCATCGCCTATAACAAAAGCGCCAAGCCCGCGAGCGCCGCGGAGCTGCGCGCAGCGATTAATGGACTCTTCCAGCAGGTCGAAAACCCTTCCAGCTACAATCCCGAGAACTTTGCCCGTCAGATGCACAAAGTGAACTCGTTGCTCCGGTGAGCTCGAGCTGCCATAGTTTTAAAGTCAGGCAAACTCCCCCGCTGCGATAGCTAACGTCTACTCAGAATTAGTTTGCTTCTCTAGCTTGCGCCAGCCTCGCGGGCTGGAAGCGCGTGCTTTCGACCACAGCGCGTGTGAAACGCCACAATTTCAGCTCCTCTCCGATCTGCAACTCACTATAAACACAGATTTTAGCTTGTGGCGAGCCATGTGCCCTTTGTGTTGCCGACGACCGTAGAACGCGGAGGTAAGCATGCACCGAACCATAGCCGGCACAACCTGGGCGCGCCTGGCCGCGCTTCTCCTGATAGCGAGCGCCAACGCCGTGGCGCAAACACAAGAAAACAGCGCCCCGATGCTTGGGAAGACCAACGAGGTTGGCGAATCGCAAATGGAACGCCGCATCGTCGTCAGCCTCGCGGACCGCAAACTCGCCCTCCTCCAGAACGGCAAAGTTGTGAAAATTTACCGTGTCGCGGTCGGCGCAAAAGTTAGCCCCAGTCCGCAGGGTGAATTCACGATTGTGCACCGCATTCCAGCGCCGACTTATTACGCGCCAGGCGCCATCATTCCTCCCGGAAAAGATAATCCCCTGGGAACGCGGTGGATTGGCCTGAGCGCGAAAGGATTTGGAATTCACGGAACGAACCAGCCGCGTTCCATTGGTCGCAATCTGTCGCACGGCTGTATCCGCATGAGAAACCGCGATGCGGAGGATTTGTTCGAGCGCGTTCGCGTGGGTGACGTTGTGCAATTGTCCAGCGAGCGCACTGGAGAGATCGCGCAAATTTTCGGCTTCGCCCCGGCGATGGTCAGCGAAGCCGCCGCGGCCACGGCAAGGGCCGTGATAACCGAGCAAGGTGAAGACGGCGGCCAGATGAACTGAATGTTGCCGGCGAGCAGCGTGGGCGATGATCGATTGTAACGAAAGCAATTCACCGCGGGAAGCGGAGGAACGGAGAAAAACATGGACGCGATGATCACAGTGGGTCAGGTCGCAGGAACGCTGGCCCTTTCGATTTGTGCTGCGCTGGGAATCGAATGGGTATTTCTCGCGGGCGCCTTTCGCTTGATGTCCGCAGCATTGGCGCGTAATCCGGCGCCGCAACCTCCGTCGAGACCTCGCCACGGCGAGCCACGCCGCCCAGCGCTCTGGCAATAAGTTTCAACCGAACCTTGCGGCGAATGGGATTGGCCGCAACGAATTTCGAGGATGGCCGATAAAGGAGACGAAGATGCTCTTTTTTAAGTATTGGTTAATTGCGGTGGCAGTGGGATTGTTTGGCGGCGCTACGGGGATTGCTGGGTACGACATTTTCATTGCGGCACAGCTGCGGCGTCTGCTGAATCGTCGCGCACCCAACGAGCAGTTGCCTGGGGAGAAGCCTGACCGCCCTTTGGCCCCGATCCGCTGGCACTTGGCGCAACAGTTGGCAGTCCTGAGCCTTGCGCCATTTCTGATCGGTATGAGCATCATCGTTGTTCCCGACGGCTCGGGGGGAGTTCGCACGAGCCAAATTTCCGGCACTCACCCGGGCACGCTTTATCCGGGAGTGCACCTCATCGTGCCGCTGGTCGACCGCGTAGCGATTTATGATTTGCGCGATCACGTCTTCAGCACCGCAGCCAGCGAAGAAACAAAGACGGAAGTACCCCACAAGAAAATGGAACCCTTGCGAGTGCAGGCTCGCGAAGGGCTTTCGATTGGAGTTGCTGTAACGGTTCGCTATCATTTAGATCCCCGGCGGCTCAGCACAATCCATACCACCCTGGCGCAGCCGATTGACGAAGAGATCGTTGCACCGGTAGTCGCGACAATTTTCCGGCAGGCTGCGCCCAATTACCTGGTAAGGGAAATCTTCGCCACGCGTCGTGAGGAGATACGCCAGAAAACTGCGGACGCGATCACCGCACGGTTGGGTGCTGACGGCATTCTCGTCAAGGAAGTATCGCTGCGGGATATCGGGTTGCCGGTCGAATATGCACGCGGCCTGGAAGGGCTGCTCCTGAAAGAGCAGGAGAGCGAACGGCTCGGCACAGAAACGGAAATCAAGGAAAAGCAGGTGCGCATCGTGGAGCTCGAAGCCGAGGCCCAGAAGAGACGCGAAATCAAACAGGCGGAAGGAGCGGCAGCCGTGCGCGTTCTGCAAGCCAAGGCCGAGTCAGACGCGATGCAGTACACGCTGCCCCTCAAGCAGAAGCAAATCGAGCAATCCAAGCTCGAAGCGGAAGCCCGAAAAGAGGCTACCCTGCAAAACGCCGATGCTGCTGCCAAGGCCAAAGTAATTGACAGCAAAGCCGAGCGCGAGCGCCAGCAATTACTGTCCGACGCCGAAGCGAATCGCATTCGGGTCACCGCCGCCGCCGATTCCGAGCGCATGAAGCTGGAGGCGACGGTGCTGACGCAAAATCCGATGCTGATTCAGAAGATTATCGCCGAGCGTCTCTCGGATAAATTGCAGATTATGATGGTGCCGATTGATGGAAAGAATTTCTTCGCCAATGACGTGTTGCGCTCGGCCTTCAGCGCAGGCGCGGGGAATAGCATGAACGCGCCGTTGGCGCCTTCGTCTGACGACACGGACGCAGCGCCAGCGCCGCCCGTGCAGACGACCGCCCGGCGAAAAAGCGTTCGTAAACCTTAAGCGCGAAGAATGGCAAGATGACAAATAATTCCTTGCGGGGCTCGGTCAGTCCGTATCTGGGAAATTGGACAAACGAAAAACGTGCGAATGTCGCCCACCGGATGGCTGCGGCTCCCGGCAAATGTGCTTGTGTTAAGATGTGTCTGTTTCCCCGTGTGCTACGAACTGAAATCTTCAAAGCTTCGGCAAATAGTTTTTCTTGCGTTCTTTCTCTCCATTGTTTTCAGCTTTTTCTTTCCCTGCCGCGCGCAAGCCGGCCCAGTTGAAGATGCCGCCCAGGAGCTTGTGCAAAAGATTATGAGCGTGCTGCCGGCGCGCGATATGGTGGCCCTTGCGTTTCAAAATCGTTCTTCTCAGAATGCTGCAGATGTAGCTGCGATTCGGCTGGCCTTAGAAAATGCGCTGGCGAAAAGCGGCTTTCGCCTGGGCCCTGAAGCGCAAACTTCGCCGCGCATTCAAATCACTCTCTCCGAAACGCTCGCCGCCTATGTTTGGATCGCCGAGGTTATTCGCTCGGACTCGGCAAACATTTTTATGGTCAGAGTCGCTCGTGATGTGGAACATCAGTCGCCCCGCGCCACAAACTCAGTGGTGCTTCACCGCGAGTTTCTTTGGGAGCAAAACCAGCCGATTCTCGACGTAGCTTTTCCACCTCCGCAATTCGGCACGCGAAAAATGCTCGTCCTCGAACCCCAGCAAATTTCCTTCTTTCGCTGGCAGGGAGACCGCTGGCTGGCGGAAAGCGCGACTCCCCTGGCGAGATCGAGTGCTACGGAGCGCGATCCCAGCGGGGTTCTGAGTTATCAAGCGGATGCGCTCTCCGCATTCTTTGAAAAGGAGGTCTGCAGGCGTAACCCAGCGGCTAACGCCGAATTCAAGTGTGAAACGACACCTTCCCAACACCCGTTCTCGTTTAATGACGAACGCCTGGCCCGCATCGAAAAAAAATCGGGCGTACCCCTTTCGATCGCGAAAATGGAATTATCAGGACGTTCCGTCCTATTGCTCGCTTCTGCAGACGGTTTAGCGCGGATGTACGAAGCCGATGCGAACCCTGTTGCCACGTTCAGTGGATGGGGCAGCGAACTGGCAGCAGTGCAAAGTTCTTGTGGAGTGGGTTGGCAAGTATTCGTGACGGGCAAGGGCGATTGGACGGCGCCGGACACTTTGCAAATATACGAGATTCGAGATCACCAGGCGGTTCCAGCAAGTGCGGCGCTCGGGTTCTCCGGTCCTATTACTGCTTTGAGAAATTCAGCCGATATGCGAGCCGTGCTGGCGGTAGTGAAGAATTTAACGACCAGAAAATACGAGGCTTATCATCTCTCGGTCACTTGTGAAAAATAGTTTTGCGCTGCTGCTTTTTTTTGCCGGAGCGGCACACGCAGCAACGCGCCCGCAGTATGGCGGCACGTTACGTTTAGAGATGGCGCACCTCGTCACCTCGCTGGACCCGCGTCAATGGCCTGCGGACGGCGTTTCAGCGGCATCGGCAGAAAAGCTCGCTTCACTCATTTTTGAGCGGCTGGTTACCATTGATGATTTTGGCCGCCCGCAGCCGCTGCTGGCTATTGCCTGGCATCATGACGCGGATTACAAGCGCTGGCAATTCACTCTCCGGGCCGGTGTGGAATTTCATGATGGCACTCGATTGTCGGCTGCTGCTGTAGCAGCCGCTTTGCAGCCCCTGCTCGGCAAGGAACGGCAAATCACCGCTAGCAGTGAAGCGGTTGTTATTCAGTCCGCTGCTGCGATGCCGGAGTTGCTCGAAGAGCTCGGAAGCGGCCGATATTTTATTTTTCGAGTTCAACCCGGCGGCTCGCTTTCTGGCACGGGACCGTTCCGCATGTCTGACTGGCCGCGCCTCTCGGCCAGTCAATCTACCCGCTCCAGCCCCGCCTCGTCGCCCGCGGAAGGCCGAGTTGCTCGCGCCGTCTTCGCTGCCAATCAAAATTTCTGGAACGGACGGCCGTTTGTGGATTCTGTCGAAGCAACGATGGGAATCTCAGCACAACGCCAATTTCAGGATCTGCAGCTTGGCAAAGTAGATCTTGTCGAGCTGACTCCCGATCAAATACGCCGTGCTACGCAAGCGGGTTTTCGCACCTGGTCTTCTGTTCCGGTGGAATTGTTTGCGCTGGTCTTTGGCCAGGAGACTCCCTGGGATCCACGCATTCGCCAGGCGCTCTCGCTATCGATAGATCGTGCGGCGATCACAAATGTGTTGTTGCAAAGGCTGGGGGAGCCAGCCGGGGGCCTCCTCCCGCAGTGGCTTTCCGGGTATGCTTTCCTTTTTTCCACGGCTGCCGACACGGAACACGCGCGACAACTTCGCGTGACGACTCGTGCAGCCGGCATGTCTGCGTCGAAGCCATTACACCTCAGCGTCGAAAACGATGACGATACTGCGCGTCTGATTGCCGAGCGTATTGCGCTCAATGCCCGGCCAACGGGGATTGCTATCCAGATTGCGCGCAGCAATCCTGACGTTCGGCTGGTGCGCTGGCGCGTTGGTTCGGTAGCAGCGCATTCTGTGCTCCAGCACCTGGTACGCTCCCTGGACCCGAGTGACGAATCGGCTGCGGCCCTAAAAAAAATCAGCAGCAACGACCCGGAACAGACGTACGCTGCGGAGCGTACGGTTATTGAGGGCTATCGTGTGATTCCTCTTGTGTATTTGCCGGAGACGATTGCGATGGGACCGGCTGTCAGAGATTGGATGCCGGCGCGCTGGGCGGCGTGGCGCCTGGAAGACGTCTGGCTGGATCGTACGTTGCCGGCGCTGAATCAGCCGGGCGTTGGGCCCTCAGGAGCAAAGCCGTGAGTTTCCGCAGCAAATTGCTGGTGATCTTTCTGCTTTCCATCGGCGCCGCTGTCGCCATCGTCGCGTGGGGCGTCACGCGCTACACGCGCCGCGCGTTCGAGGATCTTGATTCGCAACGGACCGAGGCGCTGGTGGCCCAGTTTCGCAAGGAGCTTGTGCAGCGCAGCGATGAAGTGGTTCGCCGCGTCGCCGGCATTGCGGATGCGGAAGCCACCACGAAAATGGCTCTCGCGCTGGCGCAATCCAATGCCGATGCTTCGCTGTACGTTCGCGACGCTACCGGGCTGGCGCAGGAGCACCAGCTTGATTTTGTCGAGTTGGTGGCCGCCGACGGAACGCTGATTTCGTCAGCCCAATATCCGGCGCGCGTGGGCTATAAGAATGACTGGGTGACGCTTGAGAAAGATTGGAAGTTGCGCGGCGCCTTCCTCCGCCGTGAAGAGCTCCCCGACAATGTTGCGCTTTCGCTCACAGCCGTCCGCACCGCCATGGCCGTGGGCGACAGAACCCTTTATGTCATCGGCGGCGTGCGGCTGGATCAGAATTTTCTTGCGTCGCTGTCGCTGCCCGAAGGAATGCGCGCATTTCTTTATCGCAATCTCGAGCCCGCGTTCGTCGCCTCGGCGCTCGCCGAGCCCACCGGCGGCGTCAGCGAGCCGGAGCGCTTCGCACCGATCATCGAGGAAGTTCAAAAAAAGAAGCAAATGGTCGCGACCACGATCCAATGGAATTCCGAGCCGGCGAGCACAGAAACCTTTCATGCCCTGCCTCTGACCGGCAGAAACAATGATTTGCTGGGCGTGCTTCTGGTAGGCAGCTCCCGTCGCGAGCTGATTACGCTCACCAACTTAATCCGTTTTATCGCGCTCGTGGTCGGCGCCGCCGGACTCTTGCTCGGTTTTCTGCTGAGCTGGTGGGTCTCGGCGCGCGTCACGCGGCCCGTCGAGCGTCTCGCGCAAGGCGCCCGCGCAGTAGCCACCGGGAATTGGCATACTCGCATCGAAGTTACCAGCACTGACGAAATCGGCCAGGCCGCCACCGCTTTCAATGACATGACGCGTCAACTTGCCGGCCAGCAAGAGCGCTTGCGGCAGTCCGAGCGCGTCGCCGCGTGGCGTGAGCTCGCTCGCCGTCTGGCGCACGAGTTGCGCAATCCGCTCTTCCCGCTGCAAATCACGGTTGAAAATTTGCAGCGTGCTCGCGCGCTCCCTCCGGAACAGTTTGACGAAGTGTTTTCTGAGTCGACAAAAACCCTGCGCGCCGAACTCGAGAACCTTCACACGATCGTCGGGCGCTTCAATGATTTTTCGAAAATGCCGTCACCGCAATTGCAAAAGGTTGATCTGAACGAATTAGCGCGCAATGCCTTACGTTTATTTGAAGCCCAATTTACCGCGGTTGGTAAGCCGCCGGTTACCACCGAGCTGTACCTTGATGAGACGCTTCCCGGCATCGAGGCTGATCCCGATCTCATCCAGAAGGCGCTGCAAAATCTTATACTCAATGCCCTTGACGCGATGCCCGCGGGCGGCACGCTCACGGTACGCACCCAACCCCGCGAGGGTGGTGTGCGCCTGGACGTTTCCGATACGGGATCGGGCTTGACCGCCGAAGAATGTGAGCGCCTCTTTACGCCCTATTACACCACCAAGCGGCACGGAACCGGACTCGGTCTCGCCATCGTGCAATCGGTGGTCAGCGATCATGGCGGAACAATTACGGTCTCCAGCGAGGCCGGGCGCGGCACCACGTTCCGAATCGACTTGCCCCTGCGGCCGCAAACACTGGCTGCTTCGTCGCCACCCTCCAGCGACTTCGCCAAAGTTGCTGCGGCAAGCTGAGCGGCGAAAAGGATTCTTCGATTGCCTGCCAAAGCGCACCTTCTCCTGGTCGACGATGATCCCAACACTCTGGCATCGCTCTCGCGTGCATTTCGTCTGGCCGGCTATGAGGCCACCGTTAGCGATAGCGCCGCTCGTGCTCTGGAACTCTTAAAAGCCGAACGCTTTGATGTAATTCTTTCGGACGTGGTCATGCCTGGAAAAGATGGCCTGACGTTTCTCGAAGAGTTGCGGACTGCCGGATTAAAGACGCCGGTAATCATGATCTCTGGGCAAGCCAATATCGAGATGGCCGTGCGCGCCACGCGCTTGGGTGCGCTGGATTTTCTCGAGAAGCCGATTTCTACGGACAAGCTTCTGCTCACCGTTGAGAATGCCTTGCGGTTCACGCGGCTCGCAGATGAAAATCGCGAACTTCGCCGGCGGCTCGGCAAACACGAAATTGTCTGGCATGGCCCGGCAATGCAGCACGTGATGGCGCAAATCGAGCGCGTGGCTACCGGTGAAACGCGCGTTTGCATTCTTGGTGAGACGGGAACCGGCAAAGAGTTGGTTGCGCGCGCGATTCACGAAAAAAGCTCGCGGCGCGAAGCGCCGTTTGTCACCCTCAATTGCGCAGCCGTTCCGGCGGAGCTTATCGAGTCGGAATTATTTGGTCATGAGAAAGGCTCGTTTACCGGAGCGGCTGGGCGCCACCTGGGGAAATTCGAACAGGCCCACGGCGGGACTTTTTTCCTGGATGAGATTGGAGACATGCCCCTGGCCATGCAGGCTAAGTTGCTCCGCGTTCTCGAGGAGAACGAAGTCGAGCGGGTTGGTGGGGAAAAACCGGTCACCGTGGATGCGCGGGTGATCGTCGCCACACACCGTAATCTCGATGAGCTGGTTCGGCAAAATGCCTTCCGCCGCGACTTATATCATCGTGTGTACGTATTTCCTTTCATATTACCGGCGCTGCGCGAGCGCCTCGAGGATTTCCCGGTGCTCACAAAACATTTTGCCGAGCAAGTGGCCGCACAAAATGGCTGGAAGGTAAAAGAGTTTCCGCCGGAGGCCGTCGCCGAGTTGCAGCGCTATTCCTGGCCAGGAAACCTGCGCGAGTTGCGCAATCTGATCGAGCGGCTGGTGCTGCTCTCCGGCGGTGACACAGTTCTTCCCGCGGATGTACGCCTCGCGCTGCCGCAAACCGGCGCGGGAACGGCGCAGGCTTCCGGGGTTGCATCCGCAAGTGGCACACTTGCCGAGCGCGCGGAAGCTTTTGAAAGGGAAGTGCTGCTGACGGAATTGAAGCGCCAAAACTTTCACATGACAAATGTTTCTAAAGCGCTGGGCCTCGAGCGCAGCCACCTTTACAAAAAATGCCAGCAGTTGGGAATCGACCTGCAAAGTCTCCGCAAACAAGAATAGTGCGCGAATGTTCCACGTGGAACGTTTTTAGTGTTCGGGTTGACGTGTCCACGAGAACACAAATTCCCAAAATGGCAAATCATTGAAAACAGTGTTCTAAGAGCGCGACGTTTTACGCGATTGAGAAATCCCTCCCGACTGGAGGCGTCCGCGCCACGCGGCGATGGGCCTGGCGAGCGCCGATAGGGCTTTGTAGCTTTCCAACGCACGGGCGCTTTGCCAGCGCTCAAGCCGTCCCAAGACAGCCAAATCGAAGCGCTTGAGCTCGTCAGGGTGGCGTGCGAAGATGACCGGCGAATGCTCGAGATGACGGATTTTTCGATGGGCCCGGTTCTGGGCGCCGCTTCTGCCGCCGTGGCGCTTGGGGCAGGGGCGTGGGCTTACGGCGGGCTGTACTCGCAATCGCAGCTCTTCGGTCCCACCGTACGCCGCACAGCGTCAGCGAAAGAATTCGCGCTCACCTTCGACGACGGTCCTAACCCAGCGGCTACGCCACGATTGCTCGATTTGCTGGACCAGCACAAGGTGCGCGCCACATTTTTTTTAATTGGCAAAAATGTGCGAGCTTGTCCGGAGCTTGCTCGCGAAACCGCTGCGCGCGGTCACCAGATTGGCAATCACACGGAAACACATCCCAATCTTTTTTGGCTAACTCCGGCGAGGCAGCGGGAGGAACTTGAACAATGCCAGTCTGCAATCGCGGAGGCGCTGGGGAAGGCCCCGGTTTGGATGCGTCCGCCGTTTGGAGGGCGCAGTCCATTTCTCAACAATATCGCGCGGCAGATGGGTTTTCACGGCGTAGCGATGTGGAGCGAGATTCCGGGCGATTGGAAACCGAAACCGGAGAAGTGGTTGCTCGCGCGGATGGCGCCAATTGCCGAACACATGGAACAGCGGGGCGGTGACAGCAAGCGGGGAGGCGACATTCTGGTATTGCACGACGGCGATCACCGCTTCCTGAATGCCGACCGTAATAGTACGTTGCAGGCGCTGGCATACTGGCTTCCACGCTGGCGCGACGCGGGGCTCGAGTTTGTTACAATAGAAGAAGCAGCTAAACGCGAGGGCACCTGATCCATGGACGACCGCGCTTTTTATATCGAGAAAGATGAAACCAAAAATATTTCGTTAGTTTGCCCGAGTTGCCGTGGGGAAAGCAGCTATCCGATTCGCTGGAGGGTGCGCAACAAGAAAAAAGAATTACCGCGCGGGATCAGCGAAGAAGACAAAAAGCAATTTATGAACGCTCGCTCGTATATGGTCCGTGTGGATGACCTGGTGGCGTGCCGCAAATGCCGAAAACGAATTGAACTCACCGGACAGTCCACGGTTCTGATCTCTGACGTATCT
>JRHI01000919.1_pt1 | contig 28711 bp, 27 predicted proteins | sample 215371 | NCBI WGS metagenome assembly JRHI01 (sample SAMN02929681, study PRJNA255918) | sediment metagenome | biome: cave system; feature: Ice Cave; material: Sediment; isolation source: sediment from deep within a dark volcanic ice cave with no known source of... ...
GATGACTTTGGCCCACAGCGGCTGTGAACTCGTGCCCAACTTCGTGTTCCGCCTCCGACGTCTTTGCAGATCCAGCTGGCCCGTTACGCGCTTTCGCMGCCATCTTGCGCGCTTCGCTTCTTTGACGAGCTTTCGGTATGCTTAAACCGCTTCTTGCCTGGGCCGCAAAATCATTCCCGGTAAAAGGTCCTTTAGGATCCTGGAGGGTGGGCGGAACTCGCGAAAAGCTTTCCAAGGGCTTCCTTGTGCGCGTTGCGTTTTCAGGCCTATCAAGAGGGGACGTAAGCGTATTGCCAACCGTCGCCGCGCGTGGGAAGTTGCGCGCTGGATAACCCAGGGCGTTTTCGCAGCCGTCAAAGCGAACTACGCTCGGACCAGAGTGCGACGGGCGGCCGGGGAAGACCCTTCCACAATTACGCGATTGGATTTAACCGCGAGCTCGTAGGGACTGTTAGCGTGTGCAACGTCGGTACATCGCACAACGCTTTGCGCTTTCGCCAAGCTGAGCGCTGCTCGGCGTCGCTCTGGCCGCGGTCGTGCCGATCGAGCATCGTTCTTTTTGTGTCCGTTCCGGTCCCGTACGCCCTCACTTCAGGTCCGAGGCGCCCCGATTTGATTGGCCTCGCTGAGAGCACTGCAAGCTCACGCCGGCCGACGGCTCTGCACTGAACCGACAGCCGTCCGTAGCTTGGACACGACTCTTCGGCCTCACGCCCACCTCGAACATTGAGGTCCGGCGCTCGCGTCGTGAAGGCAAGCAGCAGCACCCAGCAGTTAGGCCGCACGTTTGCCGTCGTTGGATGAACTACCGACTTGGCTACACGTCCGAGGAAGGCATCCTACCCACGCGAAAGGACGGGCGGGAGGACCAGATGCTAAATACTGAACCGTTGAATACTGCAAGGCGGAGCTTTCTTTCGTTACTCGCTGGCGGAATTGCAGCGCCGGCCATCAGCACTCCCGCGTTCGCTCAAGAAAAAGGAGCGGTCAAGATCGGGACGGTGCTCTCGGTGACCGGGCCGGGTGCCTTTCTAGGCGACCACATGCGCCGCGGAACGGAGCTGGCGATCGACGACATCAACGCGCGCGGCGGCATAAACGGACGCAAAATTGCCTGGACGTTCTATGACGCCGGAACCGAGACGACGAAAGGCGTCCTAGCCTGTCGCCGGCTGATCGACCAAGACGGGGTCGATATCATCGTTGGCGGTGGGAATGCAAGCGGAATCGCGCTCGCGATGGTGCCATTGTGCAACAAGGCCGGGATGCCGTTCATCTCGACCGAAGGCAGCGCCGAGATTGTCAAGCCGGTCGCCGAGCGCCATTGGATCTTCAAGAGCACGCTCGACGATGATCAAGCGCTCGAACGCGCCGCCGACTTCTGGCAGAAGCGCAACATCACGAGCGTCGCGCTCCTCCACGACAGCTCCGGTTTCGGCCAAAGTGCGAAGGATCAACTCCAAAAGATTGCGCAGCAGCGCAACCTCAAGGTGGTCTACGAGTCATTCAACCCGACCGACACAGATCTCACCGCCCAGCTCGTCCGGCTCAAGAACACCGACGGCAAGGCGATTCTGTGCTGGACGATCACGCCCACGGGCGTTGTCTTCATGAAGCAGGCGCGCGAGGCCAACTTGGGCGACCGCATGTTGATGCACAGCTACGGCTTCGTCGACGATCGCTACATGAAGCTCGCCGGTCCCGCGGCCGACGGCGTCTACCTGCTCAGCACGAAATTCCCGGTCGCCGACCAACTCCCGGCCGACGATCCCGTCCGTGCCAAAGGCATTGATCTCGCCAAGCGCTACGAAGCGCGCTACAAGCTCAAACCGAACCAATTCGTTGCGCAGACCTACGACGCGGTGCACCTCGCGGCCCAGGGACTCGCTGCCGGCGCCAACGACCGCGCCAAGGTCCGCGACAACATCGAAGCAATCCGGCGCTTTGACGGAGTCGGCGGTTCGTTCGGTTTCTCGCCGAGCCGCCACACGGGTCTTGACCGTTACGACGCCGTGATCATCCAGTGGCGGAACGAGAACGACCGGTTCAACCTGGCGGATTATCAGAAGCGGCCCGCATGAGTACACTGCTCGATCTCCCCGAACAACGCTTCCCGCTCAACCTTGACGTCGCGATCCCGAAGGTTCGTTCGCTGTATCACGCTGCGACGAGGCTCCAGTGGGATCCGAAGGTCGACATCCCGTGGGACCAGTTTGACCGGAGCAAGTACACGAAAGAGCAACTCGATGCGGCGCGCCTCTACTGGAGCCGGCGCGCGTGGGGCGAGTACGGTGCGATCTCCGAGAGCCCCGCATTGCTCATCCGCTTCTGTCAGGAACGCCGCGAGCCCGATCTTGCGCTCTTCTTCGCGATCCGCACCCAAGAGGAGTCGCGTCACGCCGAAACGTGCTGCCGTTTCGCGGAGCTGATGGGCGGCTACATCAGTGCACCGCCCGGTTTCGACGCGCAGGCCGCGATCGAGAGTCACGGCGTGCGCAAGATGGCGCTGGATCCGGAGACGCCGCTGGAAGCGATTATCGCAAGCCTCGTCTGCGCCGCCGAAGAGATCGCGTTCGATACCTTCGCGCATCTCGTCGAAATCACGACGGATCCCGTCGCACGGGCGGTGCTTGCCACGATTAAGCGGGACGAAGTCCGCCACTGCGCGTTCGGCTGGGCGTTTATGGACGCGCGCGTGCCGTCGCTCGCCCCCGACGAACTCGGGCGCGTCAAGGACGCTGTCGAGCAGATGATACAGGATGTCTACTGTAAAGGCTACCAGAGCTGGTGGCTTGCGCCCGACAGCGAAGCGACGCGCCGCGAGAACCAGAATGATCGCATCGTCTACGAGGCCGGGCTCGGGCAGACGGTCGAAGAGCTCGAGATCCCGATCTTCTTCAACAGCCTCAAGCGGATCCGCGAAGCCATGCAGCCCTGGGGGTTCACGCTCAAGGAGTTCTATCACCCGAAGATCGGGGTGGCCTGACGCAATCGCTCTCTTCTCGGCGGAGTAGACCGAGGCGGGAAAAAATTAGCCTGCTGGTCGAGCGACGGTTTCCGCTCCATCTCGAACCCTCGATCGCCTCCATCCGCGAGCTCTACGACCGCGCGAAGGCCGCACGATGGAATCCCGAGACCAGCATCCCGTGGAAACGCTTTCACACTGGCGCTTACGACCAAGCGCAACGCGACGCGGCGCGCCTGATCTGGAGCCGCCGGGCGTGGATCGCGTACGGCGGCCTCCCTGAAACACCCGCGCTGCTCGTGCGTTTCTGTCTTGAGCATCAGCGCGAGAGCGATCCGAAAATGTTCCTGACCGTGCGCGGCACCGAGACCGCCTGGCACACGGATTGCGCCCACCGTTTCGCGACGCTCCTGGGCGGCTACGTCGACGATCCCGCCGATCCTGCCATCGCCGCGCTCTACAATCAGAACTTTCAACGCGAAGCGTTCGACGCCGCGACGGTACTCGACGCCTACGTCGCCGGACACGCGATCGTGATGGACGGCATCGACCTCGAGCTCTATCGCCAGCATTTGCGCCATACGACCGATCCAGTCGCCGTCGAGATCCTTCGCCGGATCGTCACCGACAAAGAGCGGCACGTGCAATTCGGATGGATGTACATCGACGAGCGCGCCGCGACATGGAACGACGAGCTGCGCACCGCTGTCACTTCCCAGCTCGAGGACGCGCTCGATCTCGAGCTGCGCGGGTATCATGCCGCGTCGCTCGGCGAAGGTCCGGCGTTCGAACGCTACGTCGCTGCCGGCGAGACGACGCGCTCGTCGGGGTTGGGCGCGAGTTCGGCTGCCGAAGAGCAGAACGTCGTGCGGGACTACGTCGCCGACGCGAGGCGCCGGCTCGCACAGGTGGGCGCCGCACTGCCGGTCCTCACGCACCCGGTGCTCGGCGCGGTCTAACCGCCGGCCGTGCTCGAGCTCGTCGTCGCCGGGATCATCACGGGGAGTATCTACGCGCTCGTCGCGATGGGCTTCACGGTTGTGTTCAAGTCAACCGACGCGATCAATTTTGCACAAGGCGAGTGGGTGATGGCGGGCGGAATGATCGCCGCGGCGCTCGCCATGTCGCAGCGGCTTCCGCTGGCGATCATCGTTCCGGCCGCCGCCATTGCGGTAGTCATTCTCGGCATCGTCTCCGAGCGTTTGGCAATCTTTCCGCTGCGCCGACCCTCAGCGATGTCGATCACCCTCATCACCGTCGGCCTCGCGATCGCCACCAAGGCGCTCATCACCCTCGTTCTCGGCAAAGCGCCGATGGGCTTTGCGCCGTTCACCCCGGGGCCGCCGCTGCACTTGGGTGCGGTCAGCATCGAGCGGCAGTCGCTGTGGATCGTCGGCGTGCTACTGCTCGTCGTCACGACGGTCTACGTCTTCTTCGAGTACACGCTGTTTGGGAAAGCGCTGCGCGCCGCAGCAGCCGACCGCGGCGCGGCCGAACTCGTGGGGATCGACGTGGCGCGGACGGTCACATGGTCGTTTGGGCTTGCGGCGTTCCTCGGCGCAACGGCCGGGATCATCATGACGCCCATGACGATGACCTCTTTCAACGCCGGGACGATCCTCGGCTTCAAGGGTTTTAGCGCCGCGATGCTCGGCGGATTGGGGAACGTCTTCGGTGCCGTCGTGGGCGGCATCGTCCTGGGGCTCTTAGAGTCGCTCGCGGCCGGGCTTCTCTCGTCGCAATATAAGGATGCCGTTGCCTTCGTCATGCTCATCGCGGTCCTGCTGGCGCGGCCCCAGGGCATTTTTGGTCGCGCGCAGGCCATCGGCTCAAAGTGAGATATCGGATCTTCGCCGCGGCGTGGATCCTCGTGCTCGTGCTGCCGTTCGTCCTCCCGCGCTACACGACGAGCCTCCTCAATCTCACGCTGATCAACGTGATCCTCGTCGCTAGTCTGAATCTGGTCATGGGCTACGGCGGGCAGCTCTCGCTCGCCCAAGCCGGCTTCTTTGGCCTGGGAGCGTATACGAGTGGCGTTCTCTCCGTGCGCTATGGCATCAGCCCGTGGGTCGGGGTCGTCGCGGCGATCGTGCTGACCGCCGTCATTTCGTACATCGTCGGCAAGCCGACGCTGCGGCTTCGCGGCAACTACCTCGCCATGGCGACCCTCGGGCTCAACGCCATCCTGTCGGTGCTCTTCGTGAACCTCCGCGACGTCACAGGCGGACCGAACGGCCTCTCCGGCGTCCCGTCGTTGCAAGCTGGCTCGATCGCCTTCGACAACGACGCACGCTTCAGCGTGCTAGCGTGGTTGGGCGCGACGATCACGCTGCTCGTGGTGCGGAATCTCGTCGACTCACGCGTCGGCCGCGCGCTGCGGGCACTCGGCGAGAGCGAAGTCGCCGCAGCGAGCCTCGGCGTCGATACGCAACGCTATAAGCTCCGCACGTTCATTGTCGCCGCTGCATGCGCAGGACTCGCGGGATCGCTCTACGTCCATTACCTCAACTTCGCCTCACCGGAGACGTTTGATTTCGCGGCGTCGGTGATGCTCGTGGTCGCCGTTGCGATTGGCGGGATTCGCAGCTTCTTTGGACCACTGATCGGCGCGGTCATCATCACCATACTGCCGGAGCTCTTGCGCGAAACGCACGATCTCGAAGTTCTCGTCTTTGGGGTCAGTCTCGTCGTCATTCTGGTGTTCTTTCCGCGTGGCCTCGCTGGTATCGCCGCGCGGCGGGCGACATCGTGAACGAATCGCTCCTCCGCGTCGAGCGCCTGACGCAACGATTCGGTGCAGTAACAGCGGTGGACAATGTCAGCTTGACCGTCGATCGTGGCTCGATTAAAGCCATTATCGGACCCAATGGTGCAGGCAAGACGACGCTCTTCGACTTGATCTCGGGCGTTCTTCCGGCACCGGCGGGCAGCGTCTACTTCGACGGTCACGACGTCACGGCACAACCGCCGTTCAAGCTCGCCAAGCTCGGACTCGTGCGGACGTTCCAAAACGTAAAGATTTTCGAATCGATGTCGGTGATCGAGAACGTTATGGTTGGTCGTCACGCGCGCTCGCACGCCGAGACGCTGGCCGCCATCTTGCGCCTTTCGTGGACGCGCCGCGAAGAACGCGCGATCCGCGAGTTCGCCGGCGGCGTCCTCGAACGCGTAGCATTAGGGCATCGCGCCAACGTCGATGCTGGCGCCTTAAGCTACGGCGAACTGAAGATCCTCGAACTCGCGCGCGCCCTCGCCGCCGAACCAACCCTGCTGCTCCTCGACGAGCCGGTCGCGGGCGTCGCGACGCGCGAGGTGCATCGCATCGTTGAACTCATTGCCGAGATAAATCGCGACGGGATCACGACCCTTCTCGTCGAGCACAATATGTCGGTGGTGATGCGGCTCGCGCACGAGGTCATGGTGCTCAGCAACGGACGTCAGCTCGCCCAAGGCACGCCCGAGGAGATCCGCAGCACGCCGGCCGTTATCGACGCATATTTCGGCGAAGAGCTGGACCTTGCTGTCGGTTCGTAACGTCGTCACGCGTTACGGTCTCGTCACGGCGCTGCACGGCGTCTCGCTCGAAGTTGTCGCGGGTCAGATCGTTTGCGTCATCGGTCCCAACGGCGCCGGGAAGACAACGCTCATGCGCACGATCTCGGGTAGCCTCGCGCCCGCGTCGGGAGAGATTTGGCTCGACGGCCAGCCGATCGGCGGCCAAGCCGCGCATCGCGTCGTCGCGCGCGGCGTTGCGCTTGTCCCCGAAGGCCGACGTGTCTTCGGTCCGCTCACCGTCGGTGACAATCTCGAGCTTGGAGCCTACGTGCAACTACGCCGGCGAGCCCGCGCGGACGTCGACGCGCGACGCGAGTCAGTGCTAGAGCTCTTCCCGCGTTTGCGCGAACGGTTGGACTCACTCGCGACTACGCTGTCTGGCGGGGAGCAACAAATGCTTGCGATCGGACGCGCGCTCATGTCAAACCCGCGGCTTCTTCTTCTCGACGAACCGTCGATGGGACTCGCGCCGCTCGTCATCCGCGACATTTTCGCCACTATCCGTCGCCTCTCAGAGAGCGGTCTAACGATTCTCCTCGCCGAGCAAAACGCCCGCCTCGCCCTACGGCTTGCTGAGCGGGGCTACATTCTCGATGCCGGCTCTGTAGTCGCAAGCGAACGGTGCGAAACGCTGCGTGCTGATCACAAGATGATCAAAGCGTACATCGGTGCCTGACAGATGACCGAGCACGACCGCGACGTCCTCACCGGACTCTCCGCGCTCGCGCTGCACGAGCGGTACGCGAGCGGCGATGTGCGGCCGCTCGAAGCTGTCGACGCGGTCCTCGAACGGATCCATCGCTACGCCCACCTGAACGCTTTCTTTGAGATTCACGCCGAGGAAGCGCAAGCGGCGGCGCACGAATCAGAAGAACGCTACCGCACGGGCAGGGCGTGTTCGCGGCTCGACGGCGTCCCTGTCTCGATTAAAGATCACATCGCCGTGCGTGGGATGCGGACGCCGCGCGGGGGATTGCACGGACCCGGGACCCTCGAAGATGATGACGCACCGGTCGTGGCGCGCTTGCGAGAGGCGGGCGCGATCATCATCGGAAAGACGACGATGCCGGAACTGAGCGTCATTCCCGACACGTCAAGCGCCCGCTTCGGCATTACGCGCAACCCGTTGGATATCGAACGCTCGCCGGGCGGGAGCAGCGGGGGCGCTGCAGCCGCGGTCGCCGCAGGCCTCGGCCCGATCGCCATCGGCAGCGACGGCGGCGGATCGATCCGTCTCCCCGCTGCTTTCACAAATCTCGTTGGCCTCAAACCGACGCACGGCCTCGTCCCGTATTGGCCCACTCCGACCGATCGCACGGTCGTTGGCCCGCTGACGCGCGACGTTGCCGACGCGGCGGCAACGATGGAAATCATTGCACAACCCGACGGCCGCGATTGGATGGAGCTGCCGCTGGCCGCACCGCGGGAGTTTTCACTCGAGAGCGGCGGCTTGCGGGATCTGCGCGTCGCCTTAACGATGACGCTTGGCTCCGGAACCGTCGACCCTGCAGTAGGCGATGCCGTGAGAGTGGCGGTCGGCCAGCTAGAAGGCATCGGCGCAACGGTCGACGAGCTGGAGCAGCCATTTCCCCGCTGCGAGTCCGCGTATTACACGATTGCGACGCTACGGTTGCTTGGTCACGTTCCACCGGCGACCGCGAGCCCCACTGTCTGCTACGTTTACGATCACGCGCAACGCATCAGCACTGCTGACATTCAGCGCTACTTCGCCGAACGCGACGAACTCGCCGAGGCGTTCATGCGCCTATTTGCATCGTATGACATCATTGTGTCACCCACATCGCCGACAATCGCGCCCCGTGTCGGCGAATTCTATCCCGACTGCGACCCGCTAGGTGATACGGGCCGCAATCAGATCGCATTCACCTGCCCATACAATCTAGTTCATCTTCCGGCGATCACGATTCCGTGCGGTTTTGCCGGCACGTTGCCGGCCGGCCTGCAAATCGGCGGACGAAAGGGCGCGGACCTCTATCTCTTACAAATCGCAGCGGCACTCGAGCGCCATATGTCCGTCTTAGGTCCCAAAATCGTCGACGGGAAGGTCACTCCGAAGAGTCCGTAGTACGCGGCTCGCCCTGGCCGCGTATGTGCCGATTGGGAGCTTCGCCTTTTTTAGTTTCGGTTCCGGTCCTGGATGCCCTCACTTCAGCTCTGAGGGCCCCGATTCGATTGCCCTCGCTGAGAGCGCTGCAACTTCGAAGCCGGCCGGCGGGCAAGCGTCATTTACAGAACTTTAGATCGTGCGATTTCGATTTTGGCCTCAGATTACGGCTTGCGCCCGGGGCAGTTCGGGCCTGCGGTCCAATTTGCGGCCGAATTGGACCGCAAGTTTCGGGGTGCCGTCGGCCGCGCGCCGCGCTATCCTGGACGCATGTCCTTCCGCATCTCCGGGCTCCCCGTCGAGCCCTTCACGCCTCTTTTTGGGCTCGCCGACGAGGCCCTCGCCCGGTTCACAGCTCGGCGCTACATCGCCGACGCGATGCCGGGGTTCCCGTGCCGAGTGACGCTCGAGGACGCCGAGCCAGGCGAGCGCGTCCTGCTCCTCAACCACGCCTACCAACCTACCGACACGCCATACCGTGCGTCGCACGCCATCTACGTTCGGGAACGGGCGTCGCGGACGGCGTCGTTCGTCGACGTAGTCCCCGACTCGCTGCGCCGGCGGCCGCTGTCGGTCCGGGCCTTCGATGCGACCGACATGATGATCGACGCCGATCTCGTAGATGGCGCGAACCTCGAAGCGCTCGTCGAACGTCTGCTCGCGAACAACGCGGTGTCCTATCTACACGTGCACTACGCGAAGCGCGGGTGTTATGCAGCTCGCATCGTCCGGACGTGCTGTTCGAGCCTCGCTTCGGCTGATCAAAGCAGTCTGGGCCTTCGGAGGCGACGAGTCACATGATTGCGAGGACCGACCAGCATGTCCTAGAATGCGTTATTTGTTGTACAGACCTACCAGCCGACGTACTTGACGCCTGCTTCGGATCGAGGCAAGCCGCGCGCCCAGGCTTCGGGTACGATTGCCACGCCCACTTGCTTCAGCATAGGAACTCCGCATGGGTCTTATGGTCGAGCGCTCGCACGCGAAGTTCCGCGATGAAGACAACTGAGGGAAGCGGCGTCGAACCGGACGGCGAGGCGGAGATTCCGCCGGAGCTGGAGCAGCGCGCGTCCCAGATGCTCACATTAGGGAAGGGGCGTTTTGAGAGCTTCAGCGACGGCGTTTTTGCGGTCGCGATCACCTTGCTGATCGTTGAGATTCACCTGCCATCGTCGGTTTCGCCGACTTCGACGTACGCCGAGCAAACGCGAGCGCTGCTCGAAATCTGGCCGGAATATTTAGTCTACGTCGTCAGTTTTGTCACGATCGGGATCATGTGGTTCAACCACCATGCGCTCATCGACGGCGCGCGCAGGATCACCCATCACGTGGTCGTAGCTAATCTGGCGCTACTCGGGCTCATCGCGTTTCTGCCCTTCGCGACTGAAGTCTTGGCGCGCTTGGGTCTAACCCGGCCGGCCGTCGTATACTACGGGCTGACGATGACCGCGATCTCCTTCGGCTATCTTGCCGTCCAGCGCGCGGTCATGGCAGCGCATCCCGGCTCAGCACGCAAGCTTTCAGCCTGGAACGTCGCGGGCTTGGCGTTCTATCCTCTGGCGACCGTCGCCGGCTTCTTCGTACCGCTGCTGGGGGTCGGACTGATCGCGGCGCTGGCACTCTTCTATGCGCTGCCGCAAAACGTGCGAAAGGCGCAGTTCAAACCGCGCGCCGAGTAGCGGCAACGCTGTAAGCGATTCTGAGTCTCCTTAAAGTCCGCACAGATCAGCAAAGCTTAGGCGAAAAAGCCGACGGTCCGGTTCCACGTCGACGCCGGTCTCTTCATTTGAACTCAGTCGCCAGCGCCGTTCAGAGTCGGCAGTTCGAGGTCGCCGATCGATTCAGGCATCTTGGTCATCAGTCCGATCTGGTGCATGAACCGCGCATAGCGTAGATAGCCGTGCGGCGTCGTCGTAAATTCGGTGTCGGCACTGGCAAGCCACCGCTTGAAGGTCGCCGCCGGCGTCTTTCCTTGGTCGTTGCGCGATAACAGTTCGGCGGCCCGGCTGGGATCGCGGTGTATCAGGTTGGTCGCGTCGACCAGGTCGCGGTAGAATGTCTTTACGAACAGCGGGTGTTCTTTCTCGAAGGCGCTCGTTGCGAAGACGCTGTCGAGGGTGCTCTTGCCGAAGACGTCAAAGCTTTTGAGAACAACGTGACCGCCCTGCTCGACCTCCTCGAATTGGAATGGCGGATTACTCAAATGCGCGGCGAGCTGACCGTTGAGCAGCGCCTGAACCCCTAGCGGGTGAGGGATGGAAACGATGGCGGCATCGAGCGCATGCGGGTCGCCGAGTTGTTCGGCGGCGGCTTTACGCAGGACGATCGCCTGGATCGAATCCGGCGCCGGCATTCCCACTTTCGTTGCCGGGCCGAAATCCTTGAGCGTCTTGAGTTTAGGATCGCGCGCCACCAGCCACAAGTTGATGTCGCACAGGGAGCCGAGCAACTTCCAACCGACGCCTTTGTCCCAACCGATAAGGAACGGTCCCACGCCGCCGGCGCCAATTTGGATCTGGTTGGCGATCATTCCGTCACGGATCGTGGCGCCGCTGGCAACGACGCGCCAGTCGAACTTCGTGTTGGGAAACTGACGCTCGAGAATGCCTTGCTCCTTCATGACGATCAAGCTGGCATACGCGTAGCCGAATTGGTATCCGATCGTCACGGTCGGCGGAGCGTCCGAAGCCGGCGCGCTGAGTGCACCGGTTGCGCCGCCGAGCAGGCAGCAGAAGAGCGCCGCAATCGATCGCTTTAACACGAATCCCTCCGTACGGAACGCGTGGCACTAGCTGCCATTTCGGCACCGGCCACCGACGTAATGGTGCGCTGTTTCGCCAGGCCGCTCCAGGGTCCGTTTCGGATTCGACGCGAAGCAATGCGGCATGGGAGTGATTCTCACCGAGCCGATGACCGGGCCGGCTATCTGGCGGGGCTCCGATCTCGAAGGCGATCGAGCCTGGACGTTCACGCTCACCTCGGACGCCGTCGCTGATATCGAGTCGTCCTTGACCGGCATTCGCAGCCGCGGGCTCTCGCTCGGCGAGATCCAGCGCGACGACTTCCCGATGCCGTCCTTCGAGGGCGAGCTTCGCACAATCGCTGCGATGCTCGAGCGCGGACGCGGTTGTGCCCTGTTGAAGGGCTTGCCGCTCGACCGATTCACCAGCGACGAGATCGAGATGGCGTATTGGGGAATCGGCACGCATCTCGGGCGGGCGGTCTCTCAAAACTTCCAGGGACAACTGCTAGGACACGTTCGGGATGAGGGCGCGTCGCTCGGCGACTCGCGCGCCCGTGGCTATCAGACGCGGGCGTCGCAGGGTCTGCACGTCGACAATTGCGACGTCGTCGGTTTGCTGTGCCTGAAGACCGCAAAGTCCGGCGGCGTTAGCCAAATCGTCAACTCGGGCGCGGTGTATAACGAGCTACTACGGCGCTATCCATGGTACGTCGGCGTATTGTACGACAGCTTCGCGATCGACATGCGCGGCCAGGAGCGCCCCGGCGAGTCGCCGGTCTACCACCGCCCGATTTACAGCTACTACGAAGGCTTGCTCAGTTGCGGGGTCAATTTTACCTACATCCGCTCGGCCCAAGAGAAGACCGGCAAACCGCTGACTCGCGTTCAAATCGAAGCCCTCGAACTCATGGAACATATCGCGATCGACCTGTGCTACGAGATGACTTTCGATCCGGGAGATATGCAATTTCTCAACAATTATGTCATTCTGCACGACCGAACGCCGTTTATCGACCACGACGATCCCTCAAAGAAGCGCCATCTGTTGCGGCTCTGGCTCACGGTACCCAATGGCCGGCAACTGGCGCCCGAATTCCGCTCGAGCTACGCCGAGACGCTGCGTTCCTATGAGCTGAGCCCACGCGGATAGCGTTGGTCGGTCCAGACTTCGATACCGACGCCCCGCACCCGCAGCGAGTCTCATGATTCGCCCGCGCTTTTAGGCGCCCCACCACATGGCTCTCACGATACGTCGCGCGGTCGACGGCGATGCGCCGGCCGTCGTCGAAATCTTTAACGAAGCGATCGCGACGCGCATTGCCGTCGCGTACTTTCGGGCCGTTACGGTTGCCGAGCGTCAGGCGTGGTTCGACGAGCATCGAGTCGTCCGGCACCCACTATACGTCGCATGTGATGGGGGCGAGATCGTCGGCTGGTTCAGCGTTGGCATTTTCGAGAACCGGCCCGCCTACAATGCGACGGCGGAAGTCAGCCTCTACGTCGCGCGTGCTTGGCACGGTGGGGGCGTCGGCCACCACCTGATGGCGCATGCGCTGGACGAAGCCCGGGCCCTTGGAATCGAGACCTTCGTCGCGCGCATCTGGCATACGAACGCGCGCAGCATCGCGTTTTTCGAGCGGGAAGGTTTCGAGTTCCGCGGCTGCTTGCCGGCGGTCGCGCGGATCGACGGCGAGACGCGCGACCTGCTGTACTACATGCGCCGCACGTCCCGCTGAACGACGTTCCCGCGGACCGTATCGACGGACCGAATCAAAGTAGGTCGAGAGGATTCGGGGCAGCGTGTGCGCCGCAACGACCAAGGGGATTCGCAGCGCCCAAATTCGCTCGAATGAATAGCTCGCGAAAAGGGAGGACTTCCAGTGTTCGCCGCGGTTTCTCGGTTCAAGTAGCCGACTACAGGTAGCAAAGATGGTTGATGACATGCTCAACGCGGTGCAGTTCAGTGCTGACCGACCGGCAGGCCGGAATGCGGCTCTCGAATTGGGGGCGAGTGACGACGCGATACTCCCAATCGTTCACTAAAATGAAGTTCTGTCGTGCCGAGGATCGCCAATCTCCGCTGACCGTCATGACGACCAAGAACGTGAGCGCCAATAGACCAAAGGTGGGGTAGAGGATCGAATCACGCATGTCCCTGACCTCGTGGGCGGAAAGTGGACGCGACTGAGACCTTTTACAGGGTAGCAATTTCTGCGTCCGCAAGACGTCCGCTGATCGTCCGAAAGGCGTCCGATCGTGACGGCCGGGCGAACGAGTTAGCCGTGCTCGCGCAGAGCGAACATTGCGTCGCCGAAGGAATAAAACCGGTAGCGCTGGGCGATCGCGGCCTCGTAGGCGGCCATCGTGCGCTTGTAGCCGGCGAAGGCGCTGACCAAGACGATCAAGGTCGATGCCGGCAGATGAAAGTTGGTGAGCAGTCCGTCGACGACCTGAAACCGAAAGCCGGGCGTTACGAATAGGCGCGTCTCGCCGTCGCCGGCGGTTACGACGCCAGTCGCTACGGCTGCACCCTCGAGGGCGCGGAGAACCGTCGTGCCAGCGGCGATCACGCGCCGATGGCTGCCCTTCGCACGCCTGATCGCGTCGGCAGTCTCGAGCGGAATCGAAAAAGCTTCGGAATGCATGACGTGCTCGTCGATGGATTCGGATTCGATCGGTTTAAATGTGCCGAGGCCGACATCCAGCACGAGCGGGGCTACGATGACGCCGCGGTCGCGGACCGCCGCGATCACGGCATCGGTGAAATGCAACGATGCCGTCGGCGCTGCGACGCTGCCGGGGATGCGTGCGAAAATCGTTTGATAGCGCCGAGCGCGGCACTCGTCGCCGGGCCCGACGTACGGCGGCAGCGGCATTGCACCGCAGCGTTCGAGGAGATCGTCGAGGGCGAGGTTCGTATCGATGCGCACTTCGCGCAGGCCGCCGGGCGCGATCGCAATCACCTCGCAGCTTGCCTGGTCGCCGAAGCGCACCTGCGCGCCGACGCGAAGCTTTCGACCGGGGCGGACGAGCGCGTGCCACCGGCGCGCCGCGGTATGATAGCGCGGCCGATCGCTCGGCCGCAGGAGCAGAATCTCGGCCGGGCCGCCGCCGGCGCGCGTGCCGATCAGGCGCGCCCGAACAACCCGCGTTTGATTGATGACCAAGACATCGCCGGCCTGCAAGAGCGCCGGAAAGTGGCTGAAATGCCGGTGCTCGACCTGCAACTCGGTCGGGCTCGCGGACGACGAATCTAAGACCATCAATCGCGACGCATCCCGTGGCTCCGCCGGCTCCCGCGCGATCAGGTCGGCGGGAAGATCATACCGGTACTTTGCCGTGCGACGCAGGCAGTTTGCGTCGGCCGCTTGCGTTCCGGCCGTCTCGGATGCTTTCAGGTGGGCCGAGGTCCGATGCCTCAAGCGCGGCCGAGGTCGGCAGCCGGAAAATAGAACCGCAGAATTTGTTCGGCTGTTCCGCCGGCGGTTGCGATTCCCCGCGCGCCCCACTGGCACATTCCGACGCCGTGACCGCGGCCGTTGCCGTCGACGATAATCGCGCGGATCGGCGAACGTTCGTCAGCCTCACGCACGACTTGCATCCCGCGCAGGAACGTGCTGCGTACAACCGTCGTTCCGAGTAGGTTCCGGAGATTAGCCGGCTTGAGACTTAGCACATCGGTGCGCGAACGGAGCACGACTTCGCTCGGCCGCCCGTCGCTGCCGCCCTCAATGAGGTCGATCCGCTGCAAATCGGCGAGCGACGCAAATTGAGCGCCGACCGCTTCTTTGACGGCCGCAAACGGGATCTCGGCACGCCAGCGGTATTCCGGCGAATTCACGCAATACGGATCGGTCACCGATCGCAGGTATGGCAAATCGCGCACCCAACGGCCGGAGGCTTCCGCCGTCCGCCCGCCGCAGCACGATGAGAAGGCGACCGCCGTCGCCGGGGCGCCGCCGTAGACGACGATTCGGCCGCTGGTCGCGTCGACTGCCGCCCGGCCTTCGACACTTTCAGCCGCTAGGCCACCGTAGCGTTGGTCGATTTCGCTGGCGACGACGTCGTAACTTCGATCCGCGCGCATCTTCAACAGGACGTACGTGCGCGCCGCGATCGCTTGGGCTTCCAGCGCCATTCGCGGCCACGACGGTGACATCTCTTTACCGATCACGCCGTACAAGTACGCATCCAGCGGCACCGTGTTGACAAGGCCCGGCCGGCCGTCCGCCAGCGTGACGACCGAGAACGATCCCCGATACACCCCGCCATTCCAACGAAAGCTCGCCGCATCGGTTCGCTCTGCCGCACCCACGCTGCTTCCGGCGGCAAGCAGCACGTGCAGATCGCGGACGTGCGTTTCTTGCCCGATGTCGAGCCCGCCGGTTCCACGAGCCGGAGCGGCACTCGCGAGCCACGCGCCGGCAGTTGCTGCGAACGTCCGCCGAATCATCGTCACCGCTTCTTCAGAGAAGCCGCTCCTGGCGATCGCGCGAATCGGCTGGCAGGGTGAGCCGCAGGTGTTCGTACGCAGCCGGCGTGATCTTGCGTCCGCTGGCGGTGCGCGCGACGAAACCGATCTTGAGCAGGTATGGTTCCACCACGTCTTCGAGGGTTTCCCCGTCTTCGGTGAGCGTCGCGGCGATCGCTGCGATGCCGACGGGGCCGCCGCGGTATTGCTCGGCGATCGTGCGCAAGAATGCGCGGTCCAAGCGGTCCAGCCCACGCTCGTCGACCCCCTCGAGCCGCAACGCTTGGTCAGCGACGGCGCTGGTGATCGTACCGTCGGCTTTCACCTGGGCGAAGTCGCGAACGCGGCGCAATAACCGGTTGGCGATGCGCGGGGTCCCGCGACTGCGTGATGCGATCATTCGCGCACCGTCCGGTTCGACTGGGACCTCGAGCACGATAGCATTGCGGGTGACGATCCGGCGCAACTCTTCATCGGAGTAATAGTCGAAATGGTACGGCAGTCCAAAGCGATCGCGCAGCGGGGCCGAGAGCATCCCGGCGCGCGTCGTTGCACCGACAAGTGTGAAACGAGCTAACGGCAGCTTGATGGTTTTGGCGTATGCACCGCTGTCCATAATGACGTCGATGCGAAAACCTTCCATGGCAGGATAGAGATATTCTTCGACGACGCGGCCCAGGCGATGGATCTCGTCGATGAAAAGGACGTCACCTTCTTCGAGGTTCGTGAGGATGCCGACCAGGTCTTTGGGCTTTTCCAATGTCGGTCCGGACGACGTGCGTAGCGAACGGCCCATGTCACGCGCGATCAGCGCCGCCAGCGACGTCTTGCCCAGTCCCGGCGGCCCTTCAAGCAAGACGTGGTCGAGAGGTTCCTTGCGCGCGCGAGCGGCATCGATTGCGATCTGCAATTTTTCGACCACATGCCGCTGGCCAATGAATTCGTCGAACGACCGCGGCCGCAGCGTAACGCTGAGGAGTTCTTCTTCCATTTGGGCCTGCGGAGTCACGATGCGGTCCGCTCCATTGCCGCCGAGCACGATCTTGCGATGTGCTTGGGAAGCGTCGTCCTTGGGACGGTTACCCGATTCTTTCATACTGCTACCCGATTCTTTCCGCGATAGATCTCGGTCAGCAGCGTCTCGGTGTCGCGTACGCCTGGAGCGGCTTTGAGCGCCGCGGCGATCATCACTTCGGCTTCGCTGCGTTTGTATTCGAGCTGAATGAGTACGGCCAGCGCTTCGGCGGCGAAATCGGGAATTGGTGGCGGTGCGTGCTGTTGCGCATCGCGAATCAGCAAGAACTTGGCGACTTTGCCCTGGAGTTTTGCGACGATGTCGCGCGCCTTTTGTTGACCGATCCCGGGCAGCTTCACGAGAAAAGCATGATCGCCGCGCTCGATGGCCTGCGCAATATGGGCCATCGGCAAAGCGAACGCTCTGGCGGCGGTCTTTGGGCCGATGCTGGCCACGCTGATGAGCGCCTCGAAAAACTCACGCTCGACCGCGTTCGTGAATCCGAAGAACGTGAAGCGCCCCGCGTTGCCTTCTAAGGTGAAACTGGAAAAGATCTCAAGGGTCATCCGGGCCGGGTCGACGTCGCGCACCTTCTCGCTTACGCACGGCGGCAAGATGATCTCATACGCGACCCCGCCGGTTTCGAGCAGCACCGTCGCATCACGCTGTTCGACGATGCTTCCGGTAATCCGAGAAAAAATTAGGAGGCGCCCCGAGTATGACGGCAGGACGGGTGGCGCGTCGGTTTCATGCGCGAGCGATCAGTAGCCCGCGACGGGCAAAAATTTGCTCGGTGCGTTCGACATTGGCCAGTGCGAGCGCCAGCGCGAGCGCGTCGGAGACGTCGGGTGGGTCGATATCGTCAGCGATTTGCAGGCGCTGGCGCACCATGCGGTTGACCTGGCCTTTGCTGGCGGCGCCGGAACCGGCGAGCGCGCGCTTGACCATCGAGTGGCCCAAGTCGCGCACGGGTACGCCATGGTCGTGCGCGGCGAGGCATAAGACTCCGCGCGCATGGCCCATGAGGACGGCGGTCGCCGGATTCTTGTAGGCGGTCCACAGTTCCTCAACGACCATTACGTCCGGTTTGATCGCAGCGATGATCCGGCAGAGTTCGCCATGCAGGGCGCCGAGCCGCGCCTCGAAGCGTGCGCGCACCGGCGGAGTGATGATCCCGGCTTCGATCAGGCGCGGCGGCTCGCTGCCTTCGATCGCCCCGTAGCCCGTGATGCGCAGGCCTGGATCGACTCCTAAAATGCGCACTTATTTGCCTTCATTGTAATAGATCGTGACAGCTTCTCCCGGACGCAAGGTGGCGTTGGCTTCGGGTTCGGTTCGCACGACCTTGCCGGGCGCGCCGTCGGTAGAATACGCGATGTTGCCGACACGGTAGCCGTTTTTTCCGATGGCCTCGCGGGCAGCATCGAGCGACTGGCCGGCGACGTCGGGAATGGTCCCTGGGACGGCTATTGAGAGCGTCACGGTCGAACCGCGTTTGGCTTTGGTCGTGCCCGCCGGAGTTTGGTCGATCACCGCGCCACTGGCATTGGCCGGTTGAACGATATATTGGAGCGTCGGTACGAGCCCGGCGCCACTGACTGCGGCGGTGGCCTCGGGCAAGCTTTGTCCGCCGACTTCCGGGACCACGACGAGGGCTGCGCCGCCGCTCACCACGACCGTCACCTTGGATCCGCTTTCGACTTTGACGCCCGCATCAGGATTCTGCGACGCGATTACGTTCTCGGGGACATTGTCGAGCGATGTCCGTTCGCCGACGACGAGTTCGAGATGTTTCTGGCGCAAAGCCGCCGTCGCATCCACCAGCGACATCGACACGATCTCCGGCACCGCCACCGGCGCCAATCCCTTCGAAACAACAAGCGCCACAGTGCTGTGCATTGGAATCGGACCCGATTTCGGGTTTTGCGACAGGACCGTGCCCTTGGGTTTCTCATCATACTTTTCGCTGATCCGCGCGACGAGTTGCTCGCCCAAAAGGTAGTTTTCCGCGTCTTGCCGTTTATAGCCGCGTAGATCGGTCAGCTGAACCGTCGGAAATCCGCTGCTGACGAACAGCTCAACTGGGGCTTTCGCCGCAACATTCGTTCCCGGCGCGGGCGCCTGCCGCACGATGTGATCGACAGGAATCGTTTCACTGGTCACCGGGGTCAGATGATAGGTGAGATTATTGGTTGTGAGCGTAGTCTCAACTGCGTGCACCGGCAGACCGGTATAGTCGGCTAACGTATAGCGGCTGAACGGACCGCCCGGCCGGCCCAAAAACAGATATCCGAAGACGACCGCCGCGATAAAAATGCCGGCGAGCGCCGCCAGCAACGGACCCTTCCGCGGTGGCACGGTCATCGCTGGCGCATCCGGCAGCCGCGAATCGCGTGGCGGCGGCTTGGGGATGCGCAAGACCTTAGTCCGCGTGTTTGTTTGCGATCCGTTGCTCGAACGAACGACCGAATCGGCGCGCAGCGGGTGCTCGCGCGCGGCGCGCAGCGCTGACGCTAGCTCGATCGCCGACGCGAAACGTTCGCTCGGATCCTTCTGCAAGAGTTTGGTGACGATCGCCGTCAGCGCCGGACTGATCGGAACCTTGCCGGTCATCGGCGAAGGGATCGGACCGGAGACGTGCTTGAGTGCAACGGTCACGGGCGTGTCGCCGGTATACGGAACTTGGCCGGTCAGCATTTGGTAAAGGACAATACCCAAGCTATAGAGATCGGAACTCTCGCCGAGTTCGTGACCTTGCGCCTGTTCGGGTGAGGTGTAATACACGCTGCCCATCACCATTCCGGTTTGGGTCAGCGCCATCGTCTGGTTCGATATGGCGCGAGCAATGCCGAAGTCAGAGATCTTCACCACGTCGTCTTTAGTGACGAGGATGTTGGCCGGCTTGATGTCGCGGTGGAGCAAGCCCTGTCGGTGCGCATACGCCAGACCGTTGCAGATTTGGGCGGCGTAATCGATGGCGACGGGTTCGGGGATCTTCGTGTCAGCCTCGATCATTTCGCTCAAGGTCGAACCTTCGACGAGTTCCATGACGATGTAGTAGGTCTCGTCTTCGCGGCCGACGTCGAACGTATTAACGATGTTGGGATGCGAAAGTTTAGCGGCGTGGCGCGCTTCGCTGTAAAAGCGTTGCACGAAGTCGTTGTCGGCGGCGTATTGAGGCCGCAGCACCTTCACCGCCACCCTGCGCCGCAAGACCGTGTCGGTCCCGGAGTAGACCGTTGCCATCCCGCCTTCGCCGATCCGGTTTTCCAGCCGGTAGCGCTCACCCAACATGCGCTCGGTCACCGGACCGCGCTCCACTGGCGGTGCGTCCGGCTCAAGATTTCCGGCGGGCTAACGCCGCCGAGATAACCCGGCGTGCGATTGGCGCCGCCACCGTCCCGCCGTAACCGCCGTTCTCGACCACGATCGCTAGCGCAATCCTGGGGGCTTCGGCCGGGGCGAAGGCGACGAACCATGCATGCGCTTTTCCCGCCGGATTCGTCGCGGTCCCGGTTTTTCCGGCGACCGTCACCCCTACCAGCGCGGCCGCGGTTCCGGTGCCGTGCTGGACGGCTGCAACCATCAAGGAGCGCACCTTGGCGGCAGCGGTGCGGGAGATCGGATTTGCCAGAGTCCTGGGCCGGATCGTCAGTTGTCGGCCGTCGGGTGACCGAATCGCGCGGACCAGCGTAGGCTGCGGTTCGGCGCCGCCGCGGGCGATTGTCGCGGCGACCAGCGCCATGCGCAAGGGCGTCATCAGTAAGTCGGCTTGGCCAAATGAGAGCTGCGCAAGAATCGATGGAGTCACGTCGGCGCGATTCGGCAAGCGGTCGAGCTCGGCGATCAAATCTGGGCCGAAGCTTTCACCGAAACGCCAACGGCTTGCGTATTCGAACCACCGGTCGGCGCCGAGCCGCAAGTTGATCTGCGCGAAATCGACGTTGCTCGAGAGCGCAAACGCGCCAGTCAGATCCTGCGTTCCAACGACCTCACCCTCATTGTCATGCACGACGAAGTCGCCGACGACGAAGGTTCCAGGATCGACGAACGTCGAGGACGGCTCGATAACACCGGCGTCCAGCGCATTGGCGGCCGTAACGATCTTAAAGGTTGACCCCGGTGGATAGAGGCCGGCGGTCGCGCGGTTCAGCAGCGGGCTTGCGGGGTCCGACCGGATGCTTGCGAAGTCGCTGTCGACGCGAGCGGGATTGAAACTCGGCACGCTCGCCAACGCCAAGATCTCACCGGTCCGTACGTCAATGACGATGCCGGCAGCCCGCGCGTACGCATCGAGCTCGCGAAACAAGGTCGATTCCAGCACCGGATCGATCGTCGTCACAACGGTCGAGCCGCGCAGTTGCCGGTCGGCGTCAGCGCGCTCGAACAGCGAGCGGAACTGGGTCAGCGGGTCACTCGGTGCCGCGCGCGCGGCGAGTTCGCGGTTGAAGAGGTCTTCCAAACCGGCCGTTCCGTACCGCGTCGAAACGTAACCGACTGTTTGGGCCAGCTCGCGACCATGCGGATAAATTCGGCCTCTTGGGCTCGATCGCGCCAGAGTCGTACCGTCGCGAGCCAGGATCGAACCGCGCAGCGGCAGTTGGAGCGCCAAGCGCGGGTTATGGGCATTGGCCGCGATGCGTGGACCGGCAATCACTTCGAGCCAAAGCTGCCGCGCGGCGACGATCAGGAAGGCCACGGTAAAGACGGTAGCGACCCGCGCAATCGCGGAATTTATGATTCGGTTCCCCGTCGTTCGCGCAACAGCGTCAACCCATCGTCGGTGCGCACCGCCAGGTACGATGCAGCGCCATCGTCGCCGATGGCGGCGTTGACGATCGCGCGCATCGTCGCTTCCGAGAGCCGGCTAACGGCGGCAATCGCATCGACGCCGACTTCTTCCAAGAGGCCCGGTGCAACGTACGCTGCCCGCGGCAGCGTATCGAACAAGCGCTCTTCATAAACATCGCTACGCCAAGGCCCGCGGCGGCCAAACACCGTCGCGTGATAGTCCCACGCGCACAACTGGCGATCATTCCAGACAAAGTGGTCGCGAACGCAGATGCGCCGGCAGACCGCGCACTGAAGCAGCGTCACCGCCGGTTGATCGATGGCGTCCAAGAGATCGTCCGGCAGGTCTTCGGGATTGAGCACGGTCGATTCCGTCAGCGCCTCGGGGGTCGGCCGGTGCCAGCCGACCCGTACCAGCATCTCGAGATCCCGCAGCGATGCCACGAACGAACGATCGTCGTCGGGCGGAAATGTCTGATCGACCCAACCGCCGATGTTGTCGGCGGCGATATTGACGCGCTGGTGCCCCTCGCCAATTCGGACGCCGATCGGCGTCCACGCGAGTGATACCAGCGATGCAGCGATCTGTCGGTTCTCGGGCACCACGCTCGATAAAAACGCAAGCGTGCTGGCGTTCCCGCCCAGGATGAACGCGGACGCCTCGCGGGGAGCAAGAATGTGCGTGGGCTCGGTCATCGCTTTGGGACCCTTTCGCCGCCGAGACGAACCTTCACTGCGCTATCCGGGCGGCGCCTTCGTTGCGGACGAGCGATTGTTGTCCCGCGTGGCGAGGGCAGCACAAATTGCAGGCCATTGACGCGTTCTTCGAGCAGGGAGCAACAAACCACGCGCGAGCGGGGGCGCAATTTTAACAACTACCTAAAGATGGGACAGTCGCAGTTCATGATCCAAACGATTGCTTCGATCGAGACCACGTTGGAGCGCCGCGGCGTCATCCTGGCACCCAGCGGCGATGCCCGCCAAGCCGCCGGCGTGCTCAACCCGGCAAGCGCTCGAATGCGCGGCGGTCGGTTGTTGCTCTATCCGCGCGTCGTCGAACTCGGCAATATTTCTCGCATTGCACGCTTCGAGGCCACCGGCGACGACCGCTTCGCCGATCGTGGCTATGCGCTCGAGCCCGCGGCAGCGTACGAATTTCGCCGCACGGTCGACGCGTATGGCCCGGGCCATGGCTGCGAGGACGCGCGGATAACATTTCTTCCGGCACTTGACTCGTACCTCATGGCGTACACCGCGTTCGGCGATGGCGGACCGCGGGTCGCACTGGCCGTTTCGCCCGACGGCTGGGGCTGGGAACGGCTCGGGCTGATCGATTTTTCGGCCGCCGGCGTGGCGAATGCCGACGATAAGGACGCGGCGTTTTTCCCCGAGCCGGTTCGCTCGCCCAGCGGCATCCAGTCGCTGGCGCTGTATCACCGGCCGATGGATCCGCTGTCGGCGCAGCTCGGCTGGGACGCGCTTCCAATCCTGATGCGACGGCCCGCGGATCAGCGTGACGCACTGCGGATCGCGTATGTCCCGCTCGACGCCGCGCTGGCCGACTCGCGTGCGCTGCTGCGCCCGACGGAAAGCGTTTTGGTGTTGGCGCCTGACGAGCGGTGGGGCCGCGTGAAAACCGGCGCCGGCACGCCACCGGTACGCATCGACGAAGGCTGGTTCTCCATCTATCACGCGACCGATCTGCTCCCAGACCGTGATGGAAAACTGCAAGCGCAGTACGGCGCCGGCATCGTCATTCACGACGTCGCTCGACCGCACATCGTGCGATATCGTTCGCCTGAGCCGCTGTTCCTTCCGGAAGCGTCGGCCGAGCGCAAGGGAACTGTCGACGACGTCGTCTTTCCAACCGCGATCGATCCTCGGCCCGATCTCGCTGCGCGCGTGTTCGATGTGTACTACGGCATGGCCGATACGCGGGTTGGGCTGATTCGCCTGACCTTAGCGGGCGGCAGCGATCTTACGAGCGGCGTACATTCCGATGGCGGGCGGTGAGCCGGAAAGCTGCTGTCTCGAGCACCGCTGAGCTGCGCGGTCTGCGGCTGGCCATCTTGGCTCCAATCGCCCATCGCACGCCACCACCGGGATACGGCCCCTGGGAGCAAATCGCTAGCAATGTCGCCGAAGGAATGGTGCGCCGCGGGCTGGACGTGACGCTGTTCGCGACCGCCAATTCGCGGACGGCCGGCCGATTGGCGTCCGTGCTGCCAGTCGCACTGAGCGAGGATCGCGCGCTCAGCGATGACGTCTGGACGGCATTGCACATCGGCAACTGCTTTAGGCGGGCGGCCGGCTTCGATCTCATCCACAGTCATTTCGATTGGAAACCCTTGACGTATGCGCTCGCGACGACCGCGCCGCCGATGTTGACGACCATCCACGGATTCTCCAGCCCGGCGATTCTGGCGGCCTACTACGCCGGCGCGGCGCGTAGCTTCTTCACGTCGATCAGCGATGCCGATCGCGATCCCGGACTCGATTATCTGGCGACGGTCTACAATGGCATTGATCCCAGCGAATTCACGTTCGTCAACCGGCCCGGCGAATATCTGGTCTTCCTTGGGCGATTTCACGAAGAGAAGGGCGCGCATCTGGCGATCGAAATTGCCCGCCGTGCCGGCGTTCAAATCAAGATCGCCGGTATCCCGCAAGATGCGAGCTACTTCGCCAGTCAAATCGAGCCGCACATCGACGGCGATCAGGTTCAGTTTCTAGGTCCCGTCGAACGCACCGCCCGCGATGCGCTGCTCCGCGGGGCGCTGGGGCTCGTGCACATGGTGACGCGACCCGAACGCTTCGGGCTGACGATGATTGAAGCCATGGCGTGCGGCACGCCGGTGCTTGGGGCGCGGCTGGGATCGGTGCCCGAGATCGTGGTCGACGGCGCTACCGGCTTCGTATGCGACGGCGTCGACGATGCTGTCGCGAAGGTTGGATTACTGGGCGGCCTCGATCGGTCCGCAATCCGCCAGCACGTCGAGTCGGCGTTCTCGATCGAGCGCATGGTCGACGGTTATCTTGCAACATATCAAACGGCACTGACACTGGCGACGCCGGCGGCGCCCACGCCTAGCGCTGCCGCGGCGCGCGCACACGATCACTGGGATCGGCCGGTAGCGTTTACCGAGATCCCACCCAGACCGCAATCGCTCTTTGCGTGAGACGTGCATTGCAAAGCGACGCTATGGAATCACCATCACGCATTGGCTCCGCCGAGTTGGTGCGCATGCCGCCGCGCTACCTCACAACGCAAGTCATGCACATTGAACGCACGGGAGCCAAAAACTCATCGGATTTCGGCTATTCGTCGCGACGATGGAGTGCTAAGAGCAGGGGTTAAAGGTGCGCGTGCAGACGTACAAAAGGAGCGTGGCGTGAAGCCCGGCGAGCGCTTTGTGCTTGGAATCAACTACTGGCCACGGACCAGCGCGATGGCGATGTGGTCGCAATTCGATCGCGGCGAAATCGCCGAAGACTTCGCCCGCATCGCGGACCTTGGGCTGGGAGTCGTGCGGTTTTTCTTGGACTGGGAGGCGTTTCAGCCATTGCCGGACACCATCGATCGCACGGCACTGAGCCATTTGGACACCGTCCTCGAGCTGGCCGCCACCAGCGGATTACAAACGATGCCAACCTTCTTCTGCGGTCACATGAGCGGGGTCAACTGGCTGCCCGAATGGACGCTCGACCGGTCGACGGCGAGCGGGCGGTTTCGCACGATCGCTGGCGGCCGTGACGTACCGTACGGCATCGGCGATTTCTACACGGGCGCCCTGCTGGAAGCACAGCGGCTTGCCGTTCGCACGATCGGCGCCCGCGCTCGCGCACACCCCGCGATCTTTGCCTGGGATCTCGGCAACGAGTTTTCCAACCTGCGCGAACCGCGGACACCGCGCGACGCAGCCCAGTGGGGCTCAACGCTGGCCGACGATCTGCTCGTCGTTTCGAATATTAGGGTCACAGGAGGAATCCATGGCGAAGATATCACCCGCGACCGACAGATCCGCCCCTCCTCGATTTGCGAGCCGTGGTCGTTCGCGACGATGCATGGCTATTCAGTCTACAGCGCATTTGCCCGCGATCGACGCGATCCGGATGTCGTTCCGTTCCTGGCGGCGATCACGCGCGCGTGCGCGCGCAAGCCGGTTCTCTTTAGCGAATTCGGAAATCCGACGTGCCCGGCGGGGACAATTCCAGCCCTCGATCGGGTCGCTTTACCGGGTGAGGCATCGTCAAGTGAGGTCACCGTAGCAGTCCGGACCGGCGCAGCACCGTTCGCCTGCCTGACCGAACTCGAGATGTCGGACTACGCGCGCGCGGTTTTAGAGCGATTGCATCGACAGGGTGCACTGGGCGCCCTGTGGTGGTGCTGGGCCGACTATGCGGCCGACTTGGCGCGCAGGCCTCCGTTCGACCGTGCGCCCCATGAATTGCATTTCGGGATCGTGCGCAACGACGGCAGCCAGAAACCCGTAGCGGCGGCCCTTGCCGCATTCGCCGCCGCGCAGCGCACAATCGTCGCGCCGCCGGCGGCGATCGTCGATGAGGCGGTGTATTTCGCCGGCCTACCGGAGTCCCTCGACACTGCTTATGCGACCTATTGCGCCGCTGGCCAGCCCGGTAGCTGAGACACAGCCGTGCCGTTGGGACAAATTTGCGCCGAGCTGCGTTCTTGGCATGAATGCGATCGCGAATTGGATTGGGCAGGTTACGCAGCGCCGTCGTAGCCGTGTTTGCGACCGGACTGCTGTTTACCGGTGCCGTCCCCCGCGGGCTGGCGGCCGAGTCACCGCACCGCATACGCGTTCCGTTCGAATCGCGCAACGGCCACGTCTTTGTTGCCGTCCATCTCAACGGTGAAGGTCCGTTTGCGTTTGCCCTCGACACCGGTGCGACCAACAGCGTCGACAATGCGATCGCGGCCCGGCTGCATCTCATCGCCGGAAACGTGTTTGCGGTCCACGGCGTCGGAGTGCACGTCGAAGAGGGCCGTCCTACCCGGGTGACGAGCATGCAGATCGGCGATCTTGTACTGACCGAGCAACGCTTCACTATTTTATCTTTCGCCGAGATCGCCCGCTCGGAGAGTTCCGAGCACTTCGATGGCTTGATCGGGTACGAGGCATTACGGCACTACGCCGTCACTGTGGATTACGAGCGCCACGTCGTAGAATTTGCTGACCGTGCCGATGCGGCGGCGCCGGTGAACGCAACGATCGTGCCGTTTCGTCTGATCGGTACGACGCCCGCCATCGAGGCTACGGTCGATGGCTTTTCGGGAAGTTTTACCCTCGACACCGGCGACCGCGGCTCGCTCACCCTCATGGAGCCGTTCTATCGGCGCCATCAGTTCGTCCAGCGGTATGCGCCGAACGTCCACGGTATCACCGGCTGGGGGTTCGGCGGGCCAGTCCGTTCGCATCTGATCCGGGTGCAGCATTTTTCCATCGGTGAGATCGACATCGGGCGTCCGCTCACTCGGCTGCCCACCGGTCGGGCCGGATTTTTCACGAGTCGCGCGCTCGCTGGCAGCATCGGCGCTGGGATATTCGCTCGCTTTACGGTCACCTTCGATTATCCGCAACGGCGCCTGATCTTGCGACCGAACGCGCACCTGCAAGACGCTGAGGTCTACGATCGCTCCGGCATGTGGCTAACGGCTCGCGCCGACGGCTTCGAAATCGCCGACGTCATTTCGGGTAGTCCTGCCGACTCCAGCGGATTGCGCGCGGGTGATGTCATCACGGCCGTTGACGGTATCGCGGCCACCAGCCTGGGGTTACAGGCTGTCCGCGAGCAACTCAAAGCGCCGCCGGGAACCGCCGTCGAAGTCGACGTCCGCGACGACGGCGGCGACCATAAGCGAACGTTCATCCTACGGGAACTCGTGTAGCGCGCACTGCAGGACCGGGACCCACTGGCTGCTAACGATCCCACGGCTGGCGAACGCTTCGTGAGGATCGATTGCATGCTTTTCGCGCGTCTTGGTTGGCTCAGCTTCGTGTGCGCCGTCTTGTGGGGACTGCCGGCTGCGAGCCGGGCCCAGACCGATGCGCCGGTAACGATCGAGTACTGGCACATCAACTCGGAGTCGTTCGGCGGGCCGACCCTCAAAACGCTGATCGCGGATTTTCAAAAGAAGAACCCGACGATCACGGTCGTCGACCGATTCCAACCGAATTCGTACACCGGCCTGCTGCAGAACCTGCAGACGCGGGTCGTCGCCGGCGATCCGCCGGACGTGTCGCAGATTGGCGTGCTGTATGTCGATTACGTCGTCGACAACTTCCCGTTTGTCGCGGTCGACGATCTCCTCAAACGCTATGGGCCCAGCCGGTTCCTCGATGCTTACCCACGCAACGTGCTCGCTTTAGGCCAGCGCGGCCATAAACAGATCGGGCTGCCCTACAGCACCTCAAACATCATCCTTTATTATAACGGTGATTTGCTCAAAGCATCGGGCCTCGACCCGAACAAGCCACCTCAAACCTGGGCGCAGTGGATCGCCGCCGCCAAGCAAATCAAAGATCGCACTGGGAAAATTGGTCTCTACTTGCATCTGCTCGAGGACAACTGGGGCGCACAAGCGCTCATCGAATCGCACGGCGCGCGGCTATTCGAGTGTGCGGCCGGCAAGTATCGCGCTGGTTTCGATACCCCGAATGCGGTAGCCGCGATGCAACTGTGGGCTGACGCCATCAAGGGCGGCTACATGCTCAATGCTCTGTACGAGCAAGGCCGTCAAGCGCTCTTGGCTCAGCAGAGCGCAACCTTCATGGGCACCGTTGCAACCCGCGCTTATTTCCAGAGCAACGCAAAATTCGATCTGCGCGGGACGCGTTTTCCGAGGTTCGACGGTTTTCCGGCCCGTCTGCCGGCCGGCGGCAACGTTCTGTTCATCTTCTCCAAGGACCCCGCCAAACAGCGCGCGGCGCTCAAGCTCGTGCAGTTTTTGGAATCGCCCGAGTCGTTCGCGACCTGGACGCGAGCGACCGGGTATATTCCGCTCCATCGTGACTCGACCAAGT
>JRHI01000920.1_pt1 | contig 28671 bp, 26 predicted proteins | sample 215371 | NCBI WGS metagenome assembly JRHI01 (sample SAMN02929681, study PRJNA255918) | sediment metagenome | biome: cave system; feature: Ice Cave; material: Sediment; isolation source: sediment from deep within a dark volcanic ice cave with no known source of... ...
CCGCGACCTTGAGGCCGCCGCGCAGCTTGTTGACGACGAGCGTTGCGAGCGCCTCGCCTTCGACGTCCTCGGCGATGACGACAAGCGGTTTCGAGGTCTGGACCACCGCTTCGAGCAACGGCAGGAGCTCTTGCAGGCCCGACAGCTTCTTTTCGTAGATCAACACGTAGGCGTCATCCATCTCAACGCGCATCTTGTCGGCGTTGGTGATGAAGTACGGCGAGATGTAGCCGCGGTCGAACTGCATGCCTTCGACCACTTCGAGCTCGGTCTCCAAGGACTTCGCTTCCTCGACGGTGATAACGCCCTCGTTGCCGACCTTCTTCATCGCATCGGCGAGGAATTGGCCGATTTCGGCATCGCCGTTCGCCGAGATCGTGCCGACCTGTGCGATCTCCTGGTTGGACGTGACTTTCTTGGAATTCTTCTGCAAGTCCTCGACGATCGCCGTGACGGCGAGGTCGATGCCGCGCTTGAGATCCATCGGGTTCATACCGGCGGCGACCGCCTTGGAGCCTTCCTTTACGATGGCTTGGGCAAGAACGGTTGCGGTGGTCGTGCCGTCACCGGCAAAGTCCGAGGACTTCGAGGCGACTTCACGCACCATTTGCGCCCCCATGTTCTCGAACTTGTCYTCGAGCTCGATCTCCTTGGCCACCGTCACGCCGTCCTTGGTCGTGCGTGGTGCTCCGAAGGATTTCTCGATCACGACATTGCGGCCCTTGGGCCCAAGCGTGACCTTGACGGCGTTGGCGAGAATGTCGACGCCGCGCAGCATGCGCTCGCGGGCATCGCCGGAAAACTTGACGTCTTTGGCAGCCATGTTCGGTAAGCTCCTGAAACTTGAAAAGTGGTCTCTTGCGATCGCGGGTTCGACAGAATGTCGGCGGCCTCGTGGGAGCCCCGCGCGCTCCCCAGATCGCCTGTGGGGTTGGGTGGATTACTTCTCGATCACCCCCATGATGTCGCTTTCCTTCATGATGAGCAGCTCCTGCCCGTCGATCTTGACCTCGGTGCCCGACCATTTGCCGAACAGCACCTTGTCCTTGGGCTTCAGATCGAGGGGGACGATCTTGCCGCTCTCATCGCGGGCACCCGGGCCGACGGCGATGATCTCGCCCTGCTGGGGTTTCTCGGCAGCCGTGTCCGGGATGATGATGCCACCGGCCGTCTTGGTCTCGCTTTCGACACGGCGCACGACCACGCGATCATGCAGAGGACGGAACTTCATGGGACGAAAGTTCTCCTAATTTCAAGGGATTAGAAAGTTACATGGCCCTACAGGAGGGGTGAGGTGAGCGGTTGTTAGCACTTCTGAAGATCGAGTGCCAACAGCCGCGCTTCACATAGACAACGACGCGCAAGATGTCAAGCAAATGGGCGGAGGAAGGCCATAAGAGAGCCCTGGCGGCGCGGGAAGTCATTGTCGACACCACCCGAGGGCCGCAGCAAGCCGGACGGGGGTCCGGAAGCAAAAATCGAGCTGATCGCGTCGGGCTCTTACGCCTTGCGTTCGTGCTTCACCTTGACCTTCAATACAGCCCGCCGAAGAGCACGCAGATTGAGCGTGACGATCTCCCAGATGCGGTCGTCCGATATGGTGTCGTAGCGGTGCCGGAGGACGTTGCCGATGTCGGCGATCTCCTTCCAGGGGATCTGGGGATGATCGGCCTTGTCGGCAGCGGGTATGTGCCGCGAAGCCTCGGAGATAATTTCCAGGTGCCCTTCGGTCGCGGCGCGCCGCAGCTCGTCAATTGCATAGGCGTTTTCTTCTTACCTTGCCAGTAGGTCAGGACGGCGTCGATCGAGCGCAGGATGTGCTCGAGACGGTCCGGCACGGTTGCGGCGGCCATCAGAACTTAAGAAGCCAATCTAATGTCGCAGCCATGCAGACCGAGGTCGCTGCGCGCTACTCCGCCGCCGCTTTGGGGCTGTAGCCAAGCTCGGCGTTGAGCTTGTCGAGCAGATCGGCAGCGGCCTTGGGGATGTTGGTGCCGGGGCCGAACACGGCCTTGGCGCCGGCGGCGAATAGGGCGGGACAGTCGGCGGGCGGGATGACGCCGCCGACCACGATCATGATGTCGCCGCGTCCCTCCTTGTCCAGCGCCGCGGCGAGATCGGGCACCAGGGTGAGATGGCCGGCCGCCAGCGACGACACGCCGAGGATGTGCACGTCGTTCTCCACCGCCTGGCGCGCCGCCTCATCGGGCGTGGCGAACAGCGGGCCGATGTCGACGTCGAAGCCGAGGTCCGCAAACGCCGAGGCGATCACCTTCTGCCCGCGGTCGTGGCCGTCCTGGCCCATCTTGGCGACCAGTATGCGAGGCCGCCGGCCGTCGTTGGCGGCGAACGCCTCGCACATACGTCGCACGCGATCCACGTCCTTGCTCATGGCTCCGGCCTCCGCCGAATAGACACCCGACACGGCACGCGTCTCGGCGCGGTGTCGGCCCCACACCTGCTCCATGGCGTCGGAGATCTCGCCGACCGTGGCCTTGGCCCGTGCCGCCGCGACGGCCCGCTCCAGCAGGTTGCCGGCGCCCGAGCGCGCCGTCTCCGTGAGCGCAGCGAGCGCGGCCGCTACCGCCTTGGGATCGCGCTCACCCTTGAGGCGCTGCAGCTTGGCAATCTGGCCCTCGCGCACGGACTTGTTGTCGACCTTGAGCACTTCGATCTGGGCTTGGTCGGTCACTTGGAACTTGTTGACGCCAACGATGGTCTGGGTGCCGGAGTCGATGCGCGCCTGGGTGCGCGCGGCCGCCTCCTCGATGCGCATCTTGGGGATGCCGGCGGCGATCGCCTTGGCCATGCCGCCGAGCTTCTCCACCTCCTCGATGTGGGAAAGTGCGCGCCGCGCTAGCTCATATGTCAGCCGCTCGACGTAGAAGCTGCCGCCCCACGGGTCGATGACGCGGCAGGTGCCGGTCTCCTGCTCCAATAAAAGTTGCGTGTTGCGGGCGATGCGTGCGGAGAAATCAGTAGGCAACGCGATCGCCTCGTCGAGCGCGTTGGTGTGCAGCGACTGTGTATGGCCTTGCGTCGCCGCCATGGCTTCCACGCACGTGCGCGTGACGTTGTTGAACACGTCCTGCGCGGTGAGCGACCAGCCCGAGGTTTGGCAGTGCGTGCGCAGCGAGAGCGAGCGCGCGTCCTTCGGCTTGAACTCGTTCCGGATGAGCTTCGCCCACAAGAGGCGCGCGGCGCGCATCTTGGCGATCTCCATGAAAAAGCTCATGCCAATCGCCCAGAAGAACGACAGCCGCGGCGCGAACGCGTCGATGCCGAGCCCGGCGGTGACGCCCGCGCGCACGTACTCGATGCCGTCGGCGAGCGTGTAGCCGAGCTCCAGGTCCGCCGTCGCCCCCGCCTCCTGCATGTGATAGCCGGAGATCGAGATCGAGTTGAACTTCGGCATGTGCGCGCTGGTGTAGCCGAAGATGTCGGAGACGATGCGCATCGAAGGCTCCGGCGGATAGATGTAGGTGTTGCGCACCATGAACTCTTTGAGGATGTCGTTCTGGATGGTGCCCGCCAGCTTGCCTGGCGCTACGCCCTGCTCCTCGCCGGCGACGATGAACAGCGCCAGCACGGGCAGCACCGCGCCGTTCATGGTCATGGACACGGTCATGTCGGCGAGGTCGATGCCGTCGAACAGCGTGCGCATGTCGTAGATCGAATCGATCGCCACGCCGGCCATGCCGACGTCGCCGCGCACACGCGGATGATCGCTGTCGTAGCCGCGGTGGGTGGCGAGATCGAAGGCGATGGAAAGACCCTTCTGTCCCGCCGCGATGTTGCGCCGGTAGAAGGCATTGGAGTCCTCCGCCGTCGAGAAGCCCGCGTACTGGCGGATTGTCCAGGGCTGGGTGACATACATGGTGGGATAGGGCCCGCGTAGGTATGGCGCGATCCCCGGATAGCCGTCGAGGAAGTCTAGCCCGGCGGTGTCGGCGGAGGAGTAGGCCTTCTTTACGGCGATACCCTCGGGCGTGAGCCAGGCGTTGGCGGGGGCGGCAGCAGGGGTCAGACCCCTTGCTTCTTCCTTCGCGGGCTGTTCCGCAGCGGTAGCGGCGAGGGGTCTGACCCCATACGCCACCTTCGTGAAATCCGGTATCCGGCTCATCCGCGCCGCGCCTCCTGGGCAGTCGCCCCGCCGACCTCAAGTTCTTGAATCTAGTGAAATCGCGCGGGCAAAGCCAGTGGCGCGGTTGCCAGCGAACCAGGCGCGGCTGCCCAGCGGCTGGGCGATCGCCCCGTCATTCCCGGAAATCCAATCGCGGCGAGGCGCGTGCGGCTGGATTCCCGCTGATGCGCTGCGCGCTCGCGGGAATGACGAGGGGCCGCGACCTTGCCGCCTCAACCGGCTTACGTCCGCCGGTCCTCCAAAATCATCGCGGCCGCCTTCTCGGCGATCATGAGGGTGGGGGAATTGGTGTTGCCTGACGTGATGGTGGGCATGATGGAGGCGTCCGCCACGCGCAGGCCGGCGAGGCCGCGCACCTTGAGGCGGGGGTCGACCACGGCGCCGTCGTCGCTGCCCATCTTGCAGGTGCCGATGGGGTGGAAGATGGTGGTGGAGATGTCGCCGGCGGCCTTTGCCAGCTCATCGTCGCTCTGGAAGTCGAGGCCGGGGCGGAACTCCTCGGGGCGGTATTTCGCCAGCGCCGGCATGGAGATGATGTTGCGCGTTACGCGCACGGACAGGGCCGCCACGTGCCGGTCCTCGGCAGTGGCGAGATAATTCGGCCGGATCTCAGGCTGCACCGCCGGCTCGGGTGCTGTGATACGCACCCAGCCGCGGCTGGTCGGACGGATGTTGGCGACACTCGCCGTGAAGGCCGGGAAGGGATCGAGCGGCTCGCCGAACTTGGGCAGGGTCAGCGGCTGGATGTGATACTGCAGGTTGGGCGTCTCGCGGCTGGGATCGGACTTAACGAAGGCGCCGAGCTGGGAGGGCGCCATGGTCATCGGCCCGCGCCGCGTCAGCGCGTATTGCGCCGCGAAGCCCGCGCGCTGTAACAGGCTCTGGAACCGCTCGTTCATGGTCTTCACGCCCGCCACCTTGTAGGCGCAGCGGATCTGCAGATGGTCCTGCAGGTTCTCGCCCACGCCGTCCAGCGCGTGCCGCACCTTTATGCCGAGCGGCTGCAGCACGGCGCCCGGGCCGATGCCGGAGAGCTGCAGGATCTGTGGACTACCGATAGCGCCGGCCGCCAGGATCACCTCGTGGCTCGCATCGACACTGCGCTGCTCGCCGTGCTGGCGCAGGACGAGCCCCGTCACCCGCTTGCCGTCGAGCACCAGCCGCTCGACCATCGCGTGCGTCTCCACATCGAGATTGCGCCGGTGGCGCACGGGGCGCAGGAACGCCTTGGACGTGTTCCAGCGCACGCCGGTCTTCTGGTTGACGTGGAAATAGCCGCAGCCCTCGTTGTCGCCGCGGTTGAAGTCCTCCAGCTTTGGAATGCCGGCTTCCGCTGCCGCATCCCGGAACGCGTCGAGTATCTCCCAGCGGATGCGCGCGTGCTCGATGCGCCACTCCCCGCCGCGGGCGTGCAGGCCCCCGAAGTCCCCGGGCTCCACCGCCCACTGGTCCTGGTGTTTGTGAAAGTACGGCAACACGTCGTCCCAGGCCCAGCCGGGGTTGCCCATCTGCCGCCACAGATCGTAGTCGCGTGCCTGGCCGCGCATGTAGATCATGCCGTTGATGGACGAGCAGCCGCCCAGCACCTTGCCGCGCGGATAGGCGAGGCTGCGGCCATTGAGGCCCGGCTCCGCGGCCGTCTTGAAGCACCAGTCGGCGCGCGGATTGCCCATCAGGTAGAGGTAGCCGACGGGGATGTGGATCCAGTGGTAGTTGTCCCGCCCTCCCGCCTCCAGCAGCAGCACGCGCATCTGCGGGTCGGCGGACAGCCGGTTGGCCAGCAGGCACCCCGCCGTCCCCGCCCCGACGATGATGTAGTCGTAGGTGTCCGCTGCCATTTTGGCCGGTTGTCTCCTCGCCGCCTACTTCACCCTAATCTTCCAGGCCGACGAGGCAAGATTCGAATTTGCCGGTGCCGAAATGCATTAAAGCTCTCTGCCGAGAAACACGATCTCGCGGCCGTTCCACAGGGCCGTGGCGCGTTCGATGAACCCGCAGCGCTCGTAGAAGCGGACGTTGCGCATGCCCTTGCCTGTCACGGCGTGCATGCCGGGGGCGCCGGCTCGCCTGGCATGGCTGGCGAACGCCTCGATCAGCTGGGCGCCGATGCCCTGGCTGCGGAAATCGGCGGCCAGGTTGATGTGCAGGTGCGCCGGGAAGCGCGGCGTGAGATCGGCAAAGTCGGTGCGAAAATAGCCGATGTCGGCAAAGCGTGATTGTTCCGCCGGATTCTCCAGTGCGCCGACGAGATAACCGGCGACCATTTCCTCGCCCGCGAGCGCGAGCACCACCACGTCGCTGCCGCCTCGCATGTAGCGGCCGAGCCAGCGCTCGCGGAAGGCGTCGCGCTCCGGTCCCGGCGGGAAGGTGCGCGCGCTCGTCTGCCAGAAGATCGCCTCGACCTGGGCCACCAGCTCCGGATGCCGCTCTGGCGCTTCCAGCTGGACCAATCTGCACGTGGGGTCCGACATCAATGCGCCGAGCCCGGGCCGTCCTTGTCGGCGCCGCCCGCAGGGGACGGACGCTCGCTCTCCGTGCCCACCTCGCCATCCTCGCTCTCGGCCGCATCGGGGATGGCATAGGCGCCGCCGAGCCAGCGGGAGAGGTCCACGTCGGCGCAGCGGCGCGAGCAGAACGGGCGGTACTTGACGTCGGTGGCGCGGCTGCAGATCGGGCATTTGCCGCGTGTGGCGGGAGAGCTCACAGCGGCTCCCAGTTGAACACGTCTTGCGAGCGGTCGAGCGGATAGAGCGCGCTCTTGAAGGCCGGCAGCATGGTCTCGGCAAGCGATTGCGGGCTCCAGCCGCCGTCCTTGTGGGCGACACGCAAGGGCCGCGGCTGGCTCATCAGGAAGATCTCGTCCTTGCGCACGGCAAAGATTTGGCCCGTCACGTCCTTGGAGAGATCGCTCGCGAGGAACACGACGATGGGCGCGATCTTGGAAGCCGTCATGGTGGTCTGGATGCGCTCCACGCGCGCCTTCTGCTCCGGCGTATCGACCGGAATGGTGCCGATCAGGCGCGACCAGGCGAAGGGCGACACACAGTTGGAGCGCACGTGGAAGCGCGCCATGTCGAGCGCGATCGACTTGGACAGGCCGACGATGCCCATCTTGGCGGCGGCGTAATTGGCCTGGCCGAAGTTGCCGACGAGGCCCGAGGTGGAGGTGAAGTGGATGAAGGAGCCGGATTCCTGCTCCTTGAAGTAGGGCGAGGCGGCCTTCGACATGTAGAACGCACCGTAGAGATGCACTTTGATGACGGCGTCCCAATCCACCGCGCTCATGCGATGGAAGATGCGGTCGCGCAGGATGCCGGCGTTGTTGACCACGCAGTCGATGCGGCCGAAGTTGTCGATGGCCGTCTTGATGATGCGCTCGGCACCCTGCGGATCGGCGACGCTGTCGCCATTGGACACGGCGATGCCGCCGGCCTTCTTGATCTCGGCGACCACCTGATCGGCAACCTTGACGTCGGCGCCTTCGCCCTCGGCGGAGCCGCCCAGATCGTTCACCACCACCTTGGCGCCTTCGGCGGCGGCGAGGAGCGAGATCTCGCGGCCGATGCCGCGCCCCGCACCCGTGACGACGATCACCTTCCCATCAACGCACTTGGTCACGATGCTCGACCTCGCCGTTTGTAGGTTGGGTCAAGTGAACCGCGGACCCAACGCCGGTGTAATTTGTGTTGGGTCATCGCTGACGCTCGACCCAACCTACGTGATCTTGCTCCAACCCCGTGGTGAGCTTGTCGAACCGCGGATGGCATGCGCGGCGCGTCCTTCGACAAGCTCAGGACGAGGTAGCCTATGCGGCGTGGGCGCCGCAGCTGATTACGCCCCGTACTTGCCGACGATGGAGATGGCGCAGACGTTGCGCTGCGGGAAGCCACCGAGATTGTGGGTGAGGCCGAACACGGGCTCCTGCTTCCTCTGGCGCTCGCCGGCGCGGCCCTGCATCTGCAGGTACATCTCGTAGATCATGCGCAGGCCCGAGGCGCCGATCGGGTGGCCGAAGCACTTGAGGCCGCCGTCGATCTGGCAGGGTACCTTGCCGTCCGAGTCGTAGAAGCCGTCGAGCACGTCCTTGATGGCGCCGCCCTCGGGCGAGATGTGCAGATCCTCCATGGTGACGAGCTCCGTCACGGAGAAGCAGTCGTGCACCTCGATCAGGCTCAGCTGGTCGCGGGGCTTGTCGATGCCGGCCTCCGCGTAGGCGCGCTTCGATGCGATGCGGGTGGTGGCGAAGTAGCTGCCGTCCCACGAGTTGTGCTGCGCTTCGAGGCCGTTCGACACCGCCACCTGCAGGGCCTTGATGGAGATCATGTCCTTCTTGCCGAGGCTCCTGGCGACCTCCGGCGTGGCGACGATGGCGCAGGCGGCCCCGTCGCTCACCCCGCAGCAGTCGAACAGGCCCAGCGGCTCGGCCACCGTCGGTGCGTTGAGCACCGTGTCGACCGTGATCTTGTTGCGCAGGTGCGCCTTGGGATTGCGTGAGCCGTTGTCGTGGCTCTTGACCGAGATGTGCGCCATGGCGCCCTTGAGGTCCTTGGCCTCGATCTTGTGTTTGGCGCGGTAGGCGGCGGCGAGCTGGGCAAAGCTGCCGGGGGCGGAGGCGTTCGGGTTGGTCATGTCGTTGAGGGGCCCGCGTCCGCGCTGCGGCAGACCGCCGTAACCGGTGTCCTTGAGCTTCTCGACGCCGAGCGCGAGCGCAATGTCGGCGGCGCCGGACGCCACAGCGTAGACGGCGCCGCGGAAGGCCTCGGTGCCGCTGGCGCAGTAGTTCTCGACGCGCGTCACCGGAATGAACGGCAGCCGCAGCGCCTGGGCGAGCGGCGTCGCCGACTTGCCGACGTGCTGCTCCTCGATGGCGGTGGCAAGCCAAGCGGCGTCGATCTGCTTGGTGTCGATGCCGGCGTCGGCGATGGCCTCGGTGTAGGCCTCCACCATCAGGTTGTCGGCCTCCTTGTCCCAGCGCTCGCCGAATTTGGAGCAACCCATGCCGATGATGACGACCTTGTCCTTGATGCCTTTTGCCATGGTCAGAACCTCCTAGGCTTTGCCCGCCTTCGGGGCGGCTTTCCAATAATAGCGGCGGAAGCCGCGTGCGGTGTCGATGTCCTTGATGCGAAACATCATCTGCATCGGCTGGCCGACCTTGAGCGCGTCGCCGTCGATGTCGGTGAAGTCGATCATCACCCGGCCGCCTTCCTCGAACTCGATCATGCCATAGCACGAGGGCGGGTCGGGCGAGTAAGTGAGGCGGTCGGCCGTGTAGGACTTGATGCGGCCGGCCATGTCGGCGAACGGGTAGGGCTCCTGCGTGTGAAGCGCGTTGCAGTTCGGATTGACGCAGATGTCGGTTCTCGGCATCTGCAGTGTCCCGCATTTGGAGCACTTGCCGCCGATGAAGCTCGTCACCGTCTCGCGGTTGCGCCACAGCGAGGAGAGCGCCGTTGCCTTGTCGGTCTCCGAGCGCATGCCGCGCTCGAGCTCGATCAGATCGTTGAAGGCGAGGAAGCGGCCGTAGCTCGGCTCCTCCTTGCGGCGCGCGAGATGACCGACGACGCCCAGGTTCTTCGCCCGCTTGGTGATCTCGGAGGTCACCTCGAATAGGAGCGCGTCGGCACCCTGGCCGAAGCCGACGAGGAGGATCTTGTCGCCGGGCTTGGATTTCTCCAGCGTCGCAACCAGTAGCATCAAAGTATGCGCGGCGCCGGTGTCGCCGCAGTTGGCGTGCAGCGGATCGCAGATGGCCTTGTCGTCGATGCCTGCGGTCTTGGCAACCGAGCTGGCGACGCGCGCCAGTGTCGCCGGCATGCAGAAGTGGGTGACGTCCTTGGCCGTGACCTTGGCGGCCTCCAGGCAGCGCTTGATCACAGGGGGCACCGCGGTCATGTAGCCCGCATCGCGAATCCAGCGCTCCTCCCACTGGTAGTCGAACTGGTTGTCGAGGGAGCGGAAGTGGTCGACGAAATCGGCCGTGCGCGAGGCCTTGGCCAGCAGCGTGGCGACAGGCTTGCCCTCGCCGACCAGGACGGCCGCGGCGCCGTCGCCGCTCGTCATCTCGACAGGGCTCGCTGCCTTGGCGCCGCGCTTCTCGGAGGCGACCACAAGGGTCTCGCTGCCGCTTGAGAGCGCCTCGATCAGCGCCGACGTGCCGGCCCGCTGGGTGGCGGCGACGTCGATGGCGGAGATGTCCTCGGGAAGGCTCAATGCGCCGGCAACGATGCCCGAATGCAGGCGGTCGAGGAACGGAAAGGTGGTGGAGGCGAAGCGCAGCGCGGTGATCGCGCCCCGGTCGCGACCGGAGAGCGCATCCCGTGCGGCCTCGACGGCCATGGTCACCGGATCCTCGTCCCAGTTGCAGAAGGCCCGCTCGCCCTTGGCCTGGCCCTTGAGCGCGGGGTTGAACCAGCCGTGCGTTTCGGCAATCGCCTTGCGCGGCAGGCGGCGCCAGGGGATGTAGGCGCCGAACGCGAGAATGCCCTTGGTCATCGCCGTCCCTTGCAGTGGTCGTCGTATTCTTGTGCGAGCCCTAATTCAGCACGACTGATGGGCCGCGCGCCATCTTTGTTTGCATGGCTGCTTGCGAGCGCGGTTGGGACGCCTCCCTTTGCAGCGGTTGATGATCGCCTGTCCAATATGAGAAGCTAGCCCGCTTTGACCGCGCGACGAATTTCTTGCCGTCGAGGTAGCCCAGGAGAGGACAACACAGATGACCAAATTCACCTTCGACCATATCCACTTGTTCACCCGCAACCCGGAAGCGACGGCCACCTTCTACGAGCGAATGTTCGGTGCCGAGGTGATCCGGAGCACGCAGCAAGGCAAGCCGCGCATCGATCTGAAGCTGGGAGGCGCCAACATCTTTATACTGGACGTGAGCCAGGACGCCAAGGCGGGGACCGGGCCGTCGCATCCCCACCAGGGCCTCGACCACTTCGGGCTCGAGGTCAAGAACATCGATGCGGTGTGTGCGGACCTGAAGTCCAAGGGAGTTGTCTTCACACGGGGCCCGGAAACCATTCGACCCGGCACCCGCATCGCCTTCCTGACCGGACCCGAGGGCGTCTCGATCGAGCTCCTCGAGCGCACTTAGGTCGGTTAAAGATTCTTGCCTGGTGGTTGTGTAGGTCTAGGGTATGTAGAGCAGCCACTCCAATGGCCAGAATGCCATGTCCCAACCCCAGTCCCGCTGGCGTTGGTCGGGCCCGGCGGCAACCCTGAAGATCTTGCCGTCCTTCAAACGAAACACCGCGCGCGCGGAAGCGTGTGGCGGCTTGGACCGGCGCACCAGGTTGGCGCGAGCAAACGGATAGAGCGTCCCATCCTTGGCGCGGATAGTGCCGATGCCAGTCGCGCTGTCGAAGCTCTCTATCACGCCACGCATCTGCAGAACTCCCGGTGGAATCTCTAACCGTAAAATGGCTGCATGCATTTTGGAAGGGGACGAAGTTTTGGGCGATTGCGGTCGCGGAAATTGGGGGAGCGGTGCGCAGGGTGCTAAGGTCGCAACTGGGATGGAAACGACAAGCAGAAGGCGATCATGGCGGACGTATCGACGGGGCTCGTCAGCGGCGCGCGATGCCTGAGCCTCGAGGCGCTGGAGGCGCGCGTGCGGTCCGTCGCGACGGGGCTGGCCGCGCTCGGCGTGGCGCCGGGGCAATGCGTCGCTATCCTGATGCGCAACGACATCGCCTTCATGGAGGCGGCTTACGCGGCGCAGACGCTGGGCGCCTACGCCGTGCCGATCAACTGGCACTTCAAGGCCGCAGAGATCGCCTATATCCTCGCCGACTGCGGCACCAGCGTGCTGATCGGCCACGCCGACCTGCTCAGCCCCGTCGCGGCCGATATCCCGGCGCACGTCACGCTCATTGCGGTGTCGACGCCGCCGGAGGTGGCGGCGGCCTATGGCCACGCACCGGTTTCCGCCAGCACCGTGCCGCGCGCCGTCGATTACGAGGCGTGGCTGCAGCAGCAGCCGGCTTATGCCGGCGAGATGCTGATGCCTTCGCTGACCATGTTCTACACCTCCGGCACGACAGGCCATCCCAAGGGCGTGCGCCGTCCGGCGCCGACGCCGCAGCAGATGGTGGCGATCGAGCGCATGCGCCGCGACATCTTCGGCATCAAGCCCGGCATTCGCTCGGTCGTGCCTGGGCCGCTCTATCATTCCGCGCCGAACGCGTTTGCCATGCGCGCCGGCCGCGTGGGCGAAGTGATGGTGCTGATGCCGCGCTTCGATCCCGTTGCGCTGCTGGAGCTGATCGAGCGCGAGCGCCTCGACACCATGTTCATGGTGCCCACCATGTTCATTCGGCTGCTGAAGCTGCCCGAGGAGGTGCGGCGGAAGTACGATTTGTCGTCGTTGCGCTTCGTCATCCACGCTGCGGCGCCGTGCCCCCACGAGGTGAAGCGCGCCATGATCGACTGGTGGGGGTCGGTGATCAACGAGTTCTATGGTTCGACGGAGTCGAGCGCGGTGACGCTGGCTTCCAGCGCTGACACCCTCGCCAAGCCGGGCACGGTGGGGAGGGCCGTGGAGGGCGCAGAGCTGCGCATCCTCGATGACGATGGGCGTATCCTGCCGGCCGGTGAGGTCGGCGAGATTTTCACCCGCTTTGCCGAGATGCCCGACTTCACCTACCACAACAGGCCGGACGAGCGCGCGAAGGTCGATCGCGAGGGCTTCATCACCTCGGGCGACGTTGGTTATCTCGACACCGACGGCTATCTCTTCCTGTGCGACCGCAAGCGCGACATGGTGATCTCCGGAGGGGTCAACATTTATCCGGCCGAGATCGAGGCGGTGCTGCACGCCATGCCTGGCGTGAAGGACTGCGCCGTGTTCGGCATCCCCGATGCTGAGTTTGGCGAGAAGCTGATGGCGGTAGTGGAACCGGCAGACGGCGGCGGCATCTCGGGGGAGGACGTGCGCGCCTACCTGCGCGCCCATCTCGCCGATTACAAGGTGCCGCGAGCCATTGAGATCGGCCGCGACCTGCCGCGCGAGGATAGCGGCAAGATCTTCAAGCGCCGCCTGCGCGACCCCTATTGGCAGACGGCCGGCCGGCGGATTTGATGCGCTGCGCACGTCTCCTTCTCCCGGTAAAAAAAACCGGGAGAGGGAGAAGATTCCGCTACCTCACCTTGTAGAGCGCGTGCTTGCGGTTGCGGGTGTGGGGGCGCACCAGGGGCGGCCAGCGGCCGGCCTCGGCGGCTTCTTTCCACGCCGGGCTGAGGAGCACTTGCGGGCTGTCGATCTCGTAGATGGCCGTGTAGCGCGGGCCGTCGTGCGCCTTCTTCTCTTCCTTCCCGCCGATGCTCATGGTGAAAGGCTCGCCCGCCATGCGCGTGGCCGCCCGCACACCCGGCACCTTCAGGATGTTGGGCACGTGCTCGGTGTCGTAGACCTCGTTGAAGAGTGCCTCCTTGTCCGGCTCCACGTCCATGCTCACCACGAACAGGTATTTCGAGCTGATCGGCATGATTGCTTCCTCCTTGGCTGGGCGGCGAGTGTCTGTAATGTCCGCCCAAGCGCGATCCGGCGCAATGGCCTGCATGGTGGCCTCTGCTATGCTGCCGCGCAGTTGAGAATCCCGAGGCCGGCTCATGACGAAGAACCTTTCGCCCGAGACCGTCGCCGCACAGGCGGGCGGAACCATGGACGAGGAGACCGGCGGTATCGTGCCGCCGCTGCACGTTACGACCACCTTCGTGCGCGACCCCGACAATCAATACCGCAAGGGCTACATCTACGGCCGAGCCGACAATGCTACCGTGCGGCAGGTCGAGAACGTCATGACGCAGCTCGAGGGCGGCGCGGCGAGCCTCGTGATGGCCTCTGGCATGGCCGCGGCCACGACCGCCTTCCTGGCGCTGGAGCGGCCGGCGCACGTGATCGCGCCCGCCGTCATGTACTGGGGCCTGCGCAAGTGGCTGCTGGAGGACGCGCCGGGGCTCGGCATCGAGGCGACTTTCGTCGATGCCGGGAATGCCGCCGTCATCCGCGCCGCCATCCGGCCGGGCCGGACGCAAATGGTGTGGACAGAGACGCCCGCCAACCCGCTGTGGACCATCACCGACATCGCGGAGGTCGCCCGCATCGCCCACGCCGCGGGCGCGGTGCTGGGCGTCGACTCCACCGTGCCGACGCCCGTGCTGATGAACCCGATCGCGCTCGGCGCCGACGTCGTCATGCACTCCGCCACCAAATATCTGAACGGCCACTCGGACGTGGTGGCGGGCGCGCTGGTGTTCGCCGCCAAGAGTGCGCACTTCGAGCGGGCCGCACGGGCGCGCAGCATGCTGGGTGCCATCCTGGGACCATTCGAGGCGGCGCTGCTGCTGCGCGGTCTGCGCACGCTGCACGTGCGTGTGCGGCATCAGTGCGCGTCCGCCATTACCATTGCACGCCACTTCGCCCGGCATCCGGACATCGTGGCGGTGCTCTATCCGGGCCTCGAAACGCACCCTGGCCACGCCATCGCCGCGCGGCAGATGCGGGGTGGCTTCGGCGGCATGCTGTCGGTCCGCGTCAAAGGCGGTGAGACCGCGGCCATCGCCGCCGCCGCCAACGTGAAGCTGTGGAAGCGCGCGACCTCGCTCGGCGGCGTCGAGAGCCTGATCGAGCACCGCGCCAGCATCGAGGGATCCGGCTCCCCCTGCCCGCCCGACCTCCTGCGCCTGTCGGTCGGGCTGGAAAGCACCGACGACCTGATCGGCGATCTCGAGCAGGCGATTGGTGCGGGATGAGCTTCGTAGGTTGGGTCAAGCGAAGCGCAGACCCAACACCGACTGAGGCCGCAACCTGCGTTGGGTCATCGCTGACGCTTGAACCTACGCTCCTAGTTCGCCCCCTCGAGCAGCCGCCGCGAAATGACGTGGGCCTGGATTTCGGCGGCGCCTTCGAAGATGTTGAGGATGCGGGCGTCGCATAAGAGGCGGCTGACGGGGTATTCCAGCGCGAAGCCGTTGCCGCCGTGGATCTGCAGCGCGTTGTCGGCGTTGGCCCAGGCGATGCGGGCGCCCAGCAGCTTGGCCATCCCCGCCTCCAGATCGCAACGCCGGCCCTGGTCCTTCTCGCGGGCGGCGAAATAGGTGAGCTGGCGCGCGACCATGGTCTCCACTGCCATCATGACGATCTTGTTGGCGACGCGCGGGAAGGAATAGATCGCCTTGCCGAACTGCCTGCGGTCGAGCGCGTATTTGAGCGCCATGTCCATGGCCGACTGCGCCACGCCGATGGCGCGCGCTGCCGTCTGGATGCGGGCCGCCTCGAAGGTCGTCATCAGCTGCTTGAAGCCCTGGCCCTCGACACCACCGAGGAGCTGCGCCGCCGGCACCTCGAAGGCGTCGAAGGAGATGTCGAACTCCTTCATGCCGCGATAGCCCAGCACCTCGATCTCGCCGCCCGACATGCCCTTGGCGGGGAAGGGCTCGGCGTCGCTGCCGCGCGGCTTCTCGGCCAGCAGCATCGAGAGGCCCTTGTAGCCCGCCTCCTTCGGATCGGTGCGCACCAGCAGGGTCATGAGATCGGCGCGCACGGGATGTGTGATCCACGTCTTCTGCCCCGTCACCTTGTAGACGTCGCCCTCGAGCGCCGCGCGCGTCTTGAGCGAGGCGAGGTCGGAGCCGGTGTTGGGCTCGGTGAACACGGCTGTGGGGAGCAGCTCACCCGAGGCGATCTTCGGCAAGTATTTCTGTTTCTGCTCCTCCGTGCCGCCGCCCAGGATCAGCTCGGCGGCGATCTCCGAGCGCGTGCCGAGCGATCCGACGCCGATGTAGCCTCTGCTGAGCTCCTCGGAGACGACGCACATGGCCTCCTTGCCGAGCCCGAGCCCACCGAACGCCTCGGGCATGGTGAGGCCGAACACGCCGAGCCCGCCCAACTTTGTGATGGTCTCCTGCGGGATGTATTGGTTCTTCAGGTGCCACTCGTGCGCGTGCGGCAGCACCTCGGCTTCGGCGAACCGGCGCATCTGCGTTCGCATTTCGCACAGCGTCTCGTCGAGCCCGGTGTCGCCGAAAGTGGTGACGGCCGGCTGTGCTGCGATCATCTCGGCCAGCCGCGCCTTGAGGCCGTCGTCCGTGCCGCCGTCGATGAGGTCGCCGACCTGCTCCTCGAAGCGCCGGATCTCGCCGCGCGGCACGCCCAGCGCGGACAGCCGCACGGTCTCCACCTGGCTCATGGGGATGCCGCCGGCCAGCTGCGCCAGGTACTCGCCGAACGCCGCGGCCGTGATCAGCCGCTCCATCTCGGTCAGGCGCCCCTCGGCCTCCAGCCGCCTGGCCCAACCCAGCATCTGCCGCAGCGCCTCCACGTAGGTCGCCACCCACGCCAGCCCGTGCGCGGCCGCCTGCGCCGCATCGAGGCCGCCGGCCGCATCCACCGCCTTGCGCACCCCCGACCGCGCCAGATGCAGCAGCCGCTCCGCCGCCGCGACGGCCTCCGCGCAGCGCTCGAGGTCGAGCCCCGGGGCCGCTGGCGACTTGGCGATTGCGCTCACGCTCGACATGACCCCGACCCCTCCTGCTGGCCCCGCGATGCTTGCGGGGGCGCATACGCTCTCGTGCTGCACTGCACAATAGCGCGGCCACGCGCGGGTGCAATCGGTAGTTTGGCGAGGGGCTGCTCGCGAATGGCTGAGCGTCGAGTCAGGCCAAGACCGACCATGTCCGGTTCCGGCCGCCAGCAAACGCACGCAGATTTGGGAACCGGGGCCGTAGCCCGGAGCGACATCGCGCACGCGTACATGCTTGCACGGCGCAATTCTTCCGCCACGCAAGGCGCGCCGTTAAGCAACGCGCTGTGAAGCAACCTTGACGGGTAGTTGGATCTCGTTAGATTAGCAGATATCACTCGACCAAAAATCTAAAGCTACCCATGGCCGCAATTCATAATTATCCTTCTCCCAGCGTGCGCCGCTTGCGTATTTTCTCTTTCGATCCGGCACTCGCTGCCCGGTATGACCTCGCGGGTGTGAGCGGGGTGACGATCGAGCTTCCGTGGGAAGACGATCTGAAGCCGGGCCCTGTTGGCGAGTACATCGAGGTCATCGATATCGATCCCAGCAGCAATGCCGCGTACGCGCCCGTCGACCTCAACTCACCGGCACTGCTCGCGACCGACGGTCTTCAGCCCTCGGAATCCGATCCGCGTTTCCATCAGCAGATGTGCTACGCGGTCGCCATGAAGACGATCGAGCATTTCGAGCGCGCGCTTGGACGCAAGGCACTCTGGTCGTCGCATCGTCGCAAGGAGGGCACGAGCTATTTCGAGAACTATGTTCCCCGATTGAGGATCTATCCGCACGCGCTACGCCAGCAGAACGCCTACTACAGCCCGAGCAAGAAGGCGCTGCTGTTCGGATATTTTTCTACCAGCGCCAAGGACGGCAGGAACACGCCGGGCACGACGGTCTTCACCTGCCTTTCGCATGACATCATCGCGCACGAAACGACGCACGCTCTGCTCGACGGCGTGCATCCGCGCTTCAACGAGCCGGTCAATGAGGATGTGCTCGCGTTTCACGAGGCGTTTGCAGATATCGTGGCGCTGCTGCAGCATTTCTCCTATCCGGGTGTGCTGCGCGACCAGATCGCCCGCACCCGTGGCGACCTCGCGCGTCAAAGCGTGCTCGGGCAGCTGGCCCAGCAGTTTGCCCTCGCGTCGGGGCGTGGCGACGCGTTGCGCAGCTACCTCGGAAAGAAGAACAAGGATGGCGTCTGGACGCCAACGAAGCCCGACCCGACCCTGCTCGAACAAACCACCGAACCACACGATCGCGGCGCCATCCTGGTTGCTGCCGTGTTCGGTGCGTTCACGAAAGTGTATCAGGCGCGCACGCGAGACCTTTTCCGCATCGCCACCGAAGGCACCGGTGTCCTGCGCGAGGGCGACATCCACCCCGATCTCGTCGGCCGCCTCGCCGAGGAGGCGCAGCGTGCGGCCGACCGCGCACTGCAGATGTGCATTCGCGCCATCGACTATTGCCCGCCGGTCGGCATCACGTTCGGCGCCTATCTACGTGCGATCGTGACTGCCGACTACGACATGAACCCGGTCGATCGGCAGAACTGGCGCCTCGCTTTCATCGAAAGCTTCCGCGAGTGGGGAATATCGCCGCGGGGCACGCGCTCCATGGCGGAGGACAGTCTGCTCTGGCCGACCGAGCAGGACGTCATTCAGGAGCAAGTCCGGCACGAGCAGGCGCAGGCCAAGTCCGGGCCAACGCGGGCCGCGTACACACCCGACACCTCCGGCGTGGACGTTGAATCGGCGGCGAGGAAACGCGGTCGGGACGCCATGACGAAGCTCTTCAGCCAGTCGGCTCCGGCTTCGGTCGATGAGATTTATTCCGCTAAGGCTAAGCGGGCCGCGCCGCAGCACCGACCGGCCAAGCTGGAAAACGTGCTTACGCCGGCGGCGTTGTCGATGCCGCGCTTCGACACATGGGTGGACGCCGACAAACAGAGGGGCGTGTTCCACTCGTGGCTGCTGGACGAGGACTTGGCTTGGCTGTCACACGCGCTCGGCCTGGTGGTCGAGATGACGGGCTTACCCATGACGATTGCTGCCCGCCGCAGCAATCGCGCGAACATCGAAGTTCATTCGGTGCGCACCGCCATGAAGCAGGGCCCGCTCGGATGGCCAAAGCAACATATGGTCGTCGTCCTGACGCAATGGCGCGCTGGTTTCTTCGACCTAGTGAAACAAAAGGCGAAGGATCAAGAGCCGCGCGGGTGGGACGATCAAACGCGGGATTTCAGATACCGCGCCGGCTGCACGCTGCTGATCGATCCGGAGGAAATGAAGATCCGAAGGGTCATCCGCACGCCGGGAACTGTGGCCGACGACGGGGAACTCGATCGCATGCGACACTATCTGCTCGGCGGACTTACGCCTCCCAACGCCTTCGCTGGTGTCGGAAAGTGGTTCGGGGCCAAAGTCGAACCCTTCGCGTTCCTTCATTCGCACGCAGAGGCGTGAACATGGCAACGAAGCCGAAGAAGAAGGCTGCGCCAAAGGCGAAATCCAAAGCCACTCGACGGTCGAAGCCCGCAGCCTCCGCGGCTGAATCCGTCGCTCTGAAGCCACCGCGCGGCGGGGCCGCCGTCCGCATGTACCGGATTGGCCACGGCGACTGCTTTCTCATCGCATTTGCCGGCGAGACCGACGAAAAGCCGGCCTATGTGTTGATTGACTGCGGCTTCAAGCCAGGCTCGCCCGGCAAGCTCGGGCATCCGACAAAGGTCAAGGACATCGGCGCCAACATCCTCGCAACGACAGGCGGCTTCGTCGATCTCGCCATCGTGACGCACGAGCATCAGGATCACGTCAACGGCCTGACGCCCGGCAATTTCCCCGGCCTCAAGGTCGGCAAGGTCTGGTTCGCCTGGACCGAGAATCCGAAGGACGACATCGCCAATCAGCTGCGCAAGAAGTTCAAGGACAGGCTGCTCGGCCTGATCGACACGCGTGCCAAACTTCTCGGCCTCGGGAAAAACAAGGGGGCTGACGATCTCGTCGAGTATCTCGAATCGGAACTCGGCGAGAAGGCCGACGATTTCAACGGAGATCAGCATCTCGCCGCCGCCGGAAAGGACCCGGCGACCTCGGCAAACAAGATCGCAATGAAGTTCCTACGCGATTGCGCCCCGGGGGAGCCGGACTATCTCTATCCACACGAGAAGGTGCGTGCGGTCCCCGGCGCGAAAAGCGCCCGCGCCTTTGCACTCGGCCCGCCGCGCGATATCGACAAGATCGACGATCTCGATCCGATCGGGGACGAGACCTTCGGCGACGACGGCCACGCAATGGGAGCCGGTGCTGGCGCAGGCGCGAAGGATCGTTCAAAGGCCTCGCCATTTTCGCGCCGTCACCTGATCACACTCGACGACACTTTCACGGACAGCAAGTTTGGCGACTTTTTCAGAGACTACTATGGCGCCGACACCCTCGTCGTGAACGAGGCCGAGGACGGCAAGGAGATCCCGGCCAACGCGGCTTGGCGGCGGATGACCGCGGACGATGCGAGTGATGCGGGCGCGCTCGCCCTCGCGATGAACAACGCCACGAACAACTCGAGCCTTGTCCTCGCGTTCGAGCTGTCGAAGCGTGGCAAGGTGCTGCTGTTCGTCGGTGACGCGCAAGCCGGCAATTGGCGTTCATGGTCGGACAAAAAATTCGACGATGACGGCACACCGGTGAAAGTCGCGGATTTGCTAGGGCGCACCGTGCTCTACAAAGTCGGCCATCATGGCAGCCACAACGCGACGCTGAAAGGCAAAGCTGGTTCCGACCACGCCGGCCTTGCCAGCATCGCCACGGGTCCACACGCAGCAGAATTTGTCGCGATGATCACCGCCGTCGAAGCCTGGGCGCACCAAAAGCCCAAGCCCGACTGGAATCACCCCCTCCCTGCGATCAAGCGGGCACTCGTGGACAAGGCTGGCGGCCGGGTCTTGCAGACGGACTCGAGCTTGCCGGGCAATCCAGTGAGAGGCGGAGCAGCCGGTTGGCAGGCGTTTCTAAACCGAGTTACCGAAACGCCTCTCTACTTCGATCTCATGATTGATGCTTGATGGGAGCCGCGCTCCGGGCGCCCACTTCCGCTGTACTCCGGGCATGACAATTCTATCTGAGACTCCCGGCGCCAGCAGCATGGCCTCAACTGCGCTCCTCATATTTCTTCACAAAGTCGATATAAGGTCGGGATATTGGCCGATCACTGCGGATGAAACGTCTCCTCCCGGCACACATTCCCCGTAAAGGGTCCGGCAGCCTCCGGAGCACACCGGTAGGAACGCTACGGCGCGGGGAGGAGCATCGCTCCGCGGCCAGCGACCCACCCACCTCACCCCCCAAACTGCACCACACTGCGCACCACCTTCCCCGCCTTCATGTTCGCAAACCCCTGGTTGATGTCGGCGAGCGCGATCCGGTCGGAGATCCAGTCGTCGAGGTGCAGGCGGCGCTGGTGGTAGAACTCGATCAGGCGGGGCATGTCCACGCGGAAGCGGTTGGAGCCCATGGAGGAACCCTGGATCTTGCGCTCGCGCAGGAAGTCGAAGCCGTGCAGCTCGATCTTGGTGCCGAACGGGATCATGCCGACGATGGTCGCGGTGCCGCCGGCCTTCAGCATCTGGAACGCCTGCTCGGCCGTGGTCTTGGTGCCGAGGCACTCGATGGCGTGGTGCACGCCGCCCTTCATCAGCTCCTGGATGCGCTTGACGGGGTCGCCATCCCTGGGATTGACGAGGTCGGTGGCGCCGAGCTTGGTCGCCAACTGCAGCTTCACCGGGTTGGTGTCGACGGCGATTATGCGTCCTGCTCCCGCGATGGCCGCGCCGTTGATGGCCGCCATGCCGACGCCGCCGCAGCCGATCACGGCCACCGTCTCGCCGGGGGCGACCTTGGCCGTGTTCACTGCCGCGCCGTAGCCGGTGATGACGGCGCAGCCGATCAGCGCCGCGCGGTCGAGCGGGAAGTCGTCGCGGATCTTCACCACCGCGTTCTCGTGCACCAGCATCATCTCGGCGTAGGAGGAGAGGTTGGTGAAGGTGTGCAGCGGCTGGCCCTTGAGGGTGAGGCGCCTGGCGACCCCCGGCAGCAGCTTCACGGTGGTGTCGCTGCAGATGGCGGGACGGCCGGTGGTGCAGTTCTCGCAGGTGCCGCAGAACACCGATAGGCACGTGATGACGTGGTCGCCCTTCTTGACGTAGGCGACCTCGGGGCCGACCTGCTCGACGATGCCCGCCGACTCGTGCCCCAGCACGACTGGCAGCGGATGCGGGTATAGCCCTTCGATGAAATGCAGATCGGAGTGGCACAGGCCGGCATAGGCGGTGCGGATCAGCACCTCGCGCGGACCCGGCTTGTTGATCTCGACGTCCTCGATGGTCAGCGGCTTGTTCACCTCGTGCAGAACGGCGGCTTTCATCGTGCGCTCCCTGGTAATCCTCTCGGAAGACACTACTCCGCCATCGGCGGTTGGCAAGCAATACGGCCGCCGTTGTCGAATCGTCGAGGTTGCCCGCCTTGCAGGCGGCGCGGCGGACGCCGGTCGCATCAAGCGCTGATCGCCCTAATCGCCCGACAGGGCCTTGCGGAAGCGGCGCACGATGTTGTCCCGCTCCTCGACCTCGCGGCGCTGTTTGAGGCCCTCCGTCGAAACGATGGTGACCTCGGCTTCCTCGCCGCTGACCTTGGACGGGGAATAGGTTTCGCCCGGCGGCGCCGGCGCCTCGTCGAGGCTGCGCAGGGGATCGAACAAGGCCGAGTTGCGCTCCGTGCCGAGATCGGACGGCAGCTCCGGGGAAGGCGGCAGCGGCGCGCGTGCCTCGCGCACCACGAACGTGACGGTGGCCTCCGGCGGGTCGGCGGGGCCGGATTGGGTTTTCCGCTCCGGCTTGCGGGCCTGGCCCTGAGCGCCTGGGCTCGCCTCGATACCGGGGCCGACTTCAGACTCTGCCGCGGCTGCGGCTTGACCGTCCTCCAACTGTTCCAGGCGCTCGACCAGACCCGCGCGCGCGGACGGCGATTGCCCGCCGGCAGCAGGAGCCACCGGTTCATCGACCTGCTGCACGCCTTGCGGCGTGGCATCGCGCAGAAGGGCGGCGACGTTCTCGGGCAGGTCGTCGGAACCGCGCGTCGCCTCGCCGGTTGGTGCAGGGCGCACGAGCGGCTCGGCTGCCTGCGCCCCGGCGACGCTCCTCGTTCGCAAGGCGTCGATGGCGCCATTGACATGCTTCCACGCCTGGTAGTGAGCGCTGTCCGCGAGCGCCATCTCCAGCCGGGTGTTGCGGGCTTGGCGAGCTGCGCGGGCTTCTGCGGAATCGTCGTCCCTGCCGGGCTGCGTCAGGGCCCGCCAGTTCTCGTCGTCAGCGAGCGCGACCTCGAGCCGGGAGCGCGCCTGCTCCAGGGCACCCAACTCATCTGATATGGGCGAGGCGGCCACCGACAACCCTCCTATCTGTCCGTGTCCAGAGATAACCCCGGGCTAGGCTGACATCCCCAGCGAATCTGGTCTTGCAGTCGACCAGCTTTTTGTGCGCTCTTTGCGGCGTCGGCGCAGCAGCTATCGCGCGCTAGGGTATATCAGGTTGGCGGCGACGACCACGCTCGACGCCGCCGCACGCGGCCGCTAGAGCAGGATCGCTTCAGATTGGATCACCTGCTCCCTAATGGAAGCCGCAGTGCTTCCATCTGCAACGATCTCGCTCTAAGTTCGCGCGCGTCCCTGGCGTGCCACACGGATCGTGGACACTGCCCATACCTGGACAGGCTCGTCACGACGTTGCCCTGGAGCGGCTAATGCTATTTCGGCAATTCAAGAGCATCGTCCAGGCCTTCTACGCGCTGTTTGCCGACAGCGGCTTTGCCATGGCCGGCGCGGTTGCGTATTCGTTCGTGCTGTCGTTCTTTCCCTTTTGCATTTTTCTGGGTGCGCTGGCCGGTTATTTCGGCGGCGAGCCGCTGGCCAGGGAGGCGATCGCTCGGCTGTTCGAGCTGGTGCCCGAGCCGGTGGCCCAGGCGATTGCACCTGAGGTGATGGCGGTGATGGGCCGCAGCCGATTCGGGCTGCTGACCTTCGGTGCCTTCATCGCCCTCTTCTTCGCTACCAGCGCAATCGAGAGCCTGCGCGCCGCCCTCAACGTCGCCTACCGCGTCAAGGAGCGGCGCGCGTATCTGTGGTGCCTGCTGGAGAGCATGCTGTTCGTAGTGGTGAGCGCCGTGGGCATGTTGGTGCTCACGTGGGGCGTCGTCGTCGGCCCGCAGATGGCCGCGCGCTTGAAGCCCGACTCGCTGCTGTGGCTCGCCGATACCACCTGGGTGGCGCTGATCGCCCGCTATGCCATCGTCATTGCAGCCATCGGCCTGCAGCTCGTCGCCTATCATCTGTGGCTGGCGGCGGGCCGGCGCCGTCTCGCCGACGTCTGGCCCGGCGTGGTGCTCAGCATCCTGCTATGGGTGATTGCCGCCCAGCTGTTCGCCTCCTGGCTCACCATCAACGACTATTCGCGTTTCTACGCCGGCCTGACGCGCATCATGAGCGCGCTGGTGTTCTTCCAGGTGAGCGCCATCATCGTCATCGTCGGGGCAGAGCTGAATCGCGGCATCGTCGAGGTCAAGCGCCGTCTCGCGCTGGCCGAGGAGCTCAACGCCGACGTAACGACCATGCCCCTGCCGCCTTCGGGCGACAGCTATCGGGCGGAGAATTAGGCGGGTTTCCCGCCGAAACGCACGGCTGCTACGACCGCTACGCCCCGAAACCTGACGGACGGCGCGCGGGGAAAGTGTGCCACAAACGGTCATTGCTGGTTGGCGAACAGGGGCGCTCCATGACCGTCATTTCTTAGAGGCGTCGGGGATAACTATCACTTGATCTTTGCGAACATCGAACGCCATCAAATCGGTACCGAGTGCCAGAGGCCCAGAATATTTTTCACGCGTCTTGCGCTCAATGTCGTCAATCTGTGGAGCCGGATAAGTTGGTGAGCCCAAGAAGACGAGATGCGTGTAAGCGGCGAGTTTTGGCTGCAGCCTCGCGAACAGCGAACCCGCCTCCTCCGGCGTTATGTGGTGCGCCATGATGAATTTAACGATAGGCGTCTTGTCGTAGAATTCCTGGTTCGCAATGGCTACCTCGTGAATCACGAGCGTCGCGCCTTGGGCATATTTTTCAAGATTCTCGCTGTAGCGCGTATCGCCCGAGATGATAACTGACCCCCCATCGTAGTCTACGCGATAGCCGTAGGCGGGTTTTATGAGATCGCCGTGGTTCACTTCAAAGGCTGTTACCTTCACACCGTTGTTGTCATAGACGACACCGTCCTTTGTATACTCGGACGGTGCTATTGTTACTCCCTCGATTGGATTTTTCTCGTCGGCTAGACGGACGCGAACATCGTCGGCATAGGCGCGTTCGAGGTTTTGCATCAGCGTCATCGTGCCTATGGGCCCGATGATACGGAACGGATTTTTCCTATTGCCATAGTACCGCTGAATCCAACCTGTAAGCCACAGATCGGGAAGGCCGGACGTGTGGTCTGAGTGAAAATGTGTCAGGAACACAGCATTATTGTTCCGATGGGCACGCCGATCTGATTGAGCCGTATCGGGGCTCCCCGACCCACGTCGAATAACAATTTCTCGCTACCAGCCTCGACCAGTGTCGCAGGGCCGAACCGCTCCGGGGTTGGGAATGGCGTACCGGTACCGAGAAGCGTCACCTTGAAATCTTGCGCCCCCGCCCCTGTAGTAATGGCGACGCTGGCGGACAATATCGCGAAGCACCGACTGATGCGCATGCCAACCTCCATCTGTGCGGCCTGAGGCCGCCAAGAGCGGTCTCCCCCGTGAGCCTTAGGGCCACGTCAATGCTCTTCAAACCATACCAGATCGCGATCCTGAACGTGTGCTTGATCACGTTCAAAGAGGGCGAGCTAAGCGCTTTCTGCCGCAACGCCGATGTCTCCTAAGGGTCACAACTCACCGTGCCGCGTCTGGGCGACCGGCGGCAAGGCGCCGAAAGCACACGAGGGGAGCGCCGGGTCTAGCGTTGGCTGGCCCCGGCCAACTCTGTTGGCCCTTGGATCCACCCGCCGATGCTGCAGCGAATTTCAGGCGACGCGATCCAGGATCGCCGCAATCAGCGTCCGGGCGCTTGCGTAGATGCCGGGCGCCTCGCTCTCGCGCGGGCCGCCGATGCCGAGCGCCATGTCCGCGCCAAATCTCTTCTTCTGTGCCTTCACCCATGCCGCGGCGTGCGCAGCGGCGTCCTTCTCGCTCGCGTCGATCACGAGCAGGGGCTTGCCGTGCTGATGGGCCCACTGATGCGCGCGCCTTGTCCCGATGGAGACCGACAGGCCCGCGCTGTCGGTGACGATCAAAATCGCGTTGCTATCGCGCACATTCCATTCCGTGCGCTGTAGGGGATGACGGTCCGGTGTCTCCCTCAGGTGGGGATACTTCGCCAACACGCCGGGCGGATCAGGCAGGTCCTCGGCCCAGCCTCCCTTGGGACACCAGCCACCCCAAGCCATGCCACGCTCGATCGCCACGTCGAGCGCGGCGCGGTCTACGCCGGTCTGGCCGCCGCTGATGATCTTCATGACACATCACGTGCGCACGCACCTCCAGAGGACGACGGCACTGCAGCCGCCGCGCGCTGGAGGCTCGCGTGATCCTACCACTTTTGCCCGACATACGGGCGCTCGTATCTCGCATCGGCGCAATACTCGCCGTTCCAATAGCGGTATTTGCCGCAGCTGCGCGGACGCAGCGGGACCGGTGGAGGTTCCAGCGGTGCATAGTAGGAGGGAGTGGGGGGCACATAGCCATAGCGTGGCCCACCGTAGGCGGGGACGGAGGGAGCGTAATAATTGGGCGGCGCATAATAGGGTGCCGGCGCATAGAGGGGTGGAGGTAGCAGGACGACCGCTGGCGGATACGGAGCATAGTAGTAGTCGTCGCGGGGCCAGGCACCGGCCTGGGATGCAAGCGCCAGCGGGGCAACGAGGGCGCCGACGATTGCGAGGAGCGTCTTGCGCATGTTGGCCTCCATGGGCGAGCAATTGAACCCGATATGGATCAGCGAGCTTACCACAGCGAGGTCAGAGGGCCACCCTCTCCGTGCACGGGATCGGTGGCGGGAAACGGCACGCGGGCGATGCGGGCGATCATCTCCTCGGTTGGCGCGCTGCGGCACAAGTCGGCGCTCTGGTCCGGCGGATAGGCGCCGACGACGAGGAAGTCGCGCGTCGCCTCGAGGCGGAAATGGCCTGTGCCGGCCGGCAGCAGGGCGACATCCCCCGCCGTGACCGTGACCTCGTGGCCGCCCGGGCCGCCGAGCACGAGACGCGCTCGGCCGGCGGCGAAGCCCAGCACCTCGTGCGCGTTGGAGTGATAGTGGTGAAAGGGGTAGACCCCGTTGCGCCACTGGGCCGGCCAGCCGTTGAGCGCGAATAAATCCTCGAATGCCGCTGCCGGATCGCTCCCGGCAATGGGCACGGCCTGGCGATAGAGCAGCACCGGCAGGCGTGGATTGTTCGGCATCCAGCCGTTGGCGGTGAGCTGCAAGACTTCGGGCATGGCTGAGCTTTTCATATTGCTCACCGGCTACAAGCGCCTCTCCGCGCTGGTGCGCAACTGCGTCGGATCGAGCGGGGTCAATCGGGCGGGATCGAAGGGCGCCAGGTCGACTGTCCGTGCAGCGCCGTCGAGGATCAGCTCGGCGACCGCCTCGCCGGTCGCGGGCGCGTTGAGGATGCCCCAGACGCTGTGGCCGGTGGCCACGTAAGCGCCCTCGAGGCCCGGAACCCGCCCGATCAACGGCAGACCGTCCTGGGTGACGGGGCGATGGCAGGCCTGGCGGGCCAGCACCTTCGCGGCACCGAGCGTGGATGACAGCCGGGCGCACATGGCGTGCAGCCGATCGATCGCGCCCGGGTCCGGCGCGACGTCGGCGGGATCGACGGGCAGCGGGCTCTCGCTGGAGATGGCGCAGACGTAGGTGGTGCCGTCGGTGCGCGGAAACACTTCGGGCGAATGCACGCCGCCAGTCGCCTCCTGGTACTCGAGGAAGAGCGCTTCGGCGGGAACTTTGGTGCCGGTCTCGAACACGAGGCTGTGCCCCTTCAGGCCGAAGACGGGCGGCAGCGACAGCCATTGCGCGGCCAGGATCGACCAGGGCCCCATGGCAATGACGACGGCATCGCCATCGATGGTATGGCCGTCGACCTCGACACCTCGGACGCGCGATCCGCAGCCATCGCGCACGATGCCCGTCACCTGGCCCAGGCGCAGCCCGGCCCCCCGCGCCTCGGCCGCGCGCATCATGGCTGCGGTGAACTCGCGCGGGTGGACCTGGGCGGTGGTGTCGGTCGAGCCGAGGCGACGGTCCACGATCACGCCATCCGACACCCAATCGACGGCGTTGGCAGCGCGGCCGCGGCGCCCGCCGCCCTGGGCGCTGGCGAAGCCGCCATAGGTGACGAGGCGGCGATAGCCCCAATCGGCGCCGATCATTTCCGGCAGGCTCGCGTGCAGCGCAAAGCTGCGCCGCGCCAGCGACTCGAGCGGGCTGCCGTCGCACCAGTCGAGCGCAAGAAAGCCGCCCGATTTGCCCGACGCCGCGCACGCAATCCCCGTCCGCTCGACGACGATCGCCTCGGCCCCGCGGCAGCTCAGGTAATAGGCGATCGAAGCGCCGATGACGCCGCCGCCACAAATAAGCACCCGCATGGCGATGCTCGCACTGTTGCTCGATCAGGACTCGTCCGGGTGCCGATTGTAGAACGGCCCCAAATGTATGTCACTTTCCTGGAGCACTGCCCAACCCGCGTTGCTCCCTCGATGGCGGAGATGCCAGGGTGCCGCGCGCATTGCAAGACATGCAGCACGGCACTTGACAAGCGACAATTGTCACCCGCATTCTGCGGGAATGCCGATCCAGAGCTTTCGTCACAAGGGCCTCAAACGGCTACCTGATTACGTACAATCGTAAGCCCGTTCGGAG
>JRHI01000921.1_pt1 | contig 28577 bp, 34 predicted proteins | sample 215371 | NCBI WGS metagenome assembly JRHI01 (sample SAMN02929681, study PRJNA255918) | sediment metagenome | biome: cave system; feature: Ice Cave; material: Sediment; isolation source: sediment from deep within a dark volcanic ice cave with no known source of... ...
ACTCGATGTCGCTCACGTGGTAGCCGCCGAGGTCGACGTGCATCAGACCGGGGACGAAGGCCGCCGGGTCGGCGTGCCGGTAGTACTCCACCCCCTGGATCAGCGACGACGCGCAGTTGCCGACGCCGATGACCGCCACTCTCACCTTGTCACTCATGTCCGAGCCCCCCATGTGGGTGTGTCCGTCAGTCGGCGTCACCCTGCGCCGCCCTCCTGAACGCCGCCCCACGTCCGCGCTGAGAGGGCGCTGAAGGCGCTGAACCGCCACCACGGCCGGCCGCGGCGCGCGGCACTTCAGTCGCCGCTCAGCGGCTTAACCGGAGTTTCAGCCGGGGCCAAGAGGCGCTTCACCGGCCCCGCTCAAGGTTGCGTCGACGGTTGACAACGGAGGACGGGTGATGAGCACGCAGCACGAGTTCCGGATTCTCGGCCCCCTGGAGGTGTGGGACGGAGAGCGCAGTCTCACCCTGGGCGGAGCCCGGCAGCGCGCCGTGCTCGGCMCCCTCCTCCTCCATCCGGGCGAGACCGTCCCGGCAGCCGGTCTCGTCGAGGCGGTGTGGGGCGACGCCGCCCCCGAGCGCGCCGCCGCCGCGCTGCGCGCCCTCGTCACCGCCCTGCGCCGGCTGCTCGAGCCGGGGCGGACCAGGGGCGGTTCCAGCATGCTGACCGGTGACGACTCCGGCTACCGGCTGTGCGTCGAGCCCGACCAGGTCGACCGCTGCCGGTTCGAGCGGCTCGTCGAGCAGGGACGCGCTGCGCTCGGCTCCGACCCGGCCACCGCCTCGGCCCTGCTCCACGAGGCCGGCGCGCTCTGGCGCGGGCCCGCGCTCGGCGACGTCGCCCTCTGCGGCGCGGCCGCGGACGAGCGCCGCCGGCTGGACGGCCTGCGCGCCGCCGCCGTCGAGGATCGCATCCAGGCCGACCTCGAGCTGGGACGCCACGCGGTGCTGGTCGCCGAGCTCGAGGCGCTGACCGCCGCCCAGCCGGCCCGCGAGCGGCTGCACGCGCTGCGCATGCTCGCCCTTCACCGCTGCGGCGACGAGGCCGGCGCGCTCGCCGCCTACCGGCAGGCGCAGGCGCACCTCGATCCCAGCCCCGACCTCCGCAGCCTGGAGCGGGCGATCGCCGAGGGTGATTCCCGGCTCGCCGCCCCCGCCCCGGCGACGGCGAGCACCGTGGTCGCGGCGACGGCGAGCTCCGTTGTCGCGGCGACGGCCGTGGCCGCCGCTCCGCCCGCCGCGCCGACCACTCCTGCCCCGACGGCTCCGGTCGCGGCCACCGCACCCGCTCCGGCACCCCGCCACCGCCGGTCGCGGACGCTGACCGGCGCGGTCGCGGCGGTGATCGCCGGTGGCTGCTTCGGCGGGCTGGGGCTCCACACCCTGCGGGCGAGCACCGCCGGCCCCGCGAAGGCGGCGGCACCGGCGCCGGCCCCGGTCGACACCTTCCCCAGCGCCGACGAGCAGCGGCTGATCGGGCAGTTCGGACAGGCGGTGACCGGCTGCCAGCGCTACCCCCACCACTACGCCAAGGCGCTGGCCGACGTCGAGTGCCACGCCACCGGCGACCACCCCGGCGCCGGCACCGTGCTCCTCCAGAGCTTCGCCACCCATTCCGACCTGGAGATGCACTTCCATCACGTCCTCACGCTGACGATCCAGGCCGAGACCGGCCGGCCGGTGACCGCGGCCTACCACGGCGACTGCGCCGATCCGGGATCGGGGTTCTTCGCGCTCTCCAACCACCAGCGCTCGAACGCCACCACCGCCAACGGACACCTGGTCTGCTACGCGGACCACGCCGGCGTGCCCCACCTCACCTGGACCGACGCGAGCCGGCTGGTCGTCGCCCAGGCGACCGGGGTCCCCGGACCTGCGGACAGGGCACAGTGCGGCCTGCTGACCTTCTGGCACGGCCTCTATCCGGAGGAGACGAGCCCGGCGCCGGCCGCCGCCCAGCTCACCGCGACCAAGGTCGCCGCCACCGAGCCGCCGGCGCCGCCGGTGCAGGTCCCGCTGGCCGCCGCACCCGCCCAGCGCCAGCTCGCGCCCACCCCGGCCGCCACCCCGGCGCCCCGCGCCGCCACCCCGGCCCGCACCGCCGCCGCGACCCCGGCTCCCACCCCCGCTCCGTCCCCGGCAAGCGGCCAGGAGAGCGGCGGCTGGGACCAGGGCTGGCAGGGCTGGTTCGGCGGCCACGGCCACGACTGACCCCCCACGACTGACCACCCGACGACAGACAACCCATCCGCCACGCCCCGCCCCGATTGCGGAGCACAACACCCGAGGAGGTACGCCATGTCCATCCAGAGTCGCATCGCAGGTCGCATCGCCGTCGTGGCCGTGGCCGCCGCGGCGGCGGCGGTCGGAGGCGCCGCCGTGGCCGCCCACGCCGCTCCCACGTCGCCGGGGCTCCACCCCGCCGCCAGCACCACCGTCACCCAGCCGGCGGCGGTCGCGGCCCCCGCGGTGGCCACGCCGGTCACCGCCGCGCCGCAGGACGTCGCCCCGCCGGCGGCTCCGGCGCCGGCCACGGTTGCCGCGCCGGTGGAGCAGGCGGAGGCCGCCGAACCGGCCGACCCCACCGAGGCGCCCGACGCCGCCGAGGCGCCGGAGACCGCCGCGGACGGCGACTGACCCCCGCGCCGCCAAGCGCCTCATCCATCCCCGCCAGACGGCCCCGGTGCAGACCGGGGCCGTTCTGCTGTGCGGAGGGAGGCCCGGGGCTGCCTAGACTGGCAGCGTGAGCAGCCCTCCCGACCGCCGCGAGCTGCGCCGCGCCGGGCTGAGCGCGCTGGGCTGGAGCGCGCTGCTCTGGCTCCCCGCCGGGGTGCTGGTGGCGGTCGGGGTGATCAGCACCGGTCGCGCCGGCACCGGCTACCCGGAGGCGGTGCTGGGGTTCATCGTCGACGAGGCGGGGCTGGGCTACTGCTTCGTGATCATGGCCATCGCCTGCGGCGTCGGCTACCCGATCGCTCAGCTGCGGCGGCCGGCGCTGCCCTCCGGCCTGCTCGAGTCCCAGATCTTCGCGGCGATCGTCTACACCGCGATGCTGGTGGTGTCGCTGCCCCTCCAGGCGGGGCTCCTCCAGGGGATCGGCGTGCACCCCGACCACGCCGTCCTGGCCGCCATCGTCCTCCCGCCCAGGGTGGCCGCCGCGGTGGTCGCCGCGGGCGCCGTCTACCCGTGGTACCTCAGCCGGCGCGGCCGCCCCTGACCCTCCGTGACAGGGTCGGGGTTGCCCGTGCGCCGGGGATGTGGCAAGCTGGGACGGCAAAAGGATACTTCATCGATCCAGATAGTCAATATTAACGGTCAAGGAGACTCGATGTCCAACCGAACCCCCGCCCTCGTGACCACCGAGTGGGTCGCCGAGCGCCTCGCCGACCCGGGGATCCGCATCGTCGAGGTGGACGAGGACGCCTCCGCCTACCACGCCAGCCACATCCCCGGTGCGGTCGGCTTCAACTGGCGGAAGGACCTCCAGGACGGCACCCGCCGCACCTTCGTCTCCCGTGAGGGATTCGAGCAGCTGCTCGACCGCGCGGGCATCACCAACGACACCCACGTGGTCCTCTACGGAGGCTCCAACAACTGGTTCGCCGCCTACGCGTACTGGTACTTCCAGATCTACGGCCACGGGCGGGTCAGCCTGATGGACGGCGGCCGCAAGCGCTGGGAGCTGCAGCACCGGCCGCTGACCTCCGAGGCGACCAGGGTCACCCCGACCCGCGGCTACCGCGCCCAGGAGGCCGACTCCACCATCCGCGCCCGGCGCGACCTGGTGCTCGAGGGCTACGTCGGCGCCCCCGGCGGCCGCGCCCTGGTGGACGTGCGCTCGCCCGAGGAGTTCCGCGGCGAGAAGCTCGCCCCCGAGCACCTGCCCGGCGAGTCGGCGCAGGTCCCCGGTCACATCCCCGGAGCGGTGAACATCCCCTGGGCGAAGGCGGTGAACCCCGACACCGGCGCGTTCCTGCCGGTCGAAGAGCTGCGTCAGCTGTACGCCGCGCAGGGCGTCACCGCCGACAAGCAGGTGGTCGCCTACTGCCGCATCGGAGAGCGGAGCGCCCACACCTGGTTCGTGCTCCACGAGATCCTCGGCTTCGCCGAGGTCCGCAACTACGACGGCTCCTGGACCGAGTACGGCTCGCTCATCGACGTCCCCGTCGAGAAGAGCGTCCCCGTCGCCGGCCGGGCCTAGGTTCCGTCCCCGTGGGTGGCGGCGCGCGCGGCGCCGCCACCCGGCGGGCAGCCGATACCACGTCCCCGGCGCCGTCCAAACCTGCGTCGCCGCCGACGCCGCGGCGCCCCGCCTACGATGGCGCGATGGCCCGGCTGCTCGTCGACGGCGACACCCTGGTGGTGCGCCTCTCCCTCCTCGAGAAGCTCGGCGCCCTCCGCGGTGACGTGCGCCTCCCGCTGCGCGCGGTGCGCGACATCCGGGTGTCCGACAGCCCCTGGGAGGAGCTGCGCGGAGTGCGCGCGGCGGGGACGGGCCTGCCCAGGGTCGTCGCTCTCGGCACCCGCCGCGGCCCCGGGACGAGGGACTTCGCCGCCGTCTACCGGGGGATGCCCGGGGTGGTGATCGAGCTCGACCGGGCCGCGCTGGGACGGCTGGTGGTCTCGACCGCCGACCCCGCCGAGGTGGTGCGGCGGGTCGGCGACGCCCTCGCGCGCGGTCCACATCTGAATTCGACCTGACCTCCGGGGGGTACGATCGCGCCAGACTGGTCAGCATGGACGCGCTGCGGACGAAGCCGATCGAGCGGTGCATTCAGGACACCGAGGAGCCGGCGCACAAGCTCGACCGCCGTCTCGGCGCCGGCGACCTGGTCACCTTCGGCGTCGGCGTGGTCATCGGCACCGGGATCTTCGTGCTCACCGGCAAGGCCGCGGGCACGCAGGCGGGTCCCGCCGTGGCCCTCTCCTTCGTCGTCTCCGGGATCATCTGCGCGCTCGCCGGGCTCTGCTACGCGGAGTTCGCGAGCACCGTCCCGGTGGCCGGGTCGGCGTACACGTTCTCCTACGCGACCCTCGGCGAGCTGGTCGCCTGGATCATCGGCTGGGACCTCATCCTCGAGCTGGCGCTGGGGGCGTCGACCGTCGCCGTCGGATGGTCGAACTACCTCACCGACCTGGCGCGCTCGGCGGGCTTCACCGTCCCCGGCTGGCTGGGCGGCGACCACCACAACCTGCTCGCCGGCGGCATCGTGCTGCTGCTCACCGCGGTGATCTGCCTCGGGATCCGAATGTCGTCGCGGGTGAACATGGTGATCGTCGCCATCAAGGTGAGCATCGTCCTGTTCGTCATCGTCGCCGGGCTCTTCTACATCCACGCCGGCAACTGGTCGCCCTTCATCCCTCCATCGGGAACCCGCGGCGCCCCGGGCGCGTCCAGCTCGGCGTCGCTGCTCCAGGACCTCGGGCTCGCGCCCGGCAGCTTCGGCGTCAGCGGCATCCTCACCGGCGCCGCGCTGGTCTTCTTCGCCTTCATCGGCTACGACGTCGTCGCCACCGCCGCCGAGGAGACCCGGAGACCGCAGCGCGACATCCCCATCGGCATCCTCGGCTCGCTGGCGATCTGCACGGTCCTCTACGTGGCGGTGTCGCTGGTGGTCACCGGGATGGTCCGCTTCGACCACCTGAGCATCAAGGCGCCGCTCGCCGAGGCCTTCCGCAGCGTGGGCCAGCCCGCGTTCGCGGTCATCATCTCCGCTGGCGCGCTCGCCGGACTCACCTCGGTGATGATGATCCTGCTGCTGGGTCAGAGCCGCGTCTTCTTCGCGATGAGCCGCGACGGGCTGCTGCCGGGCGTGTTCGCCCGCGTGAACCCGCGCACCCGGGTGCCGGTGCGCACCACGGTGGTCACGGGCGTGGTGGTCGCCGTCATCGCCTCCACGGTGCCGCTCGCCGAGCTCGCCGAGCTGGTGAACATCGGCACCCTCTTCGCCTTCGTGCTCGTCGCCATCGGGGTGGTGATCCTCCGCCGCACCCGTCCCGACCTGCCCCGCGCCTTCCGCGCCCCGCTCGTGCCCGTGCTGCCCGCGGTATCGGCACTCGCCTCCCTGTATCTGATGCTCAACCTCCCCTCCACCACCTGGGTGCGCTTCGGCGTGTGGATGGTGGTGGGGCTGGCGGTCTACCTCGGGTACGGCGCCCGGCACAGCCGGCAGCGGAGGCGCGGCCGGGGCGAGCCCGCGCCCGCCGAGCTCAGGGGACGGGCGGTGGAATCACCGGCAGGCCTTCGACCGAGGTCACCCGCTCCACCCGGTCCGGCCGGCTGACCCGGTAGACCATGCGGGTGCTGCCGACCAGCACCTCGTCCCCCTGCCGGAGCGCCCTCCCCGCGGTGATCCGCGCGCCGTTGACGTAGGTGCCGTTGCTGCTGCCGAGGTCGGTGAGGCACCAGCCGCCGCCGACCCGGTCGAGGACCGCGTGGAGCCGCGAGGCGCGGTCGTCGCCGTCGAGGACGATGTCGTTGCCCCGGTGCCGCCCGATCGCCACCCGCGCCCCCTCGAGGGGATGGAGCAGGTCGCCCGACGGCCCGCTCACCTCCAGGAGGCAGTCGGCGGTGTCGCCGGCCGGCGCCACCGCGGGCCCGGGGCGCGAAGGGGGGGACGCCGGGGCTCCCCCGGTGGCCTGCCAGGCGAGCCCGGGGTCCTGATGGAGGATCGCCCGTTCCAGCCGCTGCAGATCGGTGCCGGGGTCGATGCCGAGCTCGTCGGCGAGCAGCCGGCGCGCCGACTGGTAGGCCTCCAGCGCCTCCGCCTGCCGCCCGCAGCGGTACAGCGCGAGCATCAGCTGGGCGCGGGGACGTTCGCGCAGCGGATGGGCGGCGACCAGGGCGCCCAGCTCCCCCACCACCGCACCGTGGCGTCCGAGCTGCAGCTCGGCGTGGATGCGGTCCTCCAGCGCGGAGAGGTGGAGCTCCTCCAGCCGGGCCACCTGGCCGTGCGCCGGCCCCTGGAGCACCACGTCGGCGAGGGCGGGGCCGCGGCGCAGCGCCAGTGCCTGCGTCAGCCTCGCCCGCGCCGCCTCCGGCTCGCGGGGGAGGACCTGGCGGGCCTCGTCGACCAGCCGCTCGAAGCGGAGGAGGTCGACGTTGTCGGGCTCGGCGCGGATGAGGTAGCCGGGGCTGCGGGTGACCAGCACCGCGGTCGCCGCGCCCCCCGCCCGGCCCGGCTCGAGGACCCGGCGCAGGCTGGCGACGTGGACCTGGACGGCGTTCGCCGCGGTCTCGGGCGGGTTCTCCCCCCAGAGCTCGTCGATGATCTGGTCGACCGCGACCACCCGGTTGGCGTTGAGGAGGAGGAGGGCGAGCAGCGCCCGCTGCTTGCCGCCGCCGAGGGTCAGCGGACGGCCGCCGTCGACGACCTCCAGCGGACCCAGCAACCCGTACTGCATCCCTGCCACCACCCCCCGGTTCCCGTCTCGACGCCCCGCGGCGACCGTAGCAGCCCCGCGGCCGCCCCGGCAATTCCGTTCGGCCGAAGCCGATGTCGCGTCACCCCGGACAGGACTGCTCCTCGTCGCACGGAGGGGCGGCGTCGTCCGACAGCGGCCGGCTCACCGTCTCGAAGATCTCCCGCAGCTGGCTCACCTGCTCGCAGCTGAGCCGGTCGAAGAGGTGGGCGCGGATCGACCTGACGTGCTCCGAGGCCGCCGCCTCCAGCACCCTGAAGCCCTCGTCGGTGAGCACCGCGACCGCCCCCCGGCGATCGGTGGGGCAGGCCTCGCGGCGCACCCAGCCGAGCTCCTCGAGCCGGGCCACGGCGTGGGAGAGGCGGCTCGCGGAGGACTGCGACCGGCGGGCCAGCTCGCTCATCCGCATCGCCCGCCCCGGCGACTCGGAGAGAGCGACCAGCACCTCGAAGTAGGCGACGGGCATGCCCGCGCTCACCAGGAGCTCGCGGTCGAGCCGGTTCATCAGCAGCCGGCCGCCGAAGAGGAAGGCGCGCCAGGCGCGCTGCTCCTCGTCGTCGAGCCAGCGGGGGGAGTCCATGCAGCGATCGTAGCACTTTGAATGTTTGAACTCTCAATATCTGTGCTATGGTGTAGCCATGAAGGTTGAGCACTCAACCACTAAGCTCTCAACCAAAAGGGACACACCGATGAGCACCGCCTCCACCCCGACCACCACCGGCCTCAGCGGCCTCACCGCCGGCACCTGGACGATCGACCCGGTCCACACCGAAGTGGCGTTCTCCGTCCGGCACATGATGGTCGGCAAGGTGCGCGGCCGGTTCAACGGCGTCAGCGGCGAGATCGTCGCCACCGACGACGGCTCGGCGACGGTGAACGTCAGCGTCGACGTCGCCTCGGTCGACACCCAGAACCCCCAGCGCGACGAGCACATTCGCTCCGGCGACTTCTTCGATGCCGCCACCTACCCGCAGGCGACCTTCCGCTCCACCGGGCTGCGCGCCCACGGCGGCGAGACCTACGTCGACGGCGAGCTCACCCTCCACGGCGTGACCCGGCCGGTCACCATCGAGGTCGAGAAGGGCGGCGTCACCCGCGACCCCTACGGCAACCTCCGCGCCGGCTTCTCCGCGACCCTCGAGATCGCCCGGAACGACTACGGCATCACCATCCAGATGCCCATGGACGGCGGCGGCGTGGTCGTCGGCGAGAAGGTGCGTCTCAGCCTCGAGGTCGAGGCGGTCCTCCAGGCGGCCTGAGCCCCGATACTCAGGGTCGAGGCCGCGCCCGGGCGAACCCGGGCGCGGCCCCGCCGCACACGGAGACGGTCATGAAGGTCCACGAGCTCGGACACATCGTCCTCTACGTCCGCGACGCCGGGCGCTCCGCGGAGTTCTACCGCGACGTCCTCGGCTGGCGGCAGGTGGTGCCACCGGCGCCGGCGCCGGTGGAGGGCTTCGTGATGTTCTCGAGCGGGCGCACCCACCACGAGCTGCTGCTCATCGAGGCCGGCGACCAGGCCGCCCCGGTGCCGCAGGGCCGGCGCCTGGGCATGTACCACTTCGGGCTCAAGGTGGGCGACACCGACGACGAGCTGCGCGAGGCCCGCGACCGCATCCTCGCGACCGGCACCCGCCTGCTCGGCGCCTCCGACCACGGCATCACCCACAGCCTCTACATCGCCGACCCCGACGGCAACGAGATCGAGCTGTACATCGACGTGCCCGGGGTGCGCTGGGACGACCCGGCGGTGCTCGCCGCCCCGATCCGCCCGCTGCAGCTGTAGCCGCGGGGCCGCCCCGCCGGCGGACTCAGGCGAAGGCGCTGACCCCGGTGATGTCGCGGCCGACGATCAGGGTCTGGATGGTCTCGGTGCCCTCGAAGGTGTAGATCGCCTCGATGTCGGCCATGTGCCGCATCACGTGGTACTCGAGCAGGATGCCGTTGCCACCGAGCAGGTTGCGGGCCTCTGCGATCACCCCGCGCGCCTTGGTGGTGTTGTTGAGCTTGGCCAGCGAGGCGATGGTGTCGGAGAGCCGGTGCTCCTCGGTGAGCCGGCCCAGCCGCAGGCAGAAGAGCTGCATGGCGGTGACGTCGGCCAGCATCCGCACCAGCTTCTCCTGGACGATCTGGAAGCTGACCAGCGGCTTGCCGAACTGCTCGCGGCGGCGCGCATAGGTGAGCGCGGCGTCGTAGGCGCCGACGGCGTGGCCCAGGGCCATCCAGGCGCAGGCCGCTCGGGTCGTCGCCAGCACCCGTCCCGCGGAGCGGAAGCCGGTCGCCCGGGGGAGCAGCGCGGAGACGGGGACGCAGACGTCGCGCAGCTCGATGTCCGCCTGCCAGATCGCCCGCAGCGAGCCCTTGCCGGTGATCACGGCGGCCTCGTAGCCGGGGGCTCCCCGCTCGACCAGGAAGCCCTTGACCTGCCCGTCCTCGGTGTCGCGCGCCCAGACCACAGCCACGTCGGCGACGGTGCCGTTGCCGATCCAGCGCTTCGCGCCCCTGAGCACGTACTCGTCCCCGCGGCGCTCGGCACGGGTCTCCAGCGCCACCGAGTCGGAGCCGTGGTTGGGCTCGGTCAGCGCGAAGGCGCCGAGCTTCTCGGCCCGGGCCATCGCGGGCAGCCAGCGCTGCCTCTGCTCCTCGGAGCCGAGCATCGCGATCGAGCGCATCGCCAGCCCCGCCTGCACCCCGAGGAAGGTGCCCAGGCTGCCGTCGCCGCGGTTCAGTTCCATGTGGATCAGTCCGGCGGCGATCGGGCTCATCGCCGGGCAGCCGTAGCCCTCGATGCCGTCGCCGATCAGGCCCAGCTGGCCGAGCCGCCGGAACAGCCCGAGGGGCATCTCGGCGCGCTCCCAGTGGTCGGAGATGACCGGCAGCACCTCCTTGTCGACGAAGCGGCGGGTGCGCTCGAGGTAGTCCATCTCCGCATCGCTGAGCTCGTCGCGGATGAGCAGGTAGTCGGTGCCCAGCGCCTTGCCGATGTCGGTGGGCGGAGGCACCGCCGCCGCGGGGGTGACGGTATCGGTGGACATCGCTCGCTGCCTCCTCCCCGGCTCCTGCACTCCGGCCGGCCCCGGCCATCGTAGCTATGCTCCCCGCCGTGGTCATCCTCGGACACGGCGCCTCGGGAACCGCCGCGAGCATGCGGCCGCACATCGAGGGGCTGCGGGGCCGTGGGCTCGCGGCGGAGGCCGTCGACCTCCCCAAGGGGCGGGCCGACCGTGCGGTCACCGTCGTCGCCGCCGCCGCCCGGCCGCACGGCGCCGGGGTGGTGATCGGCGGCCACTCGTACGGAGGCCGGGTGGCGAGCATGCTCGCCGCCGAGGAGCCGGTGGCCGGGCTGGTGCTGCTCAGCTACCCCCTCCACCGCCCCGGGCACCCGGACGAGCAGCGCACCGAGCACTGGCCCCGGATCCGCTGCCCGGTGCTGCTGCTCTCCGGCGAATCCGACCCGTTCGCGCGGATCGACCTGCTCCGTGCCGCCGTGCCGCTGCTCGGCGATGCCCGGCTGGTCACCTATCCGCGCGTGGGCCACGGCCTGGGACCGGTGCTCGACGACGCGCTCGATCAGATCGCGGCCTTCGTCGCCGGCCTCCGATGAGCCGCCCCCCGGGTCCTCCGGGGCGGTGCCGGCCGAGTTAGACTGCTGCGCATGATCGCAGCCCTCTTCGGTGCCAAGCACATCATCCTGTACGTGGTCGTCCTGATCGCGATCGTCGGCGTGCTGTACATGACGATGGGTCGCGGACGCACCTGACCAGAACTCACCCGCGGGTGAAGGGCCCCTCGCGCTCCCAGAACCGCGCCGACTCGGCGCCGGCACCGGTGCCGGCGGGGTCGTAGCGCTCCTCGATCCAGCGTGCCGGATGCACGCCGTCGACGAACCCCATGAACGGGGGATGGATGCTGTAGCCGAGCAGCGCGCGGACGCGATCCGAGCAGCGTGCGGCACGGGCACCGACGGCGAGGATCATGTTCTCCTGCTGGCGCGCCCAGGGCTGGCAGCTGCGGGCTCAGCGCGCAGCGCGGCGCGCCGCTGCGATTGGCGCCGCCGCGGTGCCACAGGGTGCCATGGAAGACGACCACCGACCCCGCCGGCATGACCACCGGCCGGACCCCGCGGGTCGGCGGCGTCGGGGATCTCGCCCTCGCCCCAGCGGTGGCTGCCGGGGATCACCTCGGTGGCGCCGTTGTCGGCGGTGAAGTCGTCGACCGCCCAGATCGCGCTGATCGACACCGAGGGGCGCGGCCGCGGGATCGAGTAGAAGCCGTCGTCGAAGTGCAGCGCCTGCTCGGTCTCGCCGGGGAGCAGGTGGATCGCCTGGCATGCGGTCAGCAGGTAGTTCGGCTCGAGCAGGCGGTCGACGACGTCGAGCACCCGGGGATGCTCGACCAGCGGCGCCACCGACTCCGCCTTGGCCAGCAGCGCGTAGACCCGGTGGGTGCGCTCGCCCTCGAACGGGTTGCGGCCCAGCGGCCCCGCCTCGGCGACCGGCACCACCTCCTCGCGCAGCGCGTCGAGCCGGGCACCGGTGAGCACCCGCTCGAGGACCACGAAGCCCTGCTCGTCGAGGGTGGCGAGGGCCTCGCCGGTGGTCGGCGCGGTCATGGGGTCAGCGTAGCATCAGGCCTGGCAGCGGCCGCCGGCGCAGTACCACTCGGCGCTGTTGAAGGTCCATGCGTTGTCGTTGCGGCGCACCCCCCGCAGCCGGCTGCTGAGGCTCATCACGCTCACCTGCTGGTAGAGCGGGAGCTCGGGGAGGTCGGCGGCGAGCAGCTCCTCGGCGCGCATGTAGGCGCGGCCGCGCTCGGCGAGCGACACCGCGGTGCGCCCCTCCTCGAAGGCGCGGTCGACCTCCGGGTTGTTCTCACCGGTGACGTTGCCGCCAGCTCCCTGGTTGGCCGGCGAGGGGATCTGGTCGTCGGCGGGGCAGGCTCCCCCGCAGTTGCCGTGGTAGGCGCCGTACCAGGTGTCGGGATCGGCGGCGCCGACGATCGTGTACATCGCCATCTGGTAGGCGTGGGTGTTGAGCAGCCCGCCGTCGGCGAAGCCGCCGACCAGCCGCGCCGCCTTGACGGTGCTCAACTCGGTGAAGATCCCCAGCTTCTCGAGGTCGGCCTGGACGGCGATCTGGGTCTGATCGCGGGCGGCGTTGCCGGAGGTCGTGACCAGGCGCAGGTCCATGCAGCGGCCGGAGGCGTCGGCACGGCCCCGACCCCCGTGACAGGCGGGGCTGAGCCGGTAGCCGGCGTCCTCGAGCATCCGCACCGCGGCGGCCGGGTCGTACCGGGTGGTGGGCACCCTGGGATCGCGGATGAAGCCGGAGCCGAGCGAGATCCACGAATCCGGCGGGATCACCGTCCTGCCCCGGGCGATGGTCCGCACGATCTGCTCGCGATCGATCCCGGCGAGCAGGGCGTGGCGTACCCGCACGTCGGCGGTGAAGGGGCTCGGCATCGCCTGGGGGCCGCAGCGGCCGCCGTCGGCGTCGCAGAGGTTGAGGTCGATCTTCTCGGCGCCGGCCTCGGGGATGGTGAGCAGGCGCACCCGGCCGGAGCGGGCCAGCCCCTCGAGCTCGGAGAGGAAGGCGAGCCGGAAGTCGAGGCCCACGTCGATCTCGCCCGCCTGCACCTGGTCGAGCTGGGAGTGGACGTCCGACACCACCTTGAAGATGAGGCGGTCGATGTGGGGCTGCCGCTTCGCGTCCCAGTAGCGGTGGTTGCGCACCAGCACGATCTCGTGGGCGGGGTCGTACCGCTCGAGCACGAACGGGCCGGTGCCGACGATGATCTTGTCCAGGGTGTCGGTGCCGCGGTAGGCGCTCGGGTTCCGGGTGCCGCGGGTGAGGTCGACGGTCTGCGGGGTCCGCTCCAGGTCGCGGTTCTGCGCGAAGGCGTTCTCCAGCTGGTGCGCGGGGAGGATGCCGTACGTCCCCGAGCCGAGCGACAGGTAGGCGCCATACGGGCTGCGGAAGCTGAGCGTCGCCTGGAGCGGGCCGTCCTCGGTGCAGCCCACCAGCCGGTCGTAGCCGCTGGTGCCGCCGATCGCGGTGGGATTGTGGGCGCCGTAGCGCAGCCAGTAGAACTGCATCGTCGCGCAGACGTCGTGGGCCGAGAAGGCCCTGCCGTCGTGCCAGAGCACCCCGCCGCGCAGCTTCCAGGTGACGCACATCGGCGGCACCGTCGACGCGCCCTGGTAGGTCACCGGGGGACAGCCCGCAGTCCGGACGTCTCCGTTCTCGACGGTGGGCACCTCGGTGGCGAGGTCGGGCCGCCAGAAGTCGGCGAGGCTGCGCGCGCTCGAGGTCTCGTCCTTCGACCGGTACCAGAGCAGGCCCTCCACCACCGGCGCGTCCACCGCGAAGGAGAAGCTCATCGAGTCGGTGACTCCCGCGGCGAGGAAGGAGGTGGGCTCCTGGGTGACGCCGAGGGTGAGGGTGCCGCCGCGGTTGGCGGGGTCGTCGGGGCCGGTGTCCGGCTTCGCCGTCGTCCCTGCGCCGCCGCAGCCGGCGAGCAGCACGAGCGCGAGGCCGACCGCCACGACCCGCAGCCGCCGGCGGATCACCCGGGGTCGCCCGCCACCGGGACGACGTCGACGCTGAGGTCGCGACCGAAGGCGCGCCTGAAGCGGCGCGCGAGCTCGGTGGACTGCCAGACGGCGCAGCCGGCGAGCCGGATCGCCACCGCACGGCGGCGGGCGTGCTGGCGCACCTGGGGCACCCCGTCGGAGTCGCCGGAGCGCCGCTCGATCTGGTCGGCGAGGGCGAGGATGACGGAGAGCTGCTCGACCGGCCGCCGGTCGGCGGCCGAGAGCACCGGCGCGTAGGCGCGGACGTTGGGCCGGCCGCCTCCGGCGCCGGCGATGGTGCTCGCCAGCAGGGCGATGCGCCGGTGGGTGAAGCCGCGCAGGTCGGCGGCGACGACGATGGCGGCGGCGTGCTCCCACCGCTGGTAGTAGTCGACCGAGCGGCCGACGTCGAGGATGAGGGCGGCGTGGTCGAGGGTGTCGCGAAGGTCCTCGTCGACGTGGGGCATCAGCGCGTCGAGCAGGGTGGCGGCGATCCGCCGCCGGCGGCTGGCGCGCCCCTCCTCCCAGGTGGTGAAACGCGCCACCAGCGCCGCCACCGACGCGCGCCGGGCGGCGGTCGCGGAGGGCAGCCGCCCGGTGTGCTCCAGGGCCACGCCCTCGCGGAGCCCCTGCCCCGAGACCACCAGGCTGCGCGCCTGGACCCAGTCCATCACCGTGAGCACCGCCAGGCCGCCGCCGGTGACGGTGTCGGCGCGGTCGCGGCTGAGCCCGGGGATGGCGTCGCGGCGGGCCAGCGGGACCATGACCAGCTGGTCGACCACGTCGCGGAGGTGGTTCCGATCGAGCACGTAGCCGTGCATCCGCGGGATCGGGTAGGTGATCCGGGCGCGGTGGATCTTGGCCAGGTTGCGGATGGTGCCGCCGGTGCCGACCAGCTGCTCGGTGGGCTCGAGCAGCGGCACCCCCACCTCCCGCAGCATCGCCTCCACGTGGTCGCGGAGGGCCCGCATCTCCGTGGTGCGCGGCGGGTCGGTGGTGAGGAAGCCGGCGGTGAGACGGCCCGCGCCCAGCGGCAGGCTCCAGGTCGACACCGCCTCGCGACCGCGGAAGCGGGAGATCTCGAGGCTGCCGCCGCCGATGTCGACGAGCATCCCGTCCTCGACGGCGAGGCCGTGCACCGCCCCCACCAGCGCGTAGTGGGCCTCCTCGGTGCCCTCGATGATCTCCAGGGTGATCCCGGTCTCCTCGAGGAGACGCTCGGCGAGCTCGGCGCCGTTGGCCGCCTCGCGGACCGCGGCGGTGGCCACCGCGACGGTGCGCTCGGCGCGGGCGGTGACCGCGATGCAGAGGAAGTCGTGCACCGCCCGCACCACCCGGTCGATCGCCTCCGGCGAGAGCCGTCCCCGGGCGGCGACGTCGTCGATCAGGTGTAGCGAGGTGCGCCCGTCCGAGAGCATCTCCAGATGCCCGTCCTCGGTGAGCGAGAGGACGGCCACGCGGCCGGAGTTGGACCCGATGTCGATGACGGCGAGCGGCGGCGGGGGCACGGAGCCCGATTGTGGAGCAGTGGCCCCAGCGAGCGCGCCGGCACCCGGACACGAGGCGAGCGCGGCGACAGCCGTGTCACCGCGCTCGCATGGCGCCGTCCCGATCGGTCACCCCGGATCGGCGCCCTGGGGAGGGGACGAGCGCAGCGAACTGCGCTCGCCCCATCCTGGTCCTGAGATCAGCCGCCGGTCTTCGACGAGGCCTTGCCGCCCTTGGCGCTGGCCTTGCCGCCGGAGCCGCCGGCGCCACCCTTGGCGGTGCCGCCCTTGGCGCCCGCGCCCGCATCGCCCGCGTTGGCGCAGGACGCGTTGCCGGTGGAGCCGCTGTTGGACGCCCCCTTGCTGCCGCTGATGCTCGAGCCGGTGCCCTTCTGGGTCTGGCTCGGCTTGCTGCCGTTGCTCAGAACCGGGACGAAGAGGTTGCCGAGCAGGTTGACGCCGTTCAGCAGCTGGTTCTGCCCACCGAGGATGTTGTTGAGGTCGTTGCTGGCGATGCCGCTGAGCACGCCGCACAGAATCCCGTTGCCACCGGTGCTGTCGCCGCCGGTGCCACCGTTCGCCGACGCCTTGCCGCCACTACCACCCTTGGACGACGCGTGTGCGCTGCCACCGTGAGCCTTGCTCGCATGGGTGGTGAGCGTCATGGCCGACCCACCCAGCACTGCGGCGGTCGCCATGGCAGCGATGCCCATCATGCGCATGAGAAGTTCCCCCTCCTGGTTGAGCCACCGTGTGACCCCTTGTGCCTGTCTTACGTTCGACGGGTTGAGATACCTGCGGGGACGGCCGATCTGCGGGCCGGTTTCACTCTCCTGACGTTCGGGCCTTCCCGGCTGGCGATCCCGCCGGTACCACGCCCTCTGCTGACCCCTGCACGATCAGCCTCGGCCTCTCAGCCGCGGCCGTCGCCGTCGACGACCCCGTGCAGGTCTCCCCGGATAAGGACGAGCACCTTCCCCCTACGCCCGTCGCGTCTACGCCGCGGCCCCTTGGCGATGACGGTTGCTTCGCCGTGTGCGGCCGGCTCACCCAGATCGCGACGCCTCCTCCCCTGGAGGACTTCCACCTCCAGGCACTCATCCATGCCGGGCGTACCGCTGAACGGGGGGAGGCGTCGCCTCCCCCCGTTCAGACCGACACCAAGAGTGGCCGTGCCCAGCTCACCCGGTGCAACAGGGACCCGCAGCCTGCTGCCTACTCAGGCAGCCTTCGTGAACTTCAGGTCGAGCTCCATGGTGGCGGTGTCGGCGACGGTCACGAAGTTGCCGAAGTTGGGGGCGGTCATGCCGAACTCGGACCAGGGGAAGTTGATGGAGCCGACCACCTCGAGGGTCGAGCCGGAGAGCTGGACGCTGAGCGGGATCGACACCGTCCTGGTGACGCCGTGCATGGTGAGGGGGCCGGTGGCGGTCACCCTGACCACCTTCCCGGTGGTGGCGTCGGCGGGCAGGGTGACCGGCTGGGCGAGCTGGAAGGTCGCGGTGGGATAGGTGTCGGTCTGGAGGCCGAGGGTGTGGACCCGCTGGTCGCGCATCGCGCGGTCGCTGGCCAGGGTGTCCACCTGCACCGTGAAGCCGGCGGCGCCGACGGTGTGGCTGGTGCCCGCCTGGGTGACGGTGGCCTGGCCGGTGATGCTGGAGGTGCGGCCCACGGCGTCGCTGGGAGCGGGGAGCACCGCCAGCTTCTCGTGGACCCGGTAGCCCGCCACCGAGCCGGTGGCCACCGTCCACTTGCCCGCGATGTGGCCGATCGCCGCCGGGGCGGGGCTCTGGCTCCCGCTGGTGGACGAGTTGAGGCTCAGCGGGGCAGGGCTGCTCCCCCCGGCGACGGCCGCGAAGGCGCCGTAGACGACGCCCACCGCCACCGCCAGGGCGGCGAGGCTGGACAGCAGCCAGCCCCGGCGGGTATGCGGAAGGTGCGGACGGCGGAATCGCCCCATGGATTGATCTCCGGAGATGGCGGACGTGGAAACGCTCGCAGTCTGCCGGTGCCGACCTTTCGAGTGGATGACGGCCTCTCTAGCCCTTGGCCCTCGGGTCGAGGCGTCCGCCGATCTGGGAGATCGCCAGGGCGATCAGGATGCCGGCCGCCGACAGGGCGATGGGCACGTAGGCGGGGGTGTGGGTCTTCACCACCGGGACCACCGCGAAGGGGTCGGCGGCGGTCGCGGGCACCTTGGTGGCGACCGCCTTGCCCACCGAGGACGCGCCTGGCGCCGCCGCGGCCACCGCGGCCGCCTTCACCACGGTGAGGGTGGCGTGGACGTCGGGATGCTCGGCGCACTGGTAGGCGTACGTCCCCGGCACCGTGAACGTGTAGGAGTACCCGGGGAGGCCGCCGCCGCGGAAGGCGGGGTCCGGCGAGGCGGTGGAGCGCAGGGTGCACAGGGTCACGGAGGGATCGACCCAGGTCACGGTGCCCCCGGTGGTGACGCTGAGGTCGGCGGGCAGGAACGCGAGGCAGCTCGTGGTGGTGCAGGGGCTGACCCGGGTCAGCGCCACGGAGGAGCCCGCGGCGAGGGCGGAGCCGGGGGCGATCGCCAGCGCGGCGGGGACGGCGGCGGCGGCGGCGAGCAGCGGCAGGCGGCGCCACCGCCTCCGCACGGTGCTCTCGGTGTGCGTCACGGGTACTGACACCCTCCTCTCAGGGGCCGACGATCGGATACCGGCCACGATCGCGCAGGGTGGCGGCGGCGGTGTACCCCCGGACTGCACAGAAGGGCGGTGCGCACTGCTGTGAGCGGCCCCTTCCGGGGGCGGGGATTGGTGCAGATGTGCCGCACCGCCGCCGCCGTGCTCGTCTGCACGTCCTGAGTCGCGATCGCGGCGACGGGGGACGGCGGCGGCGGCAGGGTGCGCCCAACCGCGGCAGTGCGAGGCTGGTGCACCGCGCCCGTACCCCGAGCCCATGCCCCGGCGTACGGTGGAATGGTGATCGCCGTCCCCAGCTCCCGTGCCGGCTCCGTGCCCGGGTCCGCGCCCGTCCCGGCCTGGCCGCCGCTGCCCGCTGCCGCCGACGAGTGCGTCACCAGCGCAGGGCGGCCGCGTCCCCCCTATGCCCGCACCATGGCCGGCGCCCTCGGCGACGAGGCCCTGCTCACCGACCTGCGCGACCGGGCGATCACCTGGTTCGCGTCACGGGGGATCACCTTCGGGGTCCCCACCAGCGACGACGCCGAGGGTGATGCCGACGAGGGCGCTCCGATCATCCCCTTCGACCCGATCCCGCGGGTGCTCGCCGCCGCCGAGTGGCGGGGGCTGGAGAAGGCTCTGGCCCAGCGGGTGATGGCCCTCGACGCCTTCGTCGCCGACTGCTACGGGGCCCAGCGGGCGCTGCGCGAGGGCGTGGTGCCGTCGCGCTTCGTCTACAGCAGCAACGGCTACCTGCGCGAGCTGGTCGGGGTGCGGCCGCCGCGCGCCACCCACTGCCACGTCGCCGGCATCGACGTGGTGCGCATCGACGGCGTCTTCATGGTGCTCGAGGACAACGTCCGCGTCCCCTCCGGCATCGCCTACGCCCTGGTGGCGCGCGAGGCGATGCTGGAGCTGGCCCACGACTGGATCGCGGCCGCCGGGGTGCGCAGCATCGACAGCTACGCGAGCCGGCTGCGCCGCAGCCTTCAGCGCATCGCGCCCCGGCCCTGGCAGGCGAGCATCGCGGTGCTCACCCCCGGGCCCTACAACGCCGCGTACTTCGAGCACCGCATGCTCGCCGACGCGATCGGCGCCATGCTCGTCACCGGCAACGACCTGGTGGTCCACGAGGACGAGGTCTACTGCCGCCACAACGGCGCGCTCGAGCGGGTCGACGTCGTGTACTCGCGGGTCAACGCCGACTGGCTCGACCCGCTGCTCTTCAAGCCGGAGTCGCTGCTCGGCCCTCCCGGCCTCATCGAGGCCTGGCGCCGCGGCAACGTCGCCATCGCCAACTCGCCGGGCAGCGGCGTCGCCGACGACAAGGCGATCTACCCGTACGTTCCCGACATGGTCCGCTACTACCTCGGCGAGGAGCCGCTGATCGACAACGTCCCCACCTACGACATCTCCGACGACCGCCAGCGCCGCCACGTCGTCGCCAACCTGGAGCGGATGGTGATCAAGCCGGTCGACGCCAGCGGCGGCTACGGCATCGGGTTCGGCAAGCTGATGAGCGCCGCCGAGCGCGAGGCCACCGCCGCCGAGCTCGAGGCCCATCCCCGAGCCTGGCTGGCGCAGGAGGAGGTGCAGCTCTCCCGCGCCCTCTGCCTCGCGCCCAACGGCGGGCTCGAGGCCCGCGCCGTCGACCTGCGGCCCTTCGTGCTCCTCGACGAGCGCCCGTGGGTGGTCCCGGGCGGCCTCACCCGGGTGGCGCGCGACACCGAGACGCTGGTGGTGAACTCCTCGCAGGGCGGGGGGAGCAAGGACACATGGGTTCTCCAGCGCTGACCTTCGCGGTCTCCCATCACACCATCCTCCGCTACAGCAAGGAGGTCGCACCCTCGTACAACGAGGTGCGGATGCGGCCTCGCGACCGCGGCGGCCAGCGCACCCTCACCTTCGCCCTGATCACCTCTCCCCCCGCCGTCCCCCGGTCGCGGGTCGACTTCTTCGGCAACACCGTGCACCGCATCGACATCGGCGACCCCCACACCACCCTCGGCCTGGCGGTCGAGACGGTGGTCGAGAGCACCCCGCAGCGGCGCCGGTCGACGGTGCGCCGCTGGGAGGCAGAGCTGCTGGAGCGCGACGCCCGGCTGGAGTTCGCCCTGGCCAGCCCGCGGGTGCCGCTCGACTCCACCACCGCGGCGCTCCGCAGGGAGTGGATCCGCGACGACCGCTCCTTCGACGCCCTGGTCGAGCTCGCGACCCGGATCCCCCGGGAGTTCACCTACAGCGCCGGCGCCACCACCGTCGACAGCAGCATCGACGACCTGCTCCAGGGCGGCGCCGGGGTCTGCCAGGACTTCACCCACCTCTTCCTCGCCCTGGCGCGCCACGCCGGTTGGCCGGCCCGCTACGTGAGCGGCTACCTCGGCCCCACCGGCGAGCAGGAGACGACCACCGGCGCCTCCCATGCGTGGGCGGAGGTCTGCGGCGCCGACGGCACCTGGCTGGGGCTCGACCCCACCCACGGCCGCCCCACCGGGGCCCACCACCTCCGCCTCGCGGTGGGCCGCGACTACGGCGACGTCGCGCCCCATCGCGGGGTCTTCTACGGCACCGCCCAGGCCGCGCCCCCCGACGTCTCGGTGCGGGTCACGCGAATGAGCGAGCGGGCGGCACGGACCGCCGAGCGCGGCGCCGCGCTGCACTGGCAGCAGCAGCAGCAGCAGCAGCAGCAGCAGCAGCAGCAGCAGCAGGGCTGAGCCCGGCTACTTCTTTTCGGCGGAGCGGCGGCCCGCCCCCGCGGCGGCCGCCGGACCGGGGGCGGCGGCGAGGTCGTCGGGCACGATGATCGGCTCGGAGGGGCCCACCACCTCGATGCGGCTGCCGCGGATCTCCCGCCAGAGCGCGGCGGCGAACGACTGGAGGAGCCCCGCGATCGGCGCCCCGAAGAGCGCTCCCCACAGCCCCAGGACCTCGCCGCCGGCGACCAGGGCGAGCAGCGCCACCGCAGGGTGGACGCCGAGGGCCTTGCCCATCACCCGAGGGCCGACGACGTCACCCTCGATGATGTGGACGACCACGAAGTAGCCGAGCACCAGCAGCACCAGCCCCCAGCTCTGGGTGGCCGCCACCAGGGCGCAGGCCGCCCCCGAGATGAAAACCCCGATCACCGGGATGAACTCCATGAAGAAGGCGAGCGCGGCGAGCATCACCGCGTAGGGGACGCCCATCAGCTGCATCCCCACGCCCACGAGCAGGCCGATGAACAGCGCCATCGTCAGGGTCCCACGGACGTAGCCACCGACCACCCGGTTGACGGTGGAGATGATCAGCTCGGCGTGGCCGCGGTGGCCGGCGGGCGCCTGCTCGCGCAGCCAGGCGGCGATCTTGCCACTGTTGGCGGTGAGGTAGATGCTGAGGATGAGGATCAGCACCATCTCGATGATCAGGTTCGCCAGGCTCGCGGCCAGCCCGACCGCGCCGGTGGCCACCCCGCTGCCGACGCTCTGCACGTAGCTGACCAGGTTCTCGCGGAAGGTGTTGAGCTGGGCGGAGGAGATGCCGAAGTGGTGGAGCAGGTCGAGCGCCCGCGGCTGCAGGCCCTGGACGCGTGCGGCGTACGTGGGCAGGTTGCGGACGAACTGCTGCACCTGGTCGGCGGCGGCCACCACGACCACGGTGGCGAAGCCGGCCATCAGCATCGCCCCGCCGACGAAGGTGATGCTCACCGCCACCGCCCGGGGCATGAACCGCTCCAGCCGGTTGACGATCGGACTGGCGGCGAAGGCGAGCAGGCCGGCGAGCACCAGCAGCAGCAGTGCCCGGGCGACGTGGCTCAGCAGCCATCCGGTGACGATGACGAGGGCGATCCACGACAGGATCGTGAGCGGGACGACCAGGGCCCTCACCCAGTTGGGACCCCGCGGCGCCGTGACCATCGTGGCAAGGCTACTCGCAGCGGACCGCCCGGCGCCAATCGGGCCGCCGCCGGCCACATACTGCCGGCACCGTGAACCTCGGCACCGACAGGGCTCGATCCCGCTTCGCAGCCGCCCCGGTGGCGCGACTGGCGACCGCCGGCGAGGACGGCCGGCCCCACCTGGTGCCGGTCACGTTCGCCACCGACGGCGACCTGATCGTCACCGCCGTCGACCACAAGCCCAAGCGCGGCACCGACCTCGCCCGGCTCCGCCATATTCGCGCCGAGCCGAGGGTGTGCCTGCTCGCCGACCACTACGAGGAGCGCTGGGAGGCGCTGTGGTGGGCGCGTGCCGACGGCACCGCGCGGATCCTCGGCGCCGAGGAGCACGAGGCGCGCGAGGCGGCGCTCGACCTGCTCGCCGGGAAGTACCCGCGGTACCGCACCCGGCGGCCCGACGGCCCGGTCATCGCGGTGGACGTGACCCGCTGGACCGGCTGGGAATGGGGTGACGTCGCGCCGGGTTAAGCATCTCCGAACAGGCGGTCAAGGTCCGAGCCCCATGTGTCGTACCCMCCCCGTCGGGGCGGGTCCGCCGGTGTACCGTCGAGTCATGCCGTTCGCGCCGGCGTTCGACCGCTTCGAGCGGCTGGCGCGTCCCCTCGTGCTGGCCCTGTCCGGCGGGGGCGCCAACGGGGCGGCGCAGGCGGGCGCGGCCGCCGAGCTCTTCGAGGCCGGCTTCCGTCCGGACCTGATCATCGGCACCTCGGTGGGTGCCTGGAACGGCGCCTGGATGGCCGGGCATCCCGACGGCGAGGGCGGTCGGGCGCTGCTGCGGCTCTGGGTCGACCCATCGGTGCGCTCGCTGCTCCGCGGGGTGGTGCGCGGCTACGTGGGCGCGCTGGCGCGCAAGCGCGTCGCCGCCTTCTCCGACAGCCACATGCGCCGCATCATCGACCAGAGCTTCGGGGGCAGGAGCTTCGACGACCTGCGCATGCCCCTGGCGGTGGCCGCCGTCGACCTGATCACCGCCGAGCTCGAGTACCTCGACTCCGGCTCGCTCTCCGAGGCCGTGCTCGCCGCCTCGGCGATCCCGACGGTCCTGCCCCCGGTGCGCATCGGCGACCGGATGCTGGCCGACGCCGGCTTCGTCGACAACTTCGGCATCGTCGAGGCGCTGCGCCGCGGGGCGCGGTCGATCGTCCTCCTCGACGCCAGCGTCGGCGCCCTCTCCGGCGCCCCCGACCGGCTGACGGCGATGCTGGGCCGGGCCAACCTGGTCACCAAGATCCACCAGCGCCGCCACGCCGTCGCCGCCGCCGCGGCGGCCGGGGTCCGGCTCGACATCGTCGAGGTGAGCGCCCAGGGCTGGGTGCTCGACTTCGCCGCCGCGGCCGAGCACATCGCGCTGGGGCGCGACACCGCCCGGAGCTGGCTGGAGGGCGTCGACGACGGCCTGCCGGCGCTGCACGGCCGGATGCACGCCGGCGCCGCGGCGACCCGCCTCCGCAGCAGCGCCCAGGCGGTCTGAGGCGCAGCCGGCCCGGCTCACTCCGCGATCCGCTCGCAGGTGGCGTGGCCGAGGTGGAGGAAGTCGGAGACGGTGAGCGCCGCGAAGATCGAGGCCAGCAGCCGGGTGGCGCGGGGCGCGTTGGGGGCGGCAAAGCCCGCGATCGGACGCTCGTCGGCCGCCTCCTCGGTGTCGGCGTCGACCTCCCGCGGGTGCTCTCGGCGACCGTGCTCATGCTCCGGTCCACCTCGGACGGGTTGGACCCGACGACGCCGATCCGGCCCGGGGTCGTACACTGGACGGAATGGTGAATCCCGGCGCGGTCTTCGCCCCCGCATTCCTCGCATCGGTGGTCGAGGCGATCGAGATGGCGGTGATCGTCATCGGGGTCGGCGCGGCGCGCGGCTGGCGCTCGAGCCTGCTCGGCGCCGCCGGCGGCGCCGCGGTGCTGGCGGTGGTGGTCGCCGGGCTCGGCCGTGCCCTCACCGTTGTGCCGATCTCCTCGCTCCGCCTGGTGGTCGGCGGCCTCCTGCTGGTGTTCGGCCTGCAGTGGCTGCGCAAGGGCATCCGGCGGGTGAGCGCCAACGGCCTCGCCGGCTACGCCGGCGGCGTGCACCTCGAGGACGAGCCGCCGCCGGTGCCGGGGCAGCTCGACTGGACCGCCTTCGTCCTCTCCTTCAAGGGCGTGCTCCTCGAGGGGTTGGAGGTGGCGTTCATCGCCGTCACCTTCGGTGCCACCGCGAACGACTTCACCCCCGCCATCGCCGGGGCGGTGTCCGCGGTGGTGCTGGTCGGCGCCATCGCCGCCGCATCGCAGGCCTGGGTCCGGCGGATCCCCCGCAGCGTGCTCCAGCTGGCGGTCGGGCTTCTGCTCACCAGCTTCGGGACCTTCTGGGGCGCCGAGGGGCTGGGGGTGGAGTGGCCGGGCAGCGACGCCGCCATTCTCTGGCTGCTGCTGCTCTACTCGACGACGGCGGCGGTGTACACGTTCGCCCTGCGGAGGCATGCGCGGGCGGCGGCGGGAGCGCACGAGCAGGCGCAGGTGCCGGCGATGCGACGCTCGTGATCGCCGCGCTGCGCGGCTTCCTGCGCTTCTGGTATGGCTTCGTGATCGGCGACGACTGGACGGTGGCCGCGGCGGTGGCGGTTGGGTTCGCCGGCACCTGGCTGCTGCTCCGCGCGGATCTCGCGGCGTGGTGGCTGCTGCCGCTGGTGGTGGTGCTGATCACCGGGGTCAGCCTCCGGCGCAGCCTGACCCGGAGCTGATGCGCCCCGGGCTCCGCATCGAGGCGGACGCGGTGGTGCTGGAGCGCTGGCGCGCCGGGGACGCCGCCGGGCTGCTCGCCGCGCTGAGCGAGAGCGTCGACCACCTCCGCCGCTGGATGCCCTGGGCCGACACCCCGCCGACCCTGGCGAGCGCCGGCGCCTTCATCGTGCGCAGCACCGAGGGCTTCGACGCCGGGACCGACTTCAACTACGCCATCCGCGAGCCCGGCCGGACCGCCGTCCTCGGCGGCTGCGGGCTGCACGGACGCCGCGCCCCCGGCGTGTTGGAGATCGGCTACTGGGTGCGCGTGGCCCACACCCGTCGCGGCCTCGCCACCCCGGCCGCGGGTGCGCTCGCCCGGACGGCGCTCGCCCTCCCCGGCCTCATCCGGGTGGAGATCCGCTGCGACGCTGCCAACACCGCCAGCGCTGGGGTCGCTCGCCGCCTCGGGTTTCGCCTCGACCGCGTCGTCGACGACAGCGTCCGCGCCGCCGCCGACACCGGGCGGTCGATGATCTGGGTGCTCGAGCGCGGTCAGCCGCCGGCGGTGGCCTCGGGCCGGGGGAGCGCCGCCGCCGCCCGCTCGAGGAAAGCCGGGTCGGCATGAGCGAAGGCGTAGCCCAGCTCCTCGGCGCGCACCGCCTACTCGATGAGCGCGCTCAGCGGCAGGGGACGGCCGGTCTGGAGGTCGACTGCTCGAGGGCGACGCCGACGTCCACCTCAGGAGAGCGGTGCGGTCCCCTTCGACGCGCGGCTGCGGCTGCGGCCGGCGGCGGCGGGCGTGCGCGCCGCCGTGCTCGTCGAGCCGCTCGCGGTGCGCGGCGTGCGCGGGCGCCGTGCGACCGGCGTGCCCACCGCGGACGCCTCGCCGTTGACCTCGCCGGAGACCTCCTGCGCCGCCCGCAGCCAGTGGTCGACCTCGCGACCCGCGGGCCGGCCCTCCGACTCCCAGAGCTCGTACGCGCGGCTCCGGATCCGATCCTCGATCGCCGTGTTCATCGCGCCACCTCGTATCCCCAAAGTGCCGGCCTGACGGATCGTGCGAGACCCGAAGGATAGCAGCGGTCTCCCGGCCGTCAGGGACCCCCGAACCTGGTTCAGGACCGGCGGGCGAACCAGAGCGCGGCGCCCAGCATCGCGATGGGAAGCGCCTGCAGGTCGGCGAGCACGGCGAGGACCGCGGCGCGGTGGGCGTCGACGCCGTAGCGGGCGAGCAGCGCCACCAGCACCCCCTCGCGCACCCCCATGCCGTTCACGGTGAAGGGCAGCAGCGTCGCCAGCAGCGCCACCGGGACCAGCAGCGCGAAGACCGCCGGCGAGACGTCGATGCCGACGGCACGGCCGAGCGCCGCGAGGCTGAGCAGGTGCAGGCCCCAGCCGACCGCACCGGCGGCCAGCGAGGCGCCGACCACCCCGCCCCGGCCGCGGTACCAGGACAGCGCCTCGGTGAGCGGGTGCAGCAGCCCGGCGACGCGGCGCACCGCACCGCGCCGGTGGTGGCCCAGGCGCCGCACCGCCGGGGCCGCGCAGAGAGCGCCCGTCCAGGCGGCGGCGAGCAGCGCCGCCCAGGCGACGGCGGCGACCAGCGCGGCCATGCCGGCGCCGCCGCCGGACAGCGCCAGCGCGCCGGCGACGCCCCAGACGCCCATGCCCGTCGCCCCCGCCAGCCGGCTGCCGACCAGCGACGCGATGCCGCGGCCGCAGCCGGTGGCGCGCACCGCCTCGACGGCGCGCAGGGCGTCGCCGCCAGCGCCGGTGGGGAGCAGCGAGCTGAGGAAGACGGACTGCGCCTGCCAGGACGACACCATTCCCCAGGTGACCCGCCGGCTCGAGGCACGCAGCCAGACCCCCCACTCGAGGATGGCGGTGAGGAACGCCGCTGCGGCGAGCGCCGCCCCGGCCGCGAGCCACCAGCCGTCGGCGCCGCGGAGGGTGATCGCGGCGCCGCGCAGGTCGACGCACCGGGCGATCAGGACGATGCCGGCGACCGTGCCCGCGACCCGCAGCAGCGGCGAGCGGGCGGCGCGGCGGAGCAGGGCCGGGGTCGACAGCGCCGGCACGCCCGCTCGCGCGCCGGACGCCGTCCACAGCACCGCCTCAGTAGAGCACGCGATCCGGGGCGCCGCGACGAACACCTGTTCAAGAAGTGCTTAAGCTCTGTGACCGGTTCGCTCCGTGCGCTCCGTGGAAGGTCTGCATCAGACTGACTCTTCGGCGAGCGGGCCCCGCACTGGAGTCCCGGGCACGCGGCCGCGGCGCCGCGCTGCTGGGACTGCTCGCGCTGGGCCGGATCGGCGGCCTCGACGCCGCCGGCGACGGGGTCGGGGTCGCCGAGGTGCGACGCCCCGACCCCGCGGCGAGCGCGGTGTACGCGGAGCTCCGGCCGGTGTTCGACTCGCTGCATGACGCGCTCGCCCCGGTCTTCGCGCGGCTGCGACGCGTCGACGCGGGGCGGCGCGCGCCCGGTCGGTCCAGGCTCGAGGCGCTCACCTCGGAGGTGGGGCTCGACGGCGGTCCGGGCGCCTGACCGCTGTCGACGGGTCAGGAGACGAGCGCGGGACGCCGGGCGGCGACCTCCTCGAGACGGCCGCTCTCGACGTGGTAGACGAAGCCGCGGATCTGGTCGCGGTGCGGGATGAAGGGCGACGCCGTGATCCGGGCGATCGACTGGCGCACGTCGTCGGCGGCGTCGGGGAACGCCTCCAGCGCGAACGCCGGCCGGTTGCCGACCTCGGCCTCGATGCCCGCCTTCACCGCGTCGTCGGTGAAGGTGACCATGCCGCAGTCGGTGTGGTGGATGAGGATGATCTCCCGGGTCCCGAGCAGCCGCTGCGAGATCGTCAGCGAGCGGATGACGTCGTCGGTGACCACCCCGCCGGCGTTGCGGATGACGTGGCTCTCGCCGGGCTCGAGACCGAGGATGCGGTAGACGTCGAGCCGTGCGTCCATGCACGCGACCACGGCGAGGTGCCGGCCGGGGGGCAGGGGCAGGTCGCCCTTGTCGAAGTCGCGCGCGTAGCCGTCGTTGTTGCGAAGAAGCTCGTCGGTGGCGCTCATCGGCGCTTGCCTCCGGGGTGGTGGGTGGGCTGCGCCGGTATCATGACTAAGACGATCTATTCAGTCAAGATTTTCACGGAGGCCATCCCCCGGCGCAGCCACCCGGTCCCCCGCATCCGCGCCAGGCAGGCGGCGAGGCGGGCCAGCACGAAGCAGGTGAGCCCGAACCAGATGCCGCCGAGGCCGAGCCCGGCGGCCCCGGCGAGCAGCGCCAGCGGCAGGTACACGGTGAGGCCGGCGGCGGTGGTCACGGCGGCGAGGTAGGCGGTGTCACCGGCACCGATGAGCACCCCGTCGAGGACGAACACCACCGCCGCCGCGGGCTGCATCAGCGCCAGGAACCACCAGGCGCCGCCGACCGCGGCCAGCACCGCCGGGTCCGAGGTGAACAGCCGCGGGATCACCCCGGCGCCGGCCACCAGCAGGACGGTGAGGACCGCCCCGGCGCCGAGGCCCCAGCGGATCAGCCGGCGGGCGAGCGCCCGCGCCGCGGTCACGTCCCCCGCCCCGACCGCGGTGCCGACCAGCGCCTGGGCGGCGATGGCGAGGGCGTCGAGGCTGAACGCCAGGAAGGTCCAGAGCTGGATGGCGATCTGGTGGGCGGCGACGGTCACCGGCCCCATGTGGGCGGCGACCGCGGTGGCGACGCTGAAGGAGACGAGGAACGCGAGGTAGGAACGGCATCGTCGACTGGCCCCACCTGGGCAGAGTTATTTGGGTCTTCCGGCATGGATGTGGG
>JRHI01000922.1_pt1 | contig 28572 bp, 34 predicted proteins | sample 215371 | NCBI WGS metagenome assembly JRHI01 (sample SAMN02929681, study PRJNA255918) | sediment metagenome | biome: cave system; feature: Ice Cave; material: Sediment; isolation source: sediment from deep within a dark volcanic ice cave with no known source of... ...
CCCTACCGGCCCTTCTTCGCCGCGATGCCCGGCGAGTACAAGCAGCGGGTGGCCGAGCTCGCCGCTCTCCTCGGCATCGAGAAGGAGATCTTCAAACCGATGAAGAAGCTCTCGGGCGGTATGCAGCGCAAGCTGGAGGTGATCCGCGGCCTGATGCACCGGCCCCGGGTGCTATTCCTCGACGAGCCGACGGCCGGCCTTGACGCCGCCAGCCGGCGCAGCCTGTGGGACTACCTGAAACAGGTCCGCCAGCGGGAGGACACGACAGTCTTCTTGACGACCCATTACCTGGAGGAGGCGGAGGAGGCCGACCGAATCTGCATCCTCAACGAGGGCCGCGTCGCCTCCCTCGGGACGCCGACCGAGCTCAAGGATGAGCTGCTCGACGAACACCTGGTGCTGGACGCCACCGATCGTGCCGCTCTGCGCCAGGAGCTGGAGGCGCTGGGCCTGGCCGTCACCCAGTCCGGGCCCTTCCGGGTCGGCCTGACGGGACACTCCTCGCAGGAGATCATCCGCTCACTCAGCAGCCCACTCACGGTCCTGCGCACCCACTCGCCGACGCTGGAGGACGCCTACCTCCGGATCATCGGGCCGGTCTCCGAATGAGCGAGCTCAACGCGGTGCTGGCGATCGCGTCGAGGGACTTCCTCAAGTTGATTCGCGATCGGGCCCGGCTGGTCTTCAGCTTCATCTTTCCGATCGTCCTTGTCGGCCTGATGGGAGGCACGCTGCAGAGCAACCTCGGCAAGGCGGCCGGCTTCAACTTCATCGGCTTCATATTCACCGGAATTCTGGGCATGACACTTTTCCAATCCGCGGCCCAGGGCCTGATCTCGCTCGTTGAGGATCGGGAGAACGACTTTAGCCAGGAGATGTTCGTCTCGCCGATCTCTCGCTACTCGATCGTATTCGGGAAGATCCTCGGCGAGACCGGGGTCGCTTTCGTCCAGAGCCTCCCCACCTTCGTGCTTGCCTTCATCTTGGGCGTGCCGATTGGTCCGGTGCAGCTCGGGCTGCTCCTGCTGGCGAGCGTGTTGGCCTGCCTGCTGGGCGGAGCTTTCGGGATGGCCGCCCTTTCCCTCTTCGCGAACCAGCGCGCGGCTCAGTCGATCTTTTCGTTCCTGGTCTTCCCCCAGTTCTTCCTGGCCGGGATTTTCAACCCGATCAAGATCCTCCCCTGGTTCCTTCTGCCCTTCTCACTGATCTCCCCGCTCCGCTATGCGGTGGACCTTCTCAGAGGAATCCTCTACAGCGGTCGGCCGGAGTATTCGCTTGTGGTTCTCTTCGATCCCTGGATCAACCTGGCAGTCATGGCCGGGCTGTTCACCGTGTTCATGGTCGTGGGGACTGCCCTCTTCGTCAGGCAGGAGACCAATCGCTGAAGGCACCATCTCGAAAGAGGGGAACCGTCGAGCTGGAGTCATGCTCCGTCGCCATCCGAACGTCCTCGCCGAATCCGAGCTCGCGGAGCTCACGCGCCGTGGCTGATTCCCAGACCAGCTCCGGGAGCCTTTGCTTTACAGCGCCAAAGCTGGCTGCTGCCGCGTGAAGCTCCTTCGTAACCCAGGGCTTCCAGGATCGCCCCCGCTCCAAGCAGATCCTCAACCGCTGGCGAAGCGCGTCGGCCGGCCAGCGCTCGCCCGCCGCAACCACCGTGATGGTTGTGCCGAGGCGACGGGCCGCGTCCGCCACCGATGGCGCGTTCCGCAGGCAGCCGGCGAGGACCTGGACGCCGGTGGCGACCGCTGCCAGGGACAGCTCAGCGCCATTGGGAGAGGGGAGAAGAACGTGGCTGCCGCGGGTGGTGCTGGCGGCGAGGGCGACCGGCGAGAGGTCGGCGTCACCCGACCCGGCGCGCTCTCTCCAGCGCTGAGGAATCACAGCCCCACCCGCGGCCACGACCGCGTCAACTGCGGTGGTGAAGCGAAGCACATCGACCACCACCACGACGTCGGAGAGCGGCGCCAGCACCGCGATCGCCTGGGGTCCCCAGTCGAACCTGACAGTGAACCCATCCTGCCGTCGAAAGGGCACCGCTATTCGTCCGGCAGGAGTGAGGTCAGGTTGCGCACCTGGGAGAGATGGCCCATCTCATGGGCGGCCACCAGGCGGCAGAAGTCGAGCACTGACACCTCGCCCACGGCGGGGTCGCTCAGCGGCCGCTCCCAGTCCGAATCGGTGAGCCCGCGGAGTAGGTCCATGGTCCGGCGCCGAATCCGGCCCAGGTCGGCCAACCGGGCAAGGGCCGGGCCTGAGCTCTCGCCGACCTCCCCGGGCGGCTCGAGTGCCGAGCGCACGTCGACGTCCGAGGTTCCTTCCAGACAGGCGAGGCGCAGGGCCGCGTCGACCGCGGTGCCGGTGTCGCTGACGTGAACCACGAGCTCTCCGAGCGTTGGGAAGGCCGGCCCATGTCGGTAGGCAAGCCGATTCTCATCCAGGCCCGAAACGTAGTCGCGGACGCGCTCCGGGCAGGCACCCAGCATGTTCAGCACGTCCTCGCGCGTCAGGTTGAGATCGGGCTCCAAAGCGGGCTTAGCGTACGGGAGAGCGCCCCACCCGCCGCGCGGTTGGCCGCTTCGCCCCCCGGGCATACTTGAGGTTGAGATGAGTCAGGCCACCTGTGACTCCTGCCATGCCCCGCTTCAGAAGGACGCCGCCTACTGCGATTCGTGTGGTCGCCGAACCCGGGTCGCGGTCCGCCGCGTGAGGTTGGCCGTGCGGCTGGAACTGGTCTTCTTCGGCCTGGTGGCGCTGATGGTTCTGGCCCTGGCAGTCAGCCAGATCGCGCACTGAAGGCACCGACGCCTCACTCCCGAAGCAAGCCGCGATTTCACGCGCAGTCTGGGATCTGTCCTTAGCGGCGATAGAGGACTCGGCCGTCCAGTTCATCTTTATTGAGGCGCTTGTTCAGGTGCAGCCCTTCGAGCAGGAATTCGATCACCGAGGCCTGCGCCTCAGGGCGGTCCGGAACACCCAGGCGCTTGGTGGCGGAGGCGAGCTCGGCGGGGCTCTTGAGCACGCTGGTGTAGGCGGCCGCGGGCGTCGATTCCCCGACCTCCAGGGTGGCGCCCTCCTCGAACCGGGCGACCAACCACTCGAACTGACCGGCGGTGAAATGCCTGCCGAACACCGAGTTGATCGCCGAGCGCTGGATGCGGGCCAGCACCTGCTCCTCCTTGCCCTCGTCGAGCGCCTCCACCTCCACCCGCCCGGCGGTCGATGCGACCAGGTAGGCGAGATCGGAAATGCGGGGCACGGCAAGGTCCTCGCCGATCCGCACCGAGCGGCGGATGGCGTTGGAGATGAGGTTCTCGTAATTGCCGATCGACATGCGCACGGATACGCCTGACGACTGCGAGATGTGCGGCGAGCGCCGGGAGTGATGTGTGATCTCGGCCACGATCTCCTTCATGAAGGCGGGGATCAATACCTCGACCTCGCTCCCGGGCAGGGAGCGCTCGCTCTCCATGATCTCGATCTCCTCGGGGACCGAGAGTGGGTAGTGGGTGCGCACCTGGGAGCCGAAGCGGTCCTTGAGGGGCGTGATTATCCGGCCCCGGCTGGTGTAGTCCTCCGGGTTGGCACTGGCAACCAGGAAGATGTCCAGCGGCAGCCGCAGGCGGTACCCGCGGATCTGCACGTCCTTCTCCTCCATGATGTTGAGCAGGCCGACCTGGATTCGTTCGGCCAGGTCGGGCAGCTCATTGATGCCGAAGATGCCGCGGTTGGTGCGAGGCACGAGGCCGTAATGGATGGTCAGCTCGTCCGCCAGGTAGCGTCCCTCCGCCACCTTGATCGGATCCACCTCCCCGATCAGGTCGGCGATGGACGTGTCCGGGGTCGCCAGCTTCTCCCCGTACCGGCGGTCGCGGGGCAGCCACTCGATGACGGCCTCGTCGCCGTGGGCTGCCACCTCGTCGCGGCAGTGCCGGCAGGTTGGGCTGAACGGATGGTCATTGATCTCGCAACCGGCCATCACCGGCACCTCGGGGTCGAGCAGTTCAGTCAGCGAGCGCATCAGGCGGCTCTTCGCCTGGCCGCGCTCGCCGAGGAAGATCATGTCGTGCCCCGAGATGATCGCGTTGGCGATCTGGGGAATCACGGTCTCCTCGTACCCGACGATGCCTGGAAAAATCGGCCTCCGCTCGCGCAGACGTGTCAGGAGGTTGCGGCGCATCTCCTCCTTGACCGTCTCCCGCTGGTGACCGGTCGCGCGCAGTTCGCCAATCGTCCGAGGCCGGGCTTTCGTCATGGCGGTGGAGTTTAGACTCAGGTTTCAGATGCAGGGCCCGTACACGATGAGGCAGCGGCTCGAGGCCGCGCGGGCCGAGGGCAGGATCATGCTGGGTGGCCATCGCGGCAATCCGGCCGAGCACCCGGAGAACACCCTTGCCTCATTTCGATCTGCCATCGAGCTGGGCTGCGACATGATCGAGTGCGACGTTCACCTCACCTCCGACGGGGAGCTCGCGGTGGTGCACGACCATACGCTGGAGAGGATGACCAACGGCACCGGCCTGGTCGGCGCCCACAACCTCGCTGAGTTGCGGGCGCTGGATGCCGGTCGCGGCGAGCGCATCCCACTGCTGGAGGAGATCATCGAGCTGGCGCGCGACCGGGTCGGTCTCGTCGTCGAGATGAAGCAGAACCCCGTGCCCTATCCGGGCCTCGAGGAAAAACTGATCGGTGCTCTCCGCGAGCAGCGGATGACCGAGCAGGTGTCGATAATCTCCTTCCACCACGGCAGCATCCGCCGGCTGAAGGCGCTCGCCCCCGAGCTGGATGCCGGAATCATCGATGCCGCGCGCCCGATCGATCCGGTTGGAATGATGAGGGCGGCCGGGGCGGGCCTTTTCTCCTCCTACTACGGCACCCTCGACCCGGACATGGTCGCCGAGATCAGAGGGGCCGGCGGGGCGGTCGGGGTCTGGACGGTCGACGACGCCATGGCGCTGCTGTGGGCGCGCGCCTGCCATCCCGACTCGGTGTTCACCAACCGTCCGGCGGAGATCGGCCCTCAGTTGAACTGAGCGGAGGGTAGAGAACCGGGGCTGAGAACCCCGGGACGTTACATGGAAGCTCTCTGACTCGTTCGCTCCTTCGAATGGATCGATACCATGGCGCCGCATGCCTCCGCCTCCCGAGTTCGAGGATCTCTATCGGGAGTTCCTGCCTCGCATCTATGGGTTTGTGCTGGCGCAGCTGCGCGACGCTGCGGAGGCTGAGGACGTGACGGCCCAGGTTTTCATGAAGGCGTACCGGGCCTACGACCGCTTCGAGCCGCGGGCCGACACTCCGGCGGCGTGGCTCTTCCGAATCGCCCGCAACGCCGTGAATGACACCCACCGTCGCCGCGCGGTACGGCGGCGAGCTGAGGAGGAGGTCGGTCGCCAGCTTCCCGAGGGAGAGGACCCGGCGCGGGTGGCCGAGGGGAGGATTCTGTTCGCGGGACTCCTCGAGGCCGTGCGCCGGCTGCCCGAGCGGCAGCGGGAGGTTGTGGCGCTCCGGCATCGATCAGATCTCAGCTTCCGCGAAATCGGGGATGTGCTCGGCTGCAGCGAGGACGCGGCCAAGATGCTTTATCACCGCGCGCTGAAGGCAATCCGCACGGACGTGGGGGACGAGGTTGGCTGAAGATCCTGATCTGGAACGACGGCTGGAGGCCATGTTCGCATCGCTTCGGCCCCGCCCCGAATACGAGGCCGAGCTCTGGCGACGGCTGGACAGCTCCCCGGGCTGGCTGGCCTGGTGGGGCCGCTGGGCGCGGCTGCCGGGCAGCTGGCCGGGCGCGGTCCGCCTTGCGCCGGTTCTGGCGGCAGTCCTGATCGTTATCGGGGGCGTGGCCTACCTGACCTCGCAGCGTCCCCCCGCCGGCGGTGAGCGCGCGAGTTCGGCGGCGCCTTCCCTCTCAAACTCCGCGGCGGGTTTTGGAAACCTGCCCAGGCCCGCCTGGGCGGTGCCTTCGGTTGCTGACCGGGCGTATGCGGCTCCGGCGAACCCGATGCTGCAGCCCGCCGACGGGGCCGCGTACACCTTCACCGGCCGCCTCCCGAACCTGCCTGCCACGGCCACCGTGTACAGGTACGACGAGCCAAACGCGGAGCGCCGCCTGGCGCTGGCCGGTGAGCTCGGCTCGCGGATCGGCCTTCCCGTGGAGGTCGCGCCGACCGATCTGCAGAAGGGAGTACCGCCGTTCTTCGCGGCAGCTGGCTCCCTCCCGCTCCCCCGGCGTGGGGCAACGCCAACGGAGGGTGCGGTCGACGTGCTCCGCGAGCACCAGCTTGCCCCTCCCTTCCCGGCGCGGGTGGTCGATGGCGGTGCGCGGGTGGTCTTCGCGCGCGACTTTCCTCTGGGCATTGAGCGGGCACTCCTGGTCGACAGCCACGGCTCTCCGATAGGAATCCAGGTCGCCTTCACCGGTCAATCGCCACGGATCAGCGGGCCCCTTGAGCTGCCGCTGTCCGAGGCCTCGTACCCGCTCCGCAGCGCGCGAACCGTGAGTGCCGCGCTGGCCGGCCGGTCAGGCGCGCCTGCCGGCGGCGTGCTCGACCAGGCTCAACTGGTCTATGTCGTCGCCGGCGACGGCGCCCACGGCTACCTGGAACCGGCAATTCTGTTCACCGGCCCTGCCGGAACGGTTCTTGTGCCGGCGGTGGCCGTCGCGTACCTGAATCCCTAGGCCACTAGAATGCACGCCGATGCCCGCTGAGAGCGACTCGATGCGCGCAGTGGCCCTGACGTTGCTGAAGCGAGTTGACGAGCTCACCGCTGCCATGGTGGCCGGCTACCGAGAGCGGATCCCGGAGTACATGGAGCTCCTGGAGAGCAACAAGGAGGACGTCGAGGGCGTCTCCCGGGCCGCGGCGAAGACCTTCCTGGAGCTGATCGTCGAGGACCGCCAGCCAACCGCCGCCGAGCTGACCGTGATCCGCAACGCGGGCCGTGCCCGCGCCTCCCAGGGCATGGCCCTCGAGGCGATGCTGCAGGCCTATTCGATCGGACGGGAGATCGCCTGGCGCTTCATCCACGAGGAAGCCGAGCGCCGGCAGGTCGACGAGGATCAGGTTGCCCAGGTCTCCTTGCGCCTGACGCAATTCATGGACCGGCTCACCCTGATGGTGACCCAGGGGTTTCTTGACCATGTCCGGCAGGCCTATGACGAGGAGAGGCAGCGGCTCACCGCTCTCGTCGACCTCGCCAAGGCGGTCAACCACTCGTTGGACCTGGACGAGGTGGCCAACATCGGGCTGGACCTGACCCGGTCCGCGCTCAACATGGAGTGGGCGGGCCTCTGGCTGGTCGACCCGCCCCGGCTGGCCCTTCGCCTCTACCGGGAGCACTTCGCCGATGACTGGCCGGGTGGCCTCGGACTCCGGGATGAGAACCGAGTGCAGGCACTGGAGACATCCCCGGTCGGCCGGGCGGCCCGTGCCGGCCAATCTCTCCTGCTGACTGGGAAGGACCTGGCGCCGGAGGCCGCCTCAGCTGGTGCACGGGTGATGCTGATGGTCCCGCTCATGCTGCGGGAGCAGCCGCTCGGCATGCTGGCGGTCGCCAGCCGGACTCGGGCCAGCCTCTCCGGCCGCGACCAGGAGCTGGCGATTGCCATCGCCGACCAGTTGGCCGTTGCGATCCACCAGGTGCAGGAGCACATGCGTGAGGCAAGGACCGACTTCCTGACCGGGCTCGCCAACCGGACCGAGTTCGACAGCTTCCTGAGGCGGGAGATGGCGCGCTCAGAGCGCTTCGGAGACCCCCTGGCCCTGGCCATGATGGACCTCGACGGATTGAAGCGCATCAACGACCGCGATGGTCACCATGCCGGCGACGAGGTTCTTCGCCTGGTCGGCCGGACGCTGCGGGAGACCGTCCGAACCCTCGACCTCGCCTGCCGGATCGGCGGCGATGAGTTCGCGCTGGTGATGCCGGACACCCAAACCGGCGGGGCCGCCGACGTGCTCAAGCGCTTTGCCGGCCGGATCGAATTGCTCCGGCTCGCCGGCTGGCCGGACCTCGGCGTCAGCGCCGGCTACGCGACCTGGAAGAAGGGCCTCGGTTTTGACGAGTTCTGCGCGGCTGCCGACGCTGCGCTGTACGAGGAGAAGCGGCGGCGCGCCGGTCCCGGAAGGAGCCCGGCGCCGGCCCGCTGATCTCGACTCAGGCCTCGGCTGCCGTACCCACCGGTGTGCGGCATCAGCTGATCAGCTGAAGACCTTGGCCAGCTCGTAGAGCTCGGCCGGCACCTTTCGCGTTTGCGCTATCACCTCGGCCAGCGGGACCACCGCGACCTCGCCGTCCCGCCTGACCGGGATGACGCCCGATCTGCCATCCGCCAGCAGGTCGGCGGCCGCGGCGCCCAGTCGGGTCGCCCAGATCCGATCGACGCTGGAGGGCGTGCCGCCCCGTTGTAGGTGGCCGAGAACGGTGACGCGCGACTCGAATCCGGTGGCGGCTTCGACATGCTGGCTGAGCGCCTCACCGACGCCCTGCTTGGCGAGCTGCACGTGCCCGAAGGCGTCAAGCTTGCCGGCCGTCCCCTCCGGCCTGGCCAGCTCTGCCATCTGGATCCCCTCGGCGACGACGATGATGCTGAAATCCTTGCCCTCGCCGCGCCGCCGATGGAGGTGTTTCACGACGTCCTGGAGGGTTGTCGGGAACTCGGGGATGATGATCATGTCGGCTCCGCCGGCGAGGCCGCCCGCCATTGCCACCCAGCCGGTGTCGCGCCCCATCACCTCCACGATCATCACGCGGTGATGCGCCGAGGCGGTGGTGTGGAGCCGGTCAAGGGCATCAACAACCACCCCCACCGCGGTGTCGAAACCGATGCAGAACTCGGTGGCGCTGAGGTCGTTGTCGATCGTCTTGGGCACTCCCACCACCGGGTAGCCGGCCGCGCTGAGCGCCGCCGCGACCGACAGCGTGTCATCCCCGCCGATCGCGACCAGTCCTTCGATGCCGTGCTGGCCCAGGACGTCGACGACCTTGCTGATGCCGCCCTCCTCCTTCAGGGGATTCGTCCGCGAGGTGCCCAGGATGGTGCCCCCAAGCGGCAGGATGCCCCGGATCGAGGCGGGGGTCAGCTCGTGGATGTCGCCAGCTCCGAGGCAGCCGGCCCACCCGTTGTGGATTCCGCTGACCGCGTGATTGCGCTGGTATGCCCGACGCGCCACGGCTCGGATCGCGGCGTTGAGTCCCGGAGCGTCTCCGCCGCCGGTCAGAACTCCAATCCGCATCGGCCCTAATTTAATGGCATGGCAGCGCCCGTGGTCGACGAGATCCACAATCCCGGGACCGCCGTCGCCGGCGGGCGAGGCGCCAGCCTGCCGTCAATCGGCCAGGCGCTCCAGGCGAGTGGCGGCGGCCAGGTGCTGGTCGGCACGGCTTCCTGGACCGACCCGACCATGATGGCGGCTGGGGTCTTCTACCCGCCGGCGGCCAGCACCGCCGAGGAGCGGCTGCGCTTTTATGCCGGGCAGTTTCCACTGGTCGAGGTGGACGCGTCCTACTACGCGATACCGGCCGTCGAAACAGCCCGGCTCTGGGTTGAGCGAACCCCGCCCTGGTTCACATTCGACATCAAGGCGCATGCCCTGATGACCGGCCAGCCCAGCGAGGTGAGGCGGCTTCCGAAGGCCATCCGCGAGGAGCTTCCTGCCGAGTTGGCAAAGAAGCCCCGGATCTATGGCAAGGATTTGCCCCCGGAGCTGCAGGACCAGATCTGGCGGATGTTCGCGGCGGCGATCGAGCCGCTGCGCGCGGCGGGCAAGCTGGGGGCGGTCCTGCTCCAGTTTCCACGTTGGGTATTTCCATCGAATGAGAGCCGCGAGCTGATCCTTGAGGCCCGCCGCCGCCTCGGCGTCGAGGTGACCGCCGAGTTCCGGCATGCCAGCTGGTTCAATGAGAAGAACGCCGAACGCACACTTCGCTTCCTGGCGGATAACCAGGTTCCCTACGTCATGGTTGACGGCCCCCAGGGACTGCGGAGCAGCATCCCGCCGTTCGCCGCGGTGACCTCGCCCGAGCTTGCGGTGATCCGTTTCCACGGCCGGCGCGCCGACCTCTGGGAGAAGCCCAACATCCCGGTGGTCGAACGCTTTCGCTACCTGTACGACGAGGACCAGCTGGCCGACTGGGTGCCCCGCATCCGCGAGGTGGCCAAGCAGGTCAAGCGCACTCACGTGCTGATGAACAATTGCTTCGGCAACTACGGGACAACGAACGCGAAGGAGCTGGCGGCCCTTCTTCGCGACCAGCTTTGACTGCCGTCAGGCTGTGCTGACCCGCCAATTGAAGGTGAAAGCAGCCGACCGGCCTTGGTATTGGTTGCCGACCGACGGATCCAGTTGAATTGCAAGGGTGAAGGGGATACCCGCGCTGAGCAGGTCAGGCGAGAGGTCAATCGGCGAACTGGCGCCGAACCGCGCAGCGAGGTCACTCAGTGTTGCTCCGGGCCGAAACTGGCAGGCCCCCTGAGCGCGAACCGGATAGTGGCAGACATCATGGGCGTCATCGTGGATCGTGATCCAGGTCACTCGACAGAGGTCGCCTGTCCCCCCGAACGGGCTCGCGGCCGGGCCCTGCCGGCAACCAGCCGACCAGAGCTGAAAAGATGTCGCCGGGACCGACCCGTTACTCATGAGCGTGACCAAGCTGGTGTAGGTTTCGCCAGGTACCAGTCGCTGTTTGAAGAGGTCGGAACAGGTGACAATCGGGCCCTCGGAACGGCACGGCGCTCCGCTCGCCACCTGGTTGCTGAGCACGGGGCCAGTGGCGCTGAAGGTGGTTCTCGGGTTGACGGTTGAGGTGCTCATGGTCGCGGCCGTGCCCCCAATGAGGGCCAGGGCGGCGACCAGCGTCACCAAAGTGAGAATGGACCGCGCGACGGAGCCCGGAGAATGCCCCGGCGCGCTCAAGGCCGTGTTCACTGAACGACCGGTCGCGTAAAGGGCCGCCAGAAAGCGGCGGTCACCAGGAGGCTGACGAATAGAATCGCTGTGATCCACCACCACCCCGGGATGGCGGCCCGGGCAGTCCAGTAATAGTCGTAGGCGAGCGGAACCGCGTCGGTCTCACCCTCCGATCGCATGGTCACCTGGAGATGAACCTGTTGTCCGCGGTCGAGCGTCATGAGGGTCCCGGTCGGGGAGCCCAGGGGCCCCTGGTAGAGAAGCTGGCCGTCCCCGGTCCGAATCACGGATTCGGTCACCCTGGGCGGCGGCCCCGGCGCAGGCCCGCCAAGCGGCGAACGGAGTTCCATGGCGACAGTCACCGGGAGCAGGCCCGTGTTGGTCAGGGTGAGCTCGCCCGTCACCGACTCGCCCGCGCCCACCGAGGCGGGCAGCAGTGACAGGTGGTCGCGGTCGTTCTGAATGCGAACCAGCATTCCCGAAATCACAAGCAGGATCGCGGCCGCGAGAACCAGGAGCCCGGTTGCGAGAGGAATCCAGGCGGCGACTGGGCGGCCGTCTCCTGCCGATCTCCCGAGCGCCGCGGCGCCGGTAACGCTCATGGCCTGCCTCCACTCCGAGCCGATCGCCTCGGTCGCCAAAGCTCATAGAGCAGAATGAGCCCCAGGGCCGCTGCGGGGACCAACAGGAAGACGAACTTGCCAAGGGGGGACTGGAGCCAGGCCAGTCCATACCCGACCGCGGGTACCCCGAACCAATACCTGTAGCCGGTCCCGGTGGCGGGGATGCGCCAACCATCGCTGGCCGAATTTGCATCCCCCTTGGTGATGAAGGACTTACCGCCCGGCCCGTTCTCGAATTCGACGACCCGGTGCGTGATCAGGTCGGCGCGTCCGACGGGACGCTGAAAAGTGATGATGTCGCCGATCTTCACATCGCCGGCGGCGACCGGAAGAACAACGATCACCGACCCGGTGTGGATGGTCGGTTCCATGGAGCCCGAATAGACGGTCAGTGTCCTGTAGGGGAGGACCAGCGGACCGACGGTGAGCAGAAGGAGAAGGGCGACGGCAAGCGTGGCCAGGACCAGGCCCAGAATCTCGACGAGGCGGTGCGGCCCGGATTTCTCTGCAGGGGGGGCCGACGCGGGCGTGTCCGCGGAGCCGTCGGGAGGCTGGGTCAACTGCGCCGCCAATCTTAAGTCAGAAGAGGCCGCCGGGCCCATGGTCACTCTCACGGTCAGGCGTGCCTGAAAGTCGCGATCGACGCGGCATAGGCTGCTGCCAGGGTCCAGCTGTCGGTCGCCGTGGCGATCGCGGCCGTCCCCGTGATCTGGTAGATGAGGTGCAGCGCGGCCCCGGCGCTTGCACCCGTGTCGCGGACCGTGGTCCAGCCGGCGCCTGTGGTGAACGTCACCGCATTCGTGTCGGCGTTGAAGATCGCGGCGACGGCCAGCTCCCCGGTTTGAACCGTCGCCAAGGTCGTCGACACGGTGGCCGTGGTTGCCGACGCCGAGGTCGCGCCTCCGGTGGCGTCAAGGGGGGCCGCGCCGAGGATGCCACTCCACTCACTGATGATCAGCGCCACGTTGGCGGCCGGGCTGATCGTCACCGTGACCGTGGAAGCGGCCGCGAAGCTGGGCGCGTTCGGGTAATAGAAGAGACGCGAGGTGGCAGTCGCCGCGAGGTCGGTTGTCGGTCCAGCCACCCAACCGGCCGGCATCGTCACCGTCTGCGCTCCCACGATGGGTATGCCGACGGCGGCGACCAGCAGGTTGCCTGCCGTGGTCGCCGAGACCCAGGTTGCTGACAGCGTCGTGGCGKTGCCCGCCACGTCGAAGCTCTGAGCGCTCTGTACCAGCGCTGGGACCACGGCGGCGGCAGTGAGGAGCACCGCTGTGGTTGTCAGGCTGTCGATGCTTGTCCAGATTGGGAGCGCGGCCCACGGCGGAACGCCGGCCGGTTCGTAGGCGCTCTGAACCAGATAGCAGACATATGTTCCGACCGTGCCGCCGGCGAGTGGGCCGCTGTCGGTATAGGTCGTGGCTGCCGTGCTGCCCACGAACGTGGTATACGCCGCCACGGCAGCGGGACACACGGCACTGGCGCCGTTGTTGACGCCCGAAATCGCGTATCCATTGCCATTCATGGGACTCGACGCCGTCCAGGTGAGTATGTTCGAGCTGCCTGGCCGAGACCCGCTCAACGCGGTGGGGGAGCTGAGCTGGGACGTGCCAATCGTGTTGGTCGCGTTGGTCGTCTGAACGAAAAGCAACGCCAGCGTGCCGCGACCGGTCAGGGCGAGCAGCCCAACGGCCGCCATGAGCGCGCCCACCCTGGCGAACCGGCGGACTGCGCGATCGGGCGCGGCTGGCCGGCTGGAGCCGGCTGGAGGGTTAAGCACCTTCGCTCCCCGACGGCCTAGGGGGTTGCGTACCAGACCAGGTCGCTTTGCGACTGACAACCTTGGAACGTGTTGTTGGCGGCAGCATCAAGGTGCACCCTGATGTTGAAGATGGAGTTGTCGTTGGTTGCCCACTGGCCCGCGACCCCGGCGCCGTTGGTGCCGCCCTTCAGCTGGATACCGTTCGCTGAGGTCGTGTAGGTGGTCGCGAAGTTGTCCAGGGTGCCCTGCGGCGCCACCAGGCTCCCGATCGGGTAGGCTGAGTTTGCCGTCGCGGCGACAACCGGGATGCTGGTCGCGCCGATTGCCACCGCGGCCGACGTGGTGAACTGCTGGTAGGTGCCGGCGGAGTACAGGATGATCTGCGCACCGCTGGCCAGCGCAGCCGTGGTCGCGTTCACGGGCAATGGGCCAGCTGGTGAAAATGCCTGGCCCAGGGTGATGGCGGCGCTGGTGGTCGTGTTCTGAGCCGGGTACACAAGGGTCGGTGACGCCGCGCCCACCGTGACCATCAGGTCAACGGCGGTACCCGGGTTGCCGGCACCCGCTGCCGGGGCGGTGCACAGAGCAGTGCTGGCCGCCGTCTTCGCGGCGTAAGCCGCACCGTAAAGACGGAAGTCCGTCGTCGGGCTCAGCGAGCCCGTGTAGGTGATGGTGACCGTGTTGGCGATGTCGGTTGTGCTTGGTTTCAGAGCGCCGGCGTTGCTGGGCCCAAAGATGGTCGCACACGTTCCGTTGGGAGTTGACGCGCAGTTGAGGCCCGCGACGATGGTACCGGCAACGTTGCTCATCGTCACCGTGCCGGTTCCGAAGGTGTTGGTCGCATTGGTCGTGGTGGCGTTGAAGGTGGCGAAGGTGCCCTGGTGGAATGCCGAGCCGAGGGCCGCCAGCACAACCAGGCTGACCAGGATCTTTTGAACCTTGCCCGTCAGAGAAGAGGGAAGCGAGCTGATCGCCGACAGGGCGGGGCGGATGACCCGGGCCGGACGCCTCCGCCCGCCGATTCGGGGGCCCGGCAGTGCGACGGCTCTGGGGGCCCTGGCGACGGAGACCGGCCCCAGGTGGCGAAGAGTGTTGAGGGTCCCGCAGCCGCACCGAAAGCCGTCGCTTCCGGCCTGGACCGACGTCCAGTCACCGCAGCTGCTGCATGGGACCCTCATCTCTTATTGAACGGTTCTTGCTATCAGCCAGCCAGGTCTACTGTGCGAACCAGGTGAAGGTGGTCGACATGCTGCGGCCCATCATCGCGTTGGAGCTGTCCGCGTCCGGCAGCAGAACCCCGAGCATGAACTTGCGACCGGCGGTCGTCAGCGTGCCCAGGTTGAGCCCCGTGGCCGTCGATGTGTAGATTTTGTCAAAGCCACCGGTTCCGTCCAGGGTGGTCGCGGGGAGGGTGCCGAAGCCGCAACCGGTGTAGTTGAGGGCTCCGACGGCGAAGCTTGCCGTGTTGGCACCGAAGTAACAGTTGGTCACCGCGGCGCCGGCTGTGAAGCTGGCAACCTCGGCCACCATGAACTGCAGCGCCGGACAGGCGGCAGCGGTTCCGCCGGTGRAGGTGCCGACAGCCTGTGGGGCATCCACGCAAGCGCTGGCGGACAGCTTGAGGACAGCGTTGTTGATGTCGCCGGCATTGCGAATTGTCAGCTGATGGAACTGGGTCTTGCCGCTGCTAATCGGGCCCGAGAAGATGCTGTTGGCACAGGCGGTGTTGTTGGTGGTGATGCTCGGTCCACTTGAGAAGCACTCGGCGGCCGTGTCAGTTACGTTGCCGAGCACCAGTACGCCGGTGGTGATATTGCCGCTGGGCTGGTTCATCGTGGCGGTGAAGCTGGCCAGGGTGCCTGAAGTTGCGAATGACGCGAGAACGCCAAGCGCGAGAAGGCCGAGTAGCCCCTTCTTGTACTTGCTCGCCCTCGAGTCCGACTGCTTGGCGTCCATGTGATGTCAATCCGCTCCTTTATTGCCGAATTTCGATCTAAATGAAGAGTGGAACGTCCCTATGACGCACGCTCTCCGCGGTTCTTGTGCAGACACGGGAGTGCCAGCGGTCCGAGGGTCAGGGCCGCCGCCGACATCTCGCCGACATTTCGCTCTCAAACCGACGTGGAAAGTTGGCGGACCGTGGTCAGGCCGTGGGCCGGGAACCCCACTGGCGCGGCTTTCGGGCGGGGGCGGGACGCACCTCGAGGCCGGGCAGAACCGGCAGCTTCTGCTTCAGCTGAAGGACCGGCGCGAAGATGTCGCCAAGCTCCTCATACCGAGCCAGCACCTGGTCTGAGGTGAAGCTGAGAAGGTCCGCATCGCCGCGCTCGAGGCACTCCTCCACCTCGTCCCAGGTGATCGGGGTGGATACCGTCGGCTGGTCCTTGGCGCGCAGCGAGTAGACATTGACGGTGGTCTTGATCCGATCGTTCTGGCTCCAGTCGACGAACACCTTGCCCTCGCGCGCGGCCTTGCTCATCTTGGAGAGAGCGAGGTTGGGGTGTCGCTTCTCCAAGAGCTCGGCGATGGCGTGCGCGAGCGGCTTGGTGTCCTCGTAGGTCACCGGGGTGTTGAGCGGGATGTAGAGCTGAAGGCCCTTCGAGCCGGAGGTCTTGGCGAAGGTTTTGATCTTCAGCTGCTCGAAGATCTCGCGGATCCGCAGGCCGACCTGGCAGCACTCGACGATGGTCGCCGGGGGCCCGGGATCGAGGTCGTAGACCATCATGGTCGGCGTGAAGACGTCCCCCGCCAGTGACAGGTTGGTATGGAGCTCGAGATCGGCGAGGTTGGCCAGCCAGACCAGAGTGGGCAGGTCGTTGCAGAGCGTGAAGTCGACATTGCGGCCGTTGCCCTCGCTCCAGACCGGCTGGGTCCGCACCCAATCCGGGCGGTGCTTGGGGCTCTGCTTCTCGTAGAAGTACTCCTGATCCACCCCGTTGGGGTATCGCTTTAGGGTGAGGGTCCTGTCCTTCAGGTGGGGCAGCACGGCGGGCGCGATGCGCGTGTAGTAGTCGATGACCTGCCCTTTGGTGAAGCCGGCCTGTGGGTAGAGGACCTTATCGAGGTTCGAGAGCTTGAGCTGGCGTCCCTCGACGACGACGTCGACGCTGGCGCTCACGCACTCCGTCGCTTGCGGACGGGTCGTGCGGGCTTGTCCTCAGCCGGCTCCTCCTCGCGGCGCACCCTGGCCGCGGCCAGGCTCGCCTCGAGCGCTGCCATCAGGTCGACCACCGGAGGTGCCTCGGCCTCCTCCTCGGCGGCGACGATCTCCTGGCCCTCAGCCTTGCGCTCGATCATCTGCATCACCCGCTCGCGATAGTCATCGCGGTACTGCTCGGGCTTGAAATCCGTCGCCAATGAATCGATCAGCTGCTGCGCCATGGCCAGCTCGCGGTCGGTCACCTCGACGTCCTCGGGCAGGCCCTCCAGCGTCTCGGGGCTGACGACCTCGTCCGCATAGAGCATGGTTTCCATGGAGAGGGCGTTCTTGACCGGGCGGAGCGCCACCAGGTGCTGCTTCTGGCGCAGCACGACGCGGGCGATGGCCACCTTCTTGGACTTGCGCATGGCCTCGAGGAGGAGCGCGTAGGCCTTCGCCGCGCCCTTCTCGGGGACCATGTAATAGGTCGACTCGAAGTAGACCGGGTCGATCTCGTGGAGGTCCACGAAGTCCTGGATGTCGATGGTTCGTGAGGCCTTGGGGTCGAGCGTGTCGAGCTCTTCCGGGGTGATCAGGACGTACTTGTCGCGGGAGATCTCGTAACCCTTGACGATGTGTTCCAGGGGGACTTCCTCACCGTCCTTGGAACAGACGCGCTTCTGGTTGATCCGCGCTCCGTCCTTGTTGTGCAGCTGGTGGAAACGAACATCCTTTTGGGAGGTGGCGGTGAACAGCTTGATGGGCACGTTCACCAGACCGAAACTGATCGCACCGCTCCAAATCGCTCGTGGCATCGAGGACTACCTCCTGGCGGACGGGACACGCACTTGTGCTTTAACCGTCCGAGTACTTACCCGTACTTCACAGTATGAGCGGCGGCAGGATATCACTGCCAACCCGCCTTTCATGGCGTCGCGCTCAACCCGCTGGTTTGGGCCTGCCGAAGAAGCCGCCGCGGGGCCGGGCGTGGCAATGGAAGTGATCGGGGATCTGCCGCATCTCGGGATCCAGCCAGAATCCCTCGGGGTACTCCAGGCCGGCCGTCTGGCTGAGCTGCTCGAGCATCGCCGCCCTCCCTGCATCGTCCGGCATCCCGTGCTGCCGCCACACGACCATTGGAGTCGAGCAGATCTGGCAATCGGCGATCCAGCAGAGGCTGTCCTCGTGATACCAGTGGGTGATCCGCTCCGCGCGGCAGAGCGGGCAGGCTGCCGAGCTCACGCCCGAGCGGCGAGCAGCCGGCTGGGGTCGGCGAAGAGCTGCCCCGTCGATCGGCAGAGCTCGAGTCCGCTGTCGAGCTCCCCGAGGAGCATTCTCAGCGAATCCCGACCCTGGGCGCTGACCAGGACCAACCGGACCGTGCCCACCCCGGCCGCGCCGGCGCGTTTCAAAACCCGTTCGGCCATCACCCAGCCCATCGCCGCGGAGGTCTCGGGGGCCATCACCAGGATGCTGGTCCGATCTCGGTCGGTGATCAGGTCCTGGCGGCGGACGGCGCCGTCGGTGAGCTGGCGCAGGCCTTCCATGGCATCGTCGATGTCGAGGCCGGGTGTGACGTCAATCCCGGCCAGGGCGATGCAGAGAGGCCGGCCGTATTCATGCGCCAGCGAGAGCTCCTCTTCGAAACGCAGCATGGCGTCCAGGGTGGGCAGAAGGCCATGCGCCGAGGGCGCGCCCAAGGCTCCATGGGGTGGGGCGGAGGACACCGTTGGCACTCCCCGAGGCTGMCCCAGCCGTTCGCCGGCCACCGCGGCGGCCGCGGCGAGCAGGGCGGCGGCGACCACCCACGACCATGGCGGGAGGGCAGCCGGGGAGCCGGCCAGGGCCAGGATGACGAGAACCGCGGCGCCGGCGACGAGGGCCGCACCACCGACGATCAACAGCCGGCGCGGGGCGATTTCGGTCACGTCCCGGCGGCCTCGACGAGCACGAGACGCAGGTTGAGTGGCCTGAGCGCAGTGGCAATGTCATCTCCCGTGGCCGGCTCGTCGGCCATTGTCAGGCGATAGCTCGCCACTCCCCGCTCGACGTGCTCGAGGCGCGCGTCGGCAAGTCCGGGGACCTGCGCCAGGGCCTTGGCCACCTCTGCCAGGGTGCGAAAACGCTCGATCGGCTGAAGGACCAAGAGGACCTGTCGCGACGGTCCGGGCGGTGGGCTCTCGAAAGGCGCAGCGGCGGCGGGCACAATCGATGAGGCCACCCCTGGTGGTGCTCCCAAGGGCTCGGGGATCAGGTCTGCCTTGACGTGAACGTCGAGCGGCAGCGGCTCTGGTGTCGGGGCTGTCGTCGCGGCGGGTGGCGGCGGGGCGACTCCCGCCGGCGCTGGCGCCGCAGCACTCACCGGTGCGGCGGTGGGCGCCTCCGCCGATTGTGCCCCCTCGGCGGTCTCGACCACAGCCGTCTCGGTGATTGTTGCGGGAGTGGCTTGCGGTCCAACTGACTCGACGGCCGGTGCCTCGGGCGCAGGCGCGACGCTCACAAGTGAGGCATTCAGCTCCCCCAGCCAGCCGTTCAGCCGCCCCAGCTCGCTCGTCCACTCTGCCCGTGAGCCTTCCGGAGCCGGCACCGGCGCTTGCGCCGCGAACTGCGCTCGGGTGAGCTCGTAGGCGGCCACCGCGCGCTCGCTGAACAGGAGGTCATCGGCGGTCTGGGCAGCGGCCTGCAGGTCGCCAGAACGAACGGCCTGGGCGAGGGCGGCCGCGCTGAGCCCCAGCCGTTCGGCAACCTCGACCGTTGTGAGGAGGGTGGTCGTCACTGCCCGACCTCGGTGCTAATTCGCGCGACGGCGGCGACTCGGGTCGAGATGCACGACGTCGTTGGACTCGCCCGCATCGGCTGCCGGCGCGGGATGGGCTCGGCGGCGGCGCCGGCGGCCGCGCGGCTCAGCGACCGCATCGGGAGGCGGCTTGGGGAGGGCACCGAGGGCCGCCTTCAGCTGCGCGGAAATATCCTCGGCCTGCTGCCGCGCACTGAGGGCTCGTCGCTCCTCGGCGGCCTGGACCACGCGCAGGAGAGCGAGCGCGCCCGCCTGGTCGACCTGCCCGACCGAATAGCCGAGCGCGTCGAGTTCGGCACGGCGCCGTTGGTTGAGATCGTCCGCTGCCGCTGACAGGGTGCCCGCGTAGCGGTTGATCGCGGCCAAGGCTCGAGCCCCCGCCTGGTAGCGCATCTCGTCGGCGAGCGCTTGGACTGCTCGGAGCTCCGCCGCATTGGCTGTACGCCGGGCGGTCATGACACGCCGCCGGGCGGCGCTGTCTGCCTTGGCCAGAACGTCAGCGACGCGCCGGGCTGCCTCTTCGCGGCGGCGATTCTCCTGCTCGACCTCGCTGACCATCGTGGAGGCGGCCGAGAACACTTCGGCGAGCTGGCGGGCAATGTCCTGCAGTAGGCTCCGGGAGCCCGGCTCGCTCAAGGATTCAGCCCTGTATCAATTGTCTTGCGGCCGGACGCCGTGCTCGGATTCCTCCGTGTGGTGTTCGGCAGGCGGGGCGCCGCCATTGCCGAGGGATTGGCCCGGCGCCGGCATGAACGGGTTGGAGCCCGGATCGGCGCCCGGCTGGCCGGGGCTGCCCTCGGTGTGCTGGCCGCCTGATGGGGCGCCGAAGGCTGGCGCCGGAATTTGCGCGGTGCCGCCTCCCTCCTGCGGGCGAACTCCGATCGAAAGGCGCGTTTGAGCCGTTTCGAGGACACCCTGCGCCTGCCGCTCGGCGGTCCGCAACGCCGCCTCGTTAACAGTTTGAATGGCCTGCAGCAGTCGGTCGGCTGCGTTCGAGTCGGCGAGCCGGACCAGTTCTGCCAGCTCGGTCGCCTTGCCGAGCCGCGCCTCGCTCGATCGGCGAGCCTCGGCGACCAGATTGTCGGTATATCGCTGAACAGCGGAGAGGATGCCGGCCCGTGCGTGGCGGACGACCTCCTCGGCCTGCTGCTCCGCAATGTGCAGGTCGCGGGCGCAGGCTTCCTCGGCGGCGCTCAGGATCCGGTCGGCGGCCGGTTCGTCTGCGATTCTGACGATCGCCGCCAGGTCGCGGGCCTCGACCAGCCGGGTGTCATTCGCGCGGCGCGTGTCCTCGACCAGCTCGACCGCATACCGATAAACGGCCGCGGAGTGGGCCCCGGGAATGGAGGTTGGCAGGTCAGCCATCGAAATAAAGAGCTCCTCGATCTATGTGCGGCAATGTGGGATGGAACTACGAATCGAGTGGTAAACGGAAAGGTTATCCCAGATCCGGCCTTCGTGGACGTCTCATCTGCCCAGCGCGGCCGCGCGTCGATACACTCCTCCACGGGATGAGAAGCCAGGCAAAGGGCAGGCGAGACGGCCGACATGGGTAAGAAGCGAGCCCAGGTTCGCCAGGTGCGCAAGACAATGAAGCAGGTCCGGCCCAAGGGGGCGCCGGCGGCCGCCCAGGGCAGCTCCGGGCCGCAGCAGAAAAAGCAGCGCGAGCAGTACGTCGAGGCAGGCGGTTTCCTGCAGGGGTATTCGCCCGAGCAGGTGATGCGGATCGGCTATTTCAGCCTCGGCGCCGTGGTCGTCAGCCTGCTCGTGATGCTCGAGCTGATCTTCGGTCCAGTGGCCCCTCATGGATTGGCCGTGAGGATCATCGCCGCCATGGCCTGGGTCATCCCGGTGGTGATCCTGATCAGCCTTCTCGCCCCTGGGGTGAGGCTGGCCTACAAGGACCGAAAGGCGCAGCCCCGGGTCGTCCAGGGCCAGCTGCTGGGAGCCAGCTCGGTGAGCACGTCCCGCGGGCTGGGAATGATCATGGTGCGGACGCGGGGTGGCACCGAACAGTATCTCTGCCCGCCCGAGAAGCTGGTCAAGGTCCCCGGCAACGTGGTCCAGGTGGCCCTCAGTGTCACCCCCTTCCTGCGCCATGTCAGGGCCGTCTCGATCATGGGTCAGAGACAGGTGCCGAGGGCGGAGCCGCCGGTGCCGCCGGTTCTGGAGCGGCTGCAGCTGCTTCCGATCGCGACACCCGCGATCATCGCCCTGGCCGTGGTGCTGGGCGACGACGTCACCGCCTTCATCCCATTCCGGCCTGACTGGGCCCACGCAATCGCTGCGCTGCTTGTCGGTGCCGCGCTGGGCGGCGGATCGTTCGCGGTTTCGTACTTCTACCAAAAGCGTTTGATGGCCGAGGCACAGGCCCTGGTTCCAGGCGGGATCGCCTGAAAAGAAAACGCAAGAAAGAAAGAGCAAGAGAGAAAAAGAAAGGGAGAGCCCCGCTCCAAGGGCTCTCCCCAATTGGTTGAATCAGTAAGGGCGACGCCTAGCTGTGCGCTCCAGCGGCAGGGCTGTGCACGTTGCCACGGTGAGGCATAAGCTCGCCACGGCGGGGGTACAGGATGATGAGGGCCGCTCCGAAGAGCACGCCGATCACCAGCGCCGAAAGCGACGGGCCCAGGCCCCAGGCGATCGCAAAGACAACGCGATAGGCGATCAAGAGGATCGTGTAGAGGAGCGCCGCCCGAACCCAGCTGAGGTTGCCCTCCGGGTTGAAGGACGCAACTGCGATGCCGACGCCAAACGCAACACCGGCGACCGTGGTATCAGTGCCGGCGAAGCTGTCGAACGGAAATAGGTGCGTCCCGAAGATGGACATGGTGCTGCCCACGACGAGCAGAATGCCGAGCAATAGCATCGTCACCGTCAGGAGCCGAGCTTTCAACATTGAATTCATAGACGTTTCTTTTCCTCCTAGGTGGCCGAAAGGGATTGGAGCGGCCACAGCATAAGGTCTAACGCCCCTAATAGACTGAACCTTGTGCCCGATGTCGATATAACGCCGGAAGGACTGGCAGCTGTCAGATCGGAATTGAGTGAATTGACGCAGGTGCGCCGGCCTTACATCGTCGAGAAGATCAAGTCGGCGCGCGAACTCGGCGACCTCTCGGAGAACTTCGAATATCACTCCGCGAAGAACGAGCAGGGCTTCATCGAATCTCGCATCCAGGAGCTTGAGGCCATCGTCCGCAATCACCGGATCATCGCCACACCCACCAAATCCGGCGTCGTGCAGATGGGCTGCACCGTCCATTTTTCCGAGGATGGCGGTGAAATCGAGACGTATCGAATCGTTGGGCCGACCGAGGCAGACCCTAAGCAGGGACGTGTCAGCAATGAATCAGCGGTGGGCAAGGCCATGCTCGGCAAGCGCGTCGGCGACGTGGCCGAGGTGAAGCTGGAATCCGGCGACTCCTACTCCATCAAGATCACCGGAATCGACTGAAAAGAACCCATCCACACTGGCTCGGCAAGCCGCTAAGTCAGTGGCTGTGGGAGCGCACCGGGGTGGAAGCGTCGTCCGAATGTGGGTGATTGTGGTCGCCAACCCCGTGTCCGAGGGCGTCGTCACAGGGATGGCAGGCCTCCACCTGGATCGTGGTGTGGCCAATTCCATAGCGACTGCAGATCGCCTCTTCCACTCGGCGAACGAGGTGTTCGGAATCCGCGGCCCCCATGTCATCGGCGACGACCAGATGACAGCTGAGAGCCACCTGCTCACCGGATAAACACCAGATGTGCAGGTCATGCACGGAACTGACGCCGGCGACGGCGCGAATGCTGCCGGCCACCTGCTCCACCTCCATGCCCCGCGGCACTCCTTCCAGCAGCACATTCATCGTGTCGATGAGGATCCGGTAGGCGCTCCAGGCAATCAGAGCTGCGATTGCCAACGATACGATCGGGTCGGCATAGAGCCAGCCCGTGAGCAGGATGACGGCGCCGGCCGCGACCACCCCGATCGATGCCGCGAGGTCACCGAGGACGTGAAGCCGCGCGGCGCGCAGGCTGAGATCAGCTGAACCGGCTCGAAGTCGAAGGGCGATGAAGGTGTTGACGCCGACCGCAACCAGCGCGGAAACGATCACCAGGCCGCCCTGGACTGGCTCGGGGTGGGCGAGGCGCCGGGCGGCCTCAAAGGCGACCGCGGCAACGATCAGGATCAGGGTGGCACCGTTCGCGAAAGCGGTCAGGATTCCAACGCGGTGGTACCCGTAGGTTCGTCGGGTGTCGGCCGGCCGCCGCGCCTGGATCACCGCAAACCAGGCGAGGCCGAGGGCCACGACGTCGACCAGGATGTGGCCGGCGTCCGCGAGGAGAGCGAGCGAATGGCTGAAATAACCGGCCACAGCTTCCAGCAGGAGAATGCCGGCGGTCAGGAGGAAGGCCTGTCGTAGGGCAGCGCCGGATAGATCCCTCTGGTGCTCGTGTGTCATGTGCCTGCGAATTGAACTGTACCCTCGAGTGCGTGACGGTCGAACGTCTTCGAGGGTGGATGAGGACGGCGGGGGTGGACGCCGCCTGCATCACCGACCCCGTCTCGATCGCCTACTTGACAGGCTTCCGCACCGACCCGCACGAAAGGCTGATGGCACTGGTCGTGGGGGCCGGCGAACCCACCCTCATCATCCCCGACATGGAGCGCGAGAGTGCCGAACGCAAGGCCAAGGGTGTGAAGCTGGTGGCCTGGCAGGATGGCGAGGACGCCCATCGCATTCTGCGCGAGGTGCTGGGTCAGCCCCAGCGCATCGGGGTTGAAAAGCGACATCTGACGCTGGCGCGCTGGGAAGCGCTCGATGCCCTGGCCGTCGAGGACTGCGGTGAGCCGCTTCGCGCCCTGCGCGCGGTCAAGCACGATGACGAGCTGGCCCAGATGCAGCGAGCGGCCGATCTCACGGACGAGGTGGCGCGCTCCATCCTGTCGGATTTGCGACCGGGCCTCACCGAGAAGGAGGTCGCCGGCCGGATCGACGCTCTTATCGCAGCCTCCGGCGCCGATCCATCGTTCTCCACAATCTGCCAGTCCGGACCGAACTCCGCCCTGCCCCACCTGCCGCCCAGCACGCGCCGGCTTTCCGCGGGGGATCTGGTCCTGATGGACTTCGGCGCTTGCCACCAGGGCTACCACGCGGACACGACGCGCACAGTCGTCATCGGCGAGCCGAATGCTCGCCAGCGTGAGGCTTACTCAGCAGTGCTCGAGGGCCACGACGCTGCGGTGGCCGCGATTCGAGAGGGCGCGACCTGCGGCGAGGTGGATGCCGCCGCCCGCGGCGTGATCGAACACGCCGGCTTTGGGCGGTACTTCATCCACCGCACCGGACACGGGCTGGGCCTGGAAATCCACGAGGAGCCCAATCTCACGCCCGGTTCCCAAGAGAGGCTGGCAGCCGGGAACGTGGTCACCGTCGAGCCTGGCATTTACATCCCCGGCTGGGGAGGCATCCGGATCGAGGATGACGTTGTCGTCGGCCGAGAGGGGGCGCGCCGGCTCACGCGCTCGGATCGGCAGCTGACAGTGATCAAGAGCGAATAGCCGGGGTCCTGCGCCCTCAACCGGGCTTCGTCATCGAGATGACTGCGCTATGACCCCGATCCGACGCACATTCCGGGAGACGCAATTCCGCCCCGCGTGGGGCACCAGGGGAACCAAGAGCAATGGAGAATCGGCTGTTCGTCGTGGGTGTTGACGGGCAGGTCCCCGAGGGACAGGCCACATCGGTCGACCTCACCCAGATTGAGCAGCAGCTCGCGTCCATCAATTCTGCCCTCTGGGCGCTGGTGGCAGTGATGGCTCCACAGGCACAGGCGAGGGAAGCCGCCTCCTATGCCACCCAGGCGAGCGCGCCGGTGGCTGGGGATTGGCGGTCGGCCGTGCCGCCGGAGCTGTACGAAAGGCTGCGCGCCCGGCGCGTCGAGCCGGCGCCTGCGAGCGCTCCAGCCGTGGCCGCCCCCATCTTCGGTGCGGCGGCCGAGCAGTCCGCGGCGGCTGCCCACTCGGCGGCGCTGCCGGCCGGTTACCGGGCGCCCTATCTGCCGGGGGAGGAGAGGACCTCGAGCGGCCAGGGCTCTCGGGCTGCCGAGCCGGCGCCACTCGCAATCGACCAGCCCCGCGCGGCAACACCGCCGCCGGCCTTCAAAGGCCTCGATTGGCGCAACAATGACCGGCCCGGCCGACTGTTGGTCAGCGTGAAGCCCGTGCCGGACGCGGCCCTGGCGGAACGGGTGGCGGGGCTGCTGGCCACCGCTCCGGGCTTCTCGGGTGTTCGACCCCTCGGCGCGACCGGAGACGTATCGGCCTACGAGGTCCAGTACGACGGCGATGTTCCGAGGGGAACGGCGGTGAGCCGGGCTCTGAAGGACCTGGGCGCCTCGCTGGTCGCCGGTGGCGACCGCGAGTTCTATCTTGCGATCGAAGGGCAGCTCGTCCGCTAGGAGGGAGGGGATTGCCCGGAGATGGGGGGAACGCGCGGTCGGGTCAACTGACCCGGCCGCCTTTCCCTTCGGCGCTGGAGCGGTCGGTCAGTGCCGCTGGGGTTCAGCGGAGAAATCGCTCAGCTCGACCGCGGCCCGATAGACGCGTTGGGCGGGGCCCTTTTGGATCAGGTCTCCCTCAGGCTGGCGCCGGATACTGAGCTCGCCTCCGGGCATGGCGATGGTGACCTCGTCGTCCACAAGCCCCTCCCTCATGAGTGCCGCTGCGACGGCGCTGGCGCTCGTCCCCGAGGCGAGGGTGTAGCCGGCGCCGCGTTCCCAGATCTCGATCCGGGCCCGGCCGCGATCGATCACCTCGACAAGTTGGACGTTGGTCCGCTCAGGGAAGAGAGGGTGGTTTTCCACGTGCGGTCCCAGCTCCCGCGCCCGGTCTGCGGTCACCGGCTGTCCGAAGATGACCGCGTGCGGGTTGCCAACCGAGACCAGCACCGCCTCGGCGACGCCGGCTGGAGTTTCGATTCTCACCCGTGCGGGTTCGCCCTCGACGAGCGCGGGCAGGTCGGCAGCCCGAAACGATGCCTGCCCGATGTCCAGTTCGGTGATGACCTGGGCGCCGCGCTCGGCGAGGACCCGCACCGGGTTGGCTCGGCCGACGGTCCGAAGGCTGAATTCCCTCGGCGCGCCATGCTCGAGGACGGCATGGGCGGCTGCAATCCGAAGGCCGTTGCCGCTCTTCTGCGCCTCACTCGAATCCGGGTTGAAGATCCGAACCGACATCTCGCTGGGATCGAAGGCGAGCAGCCCGTCACTGCCCAAACCAAAATGGGGATGGCAGAGAAGGGGCAGCAGGCGGACCAGCTCGTCGAGAGGCGCGGGCAGGTCCACGACCAGGTAATCGTTGCCCAGGGCCTGGTACTTGATGAGGTTCACCACGGGTTCAGGCTAGAGCAACCCCGTTCGGTCGCGGCGTGGCCGTGAAATATGAAAGACGATCTTCTGGTTAAATGAGCCGATGCGGCTGGAGAGCTACGAATATCCCGCGATGCGGTTGATCTACACTCCCGCCTGCTTCTGTACGCGCTGAAGACCGGCTGACCTCCGAGCAGTCTCCTTTCGTCGAGACCAGCCCGAAGGCCTCGGTCTTTTTTTATTTCGAATCTGAAATCCACTTATTTGGAGGCAATCACCACCCATGGGAATCAACGGACACATAGCCAACCCGGACGCGTTGGTCACGACCGACTGGGCCATCGAGCACCTCAGTGACCGTGGGCTTCGTTTTGTCGAGGTCGACGTCGACACAACGGCCTACGACAAGGGCCATCTTCCCGGCGCCGTCGGCTGGAACTGGCGGAACGATCTCCAGGCGAAGCCGGTCCGCGATGTCGCCGCGAAGGAGCAGCTCGAGCAGCTCCTCAGCCGGAGTGGAATCGAACCCGGATCGACCATCGTGCTCTATGGCGACAACAACAACTGGTTCGCCGCCTATGCCTACTGGACGCTCAAGTACTACCGCCACGAGAACGTCAAGTTGATCAACGGCGGCCGCGTCAAGCTGGAGGCGGAGGGCCGGCAGTTCACAACCGAGGCACCCTCCCTAACACCGACGCAGTACCGCTTCTCGGCTTCGACCAACGAGGCCATCCGGGCCTATCGCGATGATGTCGCATCACGGATCGGCCAGGCCGGACTTGTCGACGTGCGGTCCCCTGGCGAATTCTCCGGTGAGCTGCTGGCGCCCGAGAACCTCCCTCAGGAGGGAGCTCAGCGCGGCGGTCACATTCCGACCGCGAAGAACATCCCCTGGGCCAAGGCGGTCAAGGAGGACGGCACCTTCAAGGACGTCGCCGAGCTGAAGGAGCTGTACGGGGCAGCCGGCATCTCGGCAGAGCGCGAGACGATCGCTTATTGCCGGATCGGCGAGCGCTCGGCCCATACCTGGTTCGTGCTCACCGAGCTGCTCGGCCACCCGAACGTGCGTAACTACGACGGCTCGTGGACCGAGTGGGGCTCTCTCATCAAGGCCCCGATCGAGAAGTAACGATGGTCGATCACAGTGCCCTCAAGGTGAACCAGGCCGGGATCATCGCGACGATCCTGCTGGCCTTTGTAGCCAGCTCATTCTTCTGGCCGTCAGTGATCCTCATTCCGGCTCTCGCCGCCGTCATGCTGCTGGGCACGTGGAACCCGTCGCTAGCGCTCTTTAAGCAGCTCTACCTGCGCCTGCTCCAGCCACGGGGCCTGGTGGCGCCGCGGCTCGTCGCTGACAATCCCACTCCTCATAACTTCGCCCAGGGCCTCGGCGGCATCTTCCTGGTCGTCGCCTCATTGCTGCTCCTGGTCAATGCCACCATCGGTCTGGCGGTGGCCCTCCTGGTGGCCGTCCTGGCCTTCGTCAACCTGGCCTTCGGGTACTGCGTTGGCTGCCAGATCTACTACCTGCTCGGGCGCACGGGGGTGCTCCGGCAGGCATGAACATCGAGGTACAAGCCGCCGCTCTCGGCGTTGCCGGGGCGGCGGTCGGCCTGACCGCAGTGGCCGCCAGGATGACCGCCTGGCACGCTCGCCGGAGCGCGGTGAAGTACGTGGGCACTTCAACCGGCGAGCCCCACATCATCTATTTCACGACCGAGGCATGCTCAACCTGCAAGCTGCTGCAGGAGCCAGCCCTGCTCGAGGTGGCAGCCAAAGTGCTTCGGGTTGACGCGATCGCGGAGACGGAGTTGGCTCGGCGCTACTCGATTTTCACGGTCCCATCGACTGTCGTCATCGGGGCGGACGGATCAGTCCGGTCAGTGAACTACGGTTTCGCGCCAGCGGCCAAGCTTCGCCGGCAGCTGGGTCTCGCCGCCGCTTAACCGCCCTCTCGCAGCACCTGGTTAGTATCTGAGACG
>JRHI01000923.1_pt1 | contig 28538 bp, 18 predicted proteins | sample 215371 | NCBI WGS metagenome assembly JRHI01 (sample SAMN02929681, study PRJNA255918) | sediment metagenome | biome: cave system; feature: Ice Cave; material: Sediment; isolation source: sediment from deep within a dark volcanic ice cave with no known source of... ...
CGACCCGCCGGGTGGCCCGAACCATCTACCTCGGCTCCGCCTCAACTCCAGCCGCGGCCAACCGAGGCCTCGAGGATCGCCGGATCAAGCTCGGCTGCGCGATGCCCGGGGAGAGCCCGGCCGTCTTCGGGGACGCGTTGCGGCGGCTGGCCACCGCCGCCACCTACCTCTATCAGGACGGCAACCGGTACTGGTACTCCACCCAACCCACGGTTACCAAGCTGGCCGAGGACCGGGCCGAGCAGCTCCGGCGCGAACCCGACCGGGTGGCGGCCGAGATCAAGCTCCGGATCGATCAGGATGTTCGCCGAACCGGCGGGTTCCGACGGGTGCACTCGATGCCGCATTCGGGCCAGGATGTCGCTGACGACCGCGAGGCCCGGCTGGTGGTGCTCCGCCCCGACCATCCCTACTCCAAAGATCCCGGGAATGCCGCCGAGAAAGTCGCCCGCGGCATCCTGGAGTCGAGGGGAAGCGGGCCCCGGCTCTTCCAGAACACCCTGGTCTTCTTGGCCGTCGACCAGGCCCGGCTCCAGGATCTCGACGAGGCGGTGCGCCGCTACCTCGCCTGGCGATCGATCGTCGATCAGGCAGGTCAGCTCGATCTCTCCAATCACCAGAAGCAACAGGCCGCCTCTCAGCTCGACCATGCCGAGAAAACCCTCGCCGGTCGACTGCCCGAGGCCTACCAATGGCTGCTGGTGCCGGTTCAGGACAAGCCCACCGAGCCGATCCGAATCGAGGCCTTCCGGCTCACCTCCCAGGAGCCGCTGGCGGAGCGGGCGGCGAAACGCCTTCAGTCCGAGGAACTGCTGGTCACCCGTCTGGCCGGCTCCAGGCTGCGCATGGAGCTCGACCGGGTGCCGCTCTGGCGCGGCGATCACGTGGCCATCGACCAACTGGCGGATGACTTCGCCCGCTACCAATACCTGCCCCGGCTGGCCGGTCCCGAGGTGCTGATCCAGGCCATACGCGATGGTCTTGGTCTCCTGCTCTGGCAGCAGGACGGCTTCGCCTACGCGGATAGCTACGACGAAGCCGCCGGCCGGTATCGCGGCCTGCGCGCCGGGCAGATCGTCGAATCGCTCGAAAACGATCTTTCCGGCTTGCTGGTGCGGCCGGAGGTGGCGCTCCGTCAGATGGAGCAGGAGCGTCAGTTGGAGCCTCAGCCGGCCGGAGGCGCGGCTCCGTCCGGTGCGGCCGGCGCCGGTGGCGATGGAACCCCCGGTGATCGCGGTGAGGCCGCTGATGGTGGTGATGGCCGGTTGCGGCCGGTGCCCGGGGAGATTGGAAGGGTGCCTGACCGGACTCTGACCAGGTTCCATGGCAGCGTGCGGATCGACCCGGCTCGAGCCGGCCGCGATGCCGGCAAGATCGCCGAGGAGGTGCTGACGCACCTGATCGGACTGGTGGGAGCCTCGGTGACCGTGACCCTGGAGATCGAGGCCAGGATCCCCGGCGGCGCGCCTGACCAGGTGGTGCGGGTGGTCACCGCCAACTGCCGTGATCTCAACTTCAACTCGGCAGGATTCGAATCTGAGTGAGGGCGCCGGGCGCGGCCACGGCGCGCGAGCCGTGGTCGGGCTGGTTCCACCCGGGCCGCGCTCCGGCCCCCGCCGGGCCCGCCGGTCGGGAGCGAGGACACTGGTGACACTCAGGGAGGCAAGATCGCTTCGAGCTTGACCTCGACCTCGCCTCCCGGTGTCTTCACCTGGAAGGTGTCACCCCGCGCGCGTCCGTAGAGGGCGGAACCGATCGCGGTGGTGACGTTCATCCGACCGGCGGTCGAGTCGGCTTCCAGGGGCGGCACGATCTGCCAGATCTCCCGTGTGCCGTCGACGCTGATCTCGACGATGCTCCCCAACCTGACCAGGGTGGCATCCTGAGGGATGGGTACCAGGCGATGCTCATCGATCTGCCCGCGAAGGGTGTCACGCCGAATCCGGGCCGCGTGCGCGGCCTGCTGGTCACCTTCGGCCTCGGCGCGGGCCAGATCGGCCTCCGCCTGGCGCAGCCGCTCCTGAAGGGCGGCCAGCCCCGCCGGTGTCAGGCATTTGTGGATGTCGGGGGGCAGGGGCCTGGATCTGCCCTGCTCGGCCGCGACCGGCCGGGCGGGTTGCGGCTGGGCCGGAAGCGGGGAGTGGTCGGCCCGCGCAACTGGAGGCGCGGGGTGGGCGGTCGATGTCGACCCGGGCCGGTCTGCGACGGGTACGCGGGTGCTGGCGGCCGGGGTGGTCCCCAGCCAGACCAGCAACGGGCCTTGCCGCCGGACCACGCCGTGCTTGGTCAAACGCTCCACGGAGCAATTCAACGCGTCCTGGATTCCCGGTCCCCGCCGGGCCCAGCCGAGTCGGCGGGCGGCCCGCTCGGTGACATCATCAACCTTCGCCACCGAAACCTCGGCGGCGACTTCGGCGACCGCCAGATCGAGCTCTTCGGGGGGCACTTCATCCACCGGCCGGGCATCGGCGGGGTTGCCGGGAGGAGGCGTGCGGGCAAACTCCGGCCGCCGGCCCGGCAGCCATAGAAAATTTCCTCGCCGGACCAGTCGGCCCTGGTTCTCCAAAGCCACGAGCTGGGCCTCGAATTGCTCTTCGATCCGGTGGCCGGTGCGACCCACCCCCCAGGCTTCCCGAATTCGTCGCAGCGCCAGAGCGCTGGAGATCGGGGCTTCGACTTCCAGCACCTCCAGAATCATCCGGCGGAGGTCGGGCACGGCTTCCGGCAGATGCATCTCGACCGGCTGCCGGGGCGGCTCCGGCCGCGCCTTGCGATAGATCCGGCCATCGCCGGCCACCGGGGCCGGCTCCAAACCGACCATCCCGGTCGGCTCGAGATCCGGACTGGTGGCCGGAGCGGTGGCCGGCGGGCTCGTGACCCTGGCCGGATCGGCGGCGGCTTCAACCTTGGCTTCCACCTCGGCCGTCTCAGTGTTCGGTGTGGTGGCCGGCGGGCTTGCGATCCTGAACGGATCGGCGGCGGCGGCTTCCGCCTCGGCTTCCACCTCGGCTTCCACGTTGCTCGCCTCGGCCACCTCGGGGTCCGGAATGGTGGCCGGTGGGCTCGTGACCCCGGCCGGATCGGCGGCGGCTTCGATCGCCGACCGCAGCCGCGCCTCCTCCCCCGGCCGGTCTCGGTACCAGGCGTGGCTCCAGATCCGGTGAAGGCGCCATCCCAGCCCGGCCAGGGTTTGCCCTCGAAGCCGGTCCCGGTCTCTTGCTACCGGGGAGGAGCCGTATGTGGCTCCGTCGCATTCGATCCCGAGGAGGTAGCGGCTGCGGTCGTCTGGTCGCATTACGCCGATGTCGATCCGGTAGTGGTTGCCCATGCCGACCCTGGGTATAGCCTCGTATCCCCATGACTCGACGGTTCGCGCCACCGACTCTTCGAGCGGGCCCCCAAACTGTCGGTTGTTGAGGCCCGGCCCGGAACGCCAGGCTCCGCCCTGCTCGGCATAGGCGAGGTACTCGCGCAGGTGCCACACCCCGCCTCCGGCCCGAAACTGGCCGGTGAAGTCTTCTGGGCCGACCGACGTGACCACCACCACCAGCCGCCGCGCCCTGGTCACGGCCACGTTCAGTCGGCGTTCCCCACCGGCCATGGTCAGTGGTCCGAGCTGAAGCCGGAACCGCCCGTCGGGCCCGGGACCATAGCCGACGCTGAAGATGATCACGTCGCGCTCGTCGCCCTGGACGGTCTCCAGGTTTCGCACGAAGAAACCGGTCAGGCGATCCTCGCTCAGGAAACCCGCCAGCTCGGGGTGGGCTTCGAAAGCTCTTTCCACCGCTCGCCGCACGCACTCTTCCTGCCTGGCCGAGAACGTGACCACTCCCACCGAGAGCTGATGCTCGCTGGACCGGTTGGCCCTGGCGATCCCGAGCACCAGTTTCGCCACCTCCTCGGCCTCGATCTGGTTGACGTTCTGTTCGTAGCGCCCCCGCACCCGGACCAGCTTGACGCCGAGATCTTCGGCCTCGGCCACCGGGCCTGGAAAGGTGATCAGCCGCTCCTCGTAGAAGCTCCGGTTGGAGAAGTCGATCAGCGACTCGTGCTGGCTCCGGTAGTGCCAAAGTAGCGAGACAGAGGGAATCTGGCAGGCCTTGCAGAGGTCGAGGATGGAATCGTAGACCCCCGGCTCATCGTCGTCGGCGGGTTCGTCGTCGTCGGCCGGCTGAGCATAGAAGAACTTGCTTGGCGGAAGCTGCTTCTGGTCGCCGGCGACGATCAGCTGGGAGCCGCGGTAGATGCAGTTGATGGCGTCCGCCGGCGGGACCTGGGAGGCCTCGTCGAAGATCACGACATCGAAGCCGATGTCGGGGGGCAAAAAGGAACTCACCGAAACCGGGCTCATCATGAAGCAGGGCTTGAGCCGCTTGGCCACCTCCGCGGTCTCGCGGAGAAGGCGGCGCACCGGCCAGTGCCGCCGCTTCAGATTCGCCTGGGCCTGGATGATCCCGGCCTGAGCGGTCGTGGCTTGGAGGCGCCGGTAGCTACAGTGGGCCTCGATCTCGGCCGGCGCCTTCTTCAGGAACTCGAGATCGATTTGGCGGAATTCGTCGACGCGCCGGTCCCGCTCGGGGCCGCTGAGCTCGAGGTCGGGCATGGTCCGGCTGACCCAGTCGACCCAACCCTCCAGTACCGTGCGTTCAGCCAGCAGAGGCAGATGCTGAGCGGAGACCGCCCGCCTGACGCAGTCGGCCGTCATCTCGCCCAGCCCGAACCTCTCGAGCCTGGCCAGGTTCGCGCAGTAACGGTGCCACTCATCGATGTCAGCGATGGTGTCGTGGAGCCTGCCGATCGTCTCCTCGGCTTCCGAGAAGGCATCCTCCAGGCGCTGATCGAGCCACCGAGCACGCTCGGGCAGGAAGCGCTTCCGTAGCGCGGCGCGGGCCTGGGCCCATTCATCCAGTGCCTGGCTGAGCCGGCCAGGCGGCGGTTGGTCGCCGAGGAGCAGATCGGCCAGCCCGGGACTGATGGGCCCGGTCAGTTCGAGCAGCCGTTGGCTCCAGTCGATCGCGGATTCGATCCGGGCCCAGTCGGTGGCCGCACCCTGATAAAGCTCGCCGAACTGGCGGTGATCGTAGGCCGAGCGCTCAGCCAGGGCCGACTCAGCCGCGGCCACCCGCCCTCGCAGACTCAGGAGCCGGCGCGCCGGCCCGAGCTCGATATCCCGGCTGGCCACCCCGGAGCTATGCTGCAAGAGATCGGCCATGGTCGTCAGGGGAGCCACCGCGCGCTCTGCGGCCCGGGCGAGGTCGGCCAGCGGAACCCTGAGCAGGGCTTCGGCGCAGTCGGGCAAAACCGCCTGGATTTCCGAGCGCAGCCCATCGGTCTTGCTGGCCAAGCGGTAGGCGGCGGTCGCCAGGTCGGAGTCCGACGGCCCCACCGCGACCTGGTCCGGCACCGCTGGCAGGCCGAGTTCATCGAGTGCCAGCCGCACCGCCTGGCTGGCTCGCTCGGTAACTCGAAGCAAGAGTTCGAAGTCGGTCTCGACGTTGTGGTAGTAGCGCTCGCCGATTACCCGGGCGTGCCGGTTTTCGGCTTCGCGCAGGCTTTGGCTCAGGCGCTGCCATTCCCGGGCATCGCGCAGGTGAGCCTTGACCCGAGCATCCACCTTGCCGAGTCGGGTCACCGCCGCCAGTTGGCGACGATCCCGCCGGTAGCCGGCAGACAACCACGAAAGCGGTCCCCGGTATACCTGCTCGAAGCGGACACAAAGGGTCTCGAGGTCGAGGTCGAGCACAGCTTCCAGGAAGATCGAGCTGAGCGCATCGCGTCGTTCCCGGTAGGCGCTGACCAGGTTCTCGAGCACCGTGAAAGCCTCTTTGAGATGGTCCAAAGCCGGCGGCGACAGCCAGGCATGCTCAGGCCGCTCGCGTTCGGCGCACAAGGTGGCGAGTTCGGCCAGCGCGGCGATCTGTGTCAGGGTCAGGTCGCCGGCGGCGGTGCCGAGCCTGACCGCCACCCCGGTTGCCATCGTCTCCAACTCGGAGGCCTGATCCACGATCGCCCGCGCCACCCGCACCGCCGCCCGCACCCCGGTCTCGGTGGCGGCTGCCGGCAGCGCCCACCCGGGCGCTGCCTGGGCCAGGACTGCCTCGCATTCGTTGAACCGGGTTGCAGCCGCCGGCTCCAGGTTGCGCCAGTCGGAACCAACCGCGGCCGCCAGCTCCGTGCTCGCGACGGTCAAGGATTCGCAGGTTGACCGAAGTTCCGAGGCCTGGGTCCGGACCCTGGCATGATCGGGGCTGTGAAGCCAGTGACCGGGCACCGACGGGGTCCAGCTCAGGTGCTCCTGCAAGGTGAGCAGATGACGGGCTCCGCCCACCCCCGCCGGCCTGGCCTGGCCGGTCGCCCTGGCCGCGTCCTCGGCCGCCTCCTGGAGCGCCCGGAGCCGATCAGCCGCGGTCTCCAGGTCTTGCCCGATCTGGCGACGGATGGCCATGGAAAAGTCGTCGAAGGCGAGGTCTCGCCACCAGAAGTCGGCGCCGCGGGCGACCGGGCCCCAGTTGTCGGCCAGCGCCTCGGCCTGCTCGCGGATCAGGTTTAGATCGCCTTCTGTCAACGTGGCCGGGTCGCCCGACCAGCCCGCGACCCGGGGTAACTCGTACAGCAACGAGATCCGGCCGATCGCCCAGATCAGGCTTCGATTCAGCGGCATCCGAGTCTGGTTGACGGCGCGGGCGTACTCATTCAGCCACTGGCGCCGCTGTCTCAGTCGCTCTACGCTGCCCGGGTCCATCCGCGGCTCCAGCCCGGATGGCGGTGAGGCCAGGGCGCGCCCCAGCTCCTGCGCCACCTGCTTTCTGGTGGAGGTGTGGCTGTGGAGGGCCAGCAGGTAATCGCCGAGACCAACCGCCGCGAGCCGTTTCTGCACGACATCAAGCGCAGCCACCTTCTCACTCACGAAAAGCACACTTTTGCCGCGGGTGATCAACTCGGCGATGACGTTGGCGATGGTCTGACTCTTGCCGGTGCCGGGCGGGCCATCGATCACGAAGGTGCGGCCGTCGATGGCGGCCTTGATCGCCTGCCGCTGGGAGGAGTCGGCGTCGAGAATGCTCACCAGGTTTTCCGGGGGCACGAATTCCTCGAGATTTTCCAGATCCGGTAGGTCGAACCCGAAATCCTGGGGGCCGTCTCCGCCCAAAGCCCGCACCAACGGATGGCCGAGAACCGCCTGGCGATTGTCGCCCAGGTCGCGGTAGATGGCGAGCTTGTGGAACCAGAACGTGCTCAGCACCGCCCGGTCTTCGACCTGCCACTCGGGCCACTGCCTGCAGGCCGCCTGCACCAGTTCGTACAGGTTTTCGAGATGCATGTCATCGTGGTCGTCGGCAGCGGGCAGTTCAACTCCCCACTCGGCCAGCCGGACGGTCAGCGCCGGGTTCATCACCAGGTCGCCTTCGGCCCGCCTGAGTTCCAGCCGGCTGCGGGCTGACCCGGTTCCCAACGCGACCGGCACCAGCAGTAGGGGGCTCACCGCTTCGGGCTGCTCTTCGACCTGCCAGCGGAGCATGCCGAAGCCGGCGTAGAGCACGGTGAGGCCATAGTTGATCATTGCCTCCGAGGCACGGCGGCGGAGTCCCTTGAGAGATCCGGTGAGCGCCTGGAGGTCGGGCTTGTCGGTGGTCAGCTCGTCAGTGGCTGGCTGCCGGCCGGGGCCGGAGGGTATCTCCGGCTCCGGCTCATAGAAGCGCCATGCGCCGCCTCGGAGCAGATGTTCGTGTACGCGAGTCGGGCTCGGGGCTTTGATCTCCAGCCCTCCTGAACTGGAATCGGGCCACCAAAGCAACGGGTTGCGTCGGCTGAGGTCGAGCAGATCTCGGCGCCAGGCTTCCAGTTGCGATTCCAGACGGGCCTGGGCCGCCCCGGTCAGCTCATCCATGGTGCCCTCGTCGGAGCCGTAGAGCTCACTCTCGGAGAACCAGGTCGGTGGCGCGGCCGAACACGGCGTGTCACCGGGGGTACACCCGGTGCCCCATCGACCAGCTTGACTCTGGGCAATTGAGGGCCGCCGCTGGAGTCAAGCCGGTTGACCCTGGACGAGCTTCAAACTGTCGATCCCCTACCTGCAGAGCGTTTCGCAGTCATCCTAGCCGCGAAATCCAAATTGGGGAAGAGGTGTTCGATCATCCGCGACTTCGCGCCTGTTTCGTAGAGCGTGAATGCCGGGGGGCGGCGGGGCGGTGAAAGAGGGTTGATCAGGTTCTTCCCGTCGGCTGGATTCCCGGGCGCGGCCGGGCGCAGTCAAGAGACGGCGCGCCCTCGCGGATCTGGGTGAAGGTGCGGCAGCCGGCGGCGAGGTTGCGCACGATGATCGGTGTCCAGCGCTCCGCGAACAGCTCAGAAGCGCGGGCGATCGGACAGTACTGGCCGCAGCTCTTCATGCGATGAGTCTGGTCTCCAAGCCGCCGGCCGGCAAGTTCACTTTTGGGGATTGACCTCGGGTTCGGAGCCGCCCATGCTCGCGAAAATCCCGAGCACAGGAGATGGGCTGCGATGGATGGATATTTTGTGGATCGCGTTGATGGTGCGGTCGCCAACCTGGGAATCGTCAGGATGCGGCTGGTCATCTCGCAAGAGGACACGGAGGGCACCTTCGCGGTGGCCGAGTTCCGGGGGGGCGAGGGCTTCTGGACCGTTCCCCATGTTCACGAGCGGATGGAGGAATCCTTCTACGTGCTCGAAGGCGGCTTCGTCTTCACCGTTGGGGGCCGCGAGGTGGAGGCGAAAAAGGGCGGGTTCCTGATGGTGCCGCGGGGCACACCGCATCTGATTCGCGCCGAACCGGGGGGCGGGGCCCTGCTCGCGCTTTTCACGCCGGCCGGGCTGGAGAAGATGTTCATGGAACTCGGCTAGCTGCCGCCCAGCAGCATCACCGATACCAAGGTGCGAGCCGAGGTCGCCAAGCGCCACGATTCCGTCCCGGTCTCGTGATACGGCTCGGCCCTTGTGCCCGGATCGAGGGCTCGAATTGGCCGGCCTGGCCCGCTTCCGCCGAGCGTTCGAGCGTCTTCGATTACCAGATGGGGTGAGGACCGGCTCGCGGTCCTTCGGCTCCGCGCATGGTCCCTTGATCATCGGGAGCCCGGCGTCCATCGCCCGGCGTCCATCGCCCGGCGCTACCTGGTGGCCGAGGCCACGACCGACCTTCGGGGACCTAACAGATGAGTTGTTGGCGGTAGTTGGGCGGGGCGGAGCGGGGGGTCCGGTGTTTGGCCGGGTCGACCGCCGGGAAACATAGGGGTTCGACACCTGCGCGATGTCTTGCTCACGCCGGCCGTGCCGCCTCCGAGCGGCGCCTTCCCGGCGGCCCCTCCGGTCACGCCGGCCGGTGAGCCAGCAGAGTCCGTGCCGTCCAATCGCCGCCCCGGCGCCTGGCTCCTTAGTGGCAGAGCCGGTTGCGCGTCRCCCACCTGTCGCTCGCTCGGAGGCATCCAGACTTGTTGCTGACAACATCGCTGATGGCCCGCCAGTAAACGCCGCGGGAGCGGCTCCCACCCAACCGCCCCGCCGGCATCTGCGGGTGGCCTTCGTGGCGACCAGCCCGCCCCGGCGCTGCGGGATCGCCACCTACACCAACGATCTGATCGCGGCGGTTCGCAGTGCCGACCCCAACCTGATCGCGCGCGTGGCGGCGATCGACGAACCCCACGTGGTGCGTCCCTACGACCGCGACGTGCTGTGGCGGATCCGCCAGGGAGAGGCCGACAGCTACCGACGGGCGGCGGCCGCGATCAGCGTCTCCAAGGTCGATGTCGTCAACGTTCAGCACGAGTTCGGGCTCTACGGGGTGTGGGAGGCTGACGGCGCCGCCTACCACGATCATCTGCGCCCGTTCCTGGAGGAGCTGACCAAACCGGTGGTGACCACGCTTCACTCGGTGCCGCCCGCGCCCGCCCCGGCGATGCGCGAGGCGGTGAGGAAGATCGCCGAGCTCAGCGACGCGGTGGTGGTGATGGCCGGCGGCGCGGTCGGGATCCTGGAAGCCGACTACGGGATCGAAACCCCGGTGACCGTGATCCCGCACGGGATGCCGGTGATCGCTCCTCACGGTCGCAACCGGCTCAAGGCGAAGCTGGGCATCGAGGGCCGCAAGGTGATCTCCACCTTCGGCCTGGTCGATCCCCGCAAGGGCCTCGAGTACATGGTGCAGGCGATGCCGGCGGTGATCCGCGCTCATCCCGACGCGCTTTACCTGATCGCCGGGCAAACCCATCCCGAGCTGGTGCGCCGGGAGGGCGAGAAGTACCGGGCCCTGCTGGTCGAGACCGTCACCCGCCTGGGCCTGTCCGGCCACGTTTCCTTCCTGGACGAGTACATGAGCCAGCAGGCGATCGTCGAACTGCTGCTGGCCAGCGACGTGTACGTGACCCCGTACCTGGATCCACTCCAGATCACCAGCGGAACTCTCGCCTACGCGCTGGGCGCGGGCAAGGCGATCGTTTCCACTTCCTACCTGCACGCGCAGGAGGCGCTGGGCGGCGGGCGCGGCATCCTGGTCGGATTCCGCGACCCGGAGGCGCTGGCGGCCGGCGTGCACGGGCTGCTCTCCAGCCTGGAGCACAAGCAGAGCCTGGAGCGGATGGCCTACGACTACGCCCGCGACATGACCTGGCCGCGGGCCGGCGAGCGCTGGGTCCGCCTGATGCGGGGCCTCAACGATTCCCGGCCGGCCCTGGCCAGACGCCCGAAGCTGCCGGCGGCGACCGCTGGCGACGATCTCGGCCGCCGGCTGAGCGAGAACCCGATCCTCGGCCCGGCCGACGTCAGGCCCTCTGACCCCGCTCTGGAGGTGGTTTCGGTGTTCAACCCGGCCGCGGCCCGGATCGATGGCGAAACCGTGCTCTTGCTCCGGGTGGCCGAGCGTCCTCGCCAGCTCGAGCAGGTGCCCAGCCATGCCCGAACCCTCGATCTCACCCAGCCCGAGATCACTATCCGGCCTCTGGAGCCCGGCTTGAAGGGAAGCGACCTGGTCGGGGTCACCTTCCTCGACACCAACTCGAGCCCTCCTGCGACGGCGATCGCCTACCTCAGGCGTGACCTGCCCGGCCTCGATTTGAGCGATCCCCGAACGATCCGGTACCACAGCAGCAAAGCGGGGCAGGGGGAGGCCGGCGACATCCGCGACTACCTCACCCAGATGTCTCACCTGCGGGTGGCGCGGAGCCGGGACGGAGTGCGCTTCACGGTCGAGGACGCTCCCGCGGTGGCGCCCGCCAACCAATTCGAGGCTTACGGCTGCGAGGATGCGCGGGCCACCCTGATCGACGGCGTGTGGCACATCACCTACGTCTCGGTGGGCCGGCTCGGGATCACCACCAGCCGCCTGACCACCACCGACTTCGCCAACTTCGAGCGAGCCGGCGTGATGTTCCTGCCCGACCACAAGGACGTGGCTCTCTTCCCGGAAAAGATCCGCGGCCGCTACGTCGCGCTGACCCGGCCAATGCCGCAATCCTTCGACCGCGTGCTCGGGATCTGGATCGCCTACTCGGACGACCTTGCCGGCTGGGGTGGACACCGGCCCCTGGCACTGCCCCGCTGGGGCATGTGGGACGAGCTGCGAACCGGGGCGAGCACCGTTCCCTTTCGAGTCGACCGGGGCTGGCTGGAGATCTACCACGGGGTCGACCGCAACTCGCGCTACGCGATGGGCGGCCTGCTCCTCGACGCCGCCGATCCCGCCCGCGTGATCGCGCGTTCGGCCCGGCCGGTGCTGGCGCCGGCCGAGGCCTACGAACGCACCGGGCTCTTCAACGACACCGTCTTCTCCTGCGGCCACGTCGCCCTCGACGACGCGGGCGAGCGGATTCGCCTCTATTACGGAGCCGCCGACAACTGCGTGGCGGCGGCCGACTTCCAGGTCGAGGAGCTGATCGCCCAGATGACCCCGTGCTGAGGCAGCTGGCCCGGCTCACCCAGCCGGTGCCGGCGGCCGGCCCCCGGGCGCTGGCTTTGGCGATCTATTCCGACCCTTCCGGCGACCCGGCCACCGCGGAGGGCGAGGGGGTGGCCTGTGTCGACGACGCCGCCCGGGCTCTCGATCTGCTGGCGCTGGTCTGGCAGGCGACCGGAGATCAGCGGATCCGGGAGTGGGCGGACGGCCTGCTCGACTTCGTGCTGTGGATGCACCGAGGCGGTGGGCTCTGGTTCAACTTCATCTCCGGCTGGTCCGGGGAGCTCAACCAAACTGGCATCACCTCCCGCCCCGGGATCAACTTCTGGCAGGCCCGCGGGCTCAACGCCATGGTCAGCGCGGCGACCATCCTCGGTGACGTTCGGGCGGCCCGGATCGTCGAAGTGGGCCTGGCCGCGGCCGCGGAGTCGGAGGCTCCGGCCGACGTCCGCGCCCTCCACCTGATCGCCCAGGCGCAGTGGCTCGCCGCCGGTCGAGATGGCGGCGCCGGGCGCTCCCGCCTGGATGACTGGGCCGGCGAGATCCTCCGCCAGCGCACCGGCGATCTGCTCATCAACTCGGCCGGCGAGCGCGGAATCCCCCACCTCTGGGGGCATGTCCAGGAAGCGGCGCTGGTTATGGCCGGAACCGAACTGGAGCGGCCCGACCTGGTCGAGGCGGCCGAGGCGAGCGCGCTCGCCCTGTTCCGGCCGGTGATCGAAACCGGCTTCGACCTGCCCCGGGTGCAGCCGTACGATGTGCAGTCGGCCATCCAGGTGATGGACGCTCTCGCCGGCGCCACCGGCCGGGCCGTCTATGCCGATTTGGCCGGGCTCGGCCGCGCCTGGTTCGACGGGCGGAACCCGGCCGGCCGCGTGGTTTATGACCGGGAGTCGGGCGCTGTCGCCGACGGCATCGACAATGGTGTGGTGAGCAGCAACCGGGGCGCCGAGTCCAGCATCGTCGGCGGTCTGGCCCTGCTGGAGGCGGCGGTGGCGGCCACCGGTTCTTTGGCAGTGACCGCCGGTCCCCTGACCGGCCCCCCCTTTCACCCTTCACACCGAGGTTCGCGTTGATGTCCACAGCCGCTGTCGCCAATCCCTACGTCGAGCTCAAGCGGCGGGTGCAGGAGGCCGGGCTCTTGCTGCCGCGACCCCGCTACTACACCGTACTGATCGCCGCCAACCTGTCGGTGTTCGCCGGAGTCTTCGCGTTCATGGGCATCGTCCATCAGCCCTGGGCGTGGGTCCTGGGCGCGGTTGGGCTCGGGTTCCTGTCCGGCCAGCTCGGGTTCCAGATGCACGATGCCGGGCACCGTCAGATGTTCGCCAGCCGCCGCCTCAACCGTTCGATCGCGTTCCTGACCGCGAACGTGCTGCTCGGCATCAGCAGCGGCTGGTGGATCGACAAGCACAACCGGCATCACGGCAACCCCAACCATGTCGACCTGGATCCCGACATCAAGATCGGCATGATCAGCTACTCGACCTCGCAGGCGCTGGAAAAGCGGGGACTCTCGCGGATGGTGGCGGCGCGGCAGGCGTACCTGTTCTTCCCGCTGGTGCTGGGGCTGGCCTGGGCGATGCACGCGGCCAGCGTTCGCTATCTGCTCGGGGCGCGGTCGCGAGCGGCGGTTTTCGAGGCAGGCGTACTGGTCCTGCACCTGCTGGTGTACGTCGCGCTTCTGACTCTGCTGGTGGGACCCTGGTGGGCGATCGTGGTGATCGTCATCCACAAGTGCGTCACCGGCTTCTACACGGCCTGTGTGTTCGCGCCCAACCACAAGGGGATGCCCCAGGTGCGGGCGGGCGAACGGCTCGACTTCTTGCGCTCGCAGGTCCTCACCGCCCGCAACGTCCGGTCGCACCGGGTGACCGATTTCCTCTATGGCGGTCTCAACTACCAGATCGAGCATCACCTGTTCCCGAGCATGCCCCGCTGCAATGTCCGTGCCGCCCACAAGATCGTGAGGCAGTTCTGCGGCGAGGTCGGAGTGGCCTACCACGAGACCTCGATCGTGCAGTCTTACCGGGAGATCCTCGGCTACCTGAACGAGGTCGGCGCGCCGCTGCGCCGGACCCGGCCCAACCCCGCCCTCTAACTCCGGCGCCTGACCCCGATCCCGACCATCAAGAGGTCGACTCCGGCATGGACCGCGATCCCCAGGGCTGCCGCAGACATCAAGAGGGATGCCGGCGGAGCGGTGAGGAGCCGCAGCGCGAGCAGGCAGCCAGCGACCGAGTCGCCCTGGTCGACCAGGTACTGCACGGCCCCGCCCAGCCGGCGGGCCCGGCCCCCAGCTGGGATCCCGAGCCGGCGCTTGACGAAGCTGTTGGGCAGCTCGGCGGCCACGTAGGCGAAGCCGAGCAGGGCGCCCGCTCCCCAGGCGCCGCCGGGCGGCGTGGAGCCCCACACCGAGATCGACCCCAGGCGCGGGTAACGGCGCTCCAGATGGGCCTGGCAGCGGAAGGCGACCGCGGTCGCCAGCGGCATCAGCAGCAGTCCCCGCCAGGTCTTGTTCGGGCCCAGCAGCCGCCGCCCGCGCCAGCAACCGCCGGCATCCAGGGGGACGGCCAGCCGGCCGCCCAAATCCAGTTTCAGAACAGCCACGTGGATGAGTCCGGCGGTCAGCACCGGCGACACCGCCCAGGCGGCGCGAGCGGCGGCTTTCACCGGGGTTCGAGCCGGGGTTCGAGCCGGCGGCGCAGCCTCCACACCAGCACCACGAAGACCAGGAACGCGGCCCAGCCCAAGGCTTCCCGGGTGGGCGCCTTCATGGCCGCCTTCATGGCCGCCTTCGGTACAGGTAGACCAGGGTGGCGAACTGGGCGATCGCGATCGGGGGAGTCGCGTACCGCACCGCGGTCCTGGTGAGCCGGGCCCCGAACGGGGCCAGGGCGGCGATGAAAAGGGCCATCTGAGCCATCCCCGCCGGTCGCGCCCAGGGCGGATGACCGTGGTTCAACTCCGAGTAGGGCCGGCGCCGCAGCGCCAGGAACAGGAGCGGATAGCGGGCGATCGCCGGGGCGGCGGCACCGGCCGGGAGCCCGCCCCAGGCCGCGGCCGCGATCGCCGAGCCCAGGGTCAGCCAGGAGTCGGCTTCCAGGTCGAGGATCTCGCCGTGGGCGCCGGGCCCCAGGCGGCGGGCCAGCGGTCCGTCCAGCCAGTCGGCCGGGATCGCCGCCAGCACCAGCCCGATCCAGGCGATCCAGGCGCCGGCGCCGCGCCGGTGGCGCCGGCCCGCCGCCGCCAGTCCGATCAGCCCGTGCCAGCCGCCGCCCGGCTCAGAGTGAGCAGGTCCACCGAGCGCAGGCGGATCATGGCTGGGGGGGCGGCGCGGGCATGGGCACCACGATCGGCGGGAGATCGAGTTCGAGCCGGTCCCGCCGCGCCTCGTACTGAGGTGGCAGCCGCAGCTCCTGGCCGAGCGCTTCCGGCTTCTCATCGACCGTGAAGCCGGGGGGGTCGGTGGCGATCTCGAACAGGGTTCCGCCTGGCTCACGGAAGTAGATCGAGCGGAAGTACTTGCGGTCGATCACCGGGGTGACTTTGCCGCCGGCTGCCAGCAGGGCATCGCGCCAGGCTCGCTGGTGAGCTTCGTCCAAAGCCCGCCATGCTACATGGTGAACGGTGCCCACCCCCTCTTCACCAGGCCCCAGCCCGGGTGCCAACACCAGGTCGGCGATGGCGTGGGGCCCGCCCTCTCCGGTGGCCAGGCGGATGTGACGGCCGTCCCGCTCGATCTCGCGGAAGCCCAGCACCTCACTCAAGAAGCGCCGGCTGGGCTCGGGATCGGCGACCCCGATGCCCACCGAGTGAAAGCCGCGGATGGCGTGCTCGACCGGCACCGGTCCGTCGTTCCAGGGGATCCAGCTTCTCTCGGTCGCCTCGCCGACCAACTCCAGCCGGATCCGATCGGGATCGGCCAGCCCGATCACGTCGGCTCCGAAGCGCCGGGTGCGGGAGACCTCGACGCCGAGCTTGCGAAGCCGCTCCCACCAGTAGCCGAGCGAAGCCTCGGGCACCGCGAAAGACACGCTGAGCACCTGTCCGGTACCCTGCTGGCGCCAGGGCAGGTGAGGCCACCCGAAGAAGGTCATGACGGTGCCCGGGCTACCCAGGTAATCACCGAAGTAGAGGTGGTAGGTGTCGGGAACGTCGAAGTTGACCGTCTTCTTGACGAAGCGGAGGCCCAACCCGGAGACGTAGAAGTCGACGTTTCGCTGCACGTCGCCGGTGATCGCGGTGACATGGTGGATACCCGGTAACTGGTTGGGCATGGCGCCTTCCTCCGAAGCGGTGGGGGCATGGTCTGGGGCGGCGGCGGCGGTCCGAGGCGGCGGTCGGCGGCGGCGGCGGTCCGAGGCGGCGGTCCGAGCTCCGCTGCATCCTACCCGCGGGCACCGCCAGTTGATGGCCCGGTCTCGGGCTGGGCGACCCGCAGGTGTTCGGAAGCCTCCGCCTCGGTGCGCAGCCAGAGCCGGCTGGCGAGCGGCCGCTCGAGTTCTTCCTGAACGTGGGCCACCAGCCCGATGGCGCGGGCCATCACGGCGATCCCGCGGCAGGCCGGCCAGGGGAATCCGAGTTCTGAGGCGAGGGCGCCCAGGGCGCCGGTGGCGTTGACCGGTAGCGGGCGGCCGGTGACGGTTGATGCCTCCTCGCCGATCAGTTCGATCAGCCGGACGTAGGGACCGGCGAAGCCCGCCTCGGCCGCCACCTTGAAGAGCGGGGCCACCCGGGGGTCGACCGGCCGGTGAACCGGATGCCCGATTCCCGGCACCGGCCGGCGCTCAGCCCGAAGCCGCCCGACCACCTTGCGGGCGATCGTCGCCAGCTCGACCTCGCCGGCCGAAGCGGAATCGCCCAGCGCCTCCTGAAGCATCCGGGCGGCGTCTCCGACCGGGCCTCCGTAGCGATCGCCGAGGCCGAGCAGACCCGCCGCCACCGCGCCCTGGAGCGACTCCGGAGCCCCCAGCAGGGTGAGCCGGGTGGCCAGCGCGCTGGGGGTCAGGCCGTGCTCCACCAGAGTGATCGCCATCGCGTTGAAAACCGCCGACTCCTGGGGGGTGGGGAGCCTGCCCTGGAGCTCCAGGAAGGCGAAGTCGCCCAGGCTGACCCGGCCGATCAGCTCGGCCAGGTCGTGGCCGCGCACCACGATCCGGTGCGGTTCGCTGAACGCCAGGTCGGAGCGGAGGCGGTCGCTCCCGTCTGCACCCATCAGCGCCTCTCAGACAGGGCGCCCCCCGGCCCGCCGCCGGCCCAGGCGCGAGGTGGCGGTGATGGGAAGCGGTGACCGCCGGGCATGGCCCGACTATAGGGCCGGAGGCCAGCCCGATGCCAGCTTTGGACGCCCGAAGCGGCCGGCTTGACCCTCCCGCCAGCCCGGGCGCAGACTCCACCCCGATGACCATCACCCCCGCCTCCATCGCCATCTCGAGAGCCGAATTCGGAGCTCGTGCGGCCCGCCTTCTCGATCAGGTGAAACAGCACGGCCTCTCGGGAGCGGTGCTCTTCGACAACTTCCACATCCTCTACTTCTCGGGCTTCGCCTTCATCCCCACCGAGCGGCCGGTCGCATGGGTGATGAACGCGGCCGGCGAGCAGGGCATGTACGTGCCCCGGCTGGAGGTGGAGCACGCCCGGGCCAATGTGGCCGGCGGCCGGGTCGACCATTACGTCGAGTACCCTGACCTCCCGCACCCGATGGAGGGCTTCCGGCGGATGCTGATCGAGATGGGGATCTCCGGCCGGATCGGCGCCGACCACGACGGCTACCCGTGGATCCTCGGCTATCGGGGCCCTTCCTTGACCGAGCTGATGGGCTCCCAGCACTTCAACTTGAACCCCGCGGTCGAGACCATGATGGCGGTCAAGAGCCCGGCCGAGCTGGCCCTGATCCGCGAGAGCTGCCGGTGGGGGCATCTCGCCCACGTCCTGCTCCAGCGGTACACCCGGGTGGGGGCGACCGAGACCGAAGTGAGCCTGAGGGCAACCGGCGAGGCCACCCTCGCGATGATGGACGCCATCGGTCCGATCTACCGGGCGCAGAGCATGCTGGACGGCCCCTTCGCCACCTACCGCGGGCAGATCGGCCGCAACGCCGCCATCCCCCACGCGCTGGCCAACAACCTCACCTTCCAGCCCGGCGACGTGCTGGTCACCGGCGCCGCCTGTCCGATGTGGGGCTACAACTCGGAGCTGGAGCGCACGATGGTGGTGGGGCCGCCCACCGAACCGGTGCGGCGCTGGTTCGACTGGATGCTGCGCGCCCAGCAGGTCGCGCTCGACGCGATGGCCCCGGGGGTGCCGTGCAGCGAGGTCGATCGCAAGGTGCGCGCCTTTTACGAGGCGAACGGCCTCCAGGAGCACTGGCGGCATCACAGTGGCCACGCCATCGGCCTCCGCTACCACGAGGGCCCGTTCCTCGACGTTGGCGACCCCACCGTGCTCGAACCGGGGATGGTGTTCACGGTGGAACCCGGCATCTATGTACCTGAACTGGGCGGCTTCCGCCACTCCGACACCGTGGCCATCACCGAAGATGGGATCGAGTTGATGACGTACTACCCCCGCGACCTCGACAGCCTGGTGATCCCGCTCTGAGCCGCCGGCCGCTCTCGGGGGCCGGAGCCTCGAGCTCGGCTATAACAGTCAGGTGATCCCCCTCGCGACCGCCTCCAGGTTTGCCGAGGCGGGTCTGGCCAACGCCGCCCGGGAGTACCCGTACAATCCCGGCCACCTGCTCACCGGCCCGGAGAGCCTGCGGCCTCACCGGGAGCTGCACCCGGTCTTCTATGGCTGCTACGACTGGCACTCCTGTGTGCACACCCACTGGATGCTGGCCCGCCTGGTCCGGCTTTTGCCCGACCTCCCCCAGGCGGAAGCCGTGCGCCGGCACTTCGAGACCCGGCTGACCGACGAGGCCGTGGCCATCGAGGCCGAATACTTCCGGGAGCCGGCCCGGCGAACCTTCCAGCGTCCGTACGGCTGGGCCTGGCTGCTCACCCTGCACGGAGAACTGTGGTCGTGGCCCGAGCCTCAGGCGGCGACCTGGGCGTCCCGGCTGGAGCCTCTGGTGGCCGTACTCCGGGGCCGTACCCTGGAGTGGCTGCGCGCCGGCGGGTATCCCAACCGGGTCGGTCTGCACGCCAACAGCGCCTTTGCGATGGGGCTGGTGTACGACTACGCCGCCGCCACCCGCGATCCGGAGTTGAAGCGGGCGGTGGTGGACGCGGCGATGGTCTTCTTTTCCGGCGACACCGACTATCCGGCCTGGCTCGAGCCCTCCGGCGCCGACTTTTTGTCTCCGGCCCTGGTCGAGGCCGATCTGATGGGCAGGATATTGCACCCGGCCTCCTTCGCCGGCTGGTTCGAGCGCTTCTTGCCTGATCCCCAACGGCTGACCGAGCCGGCGCGGGTGATCGACCGCACCGACGCCCAGTTCGTCCACCTCGACGGACTCAACCTCAGCCGGGCGTGGTGCTGGAGCCGGATCGCGCGCCGGCTGCCGGCGGATCACCGGCTGGCCACCACCGCCCGGGATGCCGCCGTGCGCCATGCCGAGGCCGCGCTGCCGCACGCGGTGGGCGGAGATTACGTGGGCGATCACTGGCTACCCACTTTTGCCGTCTACCTGCTCACCGAGGCCGAGCCCGGCTGAGCCAGTTTCAGGCCGGTTTTTGCTTTTCCGGCGCCCTGGCGCTCCTTTCTTTTCTTTGCGATTTTTTACCGGGCTTGTCGGGTGCTCCCGGTTGGATCAAGATGGCGGCAGTCGCGCCGCCGCAAGGCGGCGTCCATCGCCTGAGAAGAGGAGGCTGAATTTGGCTGGGAAGCGAAGGCTCCTGACACGGGTGCCGGTCGCCGTGGCCACCGCCCTGCTGCTGGCTCTCGCGTTGCCCTTCAACTGGCAGCTGCCGAGGAGCACGCAGCCGGTACGGACGGCGACCAAACACGGGTTGTCTCTGACGCCGAGGCAGATGCGCCTGGTTTCTGGGGCGGCCGAGCGGGCCCTGGGCTTGCTCGGGGTGCCGGCCTTTGCGGCGGTGCTGAAGGGCGACAAGGGGCTGGACGAACCGACCGGCGCCGCCGCCGGCACCTCGGTGGGCGCCGAGGTGGCCGGGCCTGGCATCAACGGCGGGCCCGGCAACGTGGTCCCCGGCCGTAACGGCACCTGCGCGATGAGCATCGGCGACAACGTTCGCGTCAACACCGACTGCGAGAACGCCACCGACATCTCCCTGGCCGGCCGCGCCCAGGCTCGCAACGAGACCGCGATCGCCGCCAACCCGCGCAACAAGAACCAGGTCATCGCTGGCGCCAACGACTACCGGCGCGGGGATGGGGGCTGCGGCACCTACTTCAGCGTGGACGGCGGTCGCACCTGGTCGGGCGGCCTGATGCCCACCTCCTTCGTCCGTGGCAACGTGTTCAGCCCGCCGGCCCCGAAGCCCTTCCTGCGCGAATACTGGCAGGCCTGCGGTGACACCGACGTGGCCTGGGATAGCACCGGCACCGCCTTCTTCCAGGCCCAGGTTTTCAACCGCGGCTTCCCGGTCACGCAGGACCCTGACCAGAGCAGCGCGATCCTGATCTTCCGCAGCGACAACGGCGGCGCCAGCTGGAACTTCCCGGGCCGCCCGGTGGTGGCCACCTACGACACCACCGGTGACGTCCTCGAGGACAAGCCGTTCATGGCCATCGATGCCAATCCCAAGAGCCCGTTCGCAGACCGCATCTACGTGAGCTGGACCGAGTTCCGGGCCGACGGCACCGCGCCGATCCTGCTCGCCTATTCCCGGGATCACGGGGAAACCTTCAGCAAGCCGGTGCTGGTGAGCGCGTCCAGCCCGCTCTGCACGCTCGCCTACGGGCTGCCCACCAACGTCACCACCTGCAACGCGAACCAGTTCTCGAAGCCGGTGGTGGCCGCCGACGGCTCGCTCTACGTGATCTTCGCCAACTTCAACAACCCGGTGTCCGGTAGCGACAACCGCAACCAGATGCTGGTCGCCAAATCGACCGATGGCGGGGTCAGCTTCGGGCCGCTGATCAAGGCCGGCGACTACTATGACCTGCCCGACTGCGCCACCTACCAGGCCGGCAAGGACGCCGGACGCGCCTGCGTGCCCGAGAAGGGGCCGACCACCAACAGCGTCTTCCGGGCCGCCAACTATCCGAGCCTGGCCGCCGATCCGGCCAACTCCCGGCACCTGGTGGCCCACTACGGCAGCTACATCAACCGCCATTCCCAGGAGTCCAACGGGTGCGTGCCGGCCGGGTTCAACCCCAACACCGGTAACAACCTCTTCACCGGGGTCAAGACGCCGGGCGCCTGCGGCAATGACATCCTGGTCAGCGAGACCTTCGACGGCGGTGCCACCTGGTCGGGAGCCGCGGCCGATCCCCGGGCGGTGGCCATCGTGGCCCCAGGGGGCGAGAAGGGCGACCGGTTCTGGCAGTGGACCACCATGACCGAGGAGGGCAAGGCGGTGGTCAGCTTCTACGACCGTGGCTACGGCAACGACAGCACGACCGGCTTCTCGGACGTCTCGGTGGCTACCGAGCGGGCGGTGCGCCGGGCCACCTCCTCCTCGATGCCGCCCCCTACCCAGTTCGCCGGAGTCTTCCTGGGCGACTACGCCCAGATGACGCTCACCGAGGACGGGGCGATGCCGATCTGGGCCGACACCCGCAACCCCGGGGTCACCAGCTGCCCGGCCGACGTGCGCAAGCTCTGCACCTTCGGCAACACCCAGGACGTCTTCACGACCAGGGTGGAGCTGCCCTAGCTTTCCTCCTATTCCTGCGAGTCCCCGGGCGGCCTGCCTCCGCCCGGGGGCTCCGCTCCGGAGGCACAGCCCGGGGCTCCGCTCTGGCCGGTTGCCAGGCCTGCCCGGCACCACCCGGCTCCATAATGAAAGTTGGCGCCGGACCGCCCCCTCTCCTCGAGCGTCCGGTCACGCCTTCCCGAAAATCATGACCTCACTGCGCCACGACATCCGCAACCTGGCGATCATCGCCCACGTCGATCACGGCAAGACCACGCTGGTCGACGCCCTGCTCAAGCAGAGCAACACCTTCCGGGAGAACCAGGAGGTCGGCACCTTGATCCTCGACTCCAATGCCCTGGAGCGTGAGAAGGGGATCACCATCCTGGCCAAGAACACCGCGATCCGGCACCGGGGCGTCACTATCAACATCATCGACACCCCGGGCCATGCGGATTTCGGCGGCGAGGTGGAGCGGGTGCTGAACATGGCCGACGGCTGCCTGCTGCTGGTGGACGCGGTCGAGGGGCCGATGCCGCAGACCCGCTTCGTGCTCCGCAAAGCCTTCGAGGTGGGGCTGCGCACAGTGGTGGTGATCAACAAACTCGACCGGCCGATGGCCGAGCCGAGGCGGGTGCTGGAGCAGGTGCACGACCTCTTCCTGGAACTGGCCGAGGAGGCCGATCAGCTGGACGCGCCGGTGGTCTACACGATCGCCAAGGAGGGCCGCGCCGGGCTCGATCCAGATCACCTGGAGCCCAACCTGGAGCCCCTGTTCAGGGCCATCCTCGACCATGTCCGGCCACCGATGGTGGAGGAGGGGGGCCTGCAACTGCTGGTCGCCAATCGCGCCTATGACGACTACACGGGCACGCTCGCCATCGGCCGGGTGTTCCGGGGCTCGGTCGCTCCCGGCCAGGCGGTGGTGGTGATCGGTGAAGACGGGGTGCCGGTGCCTGGCCGGGTGGGCCAGGTACTGGTGTACCGGGGGCTGGGGCGTCAGCTGGCCGAGCGGGTAGAGGCCGGCGACATCGCGGTGCTCACCGGCCTGGAGGGAATCGCCATCGGCGACACCGTGGCGGCTCCGGAGTCTCCCGAGGCGCTGCCACGAATCGCCATCGAGGAACCCACTGTGCGGATGACGTTCGGGGTCAACACCTCACCCCTGTCCGGCCGCGAGGGTCGTTTCAGCACCTCGCGTCAGCTGCGGGCCCGCCTCTACCGGGAGCTCGATGTCAATCTCGGGCTGAGGGTCGCCGACACCGACTCGGCGGAGAGGTTCGAGGTCAGCGGTCGCGGCGAGCTGCACCTGGCGGTGCTGATCGAGACCATGCGGCGGGAGGGCTACGAGTTCGAGGTGTCGAAACCGGAAGCCATCGTGAGGCGGGTCGACGGGGTGGCCATGGAGCCGGTGGAGCGGCTCACCGTCGACATTCGCGAGGAGCACCTGGGGGCGGTCACCGAGGCGCTGGGCAGACGGCGCGGCGAGATGATCGAGATCAACTACGACGGCTCCGGCGGCGTGCGTCTCGAGTACACCATCCCAACCCGGGGCCTGATCGGGTTCCGCAACGGCTTTCTCACCATGACCGCTGGAACCGGGGTGATGGGGTCGATCGCGATCGGCTACCGGCCCTGGGCCGGCGACTTCCGGGACGTGCGCAACGGCGCCCTCACCGCATCCGCCCCCGGCGTCACCCTGGCCCACGGCCTGGCCAACGCGCAGGAGCGCGGCACCACCTTCGTCGAGCCGGGTACCGAGGTCTACGAAGGGATGATCGTGGGCATCCAGAAGCGGCCGGGCGACATGGCGGTGAACGTGTGCCGGGAGAAGAAGCAGAGCAACATCCGCTCTTCGACCGCCGACATCGCGGTGCGCTTGACCCCGGCCACCAAGCTCAGCCTGGAGCAGTCGCTCGACTTCCTGGCCGAGGACGAACTGCTCGAGGTCACGCCCAGGAACCTGCGCCTGCGCAAGCGCCACCTCACGGTCAACGACCAGGCCAGGGCCCGGCGGAAGCAGGAGGCGGTGACCGCCTCCTGATCGGCAGCGCCGGCCTCTGGCCCGGGCCACGTCGCCGGCCCGGGCGAAGGCGGTCAGCGGCGGCGGAACGGGCGCTCCAGGCGGGGCATCTCCGGCAGCTTCGAGCGCAGGTCGAGGTGGGGGATCGCCTCCGGCAGCCGCCAGTTCCAGCCGGGCCGTCGCCGCTCCCGGCGGCCGGCCCGCAGGCTGCGGATGACCACAGCGGTGGAAGCGGCGAGCATCGAGGCGGCGACCGCGCCGGTGATCACCAGGGCGGAGAGCCGCCAGGCATCGATCACCGGCCGGAACCGGGCCTGGCCGCCGGTCAACTCGATGTAGCCGACCGGTGTGGAGTAGGCGCCGCCGCCGCCTCCGACCGCCTCGGCGGTTGCCTCACCGGTGGCCTCGCCATCCGGGCCCCGGCCGCGGCCGAATCCCCAGATCGACCGTGCCATCGGGATCACGGTGACGCCGTCGCGCTCGATCGGTGTGCCGAAAACCACCGTGGTTCCGAGCCGGCCGCCGGTGACCTGCGCCAGCCGCTCGGTCAGGCGGTTGAGGGGCTTGGTGGATTCGGCTTCGATGGCCGATTTGGCGGTGTGGTTCATATCGCTCACTCCTGGGGTGCAGATTCGAGTGCGGGGAAGGTGGGGGCCGGCGGCCGGACCCGATCCGGATCCAGCCGGATCCATTGCCGGCCCGGGGAACTCGGGCGCTGACGCTGGGCGCCGATGGGGAGCTGCCCCTTGTCGACCGGACGGCAGTGGTGCCGGCGCGGGCCCCGGGATTTCAGCCTCTGATCCGAGTCTGCTCTCCTCGCCGCCGGCTGTCCATACCCAATCGGCGGGGTGGCCCGGGACAGGGCCGGCGGCCGCTCTGGCATGCTGGCCCCAGATGGCGACCGGGCTGGAGGCTTGCGAAGCAGTGGAGGTGGTGGTGGCGGGAGGTGGCAACGCCGCCCTCACCGCCGCCATCACGGCCCGTGAGGCCGGGGCCCGGGTGCTCCTTTTGGAGAGCGAAAGCGCCCCCTGGCGGGGCGGCAACAGCAAGTACACCCGCAACCTCCGCTGCGCTCACGACGGCATCGCCGGCGGTCCGCCGTATCCCGAGGAGGAGCTGCTGGAGGACCTGGTCAAGGTCACCGGGGACGGTCTCGACCAGGAGATGGCGCGCTTTACGATCGCCGAGTCGCGCACCGTCCCCGGCTGGCTGGAGGCGCACGGAGTGCGCTGGCAGCCGGCGCTGCGCGGGACTCTGGGCCTGGACCGCACCAATCGGTTCTTCCTGGGTGGGGGCAAGGCCCTGGTCAACCACCAATATCGGGAGGCGGAACGGCTGGGGGTGCAGGTACGTTACGGCGCCAGGGTAGAGGGGGTGCGGATCGTAGCCGGGCGCCCGGTGGTTCAGGTGGCGACCGGCGAGACCCAAATCTCGATCGAGGCCGGGGCGTTGGTGGCGGCCGCGGGTGGTTTCGAGGCCAACCTGGAATGGCTGCGGCGGTACTGGGGTGACGCCGTCGACAACTTCGTGGTGCGCGGCGCCCGCGCCAACGACGGCCGGGTGCTGGCCGCTCTGCTCGAGCTGGAGGCGGCCCCCCGGGGCAACCCGCGCGGGTTCCACGCCGTGGCCTGCGACGCCCGTTCCCCTCGCTTCGAGGGCGGGATCGTGACCCGGGTCGATGCGATTCCCTTCGGAATCGTGGTCGATCGTGAGGGACGTCGCTTCGCCGACGAGGGAGAAGACCTCTGGCCCAAGCGCTATGCGGTCTGGGGCCGGCTGGTGGCCGAGCGGCCGGGGCAGATCGCTTATGTCCTGTACGACGACCGGGTGCGTGGGCGGTTCATAGCCTCCGCATATCCACCTGTGACCGCCTCCACCCCGCGGGAGCTGGCCGGCCGGTTGGGCCTCGATCCGGATCGGCTGGAGCGGACAGTGGAGGAGTACAACCGCTGTGTATCTGGCGGGGGCGGTGAGCCCGACCCCAGCCGGCTCGACGGCCGCTCGACGACCGGCCTCTCTCCGCCCAAGTCGAACTGGGCGCTGCCTCTCGACCGCCCTCCCTTCGGCGCCTACCCGGTGCGGCCGGGGATCACGTTCACCTACCTGGGGGTGGGTGTCGACCGCCAGGCCCGGGTCCTGGATCAGCGGGGGGAGCCGTTGCCCGGAGTGTTCGCGGCTGGCGAGATCATGGCCGGCAACATCCTGCTGCACGGCTACCTGGGCGGATTCGGGATGACGATCGGAACCGTCTTCGGCCGGATCGCCGGGCGGAGCGCGGCCGCCTACGTCGGCCGGGGCTGAGCGACGGTTGCKAGAACCGGCAGCGGCGGGGGTGGGGAGCGGCCCCTGCCGTGGCATGCTAGCCGGGTGAGCGGCGTGAGCGATTCGGGGGCCGGCCCGGCCCGCGGCCCGCGGCTGCTGGAACTGGTCGCCGAGGCGGAGCGTCAGTTCACGATCTGCAACGCCTGCCGCTACTGCGAGGGATACTGCGCGGTGTTTCCGGCCATGGAGCGGCGCGCCTCTTTCACGACCGGAGACGCCGTCTATCTGGCCAACCTCTGCCACGACTGCCGAGCCTGCTTCCAGGCGTGCATGTTCGCGCCGCCGCACGAGTTCGCGGTGGACGTGCCGGCTTTGATGAGTGAGGTTCGTACCGAGACTTACCGCCGGTACGCCTGGCCCCAGCTGATGGCGGGATGGTTCCGGCGCAGCGGCCTGGCCGCGGGCGGAATGATCGCCGTCGGTCTGGTACTGGTGTTCGCGGTGATCGCCGCCGCCGGCGGCCTTCCCGCGCTGACCCGAGCCGGCGGCGCCCCGGGGGCCTTCTACCAGGTGGTGCCCCACCTGGCGATGCTGATCCCGGGCCTGGTGGCGGGGGCCCTGGTGCTTTTGATCCTCTGGGGTGGCCTCTACCGCTTCTGGGTGGAGGCCCGGGGCACTCGGAGCGGACTTTTCCGGCTGGACACCTGGCTGCGGGCAGCCTGGGACGTGGCCGAGCTGCGATACCTGGGTGGGGGTGGGGGCGGCTGCTACTACCCCGACCCGGACCGACCCACCATGCTCAGGCGGCTGCTCCACTCCCTCGTCTTCTGGGGCTTCGCCGCGGCCTTCGTGGCCACCGTGCTGGCAGCGATCTGGCAGGAGCTGCTGGGCCGGCTGCCACCGTATCCACTGCTCAGCCCGCCCGTGCTGTTCGGTGCGGCGGGCGGCCTGGCGATGGTGATCGGCACCAGCGGCCTGCTCTGGCTGAAGCGCACCGGGGGTCGGCGGCTGACGGCCCGGGAGATGCTGTCGCTCGACCTGGCCTTCCTGGCCCTGCTCGACCTGGCCGCCCTCACCGGGATGCTGCTCCTGGCGCTGCGCGGGACCAGTTGGATGGGAGTCCTGCTGGCTGTTCACCTGGCGGTGCTGGTCTCGCTCTATGCCACCTTCCCTTACGGGAAGTTCGTTCACGCCGTTTACCGGTTCGCGGCGCTGGCGGTGAACCGGGCCGAGGCGAGCTGAGGGCGGCTGCCGATCTGATAGCGGCCTATGGGTGTTTTCCCTATCCCGCCCGCGAGTTGAGGGCGGCTGCCGAACTGATAGCGGCCTATGGGTGTTTTCCCTATCCCGCCCGACCGGTTTTGCCCTCATACTCGTGTCACACAGGGGTCACCGATCGCTGAGAAAGTGACCACGGTTTCCGGGCGGGTCCCTCCCCCTCGCCTCGGCTGGAAACCGGGTGTTCCCGTGCGCCCGGTCTAAAAAGGGAGGGTCAAAGTGGCCACATTCGACCATGCCGCGCCCATCCGGGCCGGTCAGCCTGGTGCGTCAAGCCGCGATGATGCGGCTGCCGACGCCTCGCCGGATCCCACCCGGCGCACATTCCTGCTCCAGGCATCCATCGGAATGGGCGCGGTGGTGGCGGGAGCTTTGATCGCGACCCCGGCCATCGAGGCCCTGCAGGGCGCCAGCAGCGGCGCCACGCTGGATGCCGAGGGGCTCAATGTGCAGCTCATCGCCCATGTGCGGAACGCCGCCAAGGGTGAGGTTGCGCTCATGGTCGGCACCCGCGAGGTAGTCGTCCGCGACACCGAGCTGGTGGGCCGGCTGGTCGCCGCCGCGCGCGGTCAGGCGGGGAGGTAGCAATGTCGTCCCATCGCGAAGCTCCCGAGATCTCCAAGGACCCGGTAGCCGACAACACCGACACCTACGCCTTCGTCAGCCCCAACCAGCCCGACACCGTCACCCTGATCGCCAACTACATCCCGCTCGAGGGTCCGGCCGGAGGTCCCAACTTCTACGAGTTCGGGGACGATGTGATTTACGAGATCCACATCGACAACGATGGTGATGGCGGCTCCGATATCACCTACCAGTTCCAGTTCGAGACCGAGGTTCGCAACCCCGACACCTTCCTGTACAACACCGGCCCGGTGACCTCGCTGGACAGCAAGAACTGGAACCGGCGCCAGTTCTACACCGTCACCCGGGTCACCGAGGATGACGAGGACGGTGAGGTGATCGGCAAGCACCTGGCCTCGCCGCCCTGCAACGTGGGTCCGCGTTCGATGCCGAACTACCTGGCTCTGGCCAACGCCGCCATCCACAAGCTGGGCAGCGGGGAGAAAGTCTTCGCCGGGCAGCGTAACGAGGGCTTCTATGTCGACCTGGGCTCGATCTTCGACCTGGGTGGACTCCGGCCCTTCAACAACGCCCACCTGATCCCGCTCCCGGTGGCCGACGGGGTCGACTCGACCAAGTCCCTCAACGTCCACACCCTGGCCATCCAGGTGCCCAAGGCCATGCTCAGCAGAGACGGTTCCAACCCCACCGACCCGATGTCGCCGAACTCGGTGATCGGGGT
>JRHI01000924.1_pt1 | contig 28477 bp, 27 predicted proteins | sample 215371 | NCBI WGS metagenome assembly JRHI01 (sample SAMN02929681, study PRJNA255918) | sediment metagenome | biome: cave system; feature: Ice Cave; material: Sediment; isolation source: sediment from deep within a dark volcanic ice cave with no known source of... ...
CCCTGGGGCGGCGGATGGACCTCATTTGACCGTTACAGTCCACTAGTTCCCGGAGGCGCTCCGCTGGGACCGGCGGTCGGGTGAGGATTCTCACCCGCTTCCGGCTGACCCTGCTCATCGCCCTCGCGGTGGCCGCGGGCGGGCTTGCCGTGGTGTTGACGGTCCCCACGCGGAGCTCGCCGCCGCCCGAGCCTGCCGACTCCACGCTGGCGAGCTTTTCGGTCGGAGCTCTTGCCGCGCGAAGCGGGGGAGGCTCCGGCTGTGGTGCCAATGGCGACGGCTATTCCACCACCCGGGTGTCAGCTCTCAACAGCGTGTTCATCGGAGCGCTGCGGGAGGCCGGCCTCGGAGACGCATGGGTCGGCCTGGAGCAGCCCGGTGGCGACAAGGCCGACTCCTGCTCTGTGCGCTGGGCCGGTCAACCGCTGCCGCCCGCGGTCGCCGGCAGCGCTCCCGACGCCGCCTGGGCGCCCGCGAAAAACGCGGCTGGGACCCACACGCTCTACCTCGTCGCTGCCGCAGGCGGCACGGCCACGGTGGCTCATTCCAGCGACAACGGGGCGAGCTTCGCCCCGGTCAACCTTCCCGGCCGGCTGGCCCCCGCGACGCGCCCCTGGATCGCCGCCCAGGGCCCCGCCGGCACGCTCGTGAGCTTCTACGACCAGGTGTCGGCTCAGGTCCTCGTGTTCGGCTCGGAAGATGGCGGGCTGACCTATGCCCAGCTGTCAACCGTGCTCACCGCGGGTGACCAGCGGCAGTCGCCGCCCCAGCTGGGAACGCTGGCCATTGATCACCGCAACCAGGCCGGCACGGCGCCCGCCCGCGACTGGGCGTACCAGGCCCTCCTCGCCCCCGGCAGCGCAAGGGACACCGAGGTCAACCGTGCCTTTGTGGCCGTCTCGAAGGACACCGGCCACAGCTGGTCGGTCAGGAGCGTCGCCTGCCGTTATTCGGCGCGCAACCTGGGCCGCCAGGTCCCCAGCCTCTCGGTGGCGCCGGACGGGTCGCTCTGGTATGCATGGTCGGACGGGATCGCCCTGCACACCGCGGTCTCGCGGAACCAGGGAGCGTCGTGGCGCTGCCCCCAGTCGCCAACCCCGGGCCTCATCGCGACCGCGCAGCCGTCCCTGGTTGCCACCTCAGCCGGTGTGGACATGGTCTTTCTCGGCTCGCGTCGCCCGGGCGAGTGGTCGCTCTTCTTCGCGCAGAACCTCTCCGGCAAAGCCGGCGACTGGCTCCTGCCGCAGGAGCTCATGTCCGTCCACGAGGGGAACGCGGAGAGCCTGGTCCCGGCTGCTGTCGACGTGGACCAGCAGGGCTGGCTGCACATCAGCTATGCCGTTGATGGGGCAGAGCAGGACACTCCCACGGCGCAGCTTTACTACGCGGTCCAGACGGGCGGCACGCCGGCCGGCCACCCGAACTGAGAAGGCTTGCCGGTATTGCTACTTACCCGAGAGCTTGACGCTGCCACGTTCCCAGCGGAGGAAAGGTGTTCCGATGTTATTCAGGCGAAGCCGCGCGCCGGAGAATGGAGCTCAGATCGGCGGCCGGGTGATCGCCCCCTTCGCCGCCGAACCGACCAGCGCGGCGTACTTCGCGAAGACACCATGAGTCTCGCGCGGCGCCGGTCGCTGCCAGTCCCGCAACCTGGCCTCCAGATCGACTCCCTCGACCTCCAGCCGGCGCGAGTCGACGTCGATCACCACCGTGTCGCCGGTGCGAACGCCGGCGATCGGCCCACCCAGGGCGGCCTCCGGTGAGACATGGCCGACCATCAGGCCGTTCGTCGCCCCCGAGAAGCGACCGTCGGTGACGAGGGCCACCTCATGGCTCCATCCCCGGCCGACAATCGCGCCGGTGACCGCGAGCATCTCCGGCATCCCCGGTGCGCCGCGCGGGCCCTCGTAGCGAATGACGATCACGTCGCCTGGCCCGACCCCGCCTTCAGTCACCGCCTCGAAGGCGGACTGCTCGTTCTCGAACACTTTCGCGCGGCCCCGGAATGACGCCATCGTGTGGCCGGTGATCTTCACTATCGATCCCTCCGGCGCCAGGTTCCCCTTCAGAACCACCAGGCCACCCTCCGTCTTGAGCGGTCGGTCGAGGGGCGCCACCACCTCCTGCCCGGGGGTCTCGGGGACGTTTGCAACCTCCTCCCCGAGGCTGCGTCCGGTGACCGTCAGCGCAGATCCATCCACGTAGCCGCCCTCGATGAGGCGCTTGGTGAGCAGCTGGATGCCGCCCGCCTTGAACAGCTCGACGGCGGCGAAGCGGCCGCCCGGCTTGAGGTCGGCAAGGAGCGGGGTCCGGCGGCTGACGGCATCGATGTCGGCCAGCGTCAGCTCGAGGCCCACCTCTGCCGCCAGTGCCGGAAGGTGCAGCGCGGCGTTGGTCGAGCCGCCGCTGGCCGCCACCGCAGCGATGGCGTTGTCGAAGGCCTTGCGGGTCAGAATCTGGGACGGCCTCAGGTCGGCGTCGAGGACCCGTTTCACCAGCGCGCCGGCGTCGATCGAGGCCTGCTGCTTCGAGGGGTGGAGGGCCGGGATCGAGTTGTAGCCAACCGGGGACAGGCCGATCACCTCCATCACCATCGACATGGTGTTGGCGGTGAACTGGCCGCCGCAGGCGCCCGCGCCCGGACAGGCGACGTCCTCGATCTCCTTGAGCTCCGCCGTTGTGATCTTGCCCGCAGCCTCCGCGCCGATGGCCTCATAAACCTCGCCCAGCGTTATGTCCTCACCTCGGTACCGGCCGGCGGCGATCGAGCCGGCGTAGAGAACAATTCCGGGCCGGTTGATGCGCGCCAGCGCCATGGCGGCAGCGGGGTTGGTCTTGTCACACGAGGCGATGCAGACCAGCGCGTCGAAGTAGTGGCCGCGGGCCACCAGCTCGATCGAGTCGGCGATCAGCTCGCGGCTGATCAGCGACGCCCGCATGCCCTCGGTGCCCATCGTGACCCCATCGGAGATGGCGATCGTGTTCACCTCCTGGGGCGTCGCTCCTGCGGCTCGCACGCCCTCCTTCACGTAGCGGGCCAGGTCCCGGTGGTTGTAGTTGCACGGCATCGTCTCGATCCAGCTGTGGAAGACGCCGACCTGGGGCTTGGCGAGATCCTCGTCGGTGAACCCGATCGCCTTCATCATGGATCGAGCTCCGGCGCGATCCTTGCCCTCGAAAACGCGGCGGCTGGGCAGCTGGCTCAATGCTCCACTCTCCTCATCTCCTCGAGCCGGCTGGGGTCGAAATCAGCCGAGCGGATCCAGCTGATCAGCTTCTGCTCCCGCGCGATGATCCTGTCAGCGGCCGCCGGCAACCGGTCCGCGATTTTGGCCGGGATGAGGAGCACCCCGTGCTGGTCGGCGTGGATGATGTCGCCCGGCCGGATCGCGAGACCACCGATGGTGACCCCGACGCCGGCCGCCTCGAAATGCGCATATGCATGCGATACCGTCGTGCCCCGCGCGAAGTACTGCAGGCCCATCGCCCGGACCTCGCTCAGGTCGCGGACCACGCCGTCGGTGACGATCGCCAGGCAGCCCAGTGCCTTGAAGATGGTTCCCTGCACCTCGCCCCACATCGCTCCCACGCCGTCGGGGTCGTCGAGATCCTGGGCGACCAGGATCCGCGGTCCCGCAATCGACTGAACGTGCTTCCAAAGGTGCACCGGCTCGAGGGGATGGACGGGCGGCTCGTGGCTGCGCACGGTGACGGTCGCCGCGTAACCGACGACCGGCGGCAGGTCCGGAAACATGCACCGGATCTCGTGACTCGTGTAGCCCTCATCACGGTTGCGGACATCGAATTCCTCGATCGCGTTGCTCAGCGTCGGCGAGTCGTAGCGCGCCAGCGCATCGAGCACTGAGGTCGGCGATTGCGCGCTCATACCGCGACCGGGCTGGCGCCCAGCTCGCGACAGCGCTGGGCGTCGGCAGCGGCCGCCCGCGCCAGCAGGCGCGCGTCGGCTTCTATGGCCAGCATCCGGTAGCCGGCCTGGCGCCAATGCTCGGCTGTTTCCGGCGTGCCGCACATGATCCCGGCGGTGATTCCGCGAGCCTGGCAGGCGGCCACGATGCGCTCCATCGCCCGATGGTGCTCGGCGTTCTCCCCGGCATAGGCGGAGCCGCGGATCCCCATGGAGACGGCGAGGTCGTTCGGCCCGACGAAGACGGCGTCGATGCCGGGAACCTGGAGAATTCCATCGAGGTTGGCCATCGCCTCCACTGTCTCGCACATCACGACACAGACCACCTCCTGCGCGCTGTCGATCGAATACTCCGGGTTCAGGAGGCGAGGTCGAATCGGGCCCCAGGAACGGTTGCCGTGAGGTTGGTAGCGGCAGGCGGCGACCGCGGCGCGGGCCTCCTCGACGGTGTTGACCATCGGCACGATGACACCCTCCGCACCGGCGTCGAGTGTTTTCATGATCGTCGCCGCGTCATTCCAGCCGACGCGGACAACGGTCGCCGAACCCGCTGCGGTCAGTGCCTGCAGCATCGGCACCATCGCGTCATAGCCGATCAGCCCATGCTGGGTATCGACGCAGACCCAGTCATAGCCGGCCCGGCCGACAATTTCCGCGCCGACCGAGCCCGGAATCGTGCACCAGCCGCCATAGGTCGCCCGGCCGTCCCACACTTCACGCAATCGCGTCATCTGTTGCTCCTCACTACCACGTCATTCACGATGTTCACCGGCGGCTCGGAATTGAGAACCCGCAGCAGGTTCTCCCCGACGACTTCCAGAAGGCGCGCCTCCGCCTCGATCGTGCCACCACCGATATGAGGGGAGAGGAACACCGACTCAAGGCTGCGAAGCGGCGAATCGGCGGCCAGCGGCTCGCTCTCGTAGACATCCAATGCGGCGCCCCGCAGGCGTCCCGAAGTGAGCGCCTCCACCAGCGCAATCTCATCCACCAGCGGACCGCGCGCGGCGTTCACGAGAAACGCTCCGCTGCGCATCGAGGCCAGCGAGTCGCGGTTGATCAGTCCCCGCGTCTCGATGTCGAGTGGGGCGTGGAGGCAGACGATATCGGAGTCGCTCAGCAGAGTGGCCAGCTCGCGCCTCTCGGCGCCGGCGAAGCTCCGCGCCGGGTCGGGGTCGGAGAAGAGGATTCGCGGCCCGAACCCGGCCAGCCGGCGGGCCACCGCCCCCCCGACGTTGCCGAGGCCGACCAGGCCGACGGTGAGCGCGCCCAGCTCGTTGCCCATCATCTCGTCGCGCCCCCACCAGCCGGTTTTACGCATCTGGCGGTCGCCCCAGGATCCCATCCGGATGAGGTTCAGGATCGCCATCAGGGTCCAATCCGCGACCGCGTCGCGGTTGTAGCCCGCCGCGTTGGCGACGGGAATGCCGTATTCGGCCGCCGCCCTGTGATCAACCGAGTCGAAGCCCACCGCCGCCTGCTGGATGAGCTGGCAGTTCCGCATGTTCTCGAGCACGCGCCGATCCAACCGATGCTTGTGGCGCTTGTCCGCGATCACCAGGTGGGCGTCGTGGGTGGCGTTCAGAACCGCCTCCTGCGCCGGTGCCTCCGGCACCAGCACCACGTCGACCGCATGCTCTCCCTTGAACATCTGGCGAACCATGTCCTCGGTGAAGGGGCTGAGACAGGCGACGCGGGCGGTCACTTAAGCAACGTAGCATCCCGGGGCATCTCGCCTCCGGGGAAACCCGGGCTGGAATTTTCGAACCGGCCGGCGGCTTTTCTGATTTGTGCCTGTCGAGGTCCTGGTCTACTCCGACTACGTTTGACCCTGGTGCTACGTCGGCTCGGTCCGAGTCGAAAAGCTGGCAGCGGAGGGTCTGGCGAAGATCACCTGGCTGCCCTATGAGCTGCACCCCGAGGTTCCCCTCGAGGGCATGGCACTGAAGGACTACTTCCCGGCCGAGTACCTGAGCCGGATCGAAGCCTCGCCCTGGCGCTCGATGGCGGAGGCGGAGGGGCTGGTCATGAAGCGTGGTGGTCGCCTCATCAACACCCGCCTCGCCCTCGCGGCTGCCGAATTCGCGCGCGAGCAGGGCAGGTTCGACGAGATGCACCTGGCGCTCTTCAGGGCGTTCTGGGAGCAGACTGGTGACATCGCCACGATCGCCGGCCTGAAGGAAATCGGCGCCGCGTGCGGGCTCCAACCCGAGGCCCTCGGCGCCGCTCTCGAGGAGGGCCGCTATGAGGAGCTGCTCGACGCCAGCCGCCGGGAGGCGACCCAGGTGGGCATCAACGGCATCCCTGCGCACGTGGTCGGCATGAAGTTTCTGGTGATGGGAGCGCAGCCCTACGACACGCTCAAGCAGGTCGTCGAACGCGCCGCGGAACCTGTGCAATGAGTCGTCCTCGGCAGGTCCGGGCGCCCGGCTTGGCGGAGCCGATCAGCCACTATACGGATGCGGTGCTCGCGGGACGGACGCTCTACATCTCCGGCCTGGTCGCGACCGACGCCGGGGGGGCGGTGGTCGGCGTCGGGGACGTGGTGGAGCAGGCCAGGCAGGTGTTTCGCAACCTTGCGCTCGTCCTAAGGGCGGCCGGCGCAACGCCTTCAGACATCGTCAAGGTCACCGTCTTCATGCGCGACATCCAGGATCGCCCTCGGATCAACCCCGTTCGCCAGGAGTTCTTTGGCCGTCACCGGCCGGCGAGCACTCTGGTCGAGGTCAGCCGCCTCGTTGACGACGCGCTGCTACTCGAGATCGAGGCCATCGCCGTCCTGCCCTGACCTGACCATCATCGGTCTTCTGAACTCCCGCGGAATTCGGATCTACTTGATCGCTCCGGTGATCCCCTCAACGAAGTAATCGAGGAAGAAGTTGTAGAGGATGGCCACCGGCAGGCCGGCCAGCAGGCAGGCGGCCATCAGCTCTCCCCAGAAGAAGACGTCACCGCGGATCAGCTCGGTCGGGATGCCGAGGTTGAGCGGCTTCTGGCTCGACGAGCTGACAAAGGTCAGGGCATAGAGGAAGTCCTGCATCGAGAGCGTGAAGGCGAAGATCGCAGCGGTGAGGATTCCGGGGATCGAGAGTGGGAGCACGATCCGGCTGACAGCCTGCCAGCGTGTCGCCCCGTCGACCAGGGCGGCCTCCTCGATCTCGATTGGAATCCGCCGAAAGAAACCGAGCAGGATCCACAGGCAGAACGGGATCGTGAAGGTGGGGTAGACGAGGACCAGCGCCCACTTCGTGTTGCCGAGGTTGAAGACTCCGGTCACGATCTGGGCGAGCGGCAGGAAGAGGAGGATCGGGGGGACGAGGTAGGTCATGAAGACCCCGATGCCGATGTTCTGAGCGCCCGCGAAGCGGAGCCGGGCGAGCGCATATGCCCCGGGCACGCAGACGGCCAGGGTGATAAGGAGCACGCCCCCTGCGATGACGAACGTGTTCGAGTACCAGACCAGGAAGTTGGTCTTCGCGAACAGGTAGCTGAAGTGATTGAGACCCAATGGCCGGTTGAACCAGAAGGGACTGACCGCGGGATCGATCAGGTCGTAGTCGTCCTTCAGGGTGGCCATGACCATCCAGTAGAGGGGGAAGAGGGCGAGGAAGGCGTAGAAGGCCAGCGCCAGGTACTGGAGCGCCCGCCGGCGAACGACGATCCAATGGATCGGGGGGCTGCTGCGGACGCCGGCTGGTGCGCTCACTGACCCTGCCTCTTGTAGAGCAGGCGCAGGAAGAAGACCATGCTGACCAGCAGGAACGGAAAGAGGACCAGGGCGGCGGCGGCGCCGTGCGAGAGGTCGCCACCGAGAATGCCGGTGTGGAAAGCGACCGTCGGCAGTATCTCGGTGGAGAAGCCGGGGCCGCCATTGGTCAGCAGGTAGACGATCGTCAGGTCGCCGAGCGTGAAGGTGACGTCGAAGATCAGGCCGATGAAAAGGATCGGCGCGATCATCGGAGTGATGACGTAGTGCCAGGTCCGGAAGAAGCCAGCGCCGTCGACCTTGGCCGCGTCATAGATGTCGCTCGGGATGGAGGTCAGGCCGGCCAGGATGATGACGGCCGAGAAGGGAAAGCCGCGCCAGATGTTCACCATGAGAACCGCGCTGTAGGCCCAGGAGGAGTCGCCCAGCCAGCTCGGATAGGGGTGGTGGATCAGGCCCAGGTGCGAGAGCGAGTAGTTGATGACGCTGAACTGTGGATCGAACATCCAGCGCCAGCCGAAGAGCGAGATGGTGATCGGCAGCGTCCAGGGCAGCATCAAAAATCCCCGGATGATCTTCTTGCCGGGCAGCTTTTGAAGAAGCAGGAAGGCGAGGCCGATCCCGAGGACCGCCTTGGCGATCTCGCTGATGAAGGTGAAGGAAAGGGAATTGGTCAGCGCCTTCTGAAAGACCGGGTCACCGAAGAGGCTGGTGAAATTATCGAAGCCGGCGAAGCCCGCGAATCCGCTGGCGACCGTCACGTGACTGACGCTGAAGTAAAGCGAGAGGAAGAAGGGATAGCCGACCAGCACCAGAATGTAGAGAATCGCCGGGCTGATCAGGGCGTAGCCGAGTGGCCAATCCTCCCCCAGCCTCACCCGCGCCCGCTTGCCCAGCGGCAGCCGTCCCGCCGACGGTTGTCGGACCCCAGTTACGGCCACCCACACCCTCCCTGCCGAAAAATCCGCGATCCGAAGGCGCCAGCAGGATAACCGGTCCGCCCACCGCGATCAAGCCGCGCTAGCATCCGCGGCGAAACCACGCATGCAGACCCGCAGCGACCTCACCCGCCGGCGGCCGGCCGACGGACCAGCTGTGCTGCTCGAGAGCCTCCGACGCGGCCGCTGGCGCAGGTGGATCGACGGCTATGCGCTCTGCCTGCCGGCACTGGCGATCGTCCTCGGACTGCTCGTCTATCCGTTGGTCTACAACCTCGCCCTCAGCCTCACCGATGCCCGCCACTTCGAGGCGACCGGGGAGTTCATCGGCCTGGCCAACTACGTTCGCATGGCGCAGGACCCGCTCTTCTGGATCGCGGCGCGGAACACCCTTCTGGTCGTGGCGGTCACCGCGCTGGTCGAGCTGGTCGTGGGGGTCCTCACGGCCCTCCTGCTGTGGTGGCGCTTTTGGGGTCGTTCACTCGTCTTCCTCGCGGTGTTCGTCCCGTGGGCCTACCCCAGCTCCTTCTCCGCCTTCGCCTGGTACTGGCTGATGCTGCCGCCCTTTCACTCGTTCTACACACTCCACGCCCTGACCGCGCGGTTCTGGCTGGAGGGAATTTTCGGGATGGGTGCGTGGCAGGTCCTGAGCATCTGTGTCATGAACGTGTGGCGCGGCTCGTCGATCATCGCGATCTTCGTGCTGGCCGGTCTCAACGCGATTCCGGAGGAGCTGGTGGAGTACGGCCGGCTCGAGGCTCGCGGCCTGAGAGACCTGCTCAGCCGGGTGGTCATTCCGCTCACCCGCCGCTTCCTGGTTCTGGCGACGCTGGTCGCGGTGGTGGTGACCTACATCGACATCACCGCCATCTACGTGCAGACGGGCGGCCGGATCACCTTCCTGTTCCTCGGCACCCTTGCCTACCAGAGCAGCATCGGGGTCGGGGATACGGGCTATGGTGCCGCGCTGATCATGGCCCAGGTCCCGGTCGCGATGGCGCTGGCGCTGTTCGGTTTGCGATACATCGAGCCCCGGCCCTCTCCCCGTGTGGCGGAGCCGGCCGCACTGCCGCCCCTGGGCCGAGCGGTGCCCCAGCGTCCCCGCTATCGGCCCAGCTCTCAGCGGGAGGGCAGCGCCGGCCGGGTCAGGCTGCGCCGGCGGGGTCTGGTGGCGATGGGGTTGGTCGCGGCGATCGGGGTGATGGTGTTTCACCTCTTCCCCATCTACTACACCGCGGTGCAGGCGGTGCGTCCTCTTGAGGAGTTCCACCTGGGTCAGATCTTCTGGGCGTACCACCCCTCCTTCGGAGGCATCACCGATGCGCTCGGGAACGCCACCTACTGGCAATGGTCTCGGAACACCCTGGTCGTCTACGCCAGTGTGCTGGCGATTTCCCTGGCCGCCTCACTGCCGGCCGGGTATGCCCTTGCCCGCCTGCGCCTGCCGGGCGCCCGCTGGCTGGCCCGTCTGATGTTCGCCAGCTACTTCATCCCTCAGGCCGCCATCTTCGTGCCGATGTTCCGGATCTTCGCCACGACGGGCCTGGACAACACGATCGCGGGCATCGTCCTTCTCTACCTGACGATGACTATCCCGTTCGCGACGTGGCTTTTCTTCGTCTACTTTCTGGGCCTCGATCGCGAGGTCGAGGAGCACGCCCTGCTCGACGGCAACCGCCGCCAGGCCTTCCTTCGGATCGTGCTGCCGATGAGCGGGCCGGTCATCATCGCAGCGGGTCTCTTCTCCCTCGGCATGATGGGCTCCGACGTCCTCTATTCGAGCGTGTTCACCCTCAGCGACTCAACCAAGACCCTTCCCGCCGGCCTCGGCGTGACCGCCATCAACCTCGACGAATGGGCCAACGTCAACGCCGCCGTCCTCCTCGCCTCGCTGCCCATCCTGATCACCTGCGCGGCGTTGGGTCGCTACTTCGTACACGGACTGCGGTCGGCGCTGGTCGAGGGGGCTTGAAGGGCGAGGGGGAGGCGATGATGCCTATACAGAAATGAGGGACGGGCCTCGCTGCCCGTCCCCCAAGTGGTGGTCCTGGTTTCCCGCCTAACCCTTGTAGTTGGGGTAGTGGCGCTTCATCTGGGTCTTGGCGAAGTCGATGGCGTCCTTGATGCCGGCATCGCCCGCTTTCTTGACGGCGATCCCGACCATGTCCGGGATCACGTAGTTGGCGAGAACCAGGGACGCCTCGTAGGTGGGCGGCCCGGGGTACCCGAAGGTCTGCACCCTGTCGCCGCGGTAGTTCTGAAGAATGGCGAACTTGGGGTCGGGGAAGAGGTCCTTCTTGAAGCGATCCGCATAGAACGGCTGGTTATACAACGTCGACTGCTTGAAGGACTCCTCGTAGTTGTCGATGTAGTACTTGAGGAATTCCTTGGCGGTGTCCTGGTTGTCCTTCGGCGTGAAATTCCAGATCGTGTAGACGTTGGCGTCCGGCATCGAGATGCCATTCGGCTTGGCCGGCCCGGCGATCGGCTGGCTCAGCTGCATTGCGTTGTAGATGTCAGGCTTGCTGGTCTGGATGCTGCGCATGCTGCTGATGGCGTCGTGAATGTAGCCGCCCACCCCGGACTGGATGTGGCGGTTGTCGGCGGCGTTGTCCCAGGCGAAAACCTCCGGCTCGTTGGCGCGTCTGTGGAACTCCTGGGCGAACTTGAGAAAGGTCTTCATCTCGGGCGAGTCGACGGTGACCGTCTTCCCGTCCGCGGCCACCTCGCTGGCGCCGAACGCCCACATGATCGCGCGCCAGTTGTGGTTGGCGTCATTGCAGTGTGAGATGGCGAATCCGGCCGGGTGGCCGGCCGCCTTCAGCTTCGCCCCGACGTCGAGGTATTGGTCCCAGGTCTTGACGGACTTGTAGTCCACGCCGGCTATGGACTGGAAGTAGTCAGCCCTGACGATCGGCACGATCGCGATGTAGTAATTGGGCCAGCCGCGCCAGGTCCCGTTGACCTGCCCAAGCTGCTTTGCCAGGGGCTCTGGCTGACCGTGCTTCTTGATCGCGTAATCGACGATGTCACCCATGTCGAGAAGCTGCTTCTCGTAGAGGTGGGTCAGGATCTGGCCGTTCATCTCGATGAGATCGTGGCCGGACTTTGACGCGACCTCGGCCGCCATCCGGGCCGGGAGGTCGTCGGTGGCGATGAAGTCGATGGTGGCGTCGACCTTGTTCTTGCTTCCCCAGTCCGCCACAAAGCCCTTCATCCATTCGTCGTAGGGAGGAATGAAGTGGCTCCACTGCAGGATTCGGAGCTGCTTTTTGCCGCCGCTCTTCGGACCGGTGGCACCCGGCGGAGCACAGGCGGCGAGCGCCGCGCCGGCGCTCACGGTGGCCGCGCTTTCCAGGAAGCGCCGCCGGGTAAGGGGCCTTTCAAAAAGGCTAGTCATTTGGTCTCCTCCCACTGCGACTCGCGGCAGTGGAGCCGCGAATTGCCGCCGAGCATACAACCGAACTGGGGTCAGTGCTTCGCCGCTTGGCTCAGGAGGGCGGCGGGTGGTCCCTAGCGCCGATTAGTGGAGTGAGCCCCACGTTTGGTGGGGGGAGGCCCCCCCGCCTCAGGCAAACGCGGCGGCGTGCCGGTCCGCCACCTCGAGGCCTGCCTCGATTGCGTCAAGGCCCTCGGCCAGCTCCTCCTCCGAGATGGTCAGCGGTGGAGCGATGATGATCATGTTCCAGCGGAAGGCGGGTCGCGAGCCCTTCGCCCAGATCGCCTTCACGACCTCGGTCATCTCCGGGGAGCGGTTCTCGTTCCGTTGGGGCGAAAGAGACTCGCGCGTGCCGCCGTCCTTCACCAGCTCGATCGCCGCCAGCATCCCCAAACCGCGCACATCACCGACGCTGGGATGCTTGGCCTTCATCTCCTCAAGCCGGTGCATGAGGGTCACGCCCATCCGCGCGGCTCGATCCGCCAGCTCCTCCTCCAGGTAGACCTCCAGCGTCGCCACACCGGCGGCGCAGGCCAGGGGGTGGGCGGCGTAGGTGAGGCCGGAGCCCAGGTAGTGGTCCTCGAAGAAGTCGCCGATCTTCTGGGAGACGATGGCGGCGCCGAGCGGGACATAGCCGGACGTGATGCCCTTGGCGACCACGAGGATGTCGGGCACGACCCCGTAATGTTCCGAGGCAAACCACCTGCCGGTCCGGCAGAAGCCGTCGATCACCTCGTCGTGGATCAGGAGGATGCCGTGGCGGTCGCAGAGCGCCCGCAGGCGCTGGAGGTAGCCCTCGGGTGCTGGCTGGATCCCGCTGTAGCCGGTGACCGGTTCGACCAGGATGGCGGCGACCGTCTCGGGGCCCTCGCCCTCGACGGTCTGCTCGAGCGCTGTCGCGCACATGAGGTTGCACTTCGATTCGCCGGCACAGAAGGCGCACCGATACCGATAGGGGTCGAGGGCCTTTACGAAGCCGCCCGGCAGGTGTGGCTCGGAGAAGATGCGCCGGTTGTCGCCGGTCGCGGCCATCGTGGCCAGGGTGCCGCCGTGGTAGCTCTGGTAGCGAGTGACGATCTTCTGCCGTCCGGTGAAGGTGCGGGCCATCCGAATCGCGTGCTCGTTGGCTTCGGCGCCGCCGTTGGTGAAGAAGGTCTGGGTCAGGTTTCCCGGCGTGAGCTCGGCCAGCATCTCCGAGAGCCGGCTCGCCGGCGGGCTGGTGTGGTCGGGGGCGATCACGGGCAGCGTCTCCGCCTGGCGCTTGATGGCGTCCACCACGTGGGGATGGCCGTGACCGATGTTCACGTAGGCAAGCTGGCCGCACATGTCCAGCCAGCGATTGCCGTCGGAGTCCCAGAAGTAGCTTCCCTTGGCGTGGGTGACGGTGAGCGGTGAGACCTTCCCCTGGACTGCCCAGGGGTAGAGCCGGCGGTCGGGTCTGGCCATCCGGCGATCATAATCTGAGCGGTGCGCGGGGCCGAGCCGGCAACTCTGGACAAGATCAATCGGCTCTTCGAGCACCTGCGCGAGCGGGTCGCCTTCTACAGCGCCCGGTTGCCGGCTGAACCCCTGAAATCCCTCGACGAGCTGGCCGCGATCCCCTTCACCGTGAAGGAGGACTTTCGGGATCATTACCCCTTTGGGCTGTTCGCAGTGCCCCTGCCCGAGGTGGCCCGGCTCCACGCCTCCAGCGGCACGACGGGCAAACCGGTCCTGACGGGTTACACGGGAGGCGACCTCGACACCTGGGGTGAGTGCATGGAGCGCGTCCTGCGGATGGGCGGGGTGACGGCGGACGACGTCCTCCAGAATGCCTACGGCTACGGGCTCTTCACCGGCGGCCTCGGCTTTCACATCGGTGCCGAGCGGATCGGCTGCACGGTGGTCCCGACCTCTTCAGGGATGACCGCGCGCCAGGTCATGCTGATCCGCGACCTGGGCACCACCGTCCTCACCTGCACGCCCTCCTATGCGCTGGTGCTGGCTGAGGCGCTGGCGGCGCAAGCCGGCCCGGCGACCCGGCTGCGGGTCGGGTTCTTCGGTGCCGAGCCCTGGACCGACGGCATGCGCCGCCAGATCGAGGCGGGGTTGGGACTGGAAGCGTTTGACATCTTTGGGCTGACCGAGCTGGGTGGGCCCGGAGTGGCCGTGGAATGTTCCCGCCACGAGGGGCTGCACATCTTCGAAGATCACTTCCTGGCTGAGGTGGTCGACCCCGACAGCGGCCGGCCCCGGGCACCCGGTGAGGAGGGGGAGCTGGTCCTCACAAGCCTCACCCGGCGAGCGTCTCCCGTGGTTCGCTACCGCACCCGGGACCGTGTGGTCCTGCTTGATGAGCAGTGCGGGTGCGGGAGCCCATTCCGGCGGATGTCGAAGCCGCGCGGGAGAACGGACGACATGCTCATCGTCCGCGGGGTCAACGTGTTTCCGAGCGCGGTCGAGGAGGTCCTGCTGACAGTTCCCGGCCTGAGTGGCAACTATCAGATCGGCATCGATCGAAGCAGCGGCCAGCAGGACCGGCTCACCGTCCTCGTGGAGGCGGCCGCCCGGGTGCATCTCCAGTCGGTTGGCGAAACGGCCCGCGCTCGGCTGCGGGAGTTGATCGGCATCCGGGCGGAGGTCACGGTGCTGGAGCCCGGGACCCTGCCGCGAAGCGAGGGAAAGGCGAGGCGGGTGGTCGATCGCGGCGAGCTGAAAGGCGGCTGAGCGGACCGGGGCTACCTGAGCAGGATCGTGGGCGTCGTATAGGGCCCGGGAGCTGAGTAGGCGTAGATCAGAGCCGGCGCTCCCATCAATGTCATCGTCTTCTCGGGGACCGCGCCGAGCTTCTCCGCCACCCGGATCGAGGCCGCGTTCTCCGGTCTGATCAGGCTGATCAGCCGCGTCGTGCCGAGTGACTCGTAGGCCATCCGGATCACCGCTGTGGCCGCCTCGGTGGCAAAGCCTCGGTTCCAGCTGTCCCGGCCGATCAGCCAGCCCGCCTCCATACCCGGCCATCCCTCGGGGTTGATGATGCCCACCCGGCCGACGAAGCGGCCCGTCGCTTTCTCCTCGCACGCGTAGAGCCCGAAGCCCCGGAGCACCCAGTGTCCCAACGCGGACGCCATGCTTCGCCACGCCTCGTCGCGACCCAGGGTCCGACCGTCGCCGATGTAACGCATGACCTCGGGGTTGGCGCACATCCGGGCGTATTCGTCGAGGTCCGATTCCAGGAATTGGCGCAGGAAGAGGCGCTCGGTGTGAAGGTTGTCGGGCGCTTCGATCATGTGCGGGCGGCCGATCACGTCGCCACCTCCGAACGATCTCGGCCGCTGGCCAGCTTCTCACCCCAGCCGGGCTGGAGGTCGAGGAAATGGTCGTCGGCGGGTTGCTCGGGGAAGATCTTGTGCGGATTGAGGATTCCCTGCGGGTCGAACAGGTCCTTCAGCTTGCGCCACCAGGCGATCGCTTCGGGCCCGTGTTCGAGGACGGCGAAATCGCGTTTGAGGGCCCCCAGGCCGTGCTCGGCGGAGATCGTGCCGCCCAGCTCGACCGCGTCGCGGAAGATCTGCGCGGCAATCGGGGCCACCAGGTGCCGCTGCTCCTCATCGAAGACGAGGGTGGGGTGGAGGTTGCCATCCCCGGCGTGGGCCACGGTCGGCATCCTGATGCCGTACTTGAGGCCGAGCTCGTGGAACCGGTGGACCATCTCGGGGATTTGCGAGATCGGCACCGCCACGTCCTCGCTGAAGACGTTCTTGCGCTGGGAGACCAGCACCTGGCCGAACTGGCGGCGGGCGTTCCAGATCCCTTCCCGTTCGGCCGGGGACTGGGCGACGCGATTGTCCACGCCATCCAGGATCTCGACCATCTCGGCGAGCTGGATGAGGACCTGCTCGGCATCGTTGCCGTCCTGCTCGATGAGGAGAACAGCGTCGTGATCGGGCTTGAAACCAGGCGGGAGGAAGTCCCCGACGAACTGCAGTGCCTCGCGATTCATGAACTCCAGCGCCGCCGGGAAGTGGCCCGACTGAAGCACTCGCCGGACTGCTTGCGCGGCGGCCTCGATGGTTGCGAAGCCGACCATCGCCGTGGCGTGGTGGCGGGGCCGGGGGATGAGTTTGACGATCACCTCGGTGACGATCCCGAGGGTGCCCTCCGACCCGACGAAGAGCTGGATCATGCGGTAGCCGGACGAGCGTTTTCGGATGGGGCCGCCAAGCCTGAGCACCTGGCCGTCGGCCAGGACCACGGTCAGCCCGACCACGTAGTCGGAGGTCAGTCCGTACTTGAGGCAGTGCGGCCCGCCCGCATTGCAGGAGACGTTGCCCCCGATGGTCGAGATCAGCTTGCTGGCCGGGTCGGGAGGGTACATCAATCCCACCTCAGCCGCCGCCGCGTCGAGATCGCCGTTGACCACCCCGGCGCCGGCGAAGGCCATCAGGTTGCTCGCGTCAATTCGCAGCTCGGTCATCCGCTCGAGGCTGAGCACCACCCCAGCGGCCAGTGGAACCGGGCCACCGACCAGCCCGCTCCCGGCCCCCCGGCTGGTGACCGGCGTCTTCGTCGCGGCGCAGAGCCTGACCACCCGAACCACCTCCTCGGTGGAGCCGGGGAGCACGGCGGCGAGCAGCGAGTGCTGAAGAAAGGTGCCGTCGTGCTCGTAGTTCTCGATCCGGGAATCGGTGATGAGGTTGGCGTCCCCGACCACCGCCCGGAGCTCTCGGAGCAGGTCTATAGCTTTGCCATCTCCAGCTCGACCCCGGCCAGGAGCCGATCTGCGGCGTGGTCGTCGTAAACGCGCCGGTCGTAGCAGAGGGTGACGAAACAGCGGCCGTCGGACCGGACGCTCCCCGGCGCCAGGATGCCGGGCTGGCCGGGGTTCACCAGGGGGAAGGCCATCAGGGCGCCGCCGCCGCCGACGTTGGTGACGGTGAACTTGCCGTCGAGGACATCCCCTGGGGTGAGTCGATTTTCGCGGGCACGGGTGGCGAGATCGTCGATGGCGGCGGAGATGTCGCTCGGGGAACGTTCCGCGGCTCCCTTCACGACGGGGACCAGCAGACCATCGGGAAACTCGACCGCGATCCCGATGTTGTCGATCGCCGCCGCCGCCGCCAGCGCCTTGACGAAGTAGGCGGTCCAGCTGCCGTTGCGTTGAACAGCGGCCAGGTTGAATTCGCGGACGCAGGCGCCCTGCGGGATCGTCGCCCTCGACTCCTGCATCCGCTCGGCGATCCGCCGGCGCATCGGTGTCAATCCTGCCTTTTCGCCTGCCTTTTCGCCTGCGGTATTGCCGCCCGGCGGCTCGGCCCCGCTTGCGGGCGGAACGGGCCGGTCCGCTTGCCCTCCCGCGGCCTCGCCGATTCGCGCGAGCACGGTGCCGACGTCGACGGTCTCGCCCTCCGCGACGAGGATCTCGATGACCACACCGGAGGCCGGGGATTCGAGCTCCGAGTTGACCTTGTCAGTTTCGATCTCAACCAGCGGCTCGCCCTTGGCCACCGCGTCACCCTTGCCCTTCAGCCAGCGGCTGACGGTGCCCTCGACCAGGGTGTCGGCAAGTTTGGGGAGCTTGAAATCCACTTGGGCCTCCAATTGTCGCAGCCGGAGCCGGCTTCGGCTGCCGAGGATCAGTTCCCGGGCGTTGGGGCAGGCGTCGTGAAGATTGGGCTGGTTGTCACCTTGCCGAGGGCCGGATCCTGGTAGGAGGTCGGCGCGGAGAGAGCCGTGTAGAACCAGTCATTGAATGTCCTCGCCCGCTCGAGGAGTGCCTTGGGTTCAGCGTTGAGCGCGTAGGGCTGCCGGGGCAGGTAGTCCTGGTCATTGGGGCTGAGATAAAAATCGTCGGTGCCATAGAGGCTCGTCGAGGCGTAGGAATAGATTGCGACACCGAGCGCCCGGTTGCCCCGCGGCGTCGGTTCTAATGCCGCCCGCATCTGGCTGATGGTGTCCTCCGGATAGTTGAGGAAGGCGCCGATGCCCACCAGCAACCGCCCCTTGCCCTGGTGATCCTTCTCCCACGCCGTCCAGTTGCGGAACCAGCCCTGCTGTTTGGGGCTGGAGTCCCGGTCGTAGTTCATCGGGAGACCCAGGTCGAGGTAACCGTTGGCGAGCCAGCCCGCCCAGTCCTGGTAGACCTCGGTGTAGGTGCGCGATCTGCGCCATTCCTCATCGGATTCGGGCCCCTTGCCATAGGCGATCAGCGCGCCGCTGAGCTTGACCCGCGGCCAGCTCTTCACTATGTCCTCGTGGAGCTCGCGCACAAACGTGGTCAGCTGGTCGCGCCGCCACTGCTCCCAACCCGGGTCGTCGGGCTTCGGTTTGCCGGTGTGAGCCGTGGCCCGGTTATACCGGTCCAGGGCGGCCTGGCTGTATCCCCAATCCCCACCATCCGGGTAGCGGACGAAGTCCATATGGATGCCGTCGATGTTGTAGTTGCGAACGACGGCCATGAAGACCTCATGGGTGTAATCCCGGGCGGCAGGGACGCCGGGGTCCAGGAACCCGCCGGGATCGCCGGCAAAGGTGCGGTTCCCCCATTCGTTTCCGTGCAGCTGGTAGACCTCGCTCGACTTGCCCACGTAGAAGGTGTTGAGCCAGGCATGCACCTCGAGCGGCGGGTTGGCGCTGTGCGCCCGGCGGATCAGGTAGGCGAGCGGGTCGAAGGGCCGCTGAGGCAGGTCGACGTCGTCCGCGATCGGCTCGATCCCCCGCCGGAAGTAGGCGTCGCCCTGCTTGCGAACCTGCACGAAGAGAGTGTTGAGGTTGCCACGGTGCGCGCGTTTGATCAGAAGGTCGACCTCCCTGGGATTCTTGAAGCCCTCGTGGAAGGCATCGACCCAGAGGGCGCGGTACTCGGCGGGACCGGTCGGGTGAATCTCCGGCTCGGGCGGCGAGGGGCTGGCCAGGGCAGCGGCACTTGTGCCGACAGCTGGCTGAGAGGGGGTGACAGCGGCCGGGCTTGGCCCGCAGGCGGTTGCGAACAGGCCGACGAGCGCACCCAGGAGCGCCAACCTCCGCAACATCTCGGGGATTATGCCCTGAGCCCGGCTCAGGCGTAGGTGTGCCGGCCCAGCGATTGGGGGTCGCCGTCGGGCTGGGCCTCGGCCCACTCGGCGGCTTGCGCCGCGACCGTCATGGCCTCCTCGTCGAGCGCCTCCGCCCGGACCGGGTCCAGGCTCGCTCGAAGCAGGAGAAGAGGATCGCGGTGACGCGCCGCGGCCACCTCGTCCGGGCTTCGATAGCGGCTGTCGTCGTCGTTCGACGTGTTCGGCAGGAACCGATAGCAATGTGCTTCTAGGAACGTCGGGCCGCCACCGCTCCTTGCGCGCTCGATGGCGCGGGTCGCGGCGGCATGGACCGCCGCCACGTCCATCCCGTCCACAGCCTCCCCGGCCATCCCGTATCCGGCGGCGCGCGTCAGGAGGTCGGGCAGGGCGGATTCCAATCGGGAGGGGACGGATTGGGTGTAGCCGTTGTTCTCGACGCAGAACACCACCGGCAGGCGGTGGATGCCGGCGAAGTTCATCGCCTCGTGGACCTCACCTTTCTGGGCGCCGCCGTCGCCGAAAGCAATCCAGGTTACCGAGTCCTCACCAAGGAGCCGCGAGCCCCAGGCGACTCCGACGCCGTGGCTGCAGTGGTTCGGCTGCGGGCCCTGGAGGGAGATGATCCGGAGCGTGCTCGAGCCCCAGTGGGCGTAGGGCTGGCGGCCCGCCGCGTTGGGATCGTCTGCCTTGGCGAAGAAGGCGAGCATGACCTCCTCCGGTGACATCCCGAGGGTGAGCATGGCGGCGAGGTCGCGGTAATGGGGAGCGACAAAGTCGAAGCCCGGCCGGAGGGCGAGCCCGTAGCCGACGCCGATTCCCTCGTGCCCCGCGCAGGGAACGGCGAAGTGGGCCCGGCCCGCGCGGGCGAGCTTCCACATCCTCTCGTCCAGCTGGCGGGCAAGGGTCATCAGCCGGTAGGCCTCGACCGGGTCGAACGTCACGCTTCGATCAGCTCTTTGAGGCAGCGCAGGAACCGGCCTGCCTCGCCGCCGTCCACCGCGCGATGATCGACGCTGAGCGCCAGCCACGCCCGGCCCTCGCGCACTCCGCCAACCCGCAGGGCGGCAGTTTGGCCGGGCCGGACAGCCGGGATCCCGAGCAGCGAGGAGCCGGCTCCGTAGTCCACCACCGTGAAGGTGCCGGCACCGGTGGCCGGGGCGTGGGGGCCGAGATCGAGGTCGAGCCTCACCTCGGGGTGCTGCCGGATCCCCTCCCAGCTGAATTCGGCGTTGCAGGCGGGAAACCTGCGACAGGCCTCCACGACCGCGGCCAGCAGGGACTCGATGTGATCGGCCGCCAGCGCGACCTCGACCACGCTCGCCGCGGCAGGCACGGCGGCGTCGAAGGCCGGCCGTGCCGAGAGCCGTGCGGATCGGCCTGCCAAAGCCCGGGCAGCCCGGGCGATCCCGTCGCGGTTCGGGATGGCGGCGTCCTCCATCGGATCCGAGACCGGGATCCCCCCGATGTCAGCCATCGCGACACGGACCGGCGGTGCTTTGAGCGCGTCGAAGGCGGACTCGCAGACGAGCGCCGCCACCTCGGCCCCCAGCCCCATCGTGAGCGTGTCCTCATGCACGACGCAGAGCCGGCCGGTCCGCCGCACAGAGGCCAGGATGGCCGGCCGGTCGAGAGGCAGCAGGGTGCGCAGATCGAGCACCTCCGCCTCGATGCCCTCGGCGGCAAGCAGCTCCGCGGCGGCGAGCGATTCGTGCAGCATCATCCCGTAGGAGCAGATGGTCAGCTGATCCCCGCCCCGCACGACTCGCGCCCGGCCGATCTCCTCGACATGCTCGCCCTCGGGAACCTCGCCTTTGACCTTGCGGTAGCTCAGCTTGTGTTCCAGGAAGATGACCGGGTCGGGATCGCGGATGGCGGCTGTGAGCAGTCCCTTGGCGTCGGCCGGGAAGGCCGGTGCCACCACCTTCAGTCCCGGCACATGGGCAAAGAAGGCTTCGACCGATTGCGAGTGGTAGGGCCCGCCGCGAAACCCGGCGCCATAGGCGGTGCGCAGCACCAGCGGGCAGGACCAGTCCCCCGCGGTGCGGTAGCGGATCTTGGCCGCCTCCCCGATCAGGTGGTCGGTGGCGGCGTGGATGAAGTCGGCGAACTGGATCTCGGCGACCGGGCGGAGCCCGCGCATGGCAAGGCCGACGGCCAGCCCCGCGATCGACAGCTCGGCCATCGGCATGTCCACGACCCGCTCCGGCCCGAATCGATCGAGCAGGCCCTCGGTGGCTCTGAAAACGCCTCCCAGCCGGCCGACGTCCTCGCCCAGAACCAACACTCGCGGATCTCGCTCCATCTCCTGGTGGAGGGCTTCGCGCACCGCCTCCAGGAGGGTGAGCTCGCGCGTCATGCCTGCGCTTTGAGCACCAGGCCGCCGGTTGCCGTCGCGAAGGCTGTCCCGCCGACCGCCCCGCGCACCGCGGCGACGGCCTCCTTGGTGATCATCTCCCTGACGTGGTCGCTGAGGCCGTCCATTCGGTGGGCGTTGCTCCACCAGCCCAGACCGTCCTTGACGAATTCATCAGGGCCAGTCCAGGTGCGATCCTCGCGCACCTGGTTCACGTCCGCGATTCGGAACCCCGCCGCCAGCGCCGCCGCCTGAAGTCGCCCCGGGTCAGCGCAGAGGGCACGCGTGTCCTCGCGGTCGGGAACCAGCGGCGGTGGTCCGAGTCGGGCGTCCAGGGTGGCCGCCAGCGCCGCCTGAGCCTTGCTGGGTTCTTCGATCGGCACGCTGGCCGCAAACGTGCTGCGCGGCTTGAGAACCCGCCTCACGCCGGCGAGCGTGCGACCGAGGCTCGGGAGGAAGTGGAGACCGTGTCCACAGGTGGCCGCGTCGAAGCTGGTGGGGGGGAACTGGAGGTTGTCGATGTCCATCTGGAGGAACCGAACCGGCAGGGCGCCAGCGTGCTGGCGGGCAACCTCGAGCATGCCACTGGCAAGGTCGATTCCGATGACCTCGCCCTTGCCCCCGAGCTCGCGGGCCATCTGGAGCGCCAGAGTTCCGGGTCCGCAGGCGAGGTCGAGGATCCGCATCCCCGGTCGCGGCCTGATGGCCTCGATGACGGCCCAGCGGCCGCCCGCCTGCCCGCTGCGCATCAGTTTCTCCGCACGCTCGCGGTAGGCCGGCGCATGGCGGCTGAAGACAGCGGGAAAAAATTCCTTGGCTTTCGACCGGGATTCGGACTCGCCCACCGCTGGTGAAGAATCGTACGGACATTTCCGGCAGGGTTTAAATTGACGGGGATGTTGACGCGGGTCTGCTGTGTCGTGGCGGGACTGCTGCTGCTCGCGGCCTGCGGCGGGACGACCGCATCAAGCGGCGGAGAGATCCCGGCCGGGGTGATCAAGATTGGCATGATCACCTCGCTGACCGGGGGCTATTCGTCGCTCGGCACCAACGACAAGTTGGGCGCCCTCCAGGCGGTTGAAGAGATCAATGCGAGCGGCGGTATCAACGGTCACAAGATCGAGCTGACGATCAGCGACGATGGCACCAAGCCCGACCAGGCGGTCACCGCCTACAACGAGCTCATCTCCCAGGGGAACATCGGCATCGTCGGGCCGGTCTTCACCAACAACGACCTCGCGGTGGTCCCACTCACCCAGGCCAAGAAGATCCCCTTCATCTCGACGGCGGCCGCTGACCAGATCGTTCACGCGGGCGGCACGCTGGAGGGGGCAGTGCTGCCCAATGTCTTCCAGACCCCGCCCTCGGCGGCCCGCGTCGGGGAAAGGCTGCTCCAGTACATGAAGGACCAGGGATTGGCCCGGATGGCGATCGCCCATGACACCCAGAGCGCCTTCGCCGACAGCGGCACGGCGGCCATGAAGTCCTCGGCGGCCAAGTACGGCATCACCTTCGTGGCCGACGAAACCTTCGAGACCACGCAGACCCAGTACCAGACGATGATGGCGCACATCCGCGCCTCGAACGCGCAAGGAATCATGGTCTGGGGCACCGGGGTGCCGCCCCCGCTCATCACCCACGCCTGGGCCGCGGCGGGTCTCAAGATCCCTCTGATGTTCTCCCACGCCTCCGCGTCAACCCAGTTCGTCAAGGCGGCCGGTCAGGATGGCGAGGGGGTGATCATCGGCACGTCGGTGGCCACCATCGGCCAGTCGCTGCCGGACTCCTTCGCCGCCAAGAAGGAGATCCTGGCGATGGCCTCCACGTTCAAGGACAAGAACGGCTACTACCCGCCCGAGTTCGCCTTCAATGCCTACGCGGCGGTGAAGATTCTCAGCCAGGGCATCAAGAACGCCAACTCGACCAACCCGAAAAAGATCGATGACGCGCTGAACAGCCTCTCCATCAACACGGCGGGCGGCAACTTCAGATATTCGAAAACCGACCATTACGGCATCGGCATCGATTGGGTCGCCGTGGCGATCATCAAGGGCGGCCAGCTGGTGCCGACAGATTTCTCGATGAAGATCCTGCAGGGCGGGAAGTAACCCACCAGCCCGCTCAGGACCCCGCCCCCGCGCTGCTCTCGGCCGAGCAGCTGAGCCGCAGCTTCGGTGGAGTGCGGGCCGTCGATCAGGTGTCCTTCACCCTTCCCGGCCAGGGCCTGGTCGGCGTGATCGGTCCCAACGGGGCGGGCAAGTCAACCCTGTTCCACCTCATCTCGGGTCACCTGCGGGCGGACGCCGGCCGGCTCCGATTCGCCGGCCGCGACGTGACGCGACTGCCTCCCCAGGCGCGGGCCCGCCTCGGCATCGCGATCGCCTTCCAGGCGGTTCGCCTATTTCGCGGAATGACCGTTCTCGAGAACGTGATGGTGGGGGCCCAGGCGTGGACCCAGCACGGCTTTTGGGAGGCCGGCCTGCGGGCACCCCGCCACCACCGTGAGGAGCTGGTGATCCGGCAGGCCGCGCAGGCCGCAATCGAGAGGGTCGGGCTGGAGCATTGGGCGGCTCGGGATGCCGGCAACCTGCCCGTCGGCAGCCAGCGCTCGCTTCAGCTCGCCCGCGCCCTGTGTGCCCGCCCGCGTCTGCTGCTGCTCGACGAGCCGGCCTCCGGCCTGCGGGGTGAGGAGCGCGAGCGCCTTTCCATCCTCATCAGCGAGCTCGGTTCCGAGGGTTTGCCAATGATCCTCATCGAGCACGACGTGGCCTTCGTCACGAGCCTGGCCGATCACATGCTGGTGATGGACCGGGGCCGGGTCATCGCGGAGGGATCGGCCGCCGCGATTCGAAAGAATCCGAGCGTCATCGCCGCCTACCTGGKCGAGGAGCGACCGAGTGCTTGAGGTGTCCGACATCGTGGTCCGCTACGGCGCGGCCACCGCCCTCGATGGGGTGAGTCTCGAGGTCGGCCAGGGGGAGATGGTCGCCCTCATCGGCTCGAACGGCGCCGGCAAGACGACCCTTGTCAACGCGGTGTCGGGAATGCTGGAGCTCTCCGCCGGCAGCATTCGGTGTGACGGGCGCGTGGCGCAGGTGCCCGAGGGCCGCCAGCTCTTCGCCGATCTATCGGTGGAGGACAACCTCGTGATCGGCGCGTGGACGGCCCCCTCCCGTGACCCCGCGCCGATCTATTCGCTCTTCCCCCAGCTTCGTGAGCTGCGCCGGCGGACCGCAGGGACGCTCTCCGGTGGCGAGCAGCAGATGGTGGCGGTCGGGCGGGCACTGATGTCGCAGCCCGACCTGCTGGCGGTTGACGAGCTGTCGCTGGGCCTGGCGCCGATGGTGGTCAACGCCCTGGCGGACCACCTGGTCCGCCTCAACCGTGAACGGGGTATGGCGGTCCTGCTGATCGAGCAGAACGCGCGACTGGCACTCGCCATCTGCCCCCGGGCCTATGTGCTCGAGGCGGGCAGGGTGGTCCTCGCCGGTGACTCGGCGACTCTGCGAGCGAGTGACGCGGTGCGCGCGGCCTACCTGGGTGGAACCGTGCGCGCATGACCCTCTTTCTCCAGTACCTGGTCGCCGGCCTGGCTGACGGATGCGCATTCGCACTGGTGGCGACGGGTTTCGTCGCGATCTATCGCGTCACCGAGGTGGTCAATTTCGCGCAGGGCGCGTTCGCGGTCGTCGCCGGCATGTGCTGCTTCTCGTTTCTCAATGCCGGCCTGCCCCACCCCTTTGCGGAGCTGGCGGCGGTGGCCGTCGCGGCGCTGCTCGGCCTCATCATCGGAGCTGTCGCGATCGGCCGGCGCGGCACTCCTGTGATCGCCTCGCTCGTGATCACGCTTGGCCTCGGCATCTTCTGCTACGCGGTCGAGATCGTGATCTGGGGCGACCAGCCGCTCACCTTCAACGGCCTCAAGGGAGCCTGGGAGGTGGGCGGAGTGCAGGTCTTCCGGCAGTACGCGCTGGTGGTCGTGCTCACCCTGACCTCGTTCATGGGACTGGCCCTCTTCTTCAGCAGGACCTATGTCGGCAAGGCGATGAGCGCCTGCGCCAGCAACCCCTACGCCGCGCGGCTGGTCGGGATCGGGGTCCGGCGGATGGGCCTGCTCGCCTTCAGCCTCGGCGGCGCGCTGGGCGGCCTCGCCGGGGTGCTGCTGACGCCCCTGCGTCCGGTGGCCTTCGACAGTGACGTCGCGATCGCCGTCAGCGGCTTCGCGGCGGCGGTCTTCGGCGGGCTGCGGCGGCCCTGGACCGCTCTCGGCGGCGGCCTCCTGCTGGGCGTCGTCCAGGCGATGGTCGCCGGCTACGGCCAGCCCGCGTACCAGAGCGGCATCGCCCTCACCCTGATCCTGGTTCTGCTCGTCTACCGGGCCGTCAGGCACCCGGAGACAACCTGACGGTGAGGGGTCTGATAACCCGGCGCGGGCTGCCGGCGGCGATCGGGGTGGCCACGCTGGCGCTGCCCCTGGCGCTTGACGATTCGCAGCGAACGCAATACGTCTTCATCGCCCTCGCCGCGATGGTCGTCACCGGACTCTCCCTGCTGATGGGGTTTGCCGGGCAGGTGTCCCTCGGCCAGGCGGCGTTCTACGCGGTCGGGGCCTACACCGCGGGACTGCTCGCAACCCGCCTCCATCTGCCCGCCCTGCTCGCGCTGCTCGCGGCCCCCGTCGCCGGCGCCGGCGTCGCCGCGCTGATCGGTGTCCCGCTGCTGCGGCTGCGCGGCCATTACCTTGCCTTTGCCACCCTCGCCTTCCAGCTGATCGTCGTCTCGGTGATCCACAATTTCAAGTCATTGACGCGTGGGGACATCGGCCTGTCCGGTATCCCGAGCCTACTCCCGGCTGCGTTCGATCCCAATGACCCACTTGTCTTCTGCTACATCTCCTGGGTCGCGCTGGCGGGAATTCTCATCCTCTCGCGCAACCTGGTCGCCTCGCGGCCCGGCCGGGCGCTGCGGGCCCTCGCCACGAGCGAGCAGGGCGCCTCGGCCGTCGGAGTGCCGGTCGGCCGGTATAAGTTGCAGGTCTTCGCGCTGGCCGGGGCATACGCGGGTCTGGCCGGCGGTCTCTATGCCTTCTTCGAGAGCTTCATCTCACCTGCGTCCTTCCCCATCCTGCTATCGGTGCAGTTCCTGGTGATGGCGATCGTCGGGGGCGTCGGGGTCATCTGGGGCGCGGTGATCGGCGCGGTCGGCATCACCGTCCTGCTGCAGGTCCTGCGGGACCTCTCGAGCCGGCCGGGATTGGATCCCCACGCGCCCGCGATCCTCCAGTACGCCGTCTACGCAGTGATCCTGGTGCTGGTCATGCTCTTCTCGCCCGAGGGTCTCTACCCGTCGGTCAGACGCTGGCTCGCCGGCCGGTCAGCGGCTCCAGCTGGCCTCGAGCCACCTCGCGACGGCGGCCACCCGGGCGTCGTCTCCGTACCGGCCGATGACCTGGATGCCCACCGGTAGGCCCTTGCTTGGCGCGGGGATGGTGACCACCGGCTGACCGGTCACATTGAAAGGACGTGAGAAGCGCGTCATCAGCGGCCGCACTCCCTCTGAATCGTCGATCCGCGGAGCCACCCGGGGTGTCGCCGGAACCAGGATCGCGTCGACGTCCTCCATCAGGTCCTCGACCCTGTCGGACAGCTCCTCACGCCGCTCCAGCGCGTCCAGGTACTCGACGGCGCTGACCTCGAGACCCCGGCGCAGGTTGGCCAGCACGTCCTTGCCGATCCGGTCGGCGTGGTGCTCCACCCGCTCACGATGGAGCTGCGCCGCCTCGGCGTTGAGGATCGATATACCGGGCGCGCCCAGCTCCTTCCAGGTGGGAAACTCGATCTCCGGCAGGCTCGCGGAGACCAGTTTCCAGGCGGCCGCCGTCTCCTCGTCCAGGTCGTCGAACCAGTCCGCCGGGATCGCCAGCCGGTAGCTCGCCGCCAGCTCGGTGGGAACGATGCCGGTCAGCCCCGACATCATCTCGATGGCGCGGGCGGCGGTCTGAACGTCACCTGCCAGCGATCCGATGGTGTCCAGGGAGCGGGCGAGGGGGAAGACCCCCTCCGTGCTGATCATTCCGAGCGTCGGCTTGAAGCCGACGCAGCCGCACACCCCGGCCGGGATCCGGATCGAGCCACCGGTGTCCGAGCCAACCGCCCAGTCGCACATCCCCGCCACCACCGCCACCGCGGAACCTCCGGAGGAGCCGCCGGCCACGCGGTCGGGATCGCGCGGGTTGCGCACGGTTCCGTGGTGGGGATTGTTGCTGGTTATCCCGAAGGCCCATTCATGGAGGTTGGCCTTACCCACCACGACGCAGCCGTAGCGGCGCAGCTCTCCGACGAGCGGCGCGTCCACCTCAGCGGGAACCGGCGGCAGCAGCACACCGCCGGCGGTGGTGACAGTCCCCCGCACGTCCACGAGGTCTTTGACGGCCACCACCGGCCCGTCGCCGGTCTCCTCGGTGAGCGAGATGAAGGCGTTGAGGTGGGACTGCTCACGGATGTTGCGGCGTGCTTTCTGAAGGTCCACCCTGGGCAGAGTATCCTCTACCCGATTTGTTGAATGTCGGCGCGGTCTGGGTGGGGGTGGAGGTCTTCACCGGCTACCAGGTGGTGGCGGGTGAGATGCATGTCAGGGGACGGTTCCAGCAGCACATGAACGACGCCGAGCCGTACACGCCGATGCGGTCGGTGACGACCACTCCCCTGCTGCCTGGGGCCCCCCGCCTCAACGGCATTCCCGAGGGGCTCCTCGCCAAGCAGTACTTCTGCGCGGTGCGCACCATCGACCCGGAGCCGCCCCATCCTGATGAGCTGCCCGACCGGACCGCGCGCTACATCTACTTCCAGGGCGCAGCCTTCACCGCAAAGGGAACCGTGGAGTTCCCCGCCGCGGCGGACCCCAGCCTGCACCGCGACACGCTGTTCAAGGTGCGCTTTTTCCCGGTCTTGGACGCCACCCTCTCGGTGGTCGGCGTCGAGGGCCATACGCTCAACTGGCCGCACGCCTACGTCAACCGTGACCTGATGCTGGCCGTCTACCTGGACTAGTGGACTGTAACGGCTGAATGAGGTACAGGCCGAAGG
>JRHI01000925.1_pt1 | contig 28457 bp, 23 predicted proteins | sample 215371 | NCBI WGS metagenome assembly JRHI01 (sample SAMN02929681, study PRJNA255918) | sediment metagenome | biome: cave system; feature: Ice Cave; material: Sediment; isolation source: sediment from deep within a dark volcanic ice cave with no known source of... ...
GCTCAATGCTTCATCTGAAGATTTACGCGGGGGCCGGGAGCGCCGCGACGAGGCGCTGAGTCTGGCCGAATCTGCGGCGGCGGCCGAAGCGGCTGGCACGGCGCAGTGGGAAAGCGCATACACTGAGTTGCGTGCCGCCGAGGATAAGCGTGCACGCGGAGCAGCCGCTGCGGCCGAAAGCAGCTCTACCGCCGGTGCCGCAGCAGCACAGTGGCAGCGTTCGATCGAGTCCATAAAGCGGCTCGAAACGGAACGCGCAGAAGTTGGCGCCGCGCTGGACGAAGTGCGGCGCCGCAGCGTCGAAAATGCCCAAGCCATGGCGCAAGCTTCAGAGGGCGCCGCGCAATCAATTGTCTCAACGCGAGGGCTCGAAGAAGAACTGGCCGCTGCCCGCACAGCGCTGCAGGCACGTCAAGCGGATCGCGATCGCAGTCAGCGTAGTTTTGCGCAAGCCGACGCAAAGCTCGCAGCACTCAAAGAAATGGAAGCCGGCGGATCCCAGGGTTCGAGTGCGGCTAAGCTTCTTTTTGAGGCGCGCCAGCGAGGAGAAGCGAGCGGCGTCATCGGCAGCGTTGCGCAACACATCAGCGTGGCTTCAGAGCATAGTTTAGCGCTTGACGCATTGCTTGGAACGCGCTCCAATGACATCATCGTAAAGACATCAGCCGATGCGCAGCGCGCCGTGACATTGTTGAAAGCGGCGCAGGCACCCAGGACGACGTTGATCGTCCTCGATGGCATGCCGGTCGCCTCGGATGCGAAGCCAGTGCCAAGCGAAGCCGGCATCGTGGGAGCAGCCGCCAAACTGGTACGCTGCGAAGCAGGCATCCAGCCCGTCATCGAGCACTTGCTCGCCGGCGCCTATGTAGTCGACTCGCTTGGCACGGCGCTCTCACTTGCAAAACAATACAGCGATTGCATTTTCAGCACGCTCGAGGGCGACATGGTTAGGTGCGGCGCCATCACCACCGGTGCCGCAGCAGGCCCTTTGAGCCTGCGCTCAGAGATCGCGACGCTCGCTGACCTTCGACAAGCGGCTTCGGACAACGCCGATAAAGACGAACGCGCGCTGGACGCCGCCAAACGAATGCTGGCGCAGCTGGAGGCACGCGTCGCAATCACCCAAGCGCAAACGCTGAGCGCTGCGCTCAAAGAACGCGATTTGCACGCCGTCGCCGCGCACTGCACGCACGAAATCGCAAGCTTAGAATATCGCATCCAGACGATCGTTGCCGCGATCGCCGAAACAAAGTCAGAGGCGGCGATCGTGCAGCAATCCGCGGCCCAAAATCGCACCACAGCAGATTCTCTCCAACATGACGTCGAGGCACTCGAGAACGAGCGCCGGGCCGCGCTCAACCGAGCCGACGCGCTGGCTACCCAACTGAACGAGCTGCGAGCACGCCATCGCTCTGCCGCGGCTAATGCCGCGGCGTTGGTCGAGCGCGTAGCGCAGCTCAGCGATGATGTGGAAGCTGCCCGCTCTCATTTGAGCCAGGCGCAGCAGCAGCGCAAGACACGTTCGCTCGCTTTGCAAGAAGCGCGAGTGGAGCGCGACGCGACCGTGGCAGAGGCCGAACGGCTCCTCACGTTGCGAGCGCAAGTGGAAACCGAACTGGCGGTGATCCAAAAAGATCTCGAAAGCGTGCGTGCCCGTCGCGATGCAACCGCAGCCAGCGCGCGCGAATTGGATGCGGCGTACGAACAAACGCAGCAGCTGGGCCGCGAACAGTCGATGGAATTAGAGCGCTCGCGCATCCGCTTGGCGGAGATCGACGCTGAATTGTCATTGCTGCAGCAAACGTTTGCGCAAAATCCGGCAACGCAAGCAGAATGTGACGACATCGCCGCACGCTATCAGCAATACGAAGGCGATGCGGACGGTGATATCCGCCGTTTTCGCGACGAGATGGTCCGGCTTGGCAACGTCAATCTCAATGCCTTGGGCGATCGCGCCTCCACCTTGGAACGGTGCGAATTTTTACGCACGCAGTTGCGCGATCTCGAAACCGCCCGCAACGATATCTTGGCGAGCATCGCTGAGATGGATGCGGAGTCGTTGCGGCAATTCAATGCTGCATTCGAAAAAGTGGCGGTTGCCTTTTCGGAGACGTTCACCCGGCTCTTCAACGGCGGCAGCGCCAAGATGTGGGTCAGCGAAGCCGATGATCCCACCGAAGCGGGCATCGAAATTTCGGCGCAACCACCGGGCAAGAAAATGCAGCACCTCAATCTGCTGTCCGGCGGAGAACGTGCCTTAACGGCGGTGGCCTTGATCTTCGCAACGCTGCAAGTGCGGCCAAGCCCGTTTTACATCTTTGATGAGATCGACGCGGCGCTCGACGAGGCGAACATCGGCCGTTTTGGCAGCCTGTTGGCGACGCTTGCCGGCCAGTCACAAATCATCATCATCACGCACAACAAAGCCACCATGACGCTACTGGACCGCATGTACGGCATAACGATGGGTGAACCCGGGGTCTCCAGCATCTTGTCGTTGGCACTGGAGCGGGCGGGTGCCCGAGGATAAACCGGCCGCGCTTGTCTCTCTTTCCGATCGAAGTGGACTCGAGCAACTAGGCGGCACGCTGCGGCAAAGCGGATTCAACATCATCGCGACCACGGGCACGGCGGCCGAGCTTCGCCAGCATGGCATCGAGTGCAGCGAGGTGGAGGACATCACCGCTTTTCCCGCGATCCTTGACGGGCGCGTCAAGACGTTGCATCCAAAGATCTTCGGCGGACTACTGGCGCAGCGGGACAGCGCCGGCCACGCGCGTGAGTTGGTGACGCACGGCGTCCCAAGCATCCAGGTGCTCGCGGTGACACTCTATCCATTTGAAGCGACAGCGGCGCGCCCCGACGTCACGGCCGAAGAGGTTATCGAGAACATTGATATCGGTGGCGTCGCGCTCCTGCGAGCGGGTGCGAAGAACTATCAACACGTCAGCGTGCTGTCGCAGCCCAAACACTATGATGAGTTCGCGGACGCCATGCGCTCGGGTGGACCGGATCTGGCCCTGCGCAAACGATGGGCCGGTGACGCCATGGCGCTGGTCGCGCGCTACGACTCGGCGATCGCCGCGTACTATTCTGAAGGCCAAGCGGACGGGCTCACTGACACGCTTGCGCTCAACCTGCCGCTCGCAAGCCGCCTGCGTTATGGCGAAAACCCTTGGGAGCAGGGCGCGTTCTATCAAACCCGCGACCCGGCGAAAATTCCCTCGCAGCTATCCGGCAAGACCTTATCCTACAACAATCTGCTTGACGTGGACTCATGTCTGCGTCTGCTCGCACCGATCGAGCGGCCGCGCGGTTTTCCCATCACCGCGAGTCCGGCTTCAACGGTATGCGCAGCGATCGTAAAGCACACGGTGCCATGTGGCTTCGCAGCAGCGCCGACCGCCAAGGCTGCGCTCGAAGCGGCGCTTGGCGCCGATCCGATATCCGCATTCGGCGGGATCGTCGCGATCGACGCGCCGCTCGATGAGGAGAGCGCCGACTTGCTCAAGCCGCGTTTTTTGGAAGTCGTCGCCGCTCCTGATTTCACGCCGGCCGCACTTGCCGTCTTGCAGACGAAGAAAAACTTGCGGGTCTTGCGATACGATCCGGCGCTGCCGGGCGCATTGCGCAGCAGCCTGACGTTGCGCTCCGCCTTGGGTGGGGTGCTCGCCGAACAACCCGATTCGAAAGCTGCTCCCGACGAGTGGACGGTCATGACAGAAAAGCAGCCAAGCCCGCAGCAGTGGCGCGATCTGCTTTTCGGCTTTCGCGCAGTGCGCCAAGTCAAATCGAACGCAGCAGTCGTCGTCAAGGCGGAGACGACGCTGGGCGTATGTGGCGGCCAGACCAACCGCGTGGCCGCAGTCGAACTAGCGTGCAACCGCGCTGGTGCGGCTGTCGTCGGTGCAGTGCTGGCGACGGATGGGTTTTTTCCGTTTGCGGACGGCATCGAAGCCGCCATCTCGGCTGGGATCGCTGCCGTCGTAGCTCCATCGGGATCGATTCGCGACGCGGAGGTTATCGCTGCGGCGCGGCACGGAGGCATCGCCCTTGTCTTCGCTTCGCGCCGCTACTTCTTACATTAACTAACGCAGACTATCGCAGCGGCCTGACGCGCGCATGCGCCAGTCCGTACCGGACGTCGCCCTTCCAGATGCGGGCGCGCACACTCCCAGTCACCACGACTATCGTCCCCGCGGCCACGACATCGCGACGCTCGCTGAACACCTCCAAGCCGATCGCGACCGTGTCCGCCGCACAGCATGCCATCAGACGGCGCGAAATCGTCGCCGGTCCTTCGCCGGTGGACGGCGTCCACTCGCCGCTGACCGTGATGGTGGTACCGTCCATCACGCCCGGATTTTGGTCGATGCGCTCCAATGCCTCGAAAAAGTCTCCCGCAAAGCCGCGGCCCACGGCAGTAGTTATAACGCCGCCCGGAGGCGCGACCGGTGTCAACGGCAGCGGAATGCTTGCGCTCAAGCCGGCTAGAAAGCCGGCGGCGCGCGTCCGATAACACGCGATTCGGTCGTGTGGCTTTCGGAGCAGCGCAATGAGGAGCAACAGCGCGACGCTGATGAGCAGCGAACGGGGCGCGACGGTCAGGTAGCGATCCGCGCCTCGCGCGACGGCGGATAACAAAAATCCAGCAGCCGCCGCCAGCGTTACGTCCTCTACGGCAGCCATGTCGTGTGCGCAACTGCGCAAGCGACGGCCGTTGCGAAGATCGCAGCGGCGCCTGCGCTCGCCGCTCTGCGCAATCCAAAGTGACTGCATAGCAGCAAGAGTTGGCGGACATCAAAGCCTTGTGCTGCCATGACAAACGCAATCCGCTCGGCCGGCAGACGAAAGAGCGCGCTTGCCAAGAGAGCATCAGAGTTCGAGCAGGGTGACAACACAGCACCAGCCACAGCAGCGACCAAAGCGCTAGCATGCGTCGCCAAAAAATGCGGCGCGAATACGAGCGCAAAGGCTGCTGCTGAAGCCGCCAAGCTAAATCTCTGTAAGCCGGCCGCCGTATATGTAGCGATACCGTGCTGATCCGTAGGCTTGTCTTCGTCCGCTCCCGCCGCTTGGCAATCCCCCGCCTCGATGTGACTCGTCTTAGTCCACAATGCCGCGGTCAAGGCGGCGGCAAGCGCTCCAGCACAAAGCCGGACGAACATCATCCGCAATCCCAATATACGAGCAGTGCAAACAAGCGCGACTGGATTGCAGCAAGCGCTCCACGTCAGCGCAAAACCGGTCAGCCAGCGCGGCGACTCACGTAAAGCGCCGGCGAACGAGACGAGGCTGCAGTCGCAACCACACAACAACGCAGCCGACAGCGGAGTGAAGTATCGAAGGCAGGTCGTCAAGCTCCTGCGCCGCGCGAACGCCGACCGCAGTCGCATGGCAGCAACTGCGCCGAGCGATCCGGCCATGATATACGGCGCCGCACCTGTTAGCATGGAGCACCAGTAGAGGTAGGCCAAAAAAACGCTGTGCGCCGCGGGTGCAAGCCATCCTACGAAGACCGGGGGCGGAACGACGCACGCGATGATGACGCTGACGAGTATCGCTCCAGCAGCGCATCCACCCCATGCCGCTCGCAACCAGCCAAGCCGCAAGTATGTATGCTTGGAACGCCGAAAGGGCAACGATGTTGCACACTTTGACATCAGTTTTGCTTGGCGCTTCTTCAGGCCGTTTGGATTAGGATTCTGTGAGGAATAGTACCGCGCCGCGGGGCACGTTCGATGTACTTCCCCCCGAGTCGGCGCAGTGGCAAGTACTCGAGCGGATCATAGACGAGGTCTGCGGCCGATTTGGTTATTGCGAGATCCGCACGCCTATCTTCGAGAGCACCGAAGTGTTCGTCCGCACCATCGGCGAGGGCACCGACATCGTCGATAAGGAGATGTACACCTTTACCGATCGCGGCGAACGCAGCATCACGCTGCGGCCCGAGCTAACCGCACCCGTCGTGCGTGCTGCGCTCGAACACAACCTGCTCAAGACATTGCCGTTAAAGCTGTACTATCGTGGCCCGATCTTTCGTTACGAACGGCCACAACGCGGACGCTACCGGCAAGCCCATCAATGGGGCGTGGAATTTTTCGGCGTGGCAGGCCCGGAAGCCGACGCGGAAATCATCGACTTGGGTATCGACATGATGCGTGCAATCGGTATCATTGACTACCGGCTGGAAATAAATTCTCTCGGTTGCGAGCAATGCCGCTCGCGTTTCCGAGAGGTGTTGGTAGCATATCTGACCGAGCGTGGTCCCGATCTCGGCGACACGAGCCGCGAGCGGCTCTCCCGCAATCCGCTGCGTATTTTAGATTCCAAAGACGAACGGGATCAAGCCGTGCTGGCGCAGTCCCCGACAATGGAAGGCTATCTGTGCGAAGACTGCCAGCACCATTTCGCGCAATTGCGAACGTTGCTCGAGCGCATGGGCATTCGCGCCTTGCACAATCCGCATATGGTGCGCGGCCTTGACTACTACACGCGCACCGTCTTCGAGATCAGCTCGCTCGCGCTTGGTGCGCAGAACAGCGTGTGCGGCGGCGGACGTTATGACGGTTTGGTCGAGGCGATGGGCGGCCCGCCCACGCCGGGAGTCGGACTAGCGATGGGTATGGACCGCATGCTCATGCTTGCGCGCAGCGCGGGGATGGGACCGGCCCAAGACGGACGCCCCCGGCTGGACGTCGCGTTCGTAGCACTGGATGAACAATCCGCACAAAGCATCGTGCCTCTCATGCACGCGGTCCGCCTCCGCGGTATCGCTGCTGACATGGATTACACGCGCCGCAAGCTGGACAAACAACTACGGGCTGCCGGCGAAAGCGGTGCGCGCTACGCGGTCATCGTCGGCGAAAACGAGCGCAAGAAAGGCGAGGCCACGATTCAAAACCTGGCAACCCGCGAGCGTTCTAGCATCAGCTTCGAAAAGCTCGAAGCCGAACTCGCGCACCGGCTCGAGAAATAACGGCGCCGGCGGTGGAACTAAGCAAGGAAGTGCTGGAAGAACTCGTCGCGCTGATGCAACGCGACGGTTTGGATCGTCTACGCGTGGAAATCGGCGATTTCGATCTGGATTTGCGCATGTCGATGGAGAACAAAGCTGCCGTCGTTCAGGCAGCGGTAACCGGACCTGCGGCCTCGGTACCAAAAGCCGCGGTTGAAGCGGCGGCCAACGTGCGCAAAGTACTCGCCCCGTTGGTGGGCGTTTTCTATCGGCGGCCGGCGCCGGACACTGATGCCTTTGTCGAGGTGGGTGATGAGGTTGTCGCGGGGCAGGTGTTGTGCATTCTTGAAGCCATGAAATTGATGAACGAGATCGTGAGCGAATACAGCGGCAAGGTCGTGCGCATCTGCGCGAAGGACGGCGAGCTGGTGACGTTGCAGCAGGAACTCTTTTGGATCGAAATATAAGCGCGGCGGGTCGGCTAAAAACTTTTGAGGATTGTGTGGCCGAGCGTCACGACATGTGGCAGTGGCAGCGCTACGCCCAGCCGGTCAAAGCAGCGATCGAACTGATCGGCGCGACGATCCGCAACCGTGGTCGCATTTATTTTTTTGGTAACGGCGGCAGCGCCGCGCAGGCGCAGCACCTCGCCGCGGAGCTGAGCGGTCGCTTCTTGCTCGACCGCGAGCCGTGGCCAGGTTTGGCCCTTTCCGTCGATACGTCCGCGCTCACAGCCATAGCAAACGATTACGGTTTCGACCAGGTGTTTGCGCGTCAGCTGGCGGGCCTGGTGCAAGCGGGTGACGTCGCCGTTGGACTGACCACGTCCGGAAAATCCGCCAATGTCATTGAGGGTTTAAAGGTTGCGCGGTCGCGCGGCGCCGCTACCATAACGTTTACCGGCAACGGCGGCGGAGCGGTCGTGCAATGTGCGGACGTGGCACTCATCGGCCCTGATGGACCGTCCTGGAAAGTGCAAGAAGTGCACTTGGCGTTGGGCCATATCGTGTGTGAGCTGGTGGAGATTGCGCTGGCCCGCTCGTAGTGGCGTCAAGCAAGGCGATGCAGCGAGCGGTGTTCTTTGATCGTGACGGCACATTGAACGTCGACACCGGTTACGTGACGCAGCCAGACGCGGTCAGGCTGGTTCCCGGTGCGGCGGAAGGAGCCGCCCTGCTCGCCCAGGCAGGCTACCTGCTTGTCGTTGCTTCCAACCAGTCCGCAATCGCGCGGGGCATGATCACCCAGGAGCAGGCCGATGTAGTCGATCGACGCGTCGCGGAATTGATGGGCTTGCAGGGCGTCGTGCTGGAACATTTCTATCGCTGCCCGCATTTGCCGGACGGCTCCGTTACGGAGTTCGCGCTCGAGTGCGATTGCCGCAAGCCTAAGCCGGGTTTGCTCGTTCGCGCGGCGAGCGAGCTAGGAATCGACCTCGAGCGTTCCTGGCTGATCGGCGACCGGGTTCGCGATATCCAGGCGGGTCTTGCTGCCGGGTGCCGTACCATCGCCGTACGCAGCTCCGGACGTGCGCATGCTGAGGAGTTCATGCAGTTTCCGGCAGGCACGTTACACGCGAAAACACTGGTGGAGGCCGCGCAAATTATTTTGAAGTCACCGCGATGAAAAAACCAACGCCCGATAAACGCTGGATGGCCGATCTCTTGCGTGCGATGCGTGGCCGCCGCATCGGGGTGCTGGGCGACCTTATGCTCGACGAGTGGTACTGGGGAACGGTGCGCCGCATTTCACCAGAGGCGCCGGTTCCGGTGGTCGAGGTTTCCGACCACACGTATACCTTGGGAGGCGCAGGCAACGTCGCCAATAACCTGGCTGCGCTCGGCGCCAAAGTGTGGGCCTTCGGCGTCATCGGCGACGATGAAGCCGGTGCACGGATGCTGCAGCTTTTTCGCGACCTCGGAGTGGATCACAGCGGCGTCGCGCGGGTACGCAGCCGGCCGACGACTCAAAAAATGCGCATCGTCGCGCACAACCAGCAGGTCGTTCGCGCCGACCGCGAATCGACAAAAAATTTAGACGGGCGGGTTGAGCAGGCGCTCCGTCGCAATTTGGCAGCGCTGGATGGTGCGCTCGATGCGGTGGTCATCAGCGACTACGGAAAGGGACTGGTGAGCGCGCCGCTGGTCAAGACCGTCCGCAATTTCAAACATAAGGCCATCATCACCGCAGATCCTAAACCGCAAAATATCGATGCGTTTAAGGACGTGGATTGTATCGCCCCCAATGCCGCTGAGGCGGAAAGTGCTTCGGGGATACGTGTCACGAACGAAACGGAGCTCGGGCGTGCCGCAAATGCTCTCTTGACCCGCACGCGCGCCACCTACGTGCTCATCACCCAAGGCGAGCATGGTATGACGCTGTTCGCGCGGGGTAAGAAACCATTTACGGTACTGGCGGTCGCTCGCCAAGTCTACGACGTCAGTGGTGCAGGCGATACGGTTATGTCGACCCTGACGTTGGCGCTAGCCGTCGGCGCTCCGATCGAGCGCGCGGTGATGCTGGCAAACATGGCGGCCGGCGTCGTGGTAGAAAAGTTGGGAACGGCCACCGCCACGCCCGAAGAAATCCTCAAGTTCGCCACCACGGAAGGAACCGAATCTGGTACGAGAGGTCCGCAGGCACTGCATCGTGGCCGCCGCCGATAAAGTCTTAGCGCGCGAGGAAATCGCGCGCCGCGTCGCCCGCGTACGGGAGGAAGGCGGCACGGTCGTCTTCACCTGCGGCGTTTTCGATCTGCTCCATATCGGGCATGTACGCTACCTAGAACATGCGCGCAGCCTCGGGGATGTTTTAGTCGTCGGCGTCAACTCCGATGCGTCCGCCAGACAATTGGGCAAAGGCGCGAACCGGCCGGTGGTGGGGCAACGCGAACGCGCTGAGGTCGTGGCGGCGCTCTCGAGTGTGACTTACGCGTGTATCTTTGAGGAACTGCGGCCAAGCGAAACCATTGCGATCATCCGACCCAATATTCACGTCAAAGACGCGGCGTATGCAAAAGCCGAGCTGCCGGAAGCAGCCGCGGTGAAAGCTGCCGGGGGCGTCATTGCGTTCGCGCCGCACGTCGACAGCCGTTCCACCAGTCTCTTGCTGGAGCAGTTAACGCGAAGCGAGCGCCCCACTTGAGTACCCGGCTCTTTGTCACGACCAACGGTCCCGGCGAGGTGATGGGCTGGCTGCGCCCGTTTTTGCGCTCGATCTATGAACGGGAGCCGCAAGCAGATGTAACCGTCGTCGTATTGCCATGCGCATATGCCACCGGGCACGAAGCACAGATGGTGCAGACGATGTTTCCGCGCGCTCGGGTCATCGATCGTAAATCCTACGGACGCTTTCTCATGGGTCGACGCGTGCCGGGTATGCAAAAGGGTGGAGGGGCGCTGCAGTACCTCGGTGGCGACTTGTTTCATGCAGCGACGATCGCCAAGCGCCTGGGCTTGCTGCCGATGACGTACAAGTTCACAAAAAGATCCTACGCGGACGCTTTTGCGCGTTTTTTTGCGGTCGACGAAGAAAACGCGCAAACACTACGTGCTGACAACGCGCCGCCGGATCGCGTGCGGGTGGTCGGAAATCTGGTCTATGACGCGGTGATGGGGTCGCTTAGGGAGCCCCCGGTTACCCCGGGCAGAGGCAGCGGGATCTGCATCTTGCCGGGCAGCCGCCCGTATGAAATAAGATTTTTGATCCCCTTTTTTCTTGCGGTCGCTCGCAGTCTGAAGCAACTGCGACCGCAGTTGAATATCACATTCGTCGTGCCGCCTTTTGCCACCGAAGAAGAGTTACGCGGCGGAATAGAGCATAGCGGCGACCCAAAACTTTTCGGCGTGGCTGGACACTTCGACGCTGCAGCCAACATGATTCACGTCGACGGCGAGCGTTTTTTTGTCGATCGTTCGGGCGACTATCACTCGGTCGCGCAGGCGCAGTTGGTCATCAGCATCCCAGGTACCAAATGTACGGAAGCGGCTGTTTTAGGACGTCCCCTGTTGGTGGCTATCCCCTTGAACCGCCTGGACGAAATCGCGATCAACGGCGTGGGCGCATATCTCCATCACGTGCCGTTCATCGGCCGTCCTCTGAAAACGTGGCTGGTGCGCTCCGTGGCGCGGCGATTTGAATTCATGGCCCAGCCAAACATCGATGCAAAACGTCTGATCGTGCCGGAGCTACGCGGCATTTTGCAGCCAGCGGACGTCGCTCTCAAAGCGGCGGCGATGCTGGACGATCCGGCTGATCTCATGCGGATGGGAGCCGAACTGAGCGAGTTGTACGCACCGCACGCCGGCGCAGCCGACCGCATGGCTTCGGAGATCTTCAACGTCAGCGCGCGCATGAGCGCGCCGCCCGTCGCCGTATAGACATGGTTGCCGCAACGGTTATTATCGCGACGCGAAACCGAGCGGCGTTGCTAAAAAATTGCCTCGACTCGCTGCGCGAACAATCGGCGCACGGCCAGTTCGAAATCATCGTCGTCGACAATGGGTCGAGTGACGAAACGAGCAGCGTCGTTGCCAACTATGCGGCGATGACGCCTGAACTAAGCTTGCTGCAAGTGCCCGACCCCAATCGCGCCAAAGCGCGAAACGCTGGAATCGCCGCAGCGCGCGGCAAGTGGATCATCTTTTGCGACGACGATACGATCTTGCCCGTTCCGTTCGTGGCCGCACATCTACGTTCGCACAAGCGCCACGATGCGTGCGTGGTGACGGGACCTATCATTAATATAGCGGATCCCGGTAGGATGAACCCACCTGAGGCCCGGCACTATTCGCGCGCCTATTTCTGTACTTGCAACGCGAGCGTCGCCACAGCGGATGTGGTACGAGCAGGCGGCTTTGACGAGCAATACGATCTTTACGGCTGGGAGGACACGGACTTAGGCATCCGCTTACGTTCGCTCGGGCTGCCGCGCATTTTTGACTGGCAGGCTTACCTCTATCACCACAAACCCGCGACCGCGGATTCCTATGCGCGCAGGCGCGCGCTCGCGATCGAGAAGGGCAACATGGCGGCACGCTTCGTGCGTAAGGCGCCCACCTGGCCCGTCAAGCTCGCGACCGGCGCATACACCGCCAACTTCATACGGGCAGCCGTGGTGAATGCTCCGCCGTTGCGCAACGTCTACGAGCGAATCGTACAATCGCATGCAAAGGGATCGGCGCTCCAAGCACTTGCAACCGAAGCGCTGCTCGACGCGGCCTATGTCGATGCGTTGAAAGCGGCGCTGCGTGCGATCCGTGACTGATACGCGTGCAGCGCGTGACTGACCCGCCGGCGATTCTGCTCGTGCGGCTCGACGGCGTTGGTGACGCGGCGCTCTGCGTGCCCGCCTTGCAAGGATTGAGCGAACGCTATCCCGGTGCACGCTTCGGCGCGGTGTGCTCGTCCGCAAACGCCCAGCTTTTTTCGGAAAAGGTCGAGCGCATCTACGTATGCGATTCGCGGCAGTCCCTGACATTGTGCGTGGCGCAAGTAAAAACCGGCGGTTATACTCATGCAATGGTCGCCACCGAAGAAGTTGCTGGTTATGCGCTCGCGAAGGCATCGGGCGCAAAAATACGGGTTGGCTTTTGGCATGGGTTGCAAAAGCCGTTCAAATCATTGTGGCAATCCGCGCAATTAACGCGACGGGTCCATCGCCCTGCGCGTGGGGAGCGCAATCCCGAACACGAAGTAGCCAGCCTCTACCGCTTGGCGACCGAACTGGGCGCGGAACTCCCGCCCCCTTCAGATCCCCAGGCGTTGCGAACGTGGCTGAACGTAGAATCGCCCTCGAACTCTGCGCCGTCAAACGAAGGAACGACTCTGACGCAGCCGCCGGATGGGCTCGTCATTGGCTTTCAGATCACCCCGAAACTCCTTGTAGGCGGTTGGGGTCCGGCAGCTCTCGCCGAACTGATCGTTACCACGCTGCGCGTTTCCGGATTGGAACGCGTCACATTGCTGGCTTCAGCCCAAGACGAGGGCCTGGCGTCCGCCGTCATGGAACAAGTTCCAACCGCCGCGCGAACGGAAGGGCGCATCGCCCTCGTGAGTTCGCTGCCATTGCCTCGCTGGTTGGGTCAGCTTGCTGGATGCACGGTACTTGTCACGCCTGATACCGGCGCGGCGCATGTGGCCGGCATGCTTGGGGTTCCTGTGATCGACATTTTCGAGCCTGATGTATTCGTGCGGCTGGCGCAGCGGTGGCAGCCCTGGGCCGGGCCCTTTCGGTGCGTCGTCAAGCCGCGCTGGCGAGCAAGTGAGGCCGCATTGTTTGGCGCCGGCCTTGCCGCGTCGGTGCGCGAGCTGACCGCGTGAAAATCCTGGCGGCGTGCACGGCCGGCGGTGTCGGCGATTTGCTTTTTGCCTTGCCGGCGATACAGGCGCTCCATCGGCACTTCGCCACGCCGGTCGACGTCCTCGCCACACCATACGCCGCGGCCATTCTGGAAGGGCAGCCTTCCGTCGGAGCAATTCTGACCGATGACGGTTCCCTGCAAGCCGCCGCATTATCCGAACGGTTACAGCCGCGTGGTTACACTCATGCGTTGGTATTTTGGTCGAACGCACGCATCGCATCAGCATTGGCAAAAGCGGGTATTCCGCAACGGATTGGTCAGTCACGGCGGTTATATTCTTACCGTTATACAAAGCGCGTGCCCGTACGAACAGAGACCGGGGATATCACAAGCCACTGGAGCGACGTGCAGATGGATTATGCGCGCGCTCTAGGCGTGCAGCCGGAGCGGGCGGACTACCAACTCAGCATTCCGCTTTCGCAAGCTGACAAGGCCCAGGCGCAGGCTGTTTTGGACAAGCTCGCGGTTCGCGAACCCTACGTCGTTCTGCATGCCGTTCGAGGCATCTCAGCGAGCGCGGCGCATTGGCCCGCAGCGAACTTCGCGGCGCTGGCAGACGCGCTTGCGCAAGAATTTGGCGCACCTGTTGTTCTGACCGGTGTCGAGAGCGAACGCCCGATCGCCCAGCGTATCGCCGAGCTGATGCGGCACTCTGGCCCTAATGCCGCTGGTCTCTCGACGTTGCGGGGTCTCGCGGCCCTCGCGCGCAGAGCCTCGGTCGTCGTGGCGCTGGATTCCGGCCCGATGCATGTCGCAGCCGCGGTCGGAGCGCCGACGGTTGGTATTTTCGCATTGCGTACGGACTTGCCCAACCGCTGGCGCCCGCTCGGGCCGCGAGTCGCGATCGTTGAACCAAGCTACGCGTGCCCATGGTACTGCAAGAAAGAGACGTGCAAAACTTTTGCCTGTTGTGCGGCGCTATCCATAAACGACGTTTTGCGTGCGGCTCGAGCGGTGGTTGCGATTGCGCCGGCAGAGCTCGCGCTGTGAAACGCGATCGCGTAGCGCCGGTCATCACCGTGCAACTCTGCACCTATAACCGTAAGACGTTGCTCGGCACGGTTTTGAACGCACTGTTCCGCCAGGACCTCGATCCGGACCGGTATGAGATCATCGTGGTCGACGACGGCTCGAACGACGGCACGTATGAAGAGGTCTTGCGCAACATTCGGCCGACCTGCGCTTTTCACGTCGTGCGTCAGCGTAACGCCGGACTGGCCGCAGGCAGAAATGCGGGGATAGCGCGGGCGTCCGGCGAGTTCATCCTCTTTATGGATGACGATGTGCTCGCGACTCCATCGCTGCTCTCAGCGCACGCGCGTTTTCACACGGCACATATTGACGCCATTTGCCGCGGCGCAGTGATCAACGTATCCTCCTTCGATGCCCTGCCTCCGCTTGTGTACTCAGCCAAAAATTATTCAGGCGCCTACTTTTGGACGACGAACGTTTCGGCGCCGCTCTCACTGGTAAAAGCGGCGGGGGGCTTCGACGAGCGCTTTCGCGAGTACGGATGGGAAGATCTCGAACTCGGCTTCAGATTGCGGCGCAGCGGCGTCCCTTCAATCTTGGCGCGCGACGCGCTCGTGTATCATTTCAAGCCGCCGCCCGCGCCCGACCAGTTCGTCCGCCTCGCGCAACAGGCGCGCGCACAAGCGCGAACCGCCCTGCAGTTCTTTAAGAAGCATCCGCACTGGCGTATTGCGTTTGCGACCGGACTCGTGCCTCCGCAATTATGGTGGAGCGCCCTGGCGCGGAAAAGCGGCTGGCCGGCATTGTTGGAAAGGATTGCTGCGCCGGCCCGCCCGAGCACATCGATACCGCTGGGTGTCCGCCGCTGGGCGGCTGCGCGGCTCGCTCGTGCCGCGTACTTTGACGAACTGCTCAAGAGGCGGCCGGCGTGATGACAGCCCAACAAGAGCGGGCCGTGCCGGATTATAAGCGTATCCTCCTCATCCGGACGGATCGCGTCGGTGATCTGGTTTTGTCGACTCCTGCGATCGCATCATTTCGACGTTCTTGGCCGCGTGCGCACATAGCGGCAGTCGTCAGCGAATACACGGAACCCGTGCTGCGTCACAGCCCCGACCTGGACGACTTGCAAGTGCTGCCGAAGCACCAGTCTCGCGCTAGCTCTTTGAAACAGATTGGCGGCCTTGGCGAGTTCGATTTGGCCGTCGCGCTTGCGCCACGTACCGACGACCTCTACTTGGCCGGATTTTCCGGAGCCACGCGCCGGATTGGCTATGTCTACAAGCGCCGTTATTTGAGCCGGGGGCTAGCCCAACTCATCCTCACGGACTTTTGCTTGTCCACTGCCGACCCCGGCCTCGCCGATCGCTACCCGAATCAACCGGTCTTGCACGAGGTGCACCAAGTTCTTGCGCTTGTCACTCTGGCAGGTGGCCGCCACTTGAGCGAAGAGCTTGTGCTGCGTGTCGGCGATGACGATCGAGCCTACGCACGTTCAATCGTGCCGTCCGGCGTGGTCGTCGTTTCGCTTGCGCCCCGCTGGCTCGCTGCAAACTTCGGCGCGGAGCCTACGCGCGAGCTGATCACCCAGCTGGCGCGCGAGCATAAAGATGTTCTCGTGACGTATGGAGACGACACGGCGCCGGCCGTGGCGACGCTGCGCGAAACCATTTCGGCTACAAACATCATTTGGCTCGGCAACTTGCCGTTGCTGCGTTGGGCGGCCGTGCTCGGTCAGGCAAGCGTCGTGATCACGGTCGACACCGGAGCTACCCACGTCGCTGCCGCAATGAAGGTTCCGGTTGCCGTAATTTTCGAGCGTGAATACTATAAGCTCTGTTCTCACGAGTGGAGCCCGTGGCGAGTGCCGCATGCGCTGCTGTGCAAGCCGCTCCAGGAGGCCGATCCCGCGCCGCTCATCGCCGACGTACTTGCGGCTGCCGCTACGCTTGGCGAAAACAGCACGGCCGCCGCGATATCTTAGATGAACGAACCTGAAATTTCCGTCGTCATACCGACCTATAATCGCATCGACCGCCTGCGCTCGGTGTTGCCGACTTTGCTCGTGCAAAACCTCGACCCTCAAGCGTACGAAATCGTCGTCGCGGACTCGATGAGCAGCGATGGTACGCCCGAGTATCTGGCCACGCTCGTGAACGACCACCCCGGGCTCGTGCGTTATTTGCCGGGGAATTACACAAGCCGGGCGGCGGCCCGCAACGCAGGGGTCGCGGCGTCGCGCGCACGAGTAATACTCTTTACCGATGCAGACATTCTCGCGGCTCCTGACTTGATCGCGCGCCACGCGCTCGCCCATCGCCAGCCGGGGGCCCGCCGGCGGGCCGTTGTCGGTTGTGAACTGCAAGTCGTGAGCTTGGCCGACTACAAGCGTCAGCGCGATGATGTCAACGCGCGCCGGCCCTTGCATCCCGCGAGCAGGCGCCGCCTGTCGTGGCTGTACTTCCTTACGGGCAACGCTTCGGTGCAACGCGAAGATCTCATAAATGTTGGCGGCTTTGACGAACAGTTCACGGGATACGGTCACGAGGACTTGGAATTGGGATACCGTCTAGAAAAAAGCGGCGTAGAGATATTCTACGATCACGAAGCGGTAAATTTTCACTGGCATCCAGTGCCCTTTGAAGAACAGGTCGGCCGCATGGAGCTCGCCGGCGTATCGACAGTGCGCTTTTACCGCAAGCATCCAGACTTCGCTGTGAAGGCTTACTTAGGTATGACGCCCGTATCACTCGCATTGCATTCGATCTTGCAGGCCGCTGCGCCGCTGCGCCGCGCGCTCGAAAAAGCCGGTGCCGGCGAAGCACCGCGAAAAAATACATGGCCCTACATCGCCCGCCAGATCGCCTATCAATATCATTATGTCAGCGGGATCAAACGCGCGCTGCGCGATCCGGGAGTCGTGCGTTGAGGGCTGTCGCTGGAAGAACCGTGAACTGCGGCGAGTCGACAGCCGCAGATGCCGGACAAAGCGTGCAACTCCGCGGCTGGGTCAACGTCGCCCGCGACCACGGCGGTCTTATCTTTATCGACGTGCGCGATCGTTTCGGCGTCACGCAAACGGTGTTCGATCCCCGTGAGGCACGCGAAGCCGCCGCGTTGGCAGCGACCTTGCGATCGGAAGACGTCGTCAGCGTCACAGGCTTAGTGCGCAAGCGTCCGGCGAATACTGAAAACCCCAAGCTCGCAACTGGCGAAATAGAAGTTGCCGCAACCGAGCTGGCGGTGCTCAATCGCTCGGAGACACCGCCGTTTCCCATCCACGCGGACGGCGAGGTCGATGAGAGCTTGCGTTTACGCTTTCGCTATTTAGACTTGCGCCGTCCTCACATGCAGCGCAATATCATCTTGCGTCACCGCGCGTTGAAAGCCGTACGCGACTACTTAGATGCGCAGGGATTCCTCGAGATCGAGACGCCGATGCTGATCAAGCAGACGCCCGAGGGAGCTCGCGACTTTGTCGTGCCCAGCCGCTTACATCCGGGGCGTTTTTACGCGTTGCCTCAGTCGCCACAACTTTTCAAACAGCTGCTGATGGTAGCCGGTTTTCAACGGTATTTTCAAATCGCGCGTTGTTTTCGCGATGAAGACACGCGTTCGGACCGCCAACCCGAGTTCACGCAAATCGATCTCGAGATGGCTTTTCCCACGCAAGAAGATATCATCGCAGTGATCGAGGAGACGCTCGTCCACATGTTTCGGGCTGCGCTCGACGTCGAGTTGCCGGTGCCGTTTCCACGCCTCACGCACGAACAGGCCCTGCGCGATTACGGGTCGGACAAGCCGGACTTGCGCTTTGGCATGAAGCTGCATGAGCTTGCCGATATTTTTCGCAACAGCGATTTCAAGATTTTCGCCAGCGCGATCGCCGCGGGGAAAACAGTCATCGGATTCGTCGAGACGGGCGGCTCGAAACGCTCGCGCCGGGAGTTTGATACGCTGGTCACACGCGCCGCCGAGCTGGGCGCGAAAGGCTTAGCCTGGATCAGCTTTGCGGCCGACAGCATCAAGTCGTCGCTGCCGAAGGCTGCATTGACCGATGCAACGGTCACGGCGCTCAAGCAGATCACCGACGCAGCAGACGGCGACGCGATCTATATGATCGCAGATGAGCGTGCCGCCGCTCAAGCAATTGCCGGCAAGCTGCGCCTGCACATCGGAGACGAACGCGGCTTGCGCGAACCGAAAAAATTCTCTTTTTGTTGGGTGCTTGATTTTCCGCTGTTCGAACGCGACGCGGAAACCGGTGCGCTCACGCCAGCACACCACCCCTTCACGGCGCCGGCTCCCGGGCAAGAATCGCTCGCCGGCGATCCGCTGGCTTTGCGCGCCCAGCACTACGATTGCGTGCTTAATGGCATGGAATTAGGCAGTGGTTCGATTCGCATTCACGATCCGGCCGTGCAACGCAAAATATTCGAGCTGCTGGGCTACAGTCCCGACGAAGTGCAAAGCCGGTTTGGATTTCTCTTGGAAGCCTTCGCCTATGGAGCACCACCTCATGGCGGCATGGCGCTGGGCGTCGATCGCATTATCTTGCTGATGGTGGGCGGCGAATCCATCCGCGAAGTCATAGCGTTTCCAAAAAATCAACGCTTCCAGGATCTAATGGTGAATGCTCCAGACACGGTGACGCCCGAAATTCTGCGCGAGCTGCACCTGCAGTTCGCTCCCGAGCCGTCGCGCCGGCAATAGGCAGGCTGACGATGCACGCCATCCCCTTGATCAAAGAAGCGGATGCAACCGATGAGGGCGTGCGCGAAGCGTTTCGCGAGATAAAAAATTCGCTGCGTATTCCGGTCGTCAACCTTTTGTTCCAATCGTATGCCGCGACCCCGAAGTTTTTGGAGATCGCTTGGCGGCGACTGAGACCGAGCGTGCTGACGGGGCAGTTTGGCCAGCAAGCGTTGCAAGTCGGAAGCATTGCGGAGCGCGGGGTTGGCGCCTGGCCGGTGCGCGACCACACCGTGCTATTGCGCGCCCGTGGTTTGGGTGTGGTAGATATCCGCCGGATGCGTGAGATCGTCGACTTGTTCCGGCTCGTCAATCCAAAGCTGCTCATCATCGCCGAAGCTGTGGATCTCGTGCTGCACGGAGAGTCGATCAATGGGACCGGTAACGCCGGGCCATCCCACGATCACCACTATGGCCACGGCGTGAAAGAGTTCCGCGCGATCCCGCTGTTGCTGGTCGAAGAACGGGATTGGCCGCCGCGAGTGCGCGCGATTTACGATGAAATGCGTCCGGCGTTTGGTTCGTCTGTTATCAGCAACGAATACCGGGCGATGTCCACCTATCCCGATTGGTTAGAGGTGTGGTGGAAAGACTGCAAGGCATATCTAGCCGACCCGCACTATGGCAAAATGGAGAACGAGATCCGCGAAGCTGGGCGAGTCGCCGCGAAAGCGCTGCCGCACAGATTTATCTTGAGCGACGAACTGCTGGAGCGAAATAACATCGACAGCGGAAAACGGGAAGAGCTGCTACGTTCTAATGAAGTTTTTCTGCATCTGCTGCCGCAGCTCATCATCAACATGGAGATCGCGCGCCATGGCCTCGGCGGCGAACCCGCCTAGCGCAGTTCTTGCAGCAATCCCGGCGGGCCGATTATATAGACGATTCCGCCCGAGCCGTGGAGCCATACGTGCGCGAACTCCGAACGATTGTACGTGCGCCGGATCGATCCAGGCAAGCCGTAGGGATCGTTCACGATGACGTCTCCCTGGGGTGTGAAGCCGCGCACGACGAGCAGGTGCCCGTCGCTGCTCTTATAGGGTGTGCCGTCAATCTCGCCGGCAGCAGCCTTGATGCTTGCGATGACCGGCACGCCGCGTGCGATATACCGTTCGATGTCGTGCAGGTTGCCCAACCGTTCCACCCAACCGGCGAGCCCATGCTCCGATGCGTAGGCGACATTGAACGGCCAGTTACCGCAGCCGTCGTACACGGGGTCGTAGGTTCCCTTGGCAGAGGTTGGTACATCCGCATCCCATTGCGGATGATGCAGCTGCGCCGCCCAGTATCCCATGACCATGGAGACGCTCGTCGGACTGCACCACGCATCCCCGCCGCCGCCTAAACCATCGGGCGACTCCATCACCCGCTGCGTGCGTTGCGGAACGTTGATATCCTCACCCCACGCCTGCGAACTCGAGGCCGAACCCGGCGACGCATCCGTCGTCACGGCGATCAACGTAAGCGCAGGCGGCTCAGCCGCGGACGCTGCATGCAACTGAGCGCGCGCTTGCGCCGCGTCGGCGCGGCTATGCAAGTACAATGTGTCTGTGTCGACGCGACCGTCGGCGTCAGCCTTCTTGGCGACCGAACGCCGATGGCCGTGGGAAAAGTCTGCGCTCCAGTGACCCATCTGATACCATGTTGTCCATCGTCCGCCTACCCGCGCTCGGAGCTGAAGATTCAGCCACGAGCCGCCGGGCGTTTGCGCGTTCCACGACAAGACGGCCGACGTAAAACCACCGGGAACTTCGTGTTCGGGCGACAGGTAGTCAGCGTGCAGCGGCTGCGCAAATCGCTCGACCCACAACCGCGGACTATTAGAAGCGGAAGCGGCCATCAGAACCGACGCGCAGCATACAGCGCATGCTGCGCCCAACAACAGGCCACGAACTATATTTCCCATTCCCAAGCATTCCAGTAGTCGGTGACAACCGGCGACGGCTTCAGATTTTTCAAGTCCGAGTTAGCAGCGATCACGATACGATCCCAATAAATGATAATGGAAGGCACTTCAGCCAGCATTATTTTCCAAGCTTGCTCGTAGTCGCCGCGCCGGCGTGCTTGATCGTACTGCAGCTCGGCGTCTTGCATATACTTGTCGACTTGTCTGTTGCAGTAAAAATCCGTGTTGCCGCCCTTCGGAGGCCAGTAATCGCAGCCCCACTTGCCGAGCGAATCCGGATCAGTTCCTTCGGTGTCGACGATCCACGCAAGATCGTACCTGCCGCCATACAGCGGACCATCGGGTGCGAACAGCACGGCGCCGGCATAATTCTTGATGCCCAGGTCTATCCCGATTGATTTCAGCTCTTGGGCGACGAGCGCTTCGGCGTTCGCGTTGGGCCGGTTGTCCGTGGCGCTTGAGATCGACAGCGCCAGCCGTTGGCCGTCTTTGACGCGTATTCCATCGGGGCCGGCTTTCCAGCCGGCGTCGTCTAGTAAGCGCGCGGCTCCCTCCGGGTCGTAAGGTATCGGCGGCAGTGCAGTCGCCGCCCAAGAAAACGGAGGGATGTCGGTGGACGCCTGTACGCCTTCGTCTGCGTAAACGTCGTGAATGATCTTGGGGACGTTGATCGCTTGTGCGATGGCGCGACGCACGCGCGCGTCGCTCAGAATTGGATTTTTAGCGTTGAAATCCAGGTGCCGATAATTTGCCTGGAGCTGCGTCTGTATTTGGATGCCGGGAATGGATCGCAGCTCTCCGGCGAGCGGTTTCGAAACGCCATCAATGAGATCGATCTCGTGCGTGCGCAACGCGTTGAGTTGGGTGTTCGGGTTCGGGATTATCTTGATGTCGATCTCCCGCAAATGCGGAGGCCCGCGCCAGTACAGCTCGTTGGGCACAAAGATCAGATCCGATCCGTGCAGCCATTGCTTGAGCTTAAACGGACCGTCCCCGATCGGCGCCGCGTTGTACGGAATTCTGTTCAACGATTTGTAACCGCGTAAGAGGTGCGCCGGCAGCGGCTGAAACGAACCCTCCGAAAAGAGGTATACGAGCGGGCTATAGGGCGCTTTAAGAACCATCGTCACCCGGTGCGGAGAATCCGCGATGATCGTCTTGATCTTGTCGAACCCCGACGTGTACGCGACAGCGTTGTTGCCGTCGACGATAGCGCGCCAGGTGAAGATGACGTCGTCCGCCGTGACGGGCACGCCGTCGGACCAACGCGCATTCGGGCGCAAATCGAATGTGATGCGCAACCCATCTTTGCTGATCAAGCCGTTTTGTGGCGTCGGAAACTTCATGGCAAGCGCCGGTACCGGACGCTCGTTTTCATCGTAGCGGAAGAACGGTTCAAACAGCAACGCGGTAACGTCATCCGCCGAAGCCTGGTTTGAGAACATTCGCACGAGCGTGTTGGGTTCTTCGCTCACAGCGCTGCGCACGACACCCGGAATCGTCCAACTGTTGTGGCGAGTTCCGGCGCTATTTCTGTTCGTCGATTGGACGCTCGTTTTCGTACAACCCGCGCCTGCGGCGCTCAAGCACGCTAGCATCAAGAGCGCCCGCGCCATCGATTTCAAGCGCGCGGGTAACGGGATCGATCTCAAGCGCGCACCCCCTGCAACCGTGCGTGCCACTTGGGTGTGTGGCGCGCCGCCGCGCTCAATGCTGCCCAAAGGCGCGCTCCGCCGAAACGAACGACGTCATCTGCCGGTAAGCCGGTTTCGCTTTGTGCGGCTTCGATCGCGGCTCTGGCTTGCGGTTCGTCCAAGCGCTGGGTATTGAGTGCAACCGCAACGCAAGCGGCCGGTTTTATTGGTGCGAGGATCGACTCGTACATTCTGCGGAGCGTATTGAGGTCGGGGATCGGTACATCGAAATCCTCAACGAGTTCCCGGCCGCTTTCGTGGCATAGCACGAGCATATCGGGCGCGCTGCCATAGAGCAGGCCGAGTGTGACGGCGCCATACGCCGGATGGATGATGCTGCCTTGGCCTTCGACCAGCGCGTAATCTGCGTCGGCCGCGACGTCGAGCACGAGCTGCTCCGCCGCCCCTGATATGAAATCCGAAATGACTCGATCGACTGCGATGCCCTTGCCGGCGATCATCACGCCGGTTTGCCCGGTCGCCACAAACTCGGCACGAATGCCTTCGGCCTGCGCCGCGCGCTGCAGTTCGATCATGACGGACTTCTTACCGACGGCGCAATCGCTGCCGACTGCGAGAGCGACGATTTGCGGCGCCGCATATGCCGCACCGCTGAACAAGGGAATGCTTTCGGGGGGCACGCGCACGTCCCATAGGCGCGAGCCGCTGAGCCGTGCGCGCGACACGAATTCCGCATCGTCGCGCAATAATTGATGTAAGCCGCTGATGATCTCCAGTCCGGCATCGATGCCCGCGAGCACGTGCTCCCGGAAATTGGGCGGCAAGACGCCGCCCGCTGTCGCAACACCCACGAGCAGCGAGGTTGGTTTGTAGCGCAGCGTTTCTTGCAGCGACGCCACGATCGGGGCGTTGCGCTGCAGCGCCGGCAAGACGTCTGCCACGTCTTGCCCGGCATAAGGCCGGTCGATGACCGCGACGATCTCATCGCGAGCGTAGCGCAACATGCCATGCGCTGTCTTAGCATGCCGATTGACGAGATGACCGTCGGTGACGATGACATAGCGGCGCGAAATGCGATTGAGCACTGCGCCAACATTACGGCGCGGGCCGCGGTGTAACCCCCAGACCGGGTCCAGCAGGTAAGCGGAGGCGTCCGTTTTCGTAGCCGACGCCGCTAAAGGGATCATCAGTGATGAGCAATGGTCCATCGACGTCAGCATAATCAGTGAGCGGCGTTAGGTGTGCCGCCGCGGTGCATAATACTGAAGACTCGATCATGCAGCCGATCATGACTTTCATGCCGAACGCACGCGCCGCATGAATCATCCGGATGCCTTCGCGCATGCCGCCGCATTTGACCAATTTGATGTTAATGCCGTCAACGCAACCACGCAACGGTGCGATATCTTCGAGCCGGCGGCAGTCCTCGTCCACGATGATAGGTATGGGAGAGCGTTCGCGCACGAACCGTAATCGTTCGGGGTACCCGGCGGCGATGGGCTGTTCGCAGAACTCGATGTCGAAGCGGCGCAGTTCCTTGAGCATGTCCACCGCCTGTTCCGGCGTCCAACCCTCATTTGCGTCAAGGCGCATCGTTCCAGTATAGACGGAGCGCACTGCCTCGAGCGTTTCCACCTCATGACCGTTGCCAAGTTTGATTTTCAAGATTGGCAAGTGGCGTGCTTCGTGGGTCTTGGCAATTGTCTGCTCGAGCGAGGCGATGCCAATCGTGAACGATGTCTGCTTTGCTGCAGCGGGGTTCACTCCGAGAAGCTGGTAGACGGGGATACCCAGCCTTTTGCCGGCCAGATCGTGCAACGCAAGGTCGAGCCCGCAGCGCGCGGCGGGTTCATCCTGAGGCAGCAGATCGAGCACGTCATCGAACGCCCACGGATTGACACGCGAGAGGTCAAGCTGTTCCAGTTCATGGGCGACGCGCTCGGTGGTTTCATCGTATCGCAGGATGGGCGATGACTCGCCGAGCGCTTCAACTCCGTCGCAGCGCAACCGGACGAGTAGTGTGTTCGCGATATCTTCCGACGAGCGCGCGATGGTGAAGGTGTGCCGCAGATGCAAGGTGAGCGGCTCGGTCGTAAGCTGCACCGCGCCCACAGTAGTCGCCATTCTCTCGCGATTAGGTCGCAAAAGCCGAAGTCCTCGGTAAGTACCGATTCCAGTCGGCTATTCCGCGCGCGTCAGCAGAATAGCAGAGCGAGTGAGGTGGCAGCGAGTCAGTTATGTTTGAAATTCTGCATGTTTTTGCAGTATTGAACCCCGGTCTGCATGGCGCGCGCAGGGCGCAGCAGCACCGCGGTAAATGATGCAGGCCATTAGGGGCCAGAGTCTTCCCAGTTGGATAAACCTGCCGCGGGGCAACTTGGAAACCCGCTTTGGTAAGGTGTCCGGCTCTTGGGTTAGAGGAGAGAGACATGAAGCTGCTACGTCATTTGCCTTCGGTGGTTGTTCTGACAGCGGCGTTATCGCTGCTCGTTCATACGGCCGCATGGGCTGGATCTACGGGAAATATCAATGGAACGGTTTTGGACGCGACAGCCAACACTGCGATTGCTGGCGCCGCGGTTTCCGCAACTTCGCCAACCGGTAGTTATAGGGCGGCCACCGACAAGAAAGGCTTCTATTCAATCGTAAACATGTCGTCCGACAGTTACGTGGTGACCGTGAGCGCTCAAGGTTTTGAATCTGCGATCGTAAACGGCGTCCAAGTTTTCCAGGATCAAACTCAAAAGATCGACATCGCCTTGCATCCTACCGCGAAGATGCTCGGAAAGATCACTAGCACTGCGGCGCGCACGAACCTGGTGCAGCCGACCGTGACTTCCAACACCTACAATGTCACGTCAGCACAAATGGCCACAATCCTCAACGACAGTACGCACCATACTCTATACGACGTGTTGTGGCGGACGCCGGGCGTTACCAGCGGTCCTACCAGCGGTTCTCCGATCATTCGCGGCGGTATCAACACCGAGCTGGGCTGGGAGTTTGAAGAAATCCCCATCATCGACCGCACCGTCGGATATTACGTCACCGAGCTCAGTACGACCGGCATTGGTAACGTGGAAGTCACAACCGGCGGCTTGAGCGCGAACCAAGGCGGCTCAAACGGCGGCGTCGTGAACATGGTGGTCAAACAAGGAAGCTATCCAGGCTCGGGCCACGTGACCTTCGGCGTCGGCAACCCCACGTATCAGCACGGGCTCGATTTTGAGTATGGAAGCGCCACGCCAACCAACTCATGGTCGTGGTTTGTTGCAGGCTCCTATGTCAATAACGATCAGGCGTATGGTCGCCCCGGCGTCTTCCATTACGAACTGATCGAGGGCAACGACTTTGTCAATGCTAAGGACAATATCGTCAACGTACACCATCGTTGGGGCGCGAGCAATCAGAACGATTTACAGTACGTACTTGACAACGGAGTCGGTCTCTTTCGATTTGGTTATGGTGGTGCAGACTACAAACAGCTTTCGGTCGAGGGCGTGACGTTTGACAATCTCGGCAACGAATTTGCCATCCTGCTGCCAAAAGGGCACGCTGATTCTTGGTATCACTGGTATAATGTACAGAAGCTCGCGTTCAGCCATACAATCAACGATCGCTCATTTTATCGCACGCGCATCGCCCAATCACAAAACGGCTACTTCTTCGACGAAAAATGGGCGCAAAACTACGGCGAGCGTTGTTTGGTGACGCCGAACTGTACTTTCGCACCTTCCGGCGGCTTATACAACGTCAACGATATTTGGTGTTACGGCTGCTATTACCAAGATCGTCATCAGCTGGGTACTTACCTGAACTTCGACTATGCTAACCAATTTTCAGACAAACACTTGCTCAAATTCGGGGCCGGCTACGAGTTCGACAAGAACTTTCGCCAAGTCGCGAACTTCTTGTTCAACACCGACTTCAACGGAAACTGGCCCGACTATCGCTATGTGACACAAGCGCCTACCAATATATATAGCGTTTACCTGAGCGACCACTTCACCGGCGGCAAGTGGATCATTGAGCCTGGCCTGCGCTGGGACATGGAACATTACGCCATCTCGCCGATCCGCGACCCTAGCACCGGTTTGCCGGCACTTGGAACCCAATTTCCCTTTAGCAACTCGTTTGTAAGTCCGCGTTTCGCCGTTACGTATCAAGCCGATGCTAACAATGTCTTCCGCGCATCGTATGGCTACCTAGGTCAATTCATCGGCACCGCTTATGCGGAAGACTTTAGTATCGACCAGCTGAACCCGCCGGGGTCCTCGTCGCACGGTTATTTTTTCAATGGTGGTCTTAAGCCGTCCATAGCCAGATCCTACGACGCTTCATGGGAACATCAATTTGCTCACGGAGTGTCGTTACGACTGACGCCCTACATTCATAACAATGACAACTACGTCGTGGAGTACCGGCCGCCGGGCAGTGTCAACAAACTGCGACCCACCCTGTTCACCAACGGAGCTGCGACGCGCACGAGAGGTGTTGAGCTCGGTGTCTCCCGCGAAGTACCTGTGGGTCTATCCACTTTCTTATCATTTACCTACAACGATACGAAGAGCAACGTCATCGGTCTTGCCGGTCCATTTTTCGGCGGACGCAATGCTAACACGCTGGCAACCATCGCCGCCAAGGACTTCGAGCCCGCGTCGTATGCCGCGCCATGGTCGTCAAACCTGGGGCTCAGCTGGAAGCGCAATGGCTGGACGGTCGGCTCAAACACGACTTGGGCGACGGCCTTTCCCTACGGCGCCGGTCGCATGACTTGGAATTTTGACGCGAATGGTAATCCGGTGCTGGTCAGCAACGGCATTTGTGTCACGACGACCAATCAAGGGCAGCAATGTCTAAGCCAGGCAGAGGCGCCTAACTCGGTTGCGAACAGTCTGCGTGGACCAGCGTGGTACAACGAAAACCTTTCCATTTCGCACAAGCTTGGTTCAAGCGAAATAGGCGTGACTGCCAGCAATCTCTTCAACGCGATCAAAAGCCCGGTCCCAACAGCCAACTTTTATTACTTGAACACGGATGGAAGCGGCAACTTCACTCCACAGGGCGATTGCGCGCAGCTATCGGCAGGCGTCTCGTGCTACGACGCTATTTATCCGTCACCGAATGCCTTCAAATACCCGGTTGCGGGCTACTACCAACAAGAAACGCTCACGCCGCGCGAGTTTACGTTCTGGTGGAGGATGAACATCTAACGAGCAACATCTGCCTCACGGAAGACACACATCAGACCGGCGGTCGCAAGGCCGCCGGTCTTTCTTTTCCGCCAACACAGCATGAGACCTAACCTTAGGAATTTGTCAAGACTTGTTTTTGGTTAGCCGGCGTGCTAGGTTACTGGTGACGCGCGCAAGCGTGGTTCTCCTGGAGTGTGCGAGAGCTCGCCTTTGGTGATTGATCCAACACAATCACGAAGGGAGCCGAGACTCCGAGCCGTTTTTGAGCACGACCTCTAAACGAGGGAAGCCTTCCGACGGCCGGGTAGGCACCCACCTGCGAAAGCGGGTTCAATTCCCGGCGCGCAACGGCACTTTGGGAACGTAGACGGCCCGATGTTCATACAGCGGGTCGTTCTGCCTTTAGGCCACCGGCGAGGTTGCCGCCGCTTTCAACGCGTCCTTGGCAAGCATACTGCGCAGCCACAGGACGAAGCTTTTTACCGCCGCGCTTTCGTCTTCGGCGCCGTGATATTCCACCGACAAAAAACCGCGATAGCGACACTGCCACAAATGCGTGAGCACGCCGATGTAGTCGATGGTTTCATCCGCGCCAAACGTATCCAAGCGCATCGTCGGCGCGCTCATCATCGTGACCTCTTCCAAGGTATGCGTCCA
>JRHI01000926.1_pt1 | contig 28446 bp, 41 predicted proteins | sample 215371 | NCBI WGS metagenome assembly JRHI01 (sample SAMN02929681, study PRJNA255918) | sediment metagenome | biome: cave system; feature: Ice Cave; material: Sediment; isolation source: sediment from deep within a dark volcanic ice cave with no known source of... ...
CTCCTGGGCGAGCAGCTCGGTGGCCTGGATGCCGTCGAGCAGCGGCATGTTGACGTCCATCAGGACCACGTCCGGCTCCAGCCGGCGCGCCTCCTCGATGGCGCGCCGGCCGTCACCGGCCGTGCCGCACACCTCGATGTCGTCCTCGAAGCTCAGCAGCTTCTGGAGATTCTCGAGGGTGCTGGGGATGTCATCGACGATGAGTACACGGATCACTGTGGTGTTGCCGCCTTGTCAGCGCTGGATGATGTGCGTGCGCCTTCGCAATCCTGGCAGAGCGCTACTTGGCGGGAAAGAGCCTGCCGAACGAGTTGGGGTCGACGGGTGGATCGGCGACCTGCTTGACGCCGGGGTCGGTGGTGTCCACGTAGTTGGAGCCCGAGGTCTTGCCGTAGTCGTCCCGGGAGCGCAGCACGTAGCGCAGGATGGTCTGCGGGCCGCGGTTGGTGGTCAGATAGGTGACCAGTTCGGCCTGGGCCCGGTTGAGCTCGACGATGAACACCGTCGGCACGGGCACGGCGGCGCCGGCGGCTGCCGGGGGCGCGTTGCCTCCCACGTGAAGAACGCGGATGTCCTGGAGGGCGTAGCGGGTGGAACCGTTGCCGGCGTCGACGATGATGTCGATGTGGTCGTCGTTCTGGATGAAGTTGCCGACGCTGACGGAATCCTGGGTGAACTGCACACCCGTCCCGGCCACCGGCATGGTCACGGCCACGAAGCCCTTGTGGATGTCGAGCGGTGGCGTCACGGCGATGGCGGCGTTGGCGCTGTTGACGTCACCGTAGACCCACGAGACCTGGAAGACGGAGTTGGGCTGGATGTCCAGACTGGTGTACTTGCCCACCAGACCGGTGGTGTCGGAGGGGGCGCCCACCGGGACCTGGTCCGCGGGGAGGTCCTTGACGGCCACCTGGGTGTCGACGATCTTGGTCCCCTTGGGGATCACCGCCGTGGCCACCACGACGCGCACCGCCGGCGCATTGCTGCCGCCACCCGCGGTCGAGCTGCTGCCGCTGTTCCGCTGCGACAGGTAGAGGCTGCCGAGGAACGCCGCGGCGGCGACCACCACGCCGATGATGACGAAGATCTTGTTGTTGCGCTGCTTGACCTCTGTGGCCACCTTGGGAGTCTCCTCTGAACTGTCGGGGACTGTCCCGACGTGTTCCGGTGATTGCCGGGCTTGGCTGGGATGGACCCGCCGTCATTCCTGTGCGCCCGGCACCTCCTGGTGCCGATGCAGTGAGTCGCTGCGCCGCGCCGGCGGCGCGGTCATGTCAGCCCTGTCCCTCTCGGAGCGTGTCAGCGGGCATCTGTGAGGAAAGGGGGGTCGCCTCCGCGACCCCCCTTCCATCGAGCGTGTGAGCTCGGACCTACTGGTTGAGGCCGTTGCTGATGTTCGAGAAGACGTTGTTGACCTGCTTGCCAACGACGCTCAGGATGATGATGACGACGACTGCGATAAGGACGAGGATAAGCGCGTACTCGACCATTCCCTGACCCTCCTCACGGTTGGCCAGACGATCCTTGGCCGACGCCGCAAGCTCCTGGATCCGGACGTACATGGTGCTCAGCATTTGGTGTTCACCTCCTTTGGCTCGGGTCCCGCGAACCTTGTGTCGGTCCCCGGGCCTGTCCCCCTGTCGGGGACGGGCCGAAGTAAACCGCTCCCAGCCCGTGTCCGCTGTCGCCCCGTGGCATCCACTGGGTAACGCCATGTGACGTGGTCTGACACCGGGATACGCTGCTGCTCGGATTGACTGTGCCGGCCCGCGGCGGGGCTCCCGGCGTGACCGGCCGCGACAGGAACGCCACGGCCCTGAGCCGGTGGTGGCATCTAGAGGTCGAAGCTGACCCGAACCTCGGTGCCGCGACCGATCTCGCTGCGGATGTCCAGAACGCCGCGCTCGAGCTCGGTGCGCTCGCGCATGGAGATGAGCCCCAGGTTGCGCGTGCGACCCTGCCGCGCCTCGGTGGCGGCCACGTCGAAGCCCTCGCCGTCGTCGCGGATCAGGGCGCTGACACGCTTGGTCCCCATGCTCACCACCACGTCCACCTGGTGCGCGCGCGCGTGCTTGCGGACGTTGGTGAGCGCCTCCTGGACGATGCGGAAGACCACTGCCTCGTGGGTCTGGGGCAGGCGGCGCTCCTCGCCGGTCACGTGGAAGGTGGCGGTCAGCTGGGCTCGCTCGGCGAACTCACGCACCAGCCGGCGGAGCGTCGGTGCCAGCCCGACGTCGTCGAGGGTCATGGGTCGCAGGTCGAAGATCAGCCGCCGCGTCTCCTCGAGCGCCACCCGCGCATCGCCCTTGAGCTCGGCGAGCTGCTCCCCCACCATCGCCGGGTCGCGCTCGGCGAGGCGCTCGAGGACCTCGGCCGAGAGCACGATGTTGGCCATCGCCTGCGCCGGTCCGTCGTGCATGTCGCGGGCGATGCGCAGCCGCTCCTCCTCGATGATCTGGAAGACCTGGCGGCTGGCGGAGCGGAAGCTGGCCACGCCTTCGGCCTCGGTAGCGCCCTCGGCCGCCGCCAGGTCGTCCAGGCAGCGGAGCGTGGCGCGGATCACGTCCCCGCTGGAGCTCAGCTCGGTCAGGCGTCGGCCCAGGCGACGCCCCCGCTCCTCGATGACGGCGAGGTCGGTGGTGACCGATGCCGCTCTGGTGAACGACTCGTCGACGTCCGCCACGGCCAGGCGGTGAACCAGCTTGATGACGTGACTGCGCAGGGCGTCGGCCTCGGCGACATGATCCCTGAGCTTGGCCCGCCGGACCTCGGTGTCCACCATCTCCTGCTCGCACTCGGACCGCTGGCGATCGAGTTCCTCGAGCAGCCGGGCCAGGAGGAAGCGAGCCCCGCCGAGCGGGCTCGCGCCGAGCTTGCCCGCCGGGGCGAGCGGGTCTCCTGTCGATCGGTCTCGGGAGGTCAAAGGAACGATCACAGCAACGTCACACGCTCTGAGGGCCGTGCGGAGGGCCACCACACTCTAGCGCATGCCCTCCGGAGCCTCGACCGCCGGCGCGGTCGTCCCTCCGACGCCGCCAGCTGTCGCACCGCCCTTGCCGCCCGCCGCGCTCCCACCGGACGGCGGCGTGGAGACCGGCGTCGGAGGCCAGGAACGCGGACGCGGACGCGGACGCCTGTCGACCCTGACCTCGCCGGCCGGCCTGCTCTGCGCCGCAGCACTGGTCATGAGCTGTCTGCCGGCCACGAGCTTCATCCGCGACCCCGACTTCTGGTGGCATCTGCGTACCGGCCAGCTGATCCTCGACCGCCACGGCCTGCTCGGCGCCGACCCGTTCACGTACACGGTGCCAGACCATCACTGGGTCATGCACGAGTGGCTCACCGAGGTCCTGTTTGCGCTCATGTACCGCGCCGGCGGCCTCGGCCTCATCGTCCTGGTGCTCTGCGTCACCACCTGGGCGGGGCTCGTGTGCCTGGCAGGCCGCGCCGCCCTCCCCCTCCCGCCCTGGGCGCCGCGGGCAGCCCCCGGCCACGACGGCCGCCGCGTCTCCCTGGTGGTCCTCGGGCTCGGCATGGTCCTCGCCTCTGTGGCCGGCTACCCGATCTGGGGTCCGCGCGCCCAGATGGTGACCTTCGCGCTGACCTGCCTGACCCTGCTCCTCGCCGAGCGCCACCTGCGCCTCGGCGGCCGCGGCATCTGGCTGCTGGTGCCGATCTTCCTGGTCTGGAGCAACCTGCACGCCGGCTTCATCATCGGCGCCGCCTTCCTCGGGGTCATCGCCGGCGTCGAGCTGGTGGCCGGACGGCTGCGGCTACCGGGATCGGCACCCACCGCGCGGGTCGTCGGTCTGGTCAAGGTGATCGCCGCCTGCGCGCTGATCGTGGTCATCAACCCCAACGGCCCGGGCATCTACCTCTACCCCTTCGAGACCCAGGGCTCGTCGGCACAGCAGTCCCTGATCCTGGAGTGGCACTCCCCCGACTTCCACGACACCGCCGTGCGCGCCTTCGGGCTGATGCTCCTCTCGCTGGCGGTGATGTGCGTGGTGACGCGGCGGGTGCGCCCGCGCGACCTGGCGCTGGCGCTGCTGACCACCGCGCTGGCCCTCCAGTCGGTCCGGCACATCGCCCTGTTCGTGGCCGCGGTGACGCCGCTCTGGATCGAGCAGGCCGGCCTCTGTGGGGACCGTGTCCGTGCCTGGAGGCGCTCCGGCCGCCCGGCGCCGGCCGCCGCGTCCGGCGCGCCGCGACCCGCTGTGGTACGCCGACAGCGAGTCCTCCTGCCGGCGCGCCCGGCACCGCCGCAGCCGCCGGTGTGGTTCCGGGTCTCCCTCACCGCGGCGGTGGTGGGGATCCCGCTGCTCTTCCTGGCCGGGCGCACCGCCGGCGCCGTGGCCACGCGCGAGGACAGCGCTACCTACACCGGCGACTTCCCCGTCTGCGCGTCGCGCTGGCTGGCGGCAGCGCCCGCCGGGCTCGACCTCCGCATCTTCAACCAGTACGGCGAGGGGGGCTACCTGGCCCTCCACCTGACCCCGCTGGGCGACCGGGTCTACATCTTCGGCGACGCCGCGCTCATGGGCGACGCCATGCTCCACCGCTACGGCGGGGTCGAGGGCATCTCACCGAGCTGGGAGACGGAGATCATCGCCTCGGGGACCGACATCGTGGTCTTCGACAACGGCACCCCGCTGGTGGACGTCCTGGGACGGAGCCCCGACTGGAGGTTGGTGTACCGGGACGGCCACAACAGCGCGCTGGTGCGCGCCGATGCCGCCGGCGACCGGCTCCGCGCCGTGCTCCCGGACGCCTCGGTGGTCACGTCGACGACCGGCTGCTCCGCCGCCACCACCTCCCCGAGCGCCCTGGCGGTCCGGCCTTGAGCGTGGCGCAGGCAGTCGCCGCCCCTGCCGTCGCGCCCGCCGTGGCACGCGCACAGGCCGGCGGCGGGATCCTGCGATCGGTGGCCTGGCCGCTGGGCACCCTGGGCATCTGTCTGGCCATCACCGTCCAGCCCTTCCGGGAKCCCGACGTCTGGTGGCATCTCGCGGTGGGCCGCCTCATCGGCCGCGCCGGCATCCCCGGCACCGAGCCCTTCAGCTTCGAGGCCGCCCCCAACGCCTGGATCGGCCAGCAGTGGCTCTACGAGCGCCTCCTCGCGCTGCTCGTCGACCACGGGGGCGCCGGCCTGGCCATGGCCGTGCTGGGTCTCGTCGGCGCCCTGGCCTTCGTGGTGGCCGGCCTCTGCGTCCGGGGCGACGAGGGCGTCGGCGGGCTCTGGGTGGCCGCGGCGGCCCTGCTGGGCTGCCTCGGCGCCGGCACGGTGCTGGGCGTGCGGGGCCAGGTGGTGACGGTGCTGGGCACGGCCCTGGCCCTGCTGGTGGTGAGCCGGTGGCGGTCGGGGTCGACCCGCGCGGTGTGGGCGCTGCCGCCCCTGCTTCTGCTCTGGGCCAACCTCCATGCCGGATTCGTCACCGGGATCGGGATCGCCCTGCTCGCGGCCTCCGTGGTTCTCCTCCACCGGCGTGCCGGCGGCGACGAGCCTGCCGCGGTGCGCCCCCTGCTGCTGGCGACGGGAGCCGGCGTCCTCGCCACGCTCGTCAACCCGGCCGGCCCCCGGCTCTACGCCTACATCGCCCAGACCTTCCTCAACCCCACCCTCACCAACGGCATCACGGAGTGGCAGTCGCCCGACTTCCACGACACCTGGCTGCGCCTCATCGAGCTGACCGCCGTGGGTCTGGCCGTCCTCTGGGGCGTCAGCGGCCGGCGAGTCGACCCGCTCGACGTCACCCTCGCGGTCGCCACCTTTGCCGCCACCCTCCAGGCCCAGCGGAACATGGCCATCTTCGCCGTGGTGGCCGTGCCCCAAGTGGCACGGTACGGGTCCGCCGCCTGGATCAGGTTTCGCGGCCCCGCCCGGCGTCCGCTGCGGCCGCTTCCGGGCGTGCTGGCACTCGCGGCCGCCGCGGCCGTCGCCGGGGCGGTGGTGGTGACCGACGTCCTTCCCGCCACGTCTGCCTCGACCACGGCCCGATACGAGGCCGAGCACGAGCCCCAGGCGGCGGCCGGCTACGTGTCGGCGCACCTCGGCGGCGAGCGCCTTCTCTCCACCTACGAGTGGGGCGGCTACCTCGCCGAGCGGCTGGGCGGCGACCCCCGCGTGGTCTGGATCTACGGCGAGAGCGCGATCTTCGGCGACCAGCGCCTCCAGGAGTACACGTCGGTGGTCACCCTCCAGCCGGGGTGGCCGGACGTCGTCGGGCGCCTGGGGATGCGCCACGCCCTGCTCCCCCGCAGCAGCCCGGTCGCCTCGGCGCTGGCCGCCTCCGGCTGGTCGGCGCTGTGCCACGACGTCCGCTCCGACGCGGTCGTCCTCGAGGCACCGGCGCGGCCGCCAGTGCCGGGGTCCGGAGTGACCGCCGGCGGCGTCGCGGCGCTGGCCGCTCCGGGCTGTTAGGTGCCCGCGCCCACGCCGACGACGCTGCATGCCGGCTGAGCGGGGTGGGCCCAGGAGGCCCTAGAGGCGCCGCAGGCGTAGCCGCAGCAGGTCGATGATCATCCTGGTGCTGTCACGCACCGGGTGCACGCGCGAGGCCTCGACGTGGCTCCAGCGCACCGGCACCTCGGCGATCGTCCAGCCCGCACGCCGGGCGCGCAGCAGCACCTCCAGGTCGAAGCCGAAGCGCTGGGTGCGAAGCGGTGCGAAGCAGGTCACCGCCGCCTCGGCGGTGAAGAGCTTGAACCCGCACTGGGTATCGCGGATGCCGGGGATGAGCAGGCCGCGGACCAGAAGGTTGTTGGCCCGGCCCATGAGCTCGCGCAGCCAGGGTTGATGGACAGCCACCAGGCTGCGGTCGACAGCGCGCGAGCCGATGGCGACCTGGCACCGGCTGCCGATCCGCTCGCGCAGCCGGGGCAGCTCCTCGATGGGGGCGCTCAGGTCGGCGTCGGTGAAGAGGCGCAGGTCGCCTCGGGCGCGCAGCATGCCGGCCCGCACCGCCGCCCCCTTGCCGGCGTTGACACCGAGCGCCTGGACTGTGAGCTGCGGCCAGCCGGCTGCGACCGCCCGCGCCACCTCGACGGTGCCGTCACGGCTGCCGTCGTCGACGACGATCACCTCGTAGTCCTCGCCCTGGGCGTCCAGCCAGTCCTGGAGCCGCCGCAGAGTGGGCGGCAGCCGGTCGGCCTCGTCGAACGCGGGGACCACGACGCTGAGCACGGCGGCCAATCCTACGGCTGCGGGGGTGATTCGACGGCCGCGGCTACCGTGCTGTGGCAGCCACCGAGGAGCGCCACACCCGCACGACGAAGCGCGGGATGGCCAGCTGGCGCCGGCAGCGCGAGGGCTGCAGCACCAGCCGCCAGAGCCATTCGAGGCCGGCCGCCCGGATCGCGCGGGGCGCCCGGCGGGTCCGACCACCGAACTCGCGGTAGTCGAACGTCCCCCCCTCCCCCACCAGCACGCCGTGCGGCAGCCGGTCGCACAGGCGCGCCATCAGCCGCTCCTGCCGGGGGAAGCCCATGCCCACCAGCACCAGGTCGGCCCGCTCCGCGAGCAGGCGCTCGAGCAGCGCCGCCTCGTCGGCGGGAGTGTCACGCCCCTCGGAGCAACCGGTGACCTCGAGGCCGGCGATGGCCGACCGCAGGTGGCGCGCCGTCTCGGAGATGGACTGCGACCGCGGGCTGCCCACCAGGTGGACCCGCAGGCCGTCACGCGCGGCGCGCTCCAGCAGGGGCCAGGTGAAGGTGGCGCCGGCCACCCGGTCGGGGAGAATGCCGGTCAGCGCCTGTGGACGGACGACGATGGCGGCGAGCAGTCTCAGCAGGCGCGACAGGCGGGCGGGACCGTCGAGGTACGTCGCCGCCCACTGCACCGCGACGCCGTCGGCGAGGCTGAGCTCCGCCCCGGCCAGCAGCGCCCGAGCCTCGGGATCGCGGACGGCGCGGTCGAGAAACTCGACGTAGGGCTTGACCACGTAGCAGGCCGTCGAGTCCCGGTCGGCGGCGCGCCTGGCGACCAGGTCCACGGCGCCGGCCACGGTCAGCGCGTCGACGGGGACACCCAGGATCTCGACCCGGCGCCACGAGCGGGTGCCGGAGGCCGTCATGCCCCCGCTCGGCGCCGCGACAGGCGGGCGTCGTGAGCCGACTCCACCGCCTCGGTCAGCTCGGCGCGAAAGCGCTCGGCCGAGAACAGCCGGGCGCGCTCCACCAGGCTCTCGAGGACCAGCCCGTCTCGCATGCTCTCGAGGCGGTCCACCGCGCAGTTGAGGGCGGCGGCGTCCGGCTGCTCGAAGAAGGTGCCGGTGACGCCCTCGACGACCGTCTCCCGCAGGCCGCCGACGCCGTACGCGACCACCGGGGTCCCGCTGGCCATGGCCTCCACCGGCGCTATCCCGAAGTCCTCCTCGCCTGGGAAGACGAAGGCTCGGCACTCGGCGAGGAGACGGATCCGCTCGGCGTCGCTGACGTGGCCGGTGAAGCGGATGGTCGGGCCGGCGAGAGCCTGCAGCCGGGCGCGGTCGGGGCCGTCCCCGGCGACGACCAGCCGGCGCCCGGAGCGATTGAAGGCCTCGATAGCCAGGTCCACGCGCTTGTAGGGAGTCAGAGTGGAGAGGCAGAGCCACTCGTCGGACCTGTGGCGGGGATCGACAGGAGTGAAGGCGCCCACCTCCACCGGCGGGTAGACGACCCGCGCCTCCAGCCCGTAGTACTTCCGGATGCGCCGGGCCACGGTGTGACTGATGGCCAGCCAGCTGTCGACCCGGGCGGCGCCGGCCAGATCCCAGACCCGCAGCCAGGACGCCAGAGCCCGCGCCGCGCCGGTGCGCACCGGCCCGATCCGCTGGTCCTCGAGGTATCGCGGCCAGTAGTCCCAGACGAATCGCATCGGCGAGTAGCAGTACGACACGTGGAGCGTGTCCGGGGGCGTGAGGACGTTCTTCGTGAAAGCGGACGAGCTGCTGAGCACCACGTCGAAGCCGGCGAAGTCCCACTGCTCGACGGCGGTCGGGATCAGCGGAAGCAGGTACTTCTGGCGCCGGCGCAGCGCGGCCGGCAGAGACTGCAACCAGCTGGTACGAATCCGCGCCGGATCGATCAGCGCGCCGTAGCGCCGCTCGTCGACCAGCAGGGTGTACACCGGCGCCTCCGGCCAGAGCCGCGCCATCTCGACGAGGCAGCGCTCGGCGCCCCCCATGGGACGGTCCAGCCAGTCATGGGCGATGGCGAGCTTCACCGACACCCGCCCACGCGGGCACACGCTCGCGTCCTCACGGGGGCGAGGTCAGCCTGCATTCGCTGGGCCCACCCGCTGACACGGGCGCACGCTCCCCTGTTCGCCGTCGACGAGACCAGCCTGCATTCGCAGGGGCGGACGGAAGCGGCGCCAGACAACGACCGTCATCCCGCTGGTGGTGGCTTCGAAACGAAGCCGCCAGCAGCCAGACGCGAGCCCCCGCTCGCGTCTGCGTCGTCCTCGATAGTCCACATCCACTTGCAGGGGCAGTCGGGGGCGGCGCGAGCCCCCGACCCGTCGACTAGCGCTTGGTGTACTGCGGCGCCTTGCGCGCGCGCTTGAGGCCGGGCTTCTTGCGTTCCTTCTCGCGCGGGTCGCGGGTCAGCAGCCCGGCCTTCTTGAGCGGGCCGCGCAACTCCGGGTCGGCCACGATGAGGGCGCGAGCGATGCCGTGGGAGACGGCACCGGCCTGGCCGGAGATCCCGCCGCCGAGCACCTTGATGCTGCCCAGATACCGGCCCATGGTGTCGCTGACCCGAAAGGGCTGGGTGACGATGACCTCGAGGTCGCGCCGGCCGAAGTACTCGCTCGGCGACTTGCCGTTGATGAGCAGGACGCCGTCGCCGGGAAGAAGGCGCACCCGGGCCACCGCGGTCTTGCGGCGGCCGGTGCCGTAGGAGTAATGGCCGGAGCCGCTAGTCGGTGCTGGCACGCACGATCTCCCCAAGTGGGCCGAATGTGATGAGGGTGGGTTGCTGGGCGGCGTGCCGGTGCTCGGAGCCGGGGTAGACCCGGAGCCGGGTGAGCATGTCGGCGCCCAGGGTGTTGTGCTGGAGCATGCCCTTGATGGCGTGCGTCAGCGGGAAGGCGGGGTTGCGATCCATGGCCTGATCGAAGGTGCGCACGCGCCGGCCGCCGGGATACCCCGAGTAGCGGTCGTACTGCTTCTGGCTGCGCTTGCGACCGGTGACCACGATGTCCCTGGCGTTGATGACGACCACGTGGTCGCCGGTGTTGAGGTGCGGCGTGAACACCGGGCGGTGCTTGCCGCGGAGCACGCGGGCGATGTTCACCGCCAGGCGGCCGAGGGTCTGGCCGCGTGCGTCCACGACGTACCAGTCGCTGGGCACCGTGCCGGCGCTGGGGGTGAAGGTCTTCTGGCTGGTCATCATCCTGCTGTCCGAATTGGGCTGCGTCGGTAGCGGACGCGCCACTGGTGGAGGCCGTGGGCGGGTGCGGTGGCCAGCGGGCGGACCCGGCGGCCGGTGGTCATCATGGCGGCCAGCTCCTCACGGGTGAGGCGGCCGGTGCCGACGGCGACCAGGGCCGCCGCCAGGTTGCGCATCATCCCGTAGAGGAAGGCATCGGCGGTCACGTCGATCACCACCACGCTGGGATCCCGATCGCCGACGGCCTCGCCCCCGGCGAGGGCCCCGGAGCGAGTCTCGACCTCGGCCGCGGCCGCCACCGCGGGCATGTGCAGGCGGCGGACCTCGACCTCGTGGATGGTCCGGATGGTGGAGCCGCCGGCGCGCGGCGAGCGTCCGAAAGCGCCGAGGTCATGGGTGCCGCCGAGCATGGCCGCCGCATCGCGCATGGCCGCGTCGTCGACGTCGCCCCGGACGAACCAGGCGTGGTGCCGGGACAGCGCGGTCCGCTCCGCCCTGGGGGCGACGACGTAGCGGTAGGTGCGCGCGATGGCGTCGAATCGGGCATGGAAGCCTGGAGGCGCCGGGCGGATATCGAGGACGACCACGTCCGCCGGCAGCAGGGCGTTGAGCGCGGTCTTCAGGCGCGCCGGCTCCCAGGCGCGCCGCAGCGTGCAGCCGACCACCTGCGCGTGGGCGTGCGCCCCGGCGTCGGTCCGGCCGGCGGCGGTCAGCGGGGCGGCCTCGCCGGTCACCGCACCGAGCGCCTCGAGCAGCGTCCCCTCGACGGTGCGCCGGCCGGGCTGGCGCTGCCAGCCGCTGAACTCGGTGCCGTCGTACTCCAGGGTCAGCGCATAGACGTGACGGAGCGCGGCCTCGGCGGGCGGCGCAGCCGTGGTCAGGGCGCGGATCGCAAGAGCGGCGGGCATGGGCGGCGTGAGCCTAGTCCACCATCACGATGAGGGCCATGGGAGCGCCGTCACCGTGCCGTGGACCCAGCTTGTAGAGCGCCGTGTAGCCGCCCGGACGCTCGCGGTAGCGCTCCACGTAGGTGCTGAAGAGGCGCTGGGCGGCCTCGCGATCGTTGACGTAGAGGGCGGCCTGCCGGTGCGCGTGCACGTCGGCGGGCTTGGCCACGGTGACCACGCGCTCCACCCAGCGGCGCAGCTCCTTGGCCTTGGCCTCGGTGGTCTGGATGCGCCCGTGCAGCAGCAGTGACGTCACCTGGTTGCGGGTGAGCGCCTTGCGATGGGCGGAGGTACGGCCGAATTTGCGGCCTGCCTGGCGGTGACGCATCAGAAATGCTCCGTGCTCTGCTCGGCTAGCGGGCCGGCTGGAAGAGCGCCTCGAGCTCCTCCTCGGTGACCAGCTTGCGCTCGAGCAGCTTCTCCTTGATCTCGTCGAGCGACTTCTGGCCAAAGTTGCGCAGGGACAGGAGCTCCTCCAGGCGCATCGCCACCAGCTGGCCGACGCGCGTGATGTCGTTGGCCTTCAGGCAGTTGAGCGCGCGGACGCTGAGCTCCAGCTCCTCGATCGGGGTGTCCGCCAGGCGACTGGGCAGGTCGTTGCCGCGGACCTTCTGCTGTTGCGGAGCCGCCAGGTTGTCGCCGAAGCGGACGAAGAGCTCGAGGTGACGCGTGAACAGCGCCGCCGCCTGGCTCACCGCCTCCACCGGGGCCAGCGTGCCATCGGTCCAGACCTCGACCAGCAGGCGGTCCCACTCCGTCTCCTGACCGACGCGGGTCTTCTCCACCGAGAAGTTGGCCTTGCGCACCGGAGTGAAGATGGCGTCGATGGCGATCACCCCGATGGGCTGACCTTCCTTCTTGTTGCGGTCGGCGGGCACGTAGCCCTTGCCGCGCTCCACGGTCAGGTCCATGCGCAGGTGCGCCTGCGGCCCGTCCAGAGTGCAGATGACCACCTCGGGGTTGCGCACCTCGAGGTCGCTGGGCATCTCGATGTCACCGGCGGTGACCACCTTGGGACCGCGGACGTCGAGCGACATGCGCACCGGCTCGTCGGTGTGGGAGACCACGTTGATCTGCTTGACGTTGAGCAGGATCTCGGTGACGTCCTCCTTGACGTGCGGAATGGTGGTGAACTCGTGGGACACCCCCTCGATGCTCACGGAGGTCACTGCCGCGCCGGGCAGGCTGCTGAGCAGCACCCGGCGGAGCGAGTTGCCGAGCGTCGTGCCGAAGCCGGGCTCGAGCGGCTCGATCTCGAAGCGACCGTAGTCGCCGCTGGCATCGAGTTCGCGGACGGAGGGGGTGTGGGCTGTGTCGACCATGTGGGGTGGTGCGCCTCTGGGTTCGCCGTGCGTCCGCGGCGGTGTCGGGTGGAGAGAGCAGCCCCGCCGCCGTCGCGGAGGGCCGGGTGATTCGGGTCTAGCGGCTGTAGAACTCGACGATCAACTGCTCGTCGAGGAAGGCGTCCATCTCGGTGCGCTCGGGCAGCCGCTCGATGGTGCCCTTGAGCCCCGCCGAGTCGAGGTGCAGCCACTCGGGAACCGGCCGACCCTGGATCAGAGCCTGCGCGTTCTCGATGGGCGGCAGCTTCCGGGATCCCTCGCGGACGGCGACGACGTCACCGGGCTTCACCTGGTAGCTGGGGATGTTGACGATGCGGCCGTTGACGGTGAAGTGCCGGTGGCCGACCAGCTGGCGCGACTCGGGACGCGAGGCGCCGAAGCCCAGCCGGTAGACGATATTGTCGAGACGGCGCTCCAGCTGCTGGAGCAGCACCGTGCCGGTGACGCCCTGGCTGGCCTCGGCCTTCTCGAAGTAGTGGCGGAACTGGGTCTCGAGCACGCCGTAGAGCCGCCGGGCCCGCTGCTTGGCCCGCAGCTGAATGCCGTAGTCGCTGACCTTGCGGCGGCGCGCCATGCCGTGCTGGCCCGGAGGCAGTTGCTGCCGCCGGTCGAGAGTGCACTTGGTGACGCACTTCTCGCCCTTGAGGAAGAGCTTGACGCCCTCGCGCCGGCAGAGCCGGCAGACGGGATCGTGTGGATTGGCCATGTTCTCTTGCTAACTCGCTCGGTCAGACACGCCGGCGCTTGGGGGGCCGGCAGCCGTTGTGGGGGATGGGCGTGACGTCGGTGATCGCCGAGACCTCGAGGCCGGCCGCCTGCAGGCTGCGGATGGCGGCCTCGCGGCCGGCTCCGGGGCCCTTGACGAAGATCTCGATGGACTTCAGGCCGTGCTCCATGGCGCGACGCGCCGCCTGCTCGGCGGTCACCTGCGCTGCAAAAGGAGTGCTCTTGCGCGAGCCCTTGAAGCCCTGGCCGCCCGCCGAGCCCCAGGCGATGACGTTGCCCTGGGTGTCGGTCAGGCTGACGATCGTGTTGTTGAAGGTCGACAGGATGTGCGCGTGGCCGACCGCAATGTTCTTGCGCTCGCGACGCCGCGTCCTGACGACCTTCTTCTTCTTGCCCATCGGATCCTCTGGTCACTCAATGACCCCGGCGGCGCGTGCCTCACCGGCGGGGTTCCGGCCGCTGCGGGGCCGGATTCGAAGCGGCGACCACCGGGGTCGCCTCTGGGGTGGTCGGGGGTGTCCCCCCGACTGTCACTTCTTCTTGCGGCGCACGCCCACGGTCTTCTTGGGACCGCGCCGGGTCCGGCCGTTGGTCCGGGTCCGCTGGCCCCGGACGGGCAGGCCGCGGCGGTGGCGGAGACCTCGGTAGGTGCCGATCTCCATCAGCCGCTTGATGTTGAGCGCGATCTGACGGCGCAGGTCGCCCTCGACGCGCCCCTGGAGCTGCTTGCTGATGATGTCGCGCAGCCGTCCGACCTGGGCGTCGGTGAGGTCGCGCGTGCGGCTCTCCCCGGGGATCTGGCTGAGCATCAGCAGGCGCCGGGCCGTGGTGGGCCCGATGCCGAAGATATAGGTGAGCGAGGTCTCGATCCGCTTGTCGCGCGGGATGTCGACGCCTGCGATACGTGCCACTGTGTGCTGGCCCTACCCCTGACGCTGCTTGTGCTTCGGGTTCTCGCAGATGACGCGCACCGCGCCACGCCGCTTGATGATCTTGCAACGGTCACAGATCTTCTTGACCGACGCCCGGACCTTCATGGCTGCGCTTGCGACCCCGTGATGATGTGGTGCGGTCTCACCGTCTCAGGCGAGGCGTTGGATGATCCGGCCCCGTCCCGGGTCGGCCGTGGAGAGTTCCACACTGACCCGGTCCCCGGGAAGGATGCGCACGGCCTGCATGCGGGCCTTTCCGGCGGTGTGAGCGAGGATCTTGTGACCGTTGTCCAGTTCGACCCGGTAGAGCGCGTTCGGGAGGGGTTCGATGACCCGCCCCACAAGGGCAGCGCCACGCCCGGTGGGGCGTGCCGAATCGGGCTGGCCAGCAGCCGCAAAAAGGGAGTATACCGGAGTCCCATCGTCGGGGGCAACCACAGCCTAGGCGGTGGCGGTGGCGGCGGGGTGCCGTTGCCCCTGGGGTCGGACCTCGCCGGGGCGCGCCGTGAGCACCAGCGGGCCGCTGTGGGTGACGGCCACGGTGTGCTCGAAGTAGCAGCTCCGACGGCCGTCGACGGTGACCACGGTCCAGCCGTCCGGCATCTCCCTCACCTGGTGGCCACCGGCGTTGACCATGGGCTCGATGGCCAGCACGAAGCCCGGCTTGATCACCGTCCCCGTTGCCGGGGTGCCGTAGTTGGGCACCTGCGGCGCCTCGTGCATGTTCCGGCCGATCCCGTGGCCGACATAATTGCGGACCACGCCGAAGCCGGCCGCCTCCACGTGTCGCTGGACGGCCGCGCCGATGTCGCCCAGCCGCCTTCCGGGGCGTGCCTGCTCGATGCCGAGGTCGAGTGCGCCGCGGGTCACCTCGATGAGCCTGGTCACCTCCTCGTCGACCTCGCCGATGCCGACGGAGAGGCCGGAGTCGGCCCACCAGCCGTCGAGGATCAGCCCACAGTCGAGGCTGACGAGGTCACCGTCCTGCACCACCCGCGCGCCGGGCATGCCGTGGACGACCTCCTCGTTGACGCTGATGCAGATCGAGCTGGGGAAGCCCTGGTAGTCGATGAAGCCGGGGATGCAGCCGTGGTCGCGGATGTAGGTCTCGGCCTCGCGGTCGATGTCGAGCGTGGTCATGCCAGGCCTGACCCACTGGGCGAGATGGGCCAGGCAGGCACCGAGGATCCGGCCGCTGACCGCCATCCTTTCAATCTCATGGGGCTGCTTGACATGGATCAGGGCAACCTGACGGGTCATGCTGCGCGCCCGTCGGAGCCGTCCAGCGAGCCGAAGGCGTCGCGGATGCGCTGCTGCACCTCAGCGATCTCACCGACGCCGTCGACGTGGCGGACGTTGACGCCCCGGTCCTCGTAGTAGGCGAGGACGGGCGCCGTCTCACGGTGGTACACCTCGAAGCGGGTGTGCACGGTCTCGGCGACGTCGTCGGCCCTCCCCTCCTCCTGGCCGCGCTGCTCGATGCGCTCCCTGAGGATCTCCTCGGGAACGTCGAGGAAGAGGACGATGCCGACGTGGTTGCCGCCGCGCTCGAGCATGGCGTCGAGCGCCTCCGCCTGCGGCAGGGTGCGCGGGAAGCCGTCGAGGAGGATGCCGCGCCCGGCCTGCTCCTGGCGCATGTGGTTCTCGATGACCTTGACGATGAGGTCGTCCGGCACCAGCTCGCCCGAGGCCATGATGGGCTCGACCTGGCGGCCCAGGCTGGTGCCGGCGGCAACCTCCCCGCGGAGCAGATCGCCGGTGGACACGTGAGCGAGGGCGAAGTTGCCGGCGATCCAGCCCGACTGCGTGCCCTTGCCGCTGCCTGGCGGCCCGAAGAGGATGGCCACGGTCCCGGCCAGCGGGCTGGGCTCCTCGTCGGGCTGGGCGGTCACTTGATGAAGCCCCGGTACTGCCTCATCAGCAGCTGGGTCTCGATCTGCTGCATGGTGTCGAGCGCCACCCCGACGACGATCAGGATGGCGGTGCCGCCCAGGTAGAGGTTGGAGGTGCTGACCCCGGTCAGCACGCTGGTGCCGAGCGGCAGCACCACGGTGATCACCGCCAGGAAGAGGGCGCCGGCCAGGGTGATGCGGTTCATCACCTTGTAGAGGTACTCGCTGGTCCAGCGGCCCGGGCGGATGCCGGGGATGTACTGGCTCGACTTCTTCATGTTGTCGGCCACGTCGTTGGGGTCGAAGACCACGGCGGTGTAGAAGTAGGTGAAGCCCAGCACCAGCATGAACTCGATGCCGTTGTAGAGGACGGCCGCCCAGAGCTTGGCGCTGTTGGGCTGCCAGTAGTCGCGGATGCCGCCGGCGAAGTCCCCGACACGGCCACCGGCGTTCTGAAAGAAGTTGGCGAAGATGGTCGGGAAGGTCATGATCGAGATGGCGAAGATGATGGGGATGACGCCGCCGGTGTTGACCCGCAAGGGCATGAAGGTGCGTCTGGACTGCGACGCCAGGCCGGCTCGAGGATTGATGACGCGCTGGGCCGACTGGATGGGGATCTTGCGCTGGGCTTGCTGGACGTAGATCACGAAGGCCGTGACGCTCACCGCGATCACCAGCATGCCGAGCAGCTGCGGGATGTGCGAGCCGCCCGTCGACCCGTAGTTGAAGACGGCGCCCGGGAGCCGGCCGATGATGCCGGCGAAGATGATCAGCGAGACGCCGTTGCCGACACCGTACTCGGTGATCAGCTCGCCAAGCCACATCACGATGATGGTGCCGCCGGTCAGCGTCAGCATGATGCTCAGCTTGGTGCCCACCGTGGGGGCGATGAGGATGCCCTGGCTCTCGAAAAGGACGGTAAGACCGTAGGCCTGCAGCAGGCCGAGGAAGACCGTCAGCCACCGGGTGTAGCGGGTGATGCGGCGCCGCCCCGTGTCACCCTCGCGCGCCATCTCCTTGAGACGGACGCTGACCACCGTCATCAGCTGCATGATGATGGTGGCGTTGATGTAGGGGTTCATCCCCATGCCGACGATGCTGAAGGTGGCCAGCCCGCCCCCGCTGAAGAGGTTGAGCAGGCTGAGCAACGAGTTGCCCTGGAAGAGGTTGTAGAGCGCGGTCTTGTCGGCGCCCGGGATGCTGATGCTGGCGAGCACGCGGAAGACGACGAGCAGCGCGACGGTGAAGATGATCTTGCGGCGCAGCTCGGTGATGCGCAGCGCCTGACCGAGCGCCTCCAGAAGATTCACGCGCTGCTCCTCGTCACCCGGCTAGCTGTCGGAGGCGGTGTCGTCGGGGCCGGCATCGTCCGCCTGGTCGACGGCATCGACGCCGGCGGCGGCGTCGGTCGCGGCCATCAGCGTGACCGAGCCGCCGGCCTTCTCGACCAGGGTCCGGGCCTTGACGGAGATGGCGGTGACGGTGAGGTGCACGGCGACCGAGATCCCGCCGGCGCTCAGCACCTTGACCCCGTCGCGGGAGCGGTGCACCAGCCCGGTGGAACGGAGTGCCGCCTCATCGACCTTGCTGCCGGCCTCGAAGCGATTCAGCTTGCCGAGGTTGATGACCGCGAAGTCCTTCTTGAAGGGATTGTGGAAGCCGCGCAGCTTGGGCAGGCGCTGGGCCAGCGGCATCTGGCCACCCTCGAAGGAGCGCGGGATGTTGACGCTGCTGCGCGCCCCCTGGCCCTTCTGTCCGCGTCCGCTGGTCTTGCCCTGGCCCGATGAGATGCCGCGGCCGACGCGCTTGCGCGCCTTGTGCGCCCCGGGGGCCGGCTTGAGATCGTGGAGCTTCATGGTCACGGCGTGTCCTGGGTGGCCGTCGCGGCCGTCGCCAGCACCTGGGCGCCCGCAGCGGTGTCGGCGTGGATGCCATCCACGTTGACGAGGTGGCGCACCTTGAAGACCATGCCACGGATGGAGGCTGTGGCCTGGTGCTCGACGGTGTGGTGCAGGCGGCGCAGGCCGAGGGCCTGGATGGTCGCCTTCTGATCCTTGCTGTATCCGATGGCGGACTTCCGCCAGGTGACCTTCAGGGTGCTCATCCCGCGGCTCCGCGGCCGGCCTGGGCATGGGCCGGTCCGGCCAGCATGACCTCGGCACGGCGCCGGCCGACGATCTCGGACGGCTCCTTGTCGCGAAGCCGGGCCACATCCTGCAGGGTGCGCATGCTCGCCAGCGCGCCCACGGTGGCCCGCACCACGTTGATGGGGTTGTTGGTCCCCAGCGACTTGGTGAGGATGTCGTGAATGCCGACGGCCTCGATGACGGCGCGCATGGCGCCGCCCGAGATCACCCCGGTGCCGGGTCCGGCGGGCTTGAGCAGCACCTTGGCCGCGCCCATCTTGAAGCGCAGCTCGTGCGGGATGGTGGTGCCCACCATGGGCACCTCGACCATGGAGCGCTTGGCCTCCTCGACCCCCTTGCGGATCGCCTCGGGGACCTCGCCGGCCTTGCCCAGCCCGTAGCCCACCTTGCCCTGGCCGTCACCGACGACCATGAGCGCGCTGAAGCTGAAGCGCCGGCCGCCCTTGACCACCTTGGCCACGCGGTTCAGCGAGACGAGCTTCTCCTGAAGCCCGTCACTGCGGTCGCCGCGGTCGTCGCGGCGCTCGAATCTCTGTGCCATCAGAAGTCCATCCCTGCTTCGCGGGCGGCATCGGCCAGCGCCTTGACGCGGCCGTGGTAGAGGTAGCCGCCGCGATCGAAGACGACCTTGCTGACGCCGGCGGCGCGGGCGCGCTCGGCCACCGCCCTGCCCACCACGGCGGCGGCGTCGGCGTTGGCGGCCACGCCCTTGAGAGACTTGCGAACGTCGGCCTCGTAGGTCGAGGCGGCGGCCACGGTGTGCCCGGCGGTGTCGTCGATCACCTGCGCACTGATGTGATGGTTGCTGCGGAAGACTGCCAGCCGGGGACGCTCGGGGGTGCCGAGGACGTGCTTGCGGACGCGGGCGTGACGGCGGTCGCGCGCGGCCCGTCGATCGTGTTTGGTGAACATCAGTCGGTCCTCACTTGGCCTTGCCGGCCTTGCCGGACTTGCCCGCCTTGCGACGCAGCTTCTCACCACGGTAGAGCACGCCCTTGCCCTTGTACGGCTCCGGCTTGCGGAAGGAGCGGATCTTGGCGGCGACGGCGCCCACCACCTCCTTGTTCGACCCCGACACGGTGACCTGGGTCGGGGCCGGCACCTCGATGGTGATGCCCGCGGGCGGGGTGTAGCGGATGGGATGGCTGTAGCCCAGGCTCAGGACCAGGTCCTCGCCCTGCTTCTGCGCCCGGTAGCCGACGCCGACCAGGTCAAGGCTGCGGCTGAAACCGGTGCTGACCCCCAGCACCATGTTGGCCACCAGCGTCCGGGTGAGGCCGTGCAGCGAGCGATGGGTGCTGCTGTCCGTGGGCCGGGTGACGGCCACGGTGCCGTCCTCGAGCGCCACGTTGATGGCGGGCGGCAGCGAGCGCTCGAGCACGCCACGCGGCCCGGTGACGCTGATGTGGGCGCCCTGGATCTTGACCTCGACCCCGGCGGGGACGGCGATGGGAAGTCGTCCGATTCTCGACATCGCCGCTACCAGACGTAGGCCACCACCTCGCCGCCCAGGCCGACGCGCTGGGCAGCGCTGCCGGTCATGAGACCCTGCGAGGTGGAGATGATGCTGATACCCAGTCCGCCGAGGACGCGGGGCAGCTCGGTCTTGCGCGCGTAGACCCGCAGCCCGGGACGGCTGATGCGACGCAGGCCGCTCAGCGCCCTGGCCCGGCCGGTGCGCGTTTTGAGGGTGATGGTGAGCGTCTGGCCGGTGCCGGGCTCGCCAAGCTCAAAGTCCTTGACGAAGCCCTCCTCCTTGAGGAGGCGGGCGATCTCGACCTTCATCTTGGCTGCGGGCATGGCCACGGTGCGGTGATTGGCCCGGTTGGCGTTGCGGATGCGCGTCAGCATGTCCGCGATGGTGTCGCTGGTCATCCCGGGCTACCAGCTGCTCTTCTTGACGCCCGGCACCAGGCCGAGCACGGCATGGCTGCGGAAGCAGATGCGGCACATGCCGAACTTGCGCATGAACGCCCGCGGGCGGCCGCACAGGCCGCAGCGGCTGTGCTCCTGGACCCGGAACTTGGCCGGGCGGCGCGACTTGGCGATGAGGGACTTCTTGGCCATTGCTACCTCGTCACGCCGTATCGGCGAATGCCGACGCGCGTGAACCTCTTCTTGTTGACGGTCAGTTCTGTCCCGGCTTGCGGAAGGGCATGCCGAGTTGGGTGAGCAGGGCGCGACCCTCGTCGTCCGTCTTCGCCGACGTGACGATGCAGATCTCCATCCCGCGGAGCTTGTCGATCTTGTCGTAGTCGATCTCGGGGAACACCAGCTGCTCCTTGAGACCGAGGGTGAAGTTGCCATGCCCGTCGAAGGCCTTGGGATCGATGCCGCGGAAGTCGCGGATTCGGGGCAGCGCCACGTTGACCAGCTTGTCGAGGAACTCGTACATGCGCCGGTCGCGGAGGGTGACCTTGACCCCGATGGGCATGCCGGCCCGCAGCTTGAACGCCGCCACCGACTTGCGCGCCCGGATCACGATCGGCGCCTGACCGGTGATGGTCTTGACGTCGGCGCTGGCGGCGTCGATGGCACGTCCGTTCTGGATGGCCTCGCCGAGCCCGATGTTGACCACCACCTTGTCCAGCCTGGGCACCTGCATGGCGTTCCGATAGCGGAACTCCTTGACCAGCCCCGGCACCACGGTCTCGTTGTAGAGGCGGAACATCCGCGGCTTCTCCACCGGGGAGACGGCGGCGCTGCTCATGAGTTCACCCTGGAGCGCTCATGGAGCTCGCCACACCGCTTGCAGACGATCTGGCGGTCGCCGCTCTCGTCGACGGTCTTGCCGATGCGGGTCGGCTTGTCGCAGCGCGCGCACACCAGCATGATGTTGCTGTAGGCGAACGGCGCATCGAAGTCGACGATGCCGCCCTGGGTCTGGTTGGCCCGGACGCCCGACTTGGTGTGCCGCTTGAGCACGTTGATGCCGCGGACCACGATGCGCTGCTCGGCGATGATCACCCGTTCCACCACCCCGCGGCGGCCCTTGTCGCGGCCGGTGATCACCAGCACGGTGTCGCCGTGGCGGATGTCGAGCGGCCGCGGGTGGCCGTGGGCCCAGCCCTCGTGCTTGAGGGCGGTGCGGGTGCGCTGCTGAGGGGTGCGTCGGGACACTAGATCACCTCCGGCGCGAGCGAGACGATCTTCATGAAATTGCGCTCGCGCAGCTCGCGCGCCACCGGACCGAAGATGCGGGTGCCGCGCGGGTTGCCCTGGGGATTGATGAGCACGGCCGCGTTCTCGTCGAAGCGGATGTTGCTGCCGTCCGGCCGCCGGAACTCCTTGGCCACGCGCACCACCACGGCCCGGACCACGTCGCCCTTCTTCACCTGGGCGTTGGGCTGCGCCACCTTGACGGTGCCGATGATGACGTCACCCACCGAGGCGTACTTGCGGTAGCTGCCCCCGAGCACGCGGATGCAGAGGAGCTCGCGCGCCCCGCTGTTGTCCGCCACGCGGAGTCGGGATTCCTGCTGGATCATCGCTCGCCTACTTCGCCTTCTCGATGATCTCGATGACGCGCCAGCGCTTGTCCTTGGACAGCGGCCGCGTCTCCACGATCCGCACCCGGTCGCCGACGCCGCAGGAGTTGTCCTCGTCGTGCGCCTTGAAGCGGGTGCGGTGCTGGACGACCTTCTTGTAGAGGGGATGCGGCTTGAGCTCGCGGACCACCACCACCACGGTCTGGTTCATGCGGTCGCTCATGACCAGCCCCTCGCGCACCTTGCGCCGGGTCCGGACGCTGGTCGCCGCCTCGGTCGGGGTGGTGACGGTCTCGACCGTCTCGGTCTCGGCCATGCCGGTCACGCCTCCTGCCCGGTACGCCGGGCCTCGATCTGCAGGGTCATGGTGCGGGCGATGTCACGCCGCAGCTCGCGCACCTGGCGGTGGTTCTCCACCTGACCGGTGGCCTGCTGGAAGCGCACCTCGAAGAGCTTGCGCCGCTGCAGCCTGAGGTGCTCCACCAGCTCCTCCGGATTCATGTCGTGGAGCGCCTTGACGGCCTCCTGTCGCTTGCTCACGCGCCCACCTCCGCCACGGGGGCCTGGTCCGCGGAGGCCTGCTCCTCGGTGGCGACCCCGGGCTCCTCCTTGATCAGGAAGCGGGTCCGCACCGGCAGCTTGTGGGCGGCCAGGCGCATCGCCTCCTTGGCCTGCTCCGCGGTCACACCGCTCATCTCGAAGAGGATGCGCCCCGGGCGCACCACCGCCACCCAGCCCTCGGGATTGCCTTTGCCACTCCCCATCCGGGTCTCGGCAGGCTTCTTGGTGTACGAGTGGTCGGGGAAGATGCGAATCCAGATGCGGCCACCGCGGCGCACCTGACGGGTCATGGCACGGCGGGCGGCCTCGATCTGCCGGTTGGTCAGCCAGGCGGCGTCCAGCGTCTGGAGCCCATAGGTTCCGAACGCGATGCTGCTGCCCCGCTGGGCCAGGCCGCGGCGATGACCGCGATGGACCTTGCGGTGCTTGACGCGCTTGGGCATCAACATGGCGTCAGACCTCCTCCGACCCGTTGGCGTCGGCCGCCGGGGCGGCGGGGCGCGGCGCCGCCTTGGCCCGCGGGGCGGCCTTGCGACGGGCCGGGGTGGCGGGGGCCTCGGCCACAGCGCCCTCGGCCTCGTCCTCGACCACTGCCGCAACGGCCGTGGTGTCCGCCGTCTCGGGGGCCACCACGGGCGCCGGCTGCGGCATGTCGGCGATCTGGCCGGCGCCACGGGCCGGCACGCGGCGGGGCGCGGGGCGGTCGGCGCGTTCGGCGTCACCGTCCTCGCCGGTACCGCGACCACGGATGCCCTCGGGGAGGATGGGCTCGCCGGTGGCGGTGACGAAGTCACCCTTGTAGATCCAGCAGGTGACGCCGATGCGGCCGAAGGTGGTGCGGGCCTCGGCCTGGCCGAAGTCGATGTTGGCGCGCAGGGTGTGCAGCGGCACGCGGCCATCGCGATCCCACTCGCGGCGCGACATCTCCGACCCGCCGAGACGGCCGGACACCTGGATCTTCACGCCCTTGGCGCCGGCGCGCATGGTGCGCATGATGGTCTGCTTGATGGCCCGCCGGAAGGCGATGCGCTTCTCCAGCTGCGAGGCGACGTTCTCCGCCACCAGCTTGGCGTCGAGCTCGGGCGTCTTGATCTCGTGGATCGTGACCCGGACCTTCTTGCCGCTGATGCGCTCCAGCTCGTCCCGCAGGGCGTCGACCGAGGCCCCCTGCTTGCCGATGACGATGCCCGGCTTGGCGGTCTGGATGACGATGGTGAGCTGGTTGGCGCTGCGTTCGGTCTCGATGCGCGCCAGGCCCGCATTGCGAAGCCGCCCCGAGATGAGGCGGCGCATGGCGATGTCCTCGTGGAGGAGCTTGGTGTAGTCCTTGTCGGCGTACCAGCGCGCGTCCCAGTTCCTGTAGACGCCCACGCGGAAGCCGATGGGGTTGACCTTCTGTCCCACTTGTGCTTACTCGGCCTCCGCCACGGTGGTCTGGTCCGGCTTCTCGGGGGCGTCCTTGGCGACGGCCTCCTTGCCGGACGCCGGCTTGGTCCTGCTGCTGGGCTTGGCCTTCTCAGCCTTCGCGCTGTCCGCCTTGCCGGTCGGCTTCTTCGTCACCTCGGTGGCGCCGGCCTCCGCGGCGGTCGCGCGCTTGCCGCGCCGCGCCGCGGGCTTGGCCTCGGCGTCTGCCGCCTTCGCCCTGCCTCTGGCCGGCTTCTCGGCCGCCCTGGGGGCCGGCGCGGCCGCGGTGGCACGGGTCACGGTGCCGCGGCGGCGCCGTGGCGTCTGCGCGTCCGGCGAGCTGTTGGCCTTGACCTTGCGGGAGAGCGATTCGTAGCCCTCGTCGGTGACGACCGCCCGCACATGGACGGTCTTCTTGAGGATGGTGAAGGCACGACCCTGGGCACGCGGCCGGAAGCGCTTGATGACCCGGGCGCCGTCCACCTCGATGCGGGCGACCCGCAGCGTGTCGACGTCGAGCTCGTAGTTGTGCTCGGCGTTGGCGGCCGCGGACTTGATCACCTTGGCGACGTCGGCGGCCGCGTAGCGCGGGGTGAACTTGAGCACCGTCAAGGCCTCGTTCACGGGCAGGCCGACGACCGTCGCCGCCACCAGGCGCGCCTTGCGCGGGGTGAGGCGGATGCCGGACGCCAGGGCGTGGACTTCCATTTCTCTCGCGATTCCTGTGCTTACTTGAGCGACGAGCTGCGCTCGGTGTGGTGACCGTGGCCGCGGAACTTGCGGGTCACGGCGAACTCGCCGAGCTTGTGCCCGACCATGGTCTCGGTGATGAAGACGGGGACGTGGGCACGCCCGTTGTGGACGCTGATGGTCAGCCCCACCATCTCCGGGAAGATGTCGCTGCGGCGCGACCAGGTCTTGATGATCCGCTTCTCACGCGAGGCGTTCAGCAGTTGCACCTTGCGGAGCAGATGCTCGTCGCAGAAGGGGCCCTTCTTCGTCGATCGGCTCATGGGTTCCCTGGTCCCTTACTTGGTACGCCGACGCACGATCATACCGTCGGTCTTCTTGTTGTGCCGGGTGCGGAAACCGAGCGTCGGCTTGCCCCAGGGAGTCTGCGGATGCCCGCCGGCGCCGCTGCGGCCCTCGCCACCACCGTGGGGATGGTCGAAGGGGTTCATGCTCATGCCGCGCACGCCCGGCCGCCAGCCGCGCCAGCGATTCTTGCCGGCCTTGCCGATGTTCTCGTTCTCGTGCTCGACGTTGCCCACCTGCCCGACCGTCGCCGAGCAGCGCACGTCCACGCGGCGAACCTCGCCGGAGGGCATGCGGATGGTGGCCATCGGGCCCTCCTTGGCCAGGAGCTGGGCGCTGGCGCCGGCGCTGCGAACCATCTGGCCGCCCTTGCCGAGGGACATCTCGATGTTGTGGATGGTGGTGCCCAGCGGGATGTTCTGGAGCGGCATGGCATTGCCCGGCTTGACGTCCGAGCCCGGACCCGACTGCACCGCGTCGCCCACCCGCAGCCCCACCGGGGCCAGGATGTAGCGCTTCTCGCCGTCGGCGTAGTGGATCAGGGCGATGCGCGCGCTGCGGTTGGGGTCGTACTCGACGGCCGCCACCTTGCCGGGCACACCGATCTTGTTCCGCTTGAAGTCGATGATGCGGTAGAGCTTCTTGTGCCCGCCACCACGATGGCGCACGGTGATGCGCCCGTTCATGTTGCGGCCGGAGTGCTTCTTGAGATGCTCGACCAGCGACTTCTCGGGCGAGCTGCGGGTCACCTCGTCGAAGGAGGAGACCGACATGAAGCGCCGCCCGGGGCTCGTCGGCTTGTACTTCTTGACCGGCATCAGACTCCCTCGAAGAGGTCTTTGATCTTCTGGCCGGGCGCCAGGGTCACGATGGCCTTCTTCCAGTCGGCGCTCTTGCCCGAGATGCGGCGGCTGCCGCGGCTGCGCTGCCGCTCCTTGCCGCGCACGCGCAGGGTGTTGACGGCCACGACCGTGACCTTCTGGTCGGCGAAGGCCTCCTCGACGGCCCGGCCGATCTCGATCTTGTTGGCCGAGAGCACGCAGCGGAAGACGTAGCGACCGTCCGCCATGGCGGCGTAGCTCTTCTCGCTGATCACCGGACGGACCAGCACCTGGTCGGGAGACTTGCGACCGTTCACGAGAGCACCTCACCGACGTGCTCGAGGGCGTCCCGGGTCATGACCACGGTGTCACCGCTCAGCAGGTCGCGGACGTTGAGGTTGGAGGCCAGCAGAACGCGCACGTGGGCCAGGTTGCGGGCGCTCCGCTCCAGCGACTCGTTGTGCGACCCGAGCACGAGCAGGACGCGGGCCCCGGCCTCGATCCCGTCGAGCATGGTCACCACCGCCTTGGTGCTCGGCTTCTCCAGCTCGAAGCCCTCGAGCACGAAGATCTCGCCGGCCTCCGCCTTGACCGTCAGGGCACTGCGCAGCGCCAGACGGCGCATCTTGCGGGGCATCTCCTGCGTGTAGCCGCGCGGCTGCGGTCCGAAAACGATGCCGCCACCGGCGTACTGCGGGGACCGGATGCTGCCCTGGCGGGCGCGGCCGGTCCCCTTCTGCTTGTAGGGCTTGCGGCCACCACCACGGACCTCGGCGCGGTTCTTGGTGGAGTGGGTGCCCTGGCGCGCATTGGCCAGCTGCCGAAGCAACGCCTGATGCATCACCGGGACGCTGACCGTGCCCTCGAAGACCTCGGCGTCGAGCTCCTGAGTGCCGGTCACGGTGCCGGCCTGGTCGATGGTGCTGGCCGTGGCCATCAGAGAACCGCCTCCTGGTCCTGGTCACGCACCAGCACCACGCCGTTGCGGGCCCCGGGCACCGCGCCCTTGACCAGCAGCAGGTTGCGGGCCGGATCCACGGACACGATCTCCAGCCCGCGGACGGTGCAGCGGGCGTTGCCGTGCTGACCGGCCATCTTGAGGCCGCGCATGGTCCGCGCGGCGTCGACCGAGCCGATCGACCCGGGCTGACGGATGTTGTGCGAGCCGTGGCTGACAGGCCCGCGGCTGAAGTTGTGGCGCTTGTGCAGGCCCGAGAAGCCCTTGCCGATGGAGGTGCCGGTGACGTCGACCTTCTGGCCGACCTCGAAGAGCCCGACGGTCAGGGTCTGCCCCAGCGTGGCCTCCCCGGCGTTGCGCAGCTCGGCGAGCGTGCGCATGGGCTTGAGCCCGGCACGCTTGAAGTGCCCGGCCCGCGGCTTGGTGGCCCTCCGGGGGCGCATCTCGTCGAAACCGATCTGCACCGCCTCGTATCCGTCCACGGCCGCGGTCTTGCGCTGCACGACGCGGCAGGGACCGGCCTCGAGCACTGTGACCGGCACCACGGTGCCGCGCTCGGTGAAGACCTGGGTCATGCCCACCTTGCGGGCCAGGAGACCTCTCACGTCACACCCGGACCTTGATCTCGATGTTCACCCCGCTGGGCAGGTTGAGGCGCATCAGCGCGTCGACCACCTTGGGGTTGGGATCGAGGATGTCGACGATGCGCTTGTGGGTGCGCATCTCGAACTGCTCACGAGAGTCCTTGTCGATGAAGGGCGAGCGCATCACCGTGTACTTGGTGATCGACGTGGGCAGCGGGACAGGTCCGGCCACCCGGGTCCCCGTCCGGGCCGCCGTGTCCACGATCTTGGACGCGGCCTGGTCGAGGACCTTGTGGTCGTACGCCTTCAGGCGGATGCGAAGTTTCTGTGCCATTACGGAGTGCTGTCCCTGCTGCCCGGCGCGCCGATCTCTACTTGGTCACGGTGGTGACCGAGCCGGCCCCCACGGTGCGACCACCCTCGCGGATGGCGAAGCGCATCCCCTCCTCGACGGCGATCGGGGTGATGAGCTCGATGGTCATCTCGATGTTGTCGCCCGGCATGACCATCTCGGTGCCCTCGGGCAGCTCGATGGTGCCGGTGACGTCGGTGGTGCGGATGTAGAACTGCGGGCGGTAGCCCTTGAAGAAGGGGGTGTGGCGGCCGCCCTCGTCCTTGCTCAGCACGTACACCTGGGCCTGGAAGGTGGTGTGCGGCGTGATGGTGCCGGGCTTGGCCAGAACCTGGCCGCGCTCGACATCGTCGCGCTTGATGCCGCGGATGAGGCAGCCGACGTTCATGCCGGCGTCGCCCGCGTCGAGCAGCTTCTTGAACATCTCGACCCCGGTGACCGTGGTCTTCATGGTGTCCTTGATGCCGACGATCTCCACCGGCTCGTTGACCTTGACCTGGCCGCGCTCGATGCGTCCGGTGACCACGGTGCCGCGACCCTCGATGGAGAACACGTCCTCGATGGGCATCATGAAGGGCTTGTCGATGGGGCGCTCGGGCAGCGGGATGTAGCTGTCCACCGCTTCCATCAGCTTGGCCACGCCCTCGGCGGCGGCGGCGTCGCCCTCCAGCGCCTTGAGCGCGCTGACGCGGACCACGGGGACGTCGTCGCCGGGGAAGTTGTACTTGGTGAGCAGCTCGCGGACCTCGAGCTCGACCAGCTCCAGCAGCTCCTCGTCGTCGACGGCGTCGACCTTGTTGAGGGCCACCACGATGAACTTCACGCCGACCTGGTTGGCCAGCAGGATGTGCTCGCGGGTCTGGGGCATGGGGCCGTCGGTGGCGG
>JRHI01000927.1_pt1 | contig 28442 bp, 13 predicted proteins | sample 215371 | NCBI WGS metagenome assembly JRHI01 (sample SAMN02929681, study PRJNA255918) | sediment metagenome | biome: cave system; feature: Ice Cave; material: Sediment; isolation source: sediment from deep within a dark volcanic ice cave with no known source of... ...
CCCGCGGATATCTACGCGCTGGGTGCTATCCTATATGAGTTGCTGACCGGCCGGCCGCCGTTCCGGGCCGAGACGCCGTTGGACACCGTCCTCCAGGTTGTTACCGACGAGCCGGTGCCGCCGCGCCGTCTCCATTTCAAGGTGCCGCAGGACCTGGAGACTATCTCCCTGAAGTGTCTGGAGAAAACGCCGGAGAAACGCTATGCCTCGGCCGGGGAACTGGCCGACGAGCTGGGCCGGTTTCTCAGCGGCGAACCCATCCGCGCCCAGCCCATCGGGACAGCGGCCCGGTTGTGGCGCTGGTGCCGGCGCCGGCCCTTGGTGGCGGGACTTGGTGCCAGCGTGGCCGCATTGCTGCTTTTCGTCGCTCTGGCGGGACCCTGGATCGCGCATCGCCAGGCTTCCCTCCAGGCCCAGACCGCTGCCCAGGAACGCGAGACCCAGATTGCCCGCGAGCAGGTCGAGCGAGGCGCCGCACAGAGCATCGCCCTGGCACATCGGGAGTGGCTCGACAACAATGTGCAAGGAGCCGAACAACTCCTCGACCGCTGTCCGAATCGCTTCCGCGGCTGGGAATGGCATTACCTTACCGCCCTGTGTCACGCTGACCTCCTCACTCTCAGCGGCCATGGGGGTCCGGTCCTCAACGCCGCATTCACTGCCGACGGGCGAACGATCCTCTCCGGCAGCACCGATGGCGCGCTCAACGTCTGGGATGCGCCGACCGGACACCTGATCCGCACGGCAAGCCTGAAGTTACAGGGCAAGGTGTACTTCAGCCGCGATGGTCGCCTCGGTGCCACCGATGCTGGGACCGGCCTCAAAGACGTCCTCATCTGGGACCTTGCCGGCGACCGCGAATATCGGTCCCTGCATGGCCACGGGGGCAGCGTGGCCAGCGGTGCCTTTAGCGCCGACGGGCGGCGCTACGCCTCCGGCAGCCTGGACAAGACCGTGAAGGTATGGGACCTGGATAGTGGGGAATGCCTGCTTACCCTGGACGGGCACGCCGACGCGGTCAGCAGCCTGGCCTTCAGTCCGGATGGCAAGTACCTGGCAGCCGGTGACACAGACGGCGCCATCAACCTCTGGGACGCGACGACCGGCGCGGAATTGCGTACACTGCGCGGCCATCTCAGCGGTCCGCTCATGATTGTCAACAGCCTTGCTTTCAGCCCCGACGGCAGCAAACTGGCCTCAGCCGGCAACGATGGCACGGCGCGCGTCTGGGACGTCGGCACCAGCAAACAGTTGCTGGTTCTCCACGGGCACATCGGCTTCGTCTACGGCGTCTCCTGGAGCCCGGACGGCAAACGACTGGCGACAGCCGCCTGGGACCGGACGCTGCGCGTCTGGGACGCCGCCAGCGGCGAAGCACAGCGCACCTTTCGCGGACATCGGTGGGCCGTCATGAATGTGGATTTCAGTCCCGATGGTCAGCGGCTTGTGTCGGCAAGCATCGATAAAAGCGTGAAGGTCTGGGATGCCGCCACCGATCAGGAGTATCAGGTTCTTCGCGGCCATACCGCACCCGTGCCGGCGGTCGCCTTCAGTCCCGACGGTCGACTGCTTGCCTCCGCCAGTTGGGACAAGACCGTCCGAATCTGGGACTTGGCCGCGCATCGCGAGCGGCTGATCTTCCGCGGCCATGCGCGCGAAGTGAGCAGCGTCGCGTTCAGTCCCGACGGCCAGCATGTCGCCTCGGCAAGCGGTAACATCTTCACAGCGGAGCCGGGGGAACTCAGAATCTGGGCAACGGCCACCGGCAAGGAAATCGCCACGTTACGCGGGCATCAGGGGCCGATCTACCGAGTCGCGTACACTTCCGACGGTCAACGCATTATCTCCGTCACCGGCAGCGCCGGCCTGCCGCGGGTGGGCGAGATCAAGGTGTGGGATGCCGCCACTGGCCGTGAATTGCAGGACTTGAAGGGGCATACCGCGGCAATCTTCGGCATGGCCCTCAGCGCCGACGGCAGCCGCCTTGTCTCGACAAGTCTCGACGGCACGCTACGACTCTGGGACTTTGCAACGGGACAGACCATTCAGACCATCCGAGCCGCTCCGGGGGGGATTTTCCGTGGCGCCGCTTTCAGCCTTGACGGCAAACGCGTGGCCTCTGCCTGGTGTAGCCTTGCCGGCACCGATCCCGTCGTCCATGTCTGGGACGCGACGACGGGCCAGGAGTTGCTCGCTCTCCGCGGCCACACGCACGAGGTCTACAACCTGACGTTCAGCCCAGACGGCAAACGGCTGGTGACTACCGGGCACGATGCGACGATCAAGATCTGGGACACGGCCACCGGACAGGAATTGCTTACCCTGCGCGGCCACCAACATGAGATCTACGAGGTAGCTTTCAGTTCCGACGGCAACTTGCTGGCTTCTTGCAGTTTCGACACCACAGTCAAGCTCTGGGATGCCAGGATGCCGGCGCTGCCACGGACCGATGACTGGAAGACGATTTATACCGATGACTTTGACCGGGCGGAGCCTGGCGACCGCTGGGAGGTCAAGGCCGGTCACTGGTCGATCGAGCGCGGTGCACTGCGCGGCGAGTTCCAGCGGTTGCCAGATACCCCAGGCGAGGTTTATGGTGCAACAATTCGGCTGCGGTCACGGCACCTGCCATCGACCGTGGATATACGCTTCGATTGCTGGTCTTCGGATGCGGTACTCGCTTTCGGTTCCGTACAGGACGAGCTGGCAATCCACGGTCACTTTGGTGCTGTGATGGGCAGTCCGGTGCCGTCTTTGCCGAACGGCGGGCAGGGCACGGCCATCCTTGTCCAGTCCGGCAAACAGGTTTTTCACGTCGCAGGTGCCAGCCACAAGGCGGAGCTAATACCCAAGCAACGATACCGAATACGCATCCTTCGCGAGCCGAAGCGAATGACGCTGTTCGTCGATGACGTCGAGGTCGTAACGGCCCCGGTCCCGGAAATGGACCTGCCGCTGCTAGCCCTGGACGGGTCCTGGGGTAAGCCCAGTTCCGTCGTCTACTTCGACAACCTCGAGGTTCGGGCGCCGATGGCGGCGTTGCAGGAACTCGAGGCACGCGATCTCGTGGAGAAGCAGTTTGAGAAGCTGCTGCTGCGAAGCGATGTTCTCGAAAGTCTGCGCGGTGATACGACCCTGAGCGAGCCGGTCCGTCATGCCGCCCTCCGCCTAGCCGAGGCACACACCGAGGACGCGCGGAGGCTGAACGAAGCCAGCATCGCGGTGGTTCAGGCAGTGGGTGGCAAGGCCGAGGACTACCAGAGAGCGCTGCGACAAGCCGAGGGCGCCTGTCGTTTGGCTCCAGAGAACTGGCTTTACCAGGCGACCCGCGGAGCTGCATGCTACCGCGCGGACCGGTATCAAGAGGCGACCGACGCCATGACCCGCTCGGTGAAACTTTCGCACGCCGCCATCGGCGGCGCCATTCCTCTGCAGTTCACCTTCCTGGCCCTGGCGCATCATCGGCTCGGGCATACCGACGAGGCGCGGGCATACTTCGTGCGATTGCACGATCTGTTGAAGGGCCGCAGCTGGGCCGGCAAAGACTTCGCTCACGCCTTCTATCGGGAAGTGCAAGCGGCGCTGGGCGCGGCGGTGCCCGACACTCCGGCCAGCCGTGAGAAGGAGGCGATCAAGGACACCGTCATCAAGGCGATTGAAGTCGGCTGGCTGGATCACGACCTGGCCGCTCACCTGACTTATTTCACCAAGGACGCGCGGAACATCAATGGGAGGACCGAAGTTCTCGGGCCCTACGACCTGGTCCTGAACCGCCGCCAATTCGAGGCAGTGCGCCGCCTGCACTTTTGGGGACCGCCCGGAGGCGCTACCGGCAGTTACGAAGACTTGGACGTCCAGCTGCAAGGCGATCACGCGATGTTGCGTTGCCGCGGGCTTGCGGAGTGGGAGGGCGGATTCGTGACCTTTGGCGCTCGCTATAGGCTTCTACGTACGGTGCAAGGTTGGAAGATCGCTGAGGACCATGGCTGGCTGCTGGGGAAGAAAAATGGCCCGACGACGATCTTCTACGATGAGCCAGCGCTCAAGCAACTGGACGCGCGCGTGGAACGGGCCCGGGCCGGAAACTCTCGGCGACAACTGGCTCAGGCTCTGGACCTGGCAAACCGCCCGCGCGAGGCGTATGCGGTAGCGTGTGAGCTGACCGCACAAAAGGGAGCGACCGCGGAGGACTGGGCGCTGCGCGGCGACCTGGCGTTGAAAGCTGGGGAGGCGGAAGACACCCTTGCCGCTTTCCGCAAAGCCCTCACCATTGAACCCGAGACGCCCGTGCCGCCTTTTATGAGCCGGGAAATCCGGGCACTGCGCGGCCACGACGGCATGGTGTTCGGCGCGGACATTAGCGCGGACGGCACACAGATCGTCTCGGGTGGCGACGACAAAACCGTGCGACTCTGGGACGCGGCCACAGGCAAGGTGATCCGCGAATTCACGGGGCATACGGCTCGAATCAGCGGCGTGGCCATCAGTCCCAACGGCAAGCTCGTTGCCGCGGCGAGCCTGGACCAAACGGCGCGGGTATGGGAAGCCGCGACGGGAAAGGACATTGCCGCTCTGCGCGGACATGGCGCGGCCGTCTACCGTGTGGCCTTCGATCCGGCGAGCCGCCGTGTGGTAACTGCGAGTGCGGACAACACGGCACGAGTCTGGAATGCGGCGGACGGCAAATTGCTGCTCACCCTTGAAGGACACACCGGCCAGGTACTTGGCGCCGTCTTCAGTCCCGACGGCAAAAGTCTTGCCACGGCCAGCCACGATCGGACCGCTAAAGTCTGGGCTGCCAGCGACGGCAAGGAATTGCAGACACTGCGCGGCGACAGCGGCCCTCTCATCCGGGTGGCCTTCGATCGGGACGGCATGCATCTGGCCACAGCCAGTGCAGACGGGACGGTGCGGCTGTGGAATGCCGAGGGAACGGAACGCGCTGTTCTGCGCGGCCATGCAAACCTGGTCGAGACGGTGGTGTTCCATCCCTCTGGCCGCTACTTGGCCTCGGCCGGGGAGGATGGCACCATCAAGGTGTGGGACGCCGCCACCACTCGGAAACTCCTCTCGCTCCGCAGTCATGAGGGGCGGATCTTCGCGCTGGCCTTCAGCGCGGACGGCAAGCGCCTGGTCTCGGCCTGCAAGGATGGGACAGTACGGATCTGGGACACGACTGGACTGGACGAAGTGGCAGCAGAGCAGGTGAAGTAGCAACACTCCTGATGCGATGGCATTCGACAAAGCGAAAGCCAGTTGCCAGCGCCGGCGACACCGGAAACCAGGCCAAAAAGGCGACCTGGGCGGGCTGCACATGCGGCCATCTTGAATTCCGGACAGACGCGCTCAATACTCAGTTGATCCCGTCCCTACAATAGGGCGAACAGTGTTCCTGCCTTCCGCGAATCGGACTGGGAGATCCGTCCTATGCAATGGCGACCGAAGCAGGCAACGTCCCCTACCAGCACGTCACGTCCCACGGAGCGGAAGCCGCATCCCAAGGCGCCGCAGTCCTCGCGGCAACCCAAGCAGGATCGGTCCAAGGACGCCAGACGAACGGCCAAGCTCTCGCGCTTGCACAAGCCCCCGGAAATGTCTGTGGAGGAGTGGCAGCGTGAACTGCGCCGCCAGTTCGGTCGGGAACAGAACTTCAGTCTGAAGAACCTCGGAGAGGAACCGATCTTCTCGGAGTTCGAGGTCACGAACCCGCAAAGTCAGAATTCGTATCGCGTGCAGATTCGTGGCCCGCAACCGGGCGATAATCACTGCTCCTGTCCCGACTTCGCCACGAATACGCTCGGCACCTGCAAACACATCGAGTTCACGCTGGCCGCACTTGAACGCAAACGCGGCGGCGCGGCCACGCTGGGTAGGGGTTTCCAGCCGCCGTATAGCGAGGTCTACTTGCAATATGGTGCTCGCCGCGAGGTGCGCTTCCGACCGGGCAGCGTCTGTCCGGTCGAGCTGGCGCGGCTGGCCGCCAACTATTTCGGCAGCGATGGCGCTTTGTTGCCGGATGCTTTCGCGCGCTTCGAGGAATTCCTGGCCGCGACGGACAGCAGCGACCACGAGTTGCGCTGCCACGACGATGTTCTGGGTTTCATTGCCGAGGTCCGCGACGCCGAGCGCCGCCGTGAACGAGTGGCCGAAGCCTTCCCGCGCGGCATCCGCAGTGCCGCCTTCAAGGACCTGCTGCAGGTCACGCTCTACGACTACCAGCGCGAAGCCGTCCTGTTCGCCGCTCGCGCGGGCCGCTGCCTCATCGGCGACGAGATGGGCCTGGGCAAGACCATCGAAGCCATCGCCACTGCCGAGGTCATGGCCCGTCTCTTCGGCGTCGAGCGCGTCCTGATTGTCTGTCCAACGTCACTGAAACACCAGTGGCAGCGTGAAATCGAGCGCGTCGGCGTTCGCAAGGCCGAGATCATCGGCGGCCTGCGACCGCAGCGCCAGCTGGGCTTTACCACGGACACATTCTTCAAGATCACCAATTACGATACGGTTTACCGCGATCTTGACCTGATCGAGGGTTGGGGACCAGACCTCGTGATCCTCGACGAGGCCCAGCGCATCAAGAACTGGAGCACGCGGACGGCTCGCAGCGTCAAGCGAATCGCCTCGCCGCATGCAGTGGTGCTGACCGGTACGCCCCTGGAGAACCGCCTTGAAGAGTTGATTTCCATTGTACAGTTTGTGGATCGCTTCCGGCTCGGTCCCACCTTCCGCATGCTGCACGAACACCAGGTGCGCGACGAGTTCGGCAAAGTGATCGGCTACCGGGACCTGGATCGCATCGGCAAGACCCTGGCACCGCTCCTGTTGCGCCGCCACAAGGACGAGGTGCTCGATCAGCTGCCGGAGCGGATCGACAATCACGTCTTCGTGACGATGACTCAGGAACAGCGAGCGCACCACAACGAGAATATGGAGATCGTCGCTCGCGTCGTCCACAAATGGCGGACCTACCGTTTTCTGTCGGAGGCCGACCAGCGCCGGCTGATGATTGCACTGCAGCGCATGCGCATGTCCTGCGACAGCAGTTACCTCGTGGACCATCAGCACGACCACGGAGTCAAGGCGGACGAGGCGGCCACGCTGCTGGACGAACTCTTGGAGCGGCCGGAAACCAAGGTCGTGGTGTTCAGCCAGTGGCTGCGCATGCACGAACTCCTCGTGCGTCGGCTGAAGGCGCGCGGCTGGGAGCACGTCCTCTTCCATGGCGGCGTCCCCGGCGGCAAGCGCAAGGATTTGATCAATCGCTTCCGCGACGATCCGAAATGTCGCATTTTCCTGGCGACTGACGCGGGGGGCGTTGGCTTGAACCTGCAGCATGCCGCGGTCGTCATCAACATGGACCTGCCGTGGAACCCGGCGGTGTTGGAGCAGCGTATTGGCCGAGTCCATCGGCTCGGCCAACGGCAGCCGGTGCGTGTGGTGAACTTCGTCGCGCAGGGCACCATCGAGGAGGGCATGCTGTCGGTCATCAAGTTCAAGAAATCGCTGTTCGCCGGGGTGCTGGACGGCGGTGAAAAGGACGTGTTCCTGGGCGGCAGCCGGCTCAACAAGTTCATGGAGACTGTCGAAGCGGCGACGACGGCCATTCCCGAGGCGACGCTGGAAGAGGCCGAGGCGACGCTGGTAATGCCCATCGAGACGAATGGAGAGCAAGCAAAGGTCGAGCCCGGTCGCAAACGGGGACGGCGGAGGAAGGATGGGCCCGTGACGGTGACTCCGCCGACTCCTCTGGACGAGGACGAAACAGTCGAAACAGTAACCGCGACTGCCGGAGCGGGCGATCCGTGGGCGGCTCTATTCCAGGTGGGCACGGCATTGTTCCAGCAACTGGCCGGTGGCGCGAATACCGGCAAACCAAGCGGGCAGGGCAGTGGGTCTCAGCCGGCGGGGATCGGGCGGCAATTCGTAATGCGCGACGAGCGCACCGGGGAGACCTACCTCAAGTTGCCGGTGCCGCAGCCTGAGGTACTGGAGCAGGCCGCGCGCGCGTTTGGTGCCCTGCTGGAGAGTTTGCGACAAGGATCGTGACTCTGGTATAGTCGTGAGAGACTGAACCGGCGCTGTATCAGCTTCGCCACGGCCCCGCTTACGCCATGATCTCCCGTATCGCTTTACCGTGATCGATTTCCAGCCTCTTGCGACCCGGTATCTCCAGCTTGCGCGAGTCAAGCCCGAGCAGCTGCAGGATCGTTGCATGTACGTCCGTGACATAATGCCGATTCTCGACCGCATGGAAGCCGATTTCGTCGGTTGCACCATGGACCGTGCCACCCTTGATGCCGCCGCCGGCCAGCCATACCGAGAAGCCGTAAATGTGATGATCGCGTCCGTCGGAGCCCTGTGAACCGGGGGTGCGGCCGAACTCCGTAGCGAACACCACGAGCGTTTCGTCCAGCAGGCCACGTCGCTTCAGATCCTTCAGCAGTCCGCCGATCGGCTTGTCCACCGCGGCGCAATTGCTCGCGTGATTGGCCCGCAGGCTACCATGGGCATCCCAGACGCCCGCGCCGCCGGCACCGTGCTGGATCTGGATGAACCGAACGCCGTGCTCCACGAAGCGGCGCGAGGCCAGCAGTTGCATGCCGAACTCACGTGTCTGCGGTTGGTCGAGTCCATAAAGCTTTTTCGTCTCCTCTGTCTCGTCCTGAAACCTCAGCACTTCCGGCACCGAGCGTTGCATGCGATAGGCCAGTTCGTAAGACTGAATGCGCGCTGCCAGCGCGGGGTCGGCGGGGTACTCCACGCCGCGCAGGCGATTCAGTTTGCCGACCAGGTCGAAACTCACCTCCTGCTCGTCGGCCTGCAAATCTCCCTCCGGCCGCCCGTAATCCACCGGGTTGTTCGGATCGATGCGCAGGGGCACGGCGTCGTGGGCCGGACCAAGGTAATGGCCATCCTTCGCGTTCCAGTACTCGCGCCGGCCCATCGAGATGAACTGCGGCAAATTGTCGTTCAGCGAGCCGAGGCCATAGTGGACCCAGCCACCAAGTGTGGGGAACTCGCCGTCCAGCATGTGCCGGCCAGAGTGGAACTGCGTCTGCGCCCCGTGATTATCGTCGGTCGTGTACATCGAGCGAATCAGCGCGACGTCGTCGATGCAGCTGCCAAGGTGCGGCAGCCAGTCGCTGACCTCAATGCCGCTTTGGCCGTATTTGCGGAAACCGACCTGCAGCGGGTAAAGGCGGTTTCGCTGCTGGCCGTTCGCGTCGTTGACCACGACCACACGGGCAAGTTTCAGCCTATCCGGATTTTGCGTATCCTTGTAGGGCGTTTCAACGATACTCTTGCCGGCGTATTTGTTGATTTCGGGCTTGGGGTCGAACGTCTCCAGGTGGCTGACGCCGCCGTTCATGAAGAGCCAAATGACGCTCTTGGCCTTCGGCGGGAAGTGCGGCTTGCCGTCGGGCGGTGTCCAGGCGGTGGCCGGAGAGGCATAGCCATCGCGGTGCAGCATGGCGGCGAGGGCCAGGCCGGTGAAGCCCATGCCCAAATCGGCCAGGAAGGTGCGGCGGCGGATTCCGGGGCACGGCCGGTGGCAGCTACAAGGAGAGTCCATATCAGCCTCCGTCGATCTCTTTCCCTTCAGCCCCTCTCTTCCCACAGGGGAGACGGGAAGAGGAGTTAGCGGATCGTGATGAAATCGTTGTGGTTGAGAAGCGCATTGACCAGATTAGCGCGCGCCCGCCGAACCGGATCGGCAATCTTGTGCCGCCTTGCCAAATCCGTCAGCCGAGCCAGCGCCAACGCGCACTGGGCCTGCTCGGCGTCCGTGGGCCGGTTCGCCAGCACCGTCTCGAACACGGTGCGGACGAAGTCCAGGTCGCCCACCGTGCCGAGTTGTTCGTTCAGATGGACGACAATCCGATCGGCGGCGCTGAGTGTAATGGCACTGTTGGTCAATGCCAGCGCCTGCTGCGGCACAATGCTCTCATCGCGCCGGTAACACTCCAGGACGCTCGCCTCGTCGAACATCGACAAGAACTTGTGATGGTCGTTGTGCGAGTGGACGAAGTAAAGGCTGCGCCGGCGCGATTGGGCGTCGCGCACCGGATCGACGGCCGGTCCCCCGATGGCGCGATTGAGGTCGCCGGCCAGGCAAAGCAAACTATCGCGCACGACTTCGGACTCCATGCGGATCGGGTTCATCCGCCAATAGTAGCGGTTCTCGGCATCGGCCATCCCATCTGTCGGGGCCGCTCCATTCAAGGAGGAGGTCATGCGGTAGGTATTCGACGTGACCATGAGCCGGTGCAAGTGCTTCATGCTCCAGCCGGCCTGGACGAACTCCACGGCGAGGTAGTCAAGCAGCGCCGGATGCGTTGGCGGCATGCCTTTCCGACCGAAGTCAAAGATAGTCGGCGCCAACGGCTTGCCAAAGTGATGCGCCCACATGTGATTCACAGCAACCCGCGCGGTCAGTGGGTTGCGCGAGTCGGTCATCCACCGAGCCAGCGCCGAACGGCGGCCGGTACTCGTTGTCGGGTATGGCTTGCTTTGCGACGCCTCGGTTTCCAGGTTCGACTCCAGCGACTTGAGGGAGCCGCGCAGTGGAGTATAAGTCTCGCTGACCGAGGTCAGGGCCTGGCGTACCTTCGCCAGGTTATCACGAGCGGCGGCAAGTTTCTTCGCGCCGTCAGGCTTCTTGTCTGCCGCTTCCATCTCGGCGCGGGCCAGGTCCTCTTCCGCCCTGGCCAACGTCACCTGGCGCTCGGCTCGTGCCGCGTCGCGCGCTAGCGCCGTCGCGCTGGTCAGCGGCGGTTGCTGAGCGCGGGCGTGGTCCGCGGCCGCGCGGGCGCGCAGCGCAGCCGGCTGCGCCTCCGCAGTGGCAAGGGCCTTCTCCGCGAGCACCACGGCCGCGCGGCCTTGACCCAAGGTCAACGGCTTCCCCGGTGAGCCGGTTTCCGCAAGGGCCACACTGGTCGGAAGCGCCGCCAACTCGAAGCCGGTGAATTCGGCCTTGGCATCATAGGTGATCAGCTCGATGGGGCCGGCCCGCCGCGCCAGAGGCAATCGGTACGCCAGGACGTGTTCGCCGTTGATGGCCACGTTCACGAGCGGGCCGCGCACGCGCACCGTCAGTTCCTGCGACTGGTTGAGCTTGATAGGCCGCACCAGCGCGGCTTCGGTTGGATACTGGTAAATGCCACCCACTCGGTAGGCGATCTGCCCCTTCGGTCCGCCCGCGCACGCACTCAGGTAAACGAGAACTTCATTCCCGCCCGCCACGTCGAAACTGACGCCGACCGAGCGCCACTGTTTGCCGCCCGTGATCGTGAAACTAGTGCGGACCTGGAAATCGGCCGGTGGCGTCGGTCTTGCCCGCAGGACGGCACGAATGTCTCCGTCCTGCTGTTGAGTCAGCTTGCCACCGAGGTACTGCCACTTCCCAGCGGTCATCGCCCACCAATCGGGCCTTGCCGCAGCGAAGTCATCGCGCAAGATCGGCTTGACGTCGCAGGGTAGTTTCTCCCCTGTCACCGGCGGATTCCGCCGCGCCGTCCGTTCCAGGTCGGCGACTTGCTTTCGGGCCTGTTCGAGCGCCGCCCGCGCCGCATTCACTTGCCGTTCCGTTGCACGCAGGTGATCCGCCAGCACATACGGCCGGAGCCCCGGCATATACGCCTCAGGAGGCAGCGTCACCGGCGCGAGGTGCAGTTTGCCGAGCGCCAGCACCGCGGGCACGGCAGGAACCAAAGGCCGGTCGGTTACCGGCTGTTTCTCATTGCCGCGAACGAACAGATACGTCGCCGCTTCGAGGTTGCAGTCGAAGGCGCGCGGCAGGCCCTCCCTGTCCAGATCGGTTTCGCCGGGCAATTCGTCGGTGCGGAGTTGGTACGGCTCAAAGAATGCGCGCATGCGGTAATAATCGGCCTGCGGGAAGGGATCGTACTTGTGCTCGTGGCACTTGGCGCAGTTGAGCGTCAGGCCGAGAAACGCCTTGCAGGTATGCTCGACCGTCTCGTCGAGCCAGGTGTTGCGATTGAACTTGAAGTACGAGCGGGCGAGGAAGCCGGTCGCCCGCAGCCGGTCGAGATCGTTGGGATACAACTCGTCCGCGGCAAGCATCTCGCGGACCATCTGATCGTAACCCTTGTCCGCGTTCAGCGACTCGAGGATCCAGTCGCGCCAGTGCCAAACGTGTTTCTGACTATTGCGTACTTCGGCGCCCAGACCCCACCAATCGCTGTAGCGCCAAACGTCCATCCAGTGCCGGCCCCAGCGCTCGCCGTATTCTGGGCTGGTCAGAAGGCGGTCCACCACCTTCTCATAGGCATCGGTTGACTTGTCCACAACGAACGCCTCTAGCTCCTGCCGGGTTGGCGGCAAGCCGATGAGATCGAGATAGAGGCGGCGCAGAAGGGTGAACTTGTCGGCCGCCGGTTGTGGCGTCAGGCTGTGCCTCTCGTGCTCCGCAGCGATGAAGGCGTCGATCGGGTTGCGGACCCATGCGACATTCCGGGGCTGCGGTAAGGGAGGCCGAACCGGCGTGCGAAACGCCCAGTGCTCGCGCGGATCAGGCTCCGGCTTCTCGTTCGGTGGAACGACGCCGCCCTGCTCGATCCAGGCACGGATCAGGGCGATCTCTCGACTGCCGAGCGGTTCGCCGCCGTCTTTCGGTGGCATGAGACGGGCGCCGTTGCCGGCGGTGATGCGTTCCACGAGAAGGCTCGCGTTACTCTTTCCAGGAACGATGCCCGGTCCATGCTTACCGCCGCGGCGGAGGAGCTCTGCCGTATCGAGACGCAGTTCGGCCTTCTGCTGCAAGATGCCATGGCAGGCGTAGCAATGTGCCGTCAGGATCGGTTTGACGTCGCGCAGATAATCGACTGGCCCCGCGGCAGGCAGCATGGGTGCGGCCAGCAGCAGGACGAAGAGCGAGGCGGCGGCAGGGGAGACTGTTGGATGCTTCATCCGGCAGGCCTCAATAGTGGGGAGTAAACTGCGGACGGTCAGCAGCCAGGGGCGGGCAAGACTATTCGAGAGTACGCCAGCGCCAGGTGGCTGTCAACGGAATAGCCGAAAACAGCCGGCTAGAAAGCGATCAAGCGAGGATGTTGCGAACCAGGTTGCCGTGGACGTCGGTCAGGCGGAAGTCACGTCCCTGGAACTTGTACGTCAGCCGCAAGTGATCGACGCCGAGCAGATGCAGCATCGTCGCATGCAGGTCGTGGACGGGAACAACGTCCTCCACGGAGTTGTAGCCCAGTTCGTCCGTCGCCCCGTGCGTGATGCCGCCCTTAGTCCCGCCGCCGGCCAGCCACATCGAGAAGCCCTTGATGTGATGATCGCGGCCGCTGCCCTGGGCCATCGGCGTCCGGCCGAACTCGCCGCCCCAGACGACCAGCGTTTCGTCGAGCATGCCGCGATTCTTCAAGTCGGTGATGAGCGCTGCGCACGGCCGGTCCACCTCCTCTGCTTTCAATTGGATGTCGCTCTTGAGATTGCCGTGATGGTCCCAGTCGCGGTGATAGAGCTGGATGAAGCGGACGCCCCGTTCGGCCAACCGGCGAGCCAGCAGGCAGTTCGCGGCGAAGGAGCCGTCCGCGCCCTTCGTGCCGTACATCTCCAGCAACTGCGCCGGTTCGTCGCGCAGGTCCATTAGACCGGGCACGCTCGCTTGCATCTGGAAAGCCATCTCGTACTGGCTGATGCGTGTGGCGATTTCCGGATCATCGACCCGGTCATTCTCGAGGCGATTGAGCGCCTCAACCGCCTCGACCACGTCGCGCTGCTGGCCACGCTGAACGCCAGGGGGGCTGCTCAGGTACAGCACGGGGTCGCCCTGGCCGCGCAGGTTGACGCCCTGAAAGCGGCTGGGGAGAAAGCCGCTGTGCCACTGCCGCGAGGCAATCGGCTGCATTTGGCCGCCGCGCCCCTGTGACGTTAGCACGACGAAGCCAGGCAAGTTATCACTATCGCTACCCAGACCGTAGGTGACCCAGGATCCCATGCTCGGACGGCCTGAGATCGTCGTGCCGGTGTTGAGGAAGGTGTGGGCCGGGTCATGATTGATCGCCTCGGTTACCATCGAGCGGATTATGCAGATCTCATCGGCGACGTTCCCGAGGAAGGGGAAGAGGGCGCACATTTCCTGACCGGATTTGCCGAACCTCTTGAAGGGGTGCTGCGGCGCAAAACAAGAGAGCTTCTGGCCCTGAAGCTGGGCGATCGGCTGCCCCTTGGTGAACGATTCCGGCATCGGCTTGCCGCTCATTTCGGCAAGTTTTGGCTTGTAATCGAACGTCTCCAGGTGCGAGGGTCCGCCGGCCATGCACAGCCAGATGACGCGCTTGGCCTTCGCCGGGAAGTGCAACGGCCGCACGATGCCCCGCCAGCGCGACTGCTTCGCCGGGCCAGGCGGCACGACGACCCCGGCGGCATGAAGGAGAGAGGGATTCATGAGCGAGGCCAGGGCGACGGAGCCGAGACCGCGCGCTGCCTGGCCGAGAAAAGCGCGTCTTTGGTGAAGGCGAACCTGCTTCAGGAAATCCATGGCTCAAACTCTCAGGAGGTCAATAGCGGGTGATCGTTTCGTGCAAGTTCAGGATCGTCCGGGCCACCGAAGTCCAGGCGGCCAGTTCGACAAGGTCCGCATCTTTCGGCGCTGGATGGTCGCCCGTGCTCAGGAGTTTTCGGGCCGCCTCCCGATCCACGGCGTATTCCTTTGCATGCTTGTCGTGCAAGCCGGCCAGCACCTTGATTTCCTCCGCGCGCGGCTTGCGGGACAGAGCACAGCCGAAAGCCCAGATCAGGCGTCCCTCAACCGTTGTGCCGCCTTCTTTCATAATTCGCTCGGCGAAGACGCGCGCCGCCTCGACGTAAGTCGGATCGTTCATCAGCACGAGCGCCTGCTGCGGGATGTTGGAACGCGGTCGATCCACGGTACACTCCTCGCGGCTGGGGGCGTCGAAGGCCAGCAAGCTCGGATGCAGGAAGGTTCGCTGCCAGTGCGTATAGAGGCCGCGGCGATACACGGCTGAGCCCTTGCTGTTTTGCCATTCGCGCGTCGGGAAATTCAGGGCGGCCCAGTAGCCGGCCGGCTGGTACGGCTTCACGCTCGGCCCGCCGACCTTCTCGTCCAGCAGGCCGCTAATCGCCAGGGCGTTGTCGCGCACCTCCTCGGCGTCGAGGCGGAAGCGCGCCTGACGACCGAGCAATCGATTGTACGGATCGCGGTCCTTCAACTCCTCGCCTGGTTTGGACGTCTGCCGATACGTCCCGGACAGAACCATGAGCTGGACGACGTGCTTGACGTCCCAGCCGCTCTCCATGAACTCCACGGCGAGCCAGTCGAGCAGTTCCGGGTGCGTGGGCCATTCGCCCTGAGAACCAAGGTCCTCCAGCGATTTGCACAGGCCCTGTCCGAAGTACAGCTTCCAGAGGCGATTGACGAACGCACGGGCGGTCAGCGGGTTGTCGTGGGAAACGAGCCAGCGGGCCAGGTCGAGGCGCGTCGCCCGGTTACCTTGCACGTGCGGCTGGGGCAAGAACGACGGCACCAGCGGCTGAACGATCTCGCCCGAGTCGTCGAGCCAGTTGCCGCGCGGCAGGACGCGCACCGGACGCGGGGGGCCGGAAACCGAGACGAGACAGCGCGCCACCGACTTGTCGAGCACGTCCTTCTGTTTTTGCAAAGCTGCGAGCTGTTCGCGCACTTTCAGCAACTCGGGTGCGAGAGTGCGGTAGTGGGCGGCGAGTTCCTGCTTTTGCTTCTCCGTCCGTTTCGCCGGGTCCACCAGCAGGCCGTCGGCAAGGTTGCGAGGCAATTTGCGGAGATCGGCGAGCCGCAGTGTCTCTTCCCATTTCGCCTGGCCGGCAGCCAACCCGGCCACAGGCGCCGCCAGCGCTTTTTGCACGGCTGCAACGTGTTCGTCGAGCTTCCTCAGGTCAGCTGTCTGCTCCGCGGTTGGCAACGATAGGCCCGGCTCGCGGCGGCCGACTGCAGCTTCCTGGACGTCGGCGAAGAATGCGGCCATGCTGTAGAAATCGCGGGTCGTGAACGGATCAAACTTGTGGTCGTGGCACTGGCAGCAGCCCATCGTCGAGCCGAGCCACACCGACGACACATTGCGCACCCGGTCGGCGGCGTACTTCGCCATGTATTCCTTGGCCTGAGCCCCGCCTTCCTCGGTGGTCTGGAGGAGGCGGTTGTACGCGGAGGCGACCTTCTGCTCAACCGTCGGATTCGGCAGCAGGTCTCCGGCGAGTTGTTCAATAGTAAATTGGTCGAAGTGTTTGTTCCTGTTGAACGCGTCGATGACGTAATCGCGGTAGGGCGACACGTTCATCGGATTGTCGCTGTGATAGCCAATGGAGTCGGCATAACGCACCTCATCGAGCCAGTACATCGCCATCCGTTCGCCGTAGTGCGGCGAAGCCAGGAGCTGTTCGACGACTTTGGTGTAAGCGTCGGGGCTCGGGTCGCTGACGAAGGCATCGACGTCGGCCCGGGTGGGCGGCAGGCCGGTGAGATCGAAGAAGAGCCGGCGGACCAGGGTGACCGGATCGGCCACGGCCGAGTGCGGCAGATCGCTTTCTTTTAATTTGGCCAGGATGAAGCGATCGATCGGGGTGCGAACGAAGCCCGGCTCGTCGATGGCTGGCAGCGCGGGACGCACCGGCTTCAAGTACGCCCAGTGCCCCTGCCATTCGGCGCCCTGCTCAATCCATTTCTTCATGAGAGCAAGCTGTCGCGGCGAGAGCATTTTGCCAGATTTCGGATCGGGCATGCGTTCGTCCGCATCAGCGGTGACGACACGGCGATAAAGTTCGCTGGGTTCCGGCTTGCCGGGAACAATGTTCTTGTGGTTGCCGCGGCCGGAGAAGATGCCGTCCCGCGTATCGAGCCGAAGCGCAGCCTTGCGTTTATTCTTGTCAGGTCCGTGGCACTGGTAGCAGTTTTCGGAGAATATCGGACGAATGTCGCGGTTGAAGTCGATGATCTTGGGCAGCGGCGGTTCGGCGCCGCGCACGGTGGAGCCGACGGCAGCCATGGCGGCGCAGGTCAGGAGGAAGGAGCAGCGCTGGTGCAAACGGCAAGCGGTCATGAAGACGTTCTCCGGCGGCAGGCAACAGTCCGTGCGGGCAAAGGCAGGGATACGGGCACCAACATCCATCTGAGCCAGACAGCAGCGCGAATGTCAACGACTTTCCGCGCCAGCACGAGTTTTCGAGTTTTCCCTCGCAGCACTGAACCCGCAAAGCATTTTCCGCACCCGTGCCCTAACAGCGTTCATAGCGGTTGCCAGGCAGGCGACGCACCACCTTCTTCATCTCCAACATCAGCAGCACGCCGGAGAGTTGCGGCACGTTTAGACCCAGTCGCTGAGCAAGTTCATCGGCGTGCCGAGGCTGGTCGCGGACAAGTTCCCAGATGCGCGTTTGCAGTTCATCTAACCCAGGCGGGGGTCCAGTCGGGGCCGCGGACTCTATTGCGGCCGAGATCCCTTCCAGTTCTTCCCGAATGTCGTCCGCGCTGCGCACCAGGATCGCGCCCTTGCGGATCAACTCGTTGGTGCCGCCGCTACTGTCGCTGTCGATGGGACCGGGCACCGCGAACACGCTGCGCCCTTGCTCGGCGGCGTGGCGGGCGGTGATGAGGGCGCCGCTCCGCGTCGCCGCCTCGACGATGACAACGCCTTGACACAACCCACTGATAATGCGGTTCCGTGCAGGAAACAGCGGTGGCAAAGGCTCTTGTTCCATGATCGCTTCGCTGAGCAGCGCGCCGGACGACTCGACCTCGCGGGCCAGGTCGGCGTGTTCCGGCGGATATATGCGCGACAATCCACCGGCCAGCACCGCAATCGTCCGACCGCCGGCCTCGAGCGCTGCACGATGCGCCACGCCATCAATCCCGCGGGCCAGGCCGCTGACCACTGTGTAACCCGCCCGGGCCAGGGCGCCTGCCAACTGTGTGGCTGTACGCCTACCGTACGCGGTGAACTTACGCGAACCCACGATGGCGACCGCCTTCGCGTCCTCTGGTTCCAGCGTGCCGCGCGCATAGAGGAGGTGGGACGGATCGGGAATCGTGGCCAGGGAGGCCGGGTATTCCGGAGTGCCGATTGCTACCAGTCTCACGCCATGACGTGCCATGCGCTCGAGTTCCGCGTCCACGTCCGCATGTCGCACTGCCTCATGGACGTCGGCCGCCAGTTTCGCGCCGATGTACGGCACCTCTCGCAGTTCCGCGGGGCCCGCTTGCAAGACGCCCTCGGCCGAGCCGCAGCGCTCCAGTAGCGCGGCGGTAAGGCGCGGTCCCAGGCCGGGAACCAGGTGCAGGACCAGCAGGGCGCGAACCTCGGATGACAAGGGCACAGACATGGGCTGACTTGCGCCTCAGGTACAAAACTCATCCAGAATCTGTCGCACGTCTGCCTCCGGAACGTCGTCGAGCAGCGCCGCCTCTCCCATCTTCCGGGGCAGCACGAAACGCAGGCGGCCGGCCAGTGCTTTTTTGTCGCTGCGCATGACGGCCAGCTGCTCGGCCACGGGCCAGCGTTCCGGCCCGGCCGGCAGACGCAGTCGTTTCAGCAGCCGTACCTGCCGTTGCGTGAAATCACGACTCACCAGGCCGCGTAGCTCGGCCAATCGAGAGGCACAGATCATGCCCGCCGCCACGGCTTCGCCATGTAGCCAGGCGCCATATCCCGCTACTGTCTCGAAGGCATGCGCGAAGGTGTGGCCGTAATTGAGGATTGCGCGCACGCCGGTCTCCTCGCGCTCGTCCTGCTCCACGACGTCGGCCTTGAGTCGGCAACACCGGGCCACGATATGTCGGACCACTTCCGAATGTCGCTCGAGCACCGCGTCAGCATGCTCCTCGAGGTAGGCGAACAATTCCGGATCGAGAATGACGCCGTACTTGACGACCTCCGCCAGGCCGCTGACGTACTCGCGGTCGGGCAGCGTCGCCAGAACGGCCGTGTCGATCCAGACGCCCGCCGGTTGATGGAAGGCGCCGATCAAGTTCTTGGCCTTCCGATGATTGATGCCGACCTTCCCGCCGACAGAACTGTCCACCATGGCGAGCAGTGTCGTCGGCACCATCAGGAGTTGTAGACCGCGGTTGAACGTCGCGGCAACGAAGCCCGCCAGGTCGCCGGTGACGCCGCCGCCGACGGCGACCACGAGTGTTTGGCGATCGGCGCGGAGGTCGGCGAGGCGGTCGTACAGATCCTCGGCAGAGGCGAGACACTTCTCCGCCTCGCCGGGCGGCAGCACAACGATGCTGGTCCGGAAAGCGGCCGCTTGCAAGGAATGGGCGGCGGCTTCGGCGTGCGGCGTGACGTGTTCGTCGGTGACGACGAAGGCCAGTGTCCCGCGCGAGCGCTGCCGGGCGAACTGTCCCAACCCGTCGTCGTGACCGGTCACGGCGATGTCGTAGCTGCGCTCACCAAGCTGGACGCGGACCGTGTTCATGGCGTCTTTTCTTCACCGGCCTCTCCACCCCGCAAGCTTTAGCCATGGAGAACCATTGGCAACGGGGCTTGCGCCCAGCCAGCGAGCGTCAGGCTGAGGAAACGGACCAGCGTGACACCGGCGGATGCCTTTCGGGTGGCTGTTACGGGCTGGGTTAATCGAACAAGCTGCATTCACCATAGCCGGCGCTCAGGCTGCCGACAACCCACTCGCGGTTCAGCAAGAGGAACGTTAAACCCCAAGCGGGTTAGCGGTAGCCATGGCTTGCGAGGCGCTGCCCGTCCCGTTACAGTGACAACGACAGGCGGCGCCGCGCTGCCTGCGATTGTCCTTGCAGGTGGATGCACTGCGATGCCGTCAGGCGCGGAACATATTTGCGTGGTCATTGGGCGGACCCGCCACAAGATGATGCAGATTGAGATCCAAGAGGCGGCCAAACGTGGCGCTCGCTTCCTGGAGTTGCGTCTCGACTTTCTCGCCAGGGCGCCCGACTTCAAACGGCTGCTGGGCACCAAGCCGTGTCCCATGATGGCGACGGTCCGCCGTCCCGCGGATGGCGGGCGATGGTCCGGTTCCGAGGAGGCCCGGCGCATGCTGCTCCGCCAGGCCGTCGTGGGCGGTTTTGACTGGATCGACCTGGAAACCGACGTCGCTGACGCGGTCCCACGATTCGGCAGCGTCAAGCGTATCGTCAGCTATCACAACATGGACGAGGTGCCGGCCGACCTCGAGAAGATCTACGAGCAAATGTGCAAGCAGGATGCCGACGTCGTCAAGATCGCTGTCCGCGCGCAGCAGCCGGGCGACAATCTCCGCGTCATCGACCTGTACAAGAACGCGCCAAAGCCGACCGTCGCCTTCTGCATGGGCGACGTCGGCCTACCCAGCCGGTTCCTCGCTCTCAAGTACGGCGCGCCGTTCGTCTATGCTGCTTTCAACAAGGAGCGCGGCATCGCCCCGGGCCTACCGTCGTTCGAGGACATGCGCCAGGTCTACCACACGCACACTATCGACGCCCAGACGCAGGTGTACGGCGTTGTCGGCGACCCGGTGGGGCACAGTCTGAGTCCCCTTATTCATAACACCGCCTTCCGCCACCTGGGCCTCAACGCGGTCTATCTCCCCTTCCGGGTGCCGCGCGGCGACCTGCCCGGCTTCGTCAAGGCTTACGAGCAGATTCCGGTCCTGGGCTACAGCGTGACGATCCCCCACAAGGAAGCGGCCGCGACCCTCGCCGCGCACAAGTCCTCTGCGGTGGAGCGGACCCAGGCGGCCAATACGCTGGTCCTCGGCGGCGATGGTTTGCATGCGTACAATACCGATTATCAAGCGGCCCTGGAATCGCTGATGGAGAACATGCCCATCGCTCCCGACGGCAGCCAGGGATCCTTGCCAGGACGGACGGTGCTATTGCTGGGGGCCGGCGGTGTAGCTCGCGCGATTGCACATGCCCTGCAGCGCGAAGGAGCCGTGCTTGCCATCAGCAATCGCACGAACGACCGGGCGCACAAACTGGCCGAGGAGGTTGGGTGCCGCTTCATCGACTGGGCCGCGCGACATAGTGTCGTATGCGATACGCTCGTTAACTGTACCTCGGTCGGCATGCATCCGAACGTGGATGAGAGCCCCGTTCACAACAGTTTTCTCAAGCCGGGCCTGGTCGTGTTCGATACGATTTACACGCCGGAAACGACGCTACTTATCAAAGAAGCGCGGAGCCGCGGCTGCCACGTAATTACTGGCGTGGACATGTTCATTCGCCAGGCCGCCTTGCAGTTCCAGTTCTTCACGGGCAGGGAAGCGCCCGTGGGCCTGATGCGCAAAGTCGTGAGGAAGGCCCTGTCGCCCGTCGCCCTCCGCGACGAAGCATGAGTGACGGGATGTGCAGAGAGCGGAATTCAGCATGTCCGAAGAATCATCCCGCCCTCCCCTGCTTTTCCTGATCGGATACCGCGGCACGGGCAAGAACACCGTGGCTCAGCTGCTGGCGGAACAGCTCCGCTGGAAATGGCTCGATGCCGACGCCATGCTGGAAGCGCGCGCCGGGCGGAGCATCCGTGCTATCTTCGCGGAGGAAAGCGAGGGCGGTTTCCGCGACCGGGAGTCCGCGCTCCTGGAAGAACTGTGCGGTTTGCGCCAGCACATCGTCGCCACCGGCGGCGGCGTGGTACTACGCGAGGCCAACCGAGAACGGCTACGGTCGGCAGGCTGGGTCCTCTGGCTAACGGCCAGCGCCGAGACGATCTGGGAGCGGCTCCAGGCAGACTCCTCGACGGCCGAACGCCGTCCCGCGCTGACCGTGGGCGGACTGGCAGAAGTGCGCCAGCTGCTCCAGGTCCGGGAACCGCTCTACCGAGCCTGCGCCGACTGGAGCGTGGACACGGTCCAAAAGAATCCCGTGCAGATAACTGAACTCATCCTGGCGGCTCTTGGCGAACGGCTTTGCAACCGTCCGTCAAGAGCCGACCCACGCTAGCCGAGGGACCAAACCCGCATGTTGTGGCTCGTCTGGTTGGTTTTGCTCGTCCCCATCGGCGCCGCGGTCGGCAGCTTCCTCAATGTTTGCATCTATCGCATCCCGTTCGAGAAGAGCCTGATCTGGCCCAGCTCACGCTGCGGGCATTGCCTGCGGCCAGTCCGACTCTACGACAACATCCCGCTCCTCAGCTACTGGTTGCTGCGCGGCCGCTGCCGTCATTGCGGCACTGCCTTCTCGATGCGCTATTTCCTGATTGAACTGCTCACTGGGCTTTGCTTCGCGGGGCTTTTTTGCCTGGAAATCGGGCTGAACATTCACCAGTTACCGTTCCTGCGCGACCAGGAGTTTTTCATCCGCTATGGGGTGATCCCATTGCAAGGGTGGGTATTCTTCGGCTATCACGCGACGTTGTTGTCGTTGCTCATCGCGGCAACATTTACGGACATCGACCACCTGGAAATTCCACTATCGATCACATTGACCGGCGTGGTCGTCGGCCTGACCGGTTCGTTGCTCCTGCCGTGGCCCTGGCCGAACAGGCTGGGGCCGGAGGTGTGGCCGACGCAGGGCCGTGGCCTCATGCTGGCCGGAAATCCACGTGTGCCGACGACAGCGCTCTATCCATGGCCGGTGTGGAACGAGATGCCCGCCTGGCTGCCGCTGGGCAGCTGGAGGGCAGGAATCGCGACCGGCCTGGCAGGCCTGGTGGTCGGAATGCTCATCCTGCGGGTGATTGCGTTCCTCTTCAAGCATGGGCGCGGCAAGGAAGGGCTCGGCATCGGCGACGCCGATCTCATGATGATGGTGGGCTGTTTCCTCGGCTGGCAGGTGGTCGTCGTGGCTTTCTTCGTCTCCGTGGCTCCGGCATTGATCCTGGGCGTCATTCAGCTCATCATTCACGGCGACAAGCCAATGCCGTTCGGACCGTCGCTGGCGCTGGGCACCGTCGTTACCTGGCTCGGCTGGCGCTGGATCGGGCCATACCTGGCGCCGCTTTTTTTCGACGGTCCCGTGGTGCTTTTCTTCGCCTTCGTGGGCGTGGTACTGATGTTCGTGGCGTTCTGGCTGCTTGGCGTCGTCCGCGGGCGAGAGCCGCCCGACCAAAAGCAGACCGTGTAGGCGCGCGTGCCACTGCACAATTCTCATTCCTTCCTCTCGTACACCACTTTTCCTCCGACGATCGTGTACAGCAATTTGGTCTCGGGAATGGCGTTGATCGGGCAGGTGAGAACGTCCTGGTCGATCACAATTAGATCGCCAAGTTTGCCGACCTCCAGACTGCCTTTTTGCTTCTCCTCGTGATTCAGGTAGGCATTGTTGATCGTGTACAGGCGCAGGGCCTGCTCGCGCGTCAGCCGTTCCTCTGGCACCAGCAGTGTGCCGCGCTCCGTGACCCGTGCCAGCGTCACCGCGATGCCCAGCCAGGGGTCCCACGGATTCGTTGCTTCCCGGGAATCGAGTTTAACCATGTGATCGCTGCCGCCGCCGATGGTCGTGTACTCGAGCCACGACTTGTAGGGCTGGAACCAGCGAATACGCTTCTCACCCAGCACGTGGGCCAGCGTCGTGCCGTCCTTGTACAGCCAGGCGGGCTGCACGTCGGCACAAACGCCCAGCCGCTTGCACCGCTCCAGGTTTTCCCGCGAGGGGAAATTGGCATGCGTGATGCAAAAACGGCGTTCCTTGATCGGTATCTGGCGGTTGACAAGGTCGTAGGCGTCGAGCAGCACGTCCATCGCGCCTTCGCCCGCGGTGTGGGCGGTTACTTGCCAGTTACGCCGTGCCGCTTCCTCGACGACCATCTGCAGCTGATCGGGCGGGATGAAGAGCAGCCCGCGGTAATTGTCCTCGACGATCTGGAACGCTTCGCCCCTGGGCCAGGGTTGGCGCATGTAGGCGGTGCCGCTAAGGGTACCGCCGTCCAGGAACATCTTGATCGGGCCGATTCGTACCCAGTCGTCGCCGATGCCGGTCGGGCCCCCGCGCCTGTCCTGGCCGGGCATTTCCTCGAGCCGGCGCACGATTTCCTCGCGGGTGCCATGCGGGTTGAAATCGCGGGCGACGTTGACGCGTACGGTCAGTTCGTGATGTTCGCGCAGGTCGAGATACAGGTCGAGATCGGCGCGGCTGGCGTCGCGGTCCCCGACGCTGGTCAAACCCTGGGAATTGTAAAGATAAAAGAGCTTCTTTACCGCTTCCCGTCGCGCCGTCGCCGAAAGCCCCTTGCCGGTGCCCGGCAGGCCCTTGAGGACGCTGTAGGCATTGCGCAGCATACCTGTCGGTTCACCCGTGTTCAGATCCTTGACGATCACGCCGCCGCGGGGATTGGGCGTGTCCCGGGTGATGCCGGAGATCTTGAGGCCCAGTGTGTTGACGGTGCCTGCGGGTCCGGCGTGGTACAGCACGGGATGCTGGGGGGCCGCGGCATCCAGTTCGGCGCGCGTCGGAAAGCGCGCCTCATCGAGCCGAGTCGGGAAAATGTAGCGAAGGACGATCCAATCGCCTTCGGGGGTGGTCTCGGCCTGCTTGCGGATGTAGGCGAAGACCCCTTTGAGCGAGGAAAGGTTCGGCAGCGGCGCCGTCACTTCGCTCAGAGCAGCGCCGACCGGATGCACATGGCTATCGTAGAGGCCCGGCAGAACGACGTGGCTGTCGGCGTCGAGGATGCGCGTCCTGGCTCCCGCCAGCTTGAAGATTGTTTCGTCTTCGCCCAGAGCGATGATGCGCCCGTCTTTCACGGCAAGGGCCTCGAACATGCGGAACTTGTCGTCCACCGTGACGATCTTGCCGTGATGGACGATCAGGTCGGCGTGCCCCTTGACAGCGGGTTCGTCGGCCGTTGCAGGGCCAAGTAGGGCCAGCGTCAGGCCGAGGCAGGACAACAGGCAGCGGTTCATGATGTTCCCCCAACCCGCAAGCGGGTCGACAGTTCATGTCGTCAAGGCGGGCCGGAGCACCCGTCAGACGTAATACGCACCAGGCGAATGGTCGGCGAGCGGTCGCCGCTGGCGACGGGATGACCCGCCAGCACGACCGCGAGATGGCCTTCTTTCAGCGCTCCGTGGGTGAAGGCGGAGCGTATCGCCGTTTCCAGCCGGTCCTCGCCCGGCTCCAGGTGGGCGGGCATTGGCACGGGCACGATGCCCCAGACCAGGGCCAGGCGGTGTAGCACGTGTTCGTCTGGCGTTGGCGCCACGATCACTGCCGCCGGGCGGTGACGCGCCACCAGCCGCGCGGTGCGCCCGGAATACGTCGGGGTCACAATGGCGTTGGCACCAACTTCGCGCGCCAGGGCGCAGGTGCCGTGCGTGAGGTAGCCGTCGATGGCGCCGCGCGGGATGAGCACGTCACGACGGCCGTCGTCGCACTGCCAGTGTTCCGTCTCCCGCGCAATCTCGTCCATGACGACAACTGCCTCTACGGGATAATCGCCCACCGCCGTTTCGCCCGAGAGCATCACGGCATCGGTGCCGTCGTCGATGGCGTTGGCCACGTCGCTGACCTCGGCACGGGTCGGCCGCGGATTGGTCCGCATCGAGTCGAGCATGTCGGTGGCGGTGATGACCGGCTTGCCGGCGGCGCGGGCCAGGTTGATGAGTTGTTTCTGCACGTGCGGCACGCGCTCCAGCGGCAATTCGACGCCGAGGTCGCCGCGGGCCACCATGATGCCGTCGAACGCTTCGAGGATGCTGGCCACCTGTTCCACCGCTTCGGGACGTTCGATCTTGGCGAGGATCGGCACTTCAAGACCCCGCGCCCCTGCGGCTTCGCGCAGGGCCTCCGCCGCGGCAGCGCTGCGCACGAACGACAGTGCCAGCCAATCCACTCCGGCTGCGGCCGCGACTGCCAGGGCTTCACGGTCATGCGGTGTCAGCGTGGGAATCGACAGGAGCGTATCCGGCAGGTTGACGCCCTTGTTCGGCAGCAGCATGCCGCCGACAATCACCAGGGCCAGCAACCGCCCAGGCTCCGAGCGTAGCGCGCGCAACTGAAGGCGACCGTCGTCGAGCAGGATTCGTTGGCCGGGCCGCACCTGACCGATGGCCGCTGCGTCGCTGACCTGAATGGCGCCCGGCACGTCGGCGCCGCTGGCCAGGGCGATTTCGGCGCCCGCCGGCAGCGGCAGCGGCAGCGGGCTGGGGAGATGCACACGGATCTTGGGACCCGGCAGGTCGGCCAGTACCGCGACCGGGCGGCCCAGTCCCTCGGCCGCCTTCCGAAAATGGGCGATGCGCCGGAGATGCTCTTCAGCCGAACCGTGCGAAAAGTTGATCCGCGCCACGTCCAGCCCGGCCGCCAGCATCGCCTCGAGGATGCCCGGAGGGTCGGTTGAAGGCCCGAGCGTGGCCACGATGCGCGTGCGCCGTTGCAATGCTATTGTCCCTGGGAGAGGATGCCTCTGGGTACGCTACCTGCGCTCAGTGTACGGGTGGGACGCCTGCCAAGCGAGAAAGGCCGGCAAGATTGTGGCTCGCCGGCCCTTCGTGCTGGTCAAAGACAGCAGGGGTACTCAATGAAGTGGCAGGGTCAGGAGCGACCAGGCGAGCAGACCGCCGGTCAGGAGAACGAGTGAAACAGCCAGTTCCGGACAGTCGCAGACTGCCAACCGCTCCCGAAAGCTCTGCCATAATCGCATCACGGTGTCCCTCCCGGTTCGTTTCAGGTGCGTGGTCCATCCCATGGCGCGCAGTCAAGGAAAACCGCTGCCAGCCGGTAGCGAGTGAAAAGAGCCAATCACCGCGCTTGAGAAGGTACGTCAACTCTAGGATGCAATCGACCGGCTGTCAAGCGGTGGCGCGGCCACGCTGCTCCGCACCAGGGCCATCCCTTTCGTTCGGCCCGTCCTCGTCAGCGCCGGCTGCCTGGTGAGCAGATTTCTCTTGGGGCATATCCCTCCGGCTTGATACACTGCCGCCGGACAGTATGATCCTTCACCCCCTGGAGACGACACCCATGGATCGCAGGACCTTTCTCCAAACGACGGCGGCGACGGGACTTGTCCTGGCGGGCACTTCCCTGGCCGGGGCGGCCGACGGCAAGACGCTCCGCGCGGGCCTCATAGGCACTGGCTGGTATGGCATGGTGGACCTGCGCCACCTTATGGACCACGGCGGCGCCGAGGTCGTTGCGCTGTGCGATGTGGACAAGAAAGGTCTGGAAACCGCAGCGGACGAGGTTGCCGGCCGGCAGAAAGAGCGGCCCCAGGTGTTCCACGACTTCCGCGACATGCTTAAGCCAAAAAACCTCGACATTGTCCTCGTTGGTACGCCAGACCACTGGCACGCTCTGACCGCGATCGCCGCCATGGAGGCAGGCGCTGACGTTTACGTCGAAAAGCCGATCTCTCACACCTACCTGGAAGGTCGGGCCATGGTGCGAACGGCCCGGCGTCTGAAGAGAGTGGTACAGGTCAACACACAGCGCCGCAGCACGCCGCACTTCATCTCCGCGCGCGACTTCATCAAGGCCGGCCAACTGGGCTGCATTGGCGTCGTCCGCGCCTACTGTTACTACAACATGCGTCCCACGGGCAGCCCGGCCGACTGCCCGCCGCCGGAGTCGCTCGATTTCGACTTCTGGACCGGGCCGGCTCCGCTGCGGCCATACAACCCGATGATCCATCCGCGCGGCTGGCGCAGTTTCATGGAATACGGCAACGGCATCCTCGGCGATATGGGCATCCACATGCTCGACGCGGCGCGCTGGATAATGGATGCAAAACACCCAAAGAAGATCTCGTCGGTGGGAGGGATTTATCTCGCCAAGGGAGGCAAGGCGAACACAACCGACACCCAGACGGTGACGTTCGACTATGGCGACTTCACTGCGATCTGGGAGCATCGCATGTACGGCCGGTCCGAGGACCTGAAGGCGGGCTGGGGCCTCAACTTTTATGGCGAGAAAGGGACGCTGCAACTGACCATCGACGCCTGGGACTTCATGCCGTGGGGGCAGGGCAAGCCGATGCACGTCGAATCGGTGAAAGACGGCCCACTGGACCTGCTTTACGAATCGCCGGATCGCAAGCCCGCCGGCCGCGCGCACATGAAGAATTTCCTGGAGTGTGTCGCGTCGCGCGAACGGCCGATCGCCGACGTCGAGGAAGGCCACCTGTCCACGGCGCTCTGTCAACTCGGTAACATTTCACAGCAACTCGGAAGGTCGCTGACCTGGGACGCTGAACAGGAACGAGTGGTCGGCGACGAGGAGGCGAACAAGCTGCTGCGGCGCACGTATCGCAAGCCGTGGGTGTATCCCGAGGCGTGAGCCTTTTGCGGCCGTGTGGTTAAGATTTCCTTCGGCAGCGGGGACTGTCCTGGCACGAACGCTACCCGGATGACAGGGAACAATCCATGCCCCGGCGAAGAAATGGCGTCGATCAAGGCGCGTCGGGAGCAGTACGTGGGCAACAGCCGGGGCGCGCCGATCGTGCCGGCCATCGCGGCGGGAACCGTGCAGAAATGAAGGCGCTGTCCCTGCTGAGGCCATGAACAACTTTGCGATTTTTCAGCCGGCTTTGCGG
>JRHI01000928.1_pt1 | contig 28395 bp, 26 predicted proteins | sample 215371 | NCBI WGS metagenome assembly JRHI01 (sample SAMN02929681, study PRJNA255918) | sediment metagenome | biome: cave system; feature: Ice Cave; material: Sediment; isolation source: sediment from deep within a dark volcanic ice cave with no known source of... ...
CCCGGGCCAGCAGGCAGGCCGAGTTCTCGGTGTCGGCGGCCGGCGAGAGGGTGTACGCGGGGACCTCCGCGCCGCTCGGGGTGCGCAGGGTGAAGCCGGTGAGCCGCACCGAGGCCGCCTGGTCGAAGGTGGCGGTGACCGGGAAGCCGGCGTTGCGCGGCGTCCCCGGCGGCAGCGGGTCGGGAAGCTCGTTGTCGAGGAAGGTGGTGGGCACCCCCCGCTGGGCGTCGGCCGGCACCAGCACCGGTGGCGCGGTGCGCGAGCCCGGCGCGGCGGCGCCGAAGCCGAACTCCATGTCCTCCATGGGCAGCGGGCCCAGCGAGCAGTCGGCGTAGCCGATCGAGCGCAGGTCGGGCCGGATGATCGGGAAGCGGTGGTAGATGCTGTCGACCCAGTCCAGAACCGCCGGACCGGCGCCGCCGCGATGGGTGATGTCCTCGGAGATCGCGCCGTCGCGCCAGCCCGCGGTGTTGGCGCGGTCGCCGGCGCGCACCCCGGTGAACCCCGGCGTCCCCGGCGTCTCCCGGTGGATACCGAGGTTGGCCACCTCGGGGAGGGCGTTGTTCGCCAGCCAGTAGAAGCAGTGGGCGGCGGCGCTCTGGACCAGGCGCTGGTCGAGGGTCACCGCGGGGACCCCGGCGGCGGTGCGCGCCCGGTTCACCTCGGCGAGCGCGACCAGGGCGTGGGCGGCGACGGTGGCGGCGGGGTTGGGCACCGTCACCGGGCGCGGCCGGGGCCCGTCGGCGCCACGGACGGTGGCGATGGTCTGCTGGATCTGCTCGCGCGCCGCCGCCTCGTCGCCGTCGACGTCGCGGGCGAGGCGGAGGATGACGTCGACGGCGGCGACGTCGGCGGGGTCGGCGGCGAGGGCGCGGAGCAGCAGCGCGCGGGCGCCGCGGGAGTCGCGGTGCGCCGCCATCGCCACCTCGGCGGCGGCCTCGAGGGCGCCGGGGTCGCGCGGGGTGAGCGCCAGCAGGCGGGTGTAGACCTGCTCGGCGGTGGCGAAGTCGGGCTGCTGCATGGCGACGCTGCCCAGCGAGGCGAGCAGCTGGGCGTCGGAGGGGGCGAGCGCCAGCGCCGCCTCCAGCGTCCGGTGGGCGCCCTCGAGCTGGTTGCTGTCGATGTAGGCGCCGGCGAGCTCGGCGGAGCGCTCCACCCAGCCGGGCTGCTGGTCGCGGGCGGCGACGGCGGCGGCGAGCGCCGCCGGCCGGTCGCCGCCGTCCCGGGCGAGGTTGGCCTGCTCGCGGTGCAGCTCGGCGCGCGCGTAGGCGCTCGTTCCCGGCCCCATCGCCGCCCTGGCGGCGTCGATGTGGCTCCGCGCCGCCTCGGTGTCGCCGTGGTCGGCGAGCGCCTCGCTGTAGTAGAGGTGGGCGAGGGGGTCGCCGGGGGCTAGCGACACCGCCGTGGCTCCCGCCTTCACCGCGTCCTCGAGGTGCATGGACCAGTCCTGGACGCGGCAGAGGACGGCGTGGGCGTGGCCGTTGCGTGGCCCGGCGGCGACCCCGGCGCGGGCCTCGGCGAGCGCGCCGGTGAAGTCCTGGCGGTAGTTGAGGAACAGCGCGTACGCGGCGTGGGCGAGGGCGTCGCCGGGGGCCCTCGCCACCAGCTGCGCGTAGCCGCGCTGGGCCTGCTCGTAGTGGTTGTCGAAGAAGAGCGCGTCGGCCGCCGCCAGCGCCGTGATCACCGCCTGGGGGGAGACCGGCGCGGGCGGTCGTGCCGGCGTCGACGGCGAGCACGCCGCCAGCAGCAGCAGGGCGAGGAGGAGGACGGCGGGCAGCCGGCGGCCGCCCACTCAGGGCGCCACGATGCCGCTGGTGCGCGTGACCTCGATGCCCATCTCCTCGAGCCCGGTGATGACCCGGTTGATGCCGATGCTGTCGGTGGCCATGTGCCCGGTGACCACCAGGCTCTTGCCCGGCTCCGCCTCGGCGCGCAGCCGCTGCACGTCGGCCTCGGCGCAGTGCATGGCGAACACCGTGTCCACCCCGTGCCGCCAGTACTCGCGGAACACGTGGTAGCCGCCGTTGGTGCCGCCCGCCATCGCCACCGTCCACCGTCCCAGCGGCGACTCCGGCCGGCCCACCCACTGCTCGGGTCGGGTCAGCGCCGCCTCCATCTCGGGGAACTCGTCGAACCAGCCCAGCACCTCGCCCACCGGGCTGCCCTCCCCATCGCGGCGGCGCAGCATCTCGACGATGGCCGCACGGCCGAGCAGGTCGCAGGCGAGGTGGACGTTGCAGAAGGGCACGCCGATGAGCCGGGCCGTGCCGACCACGGCGTCGTAGTTGCTCATGTGGGCGGCGCGATGGGACGGGCCCAGCCGCTCCGCGATCGCCGCCTCGGCGAACGTGCGGGGGACGCCCTCGGCGACCATCTGCTCGATCTGGCGGAGCACCACCCTGCCGAAGTCCATGCGGGCGTGGTCGCCGGCGGGATGGTGGGCAATCACCGCGTCGTAGCCGGCGTCGCGCGCGTAGACGAGCTCGCCGACGCTGATGTCGATGCCGAACAGCACCCGGCGGACGTCGCCGGGGGCCTCGACGTACACCTGGGAGTCGGCGGGCACCGAGTCGCAGCCCGCCAGCCCGGCCGACCACTCCAGGATGCCGGCCAGGTTCACCGCAGCCCCCCCTGGTGGTGCGGCACGCCGACGGGCACGGTCACCCGGCGCCGGCCGCGGCCGCTCTGGTAGCCGAGCTCGGCGGCGGCGTAGCAGACCACCCCGAGCGCGATGCCGACGACCACGTCGGCGACGTAGTGCTCGCCGAGATAGATGACCCCGAAGGAGATCGTCGCCGGGTACAGCATCCACAGCCAGGAGGAGGGCCGGCGCACCCCGCGGACGGCGACGACGGCGCAGGCGATGACCATCGGCACCGACACGTGGAGCGAGGGCATCGCGGCGTTGGGCTCGGGATCGGCCCCGGCGTACAGGGTGCCGAAGCTGCCCAGCCGCTCCAGGGTCTCGACCACGATGCGGTGCACCGGGGGGAGCTCGCCGTTCTGCGCCGCCAGCCACGGCGGCATCTCGGGGTAGAGGAGGTAGACGAGGAAGCCGGCCGCCATGACCATGACGTAGGCGCCGACGAAGGTGCCGAAGCGGTCGCGGTGCCAGATCCAGAGCCACAGGCCGGCCACCAGCGGCGCCGCGAAGTGGAAGAGGTACTCGCCGGCGAGGACCACTCCGAGGAATCGGCCGAACTCGCTGACGCCGATGTGCTGCTGCAGCCACCAGGTCCAGACCACGCCGCCGAAGAGGCTCTTCTCGAGCACGATCGGGGCGAGCACGTGGACGCTGCCGGCGATCCTGGCGCCGACCCCGGTGAGGTCCTCGAACATCACCGCGACGAAGAGGAAGGGCAGCCAGTCCCAGACGAAGGGGCGGGCCCGGCCGACGACCGCGAAGCCCACCAGCAGGAGGATCAGAGCGTGCTCGGAGGTGAGCCCGACCTGGCGGGTGGCCATCAGCCCGATCGAGGCGACGGCGTAGGCGGCCATCGCCCCGTACACCAGCGGACGCTGCCGGAATGCGTGGACGCTGCGCCGCTCCGGGGGCGCGGCGATGGCGGCGTTCACCGAGCGGGCGACCCGGAACACCCGGCCCGCAGCGGCGGCGCCGAGACCCCCGGGGAAGCCCGCGGGAGGCGGCGGCTCGGCCCACCCGGACGCGCCCGCCGGGTCCTCGACCGGCGTGCACTGGCCGTCCCGCTGGGGCCGCATCCCACACTCCCGAAATCCGTGTCTCCCCCGGAAGGGGTATACCCGTCCGGTCGTCGCACCGGTAGCGTACTGCTAGTAGATGGTCCGGACCGTGACCATCCCCTCCGAAGGGGCGGATTCGAGGGGGGACAAGGGAAGGGACGCAACCTTTACGTGGCCCGTGACGTATGGAAGAACGGGAATGAGTGCGCTGCGAGAGACGAACGAGCAGATCCTGGCGGGAATCCGGCACCGCTGGAGGAGCGATGCTGAGCGTCGACGGATGGCCGAGCCAATCCGCCTCATCGACGGCCTGATCGCCGACCTCGAGGAGTTGCACCTGACCGACCGCAAGCGCGTGCCACCGTCCTACGAGGCACGGCTGATGCAACTGACGGCCGTCCTCCCCGCCGAGGTGCGCCAGGAGCTCCGGAGCCGGGTGACCATCGTCCACCTCATGGACAAGCTCTACGAGATCCAGGGGCGGCTGCTGGCCCGCAAGGCCACCGAGCGGGGKGACGACTTCGACGGCGGCGATCGCGGCCCCCAGAGCCCGCACCCCCCCACTCGCGTCGCCGAGCCCGCCGCGTAGGCGCAGTTCGGTAGGCTCGGGGAGATGCCCGCCGTCCCCGTCCGCGCCGCCGTGCTCACCGTGAGCGACGCTGGGGCGCGCGGCGAGCGGGCCGACAGCAGCGGCGACGTCATCCAGACCCGCCTCGAGGGGCTGCCCTCCACCCTGGTGAGCCGGCGCATCGTCCCCGACGAGCCCGACGCGATCCGCGCCGCCGTGGTCGACGCCACCCCGAACGCCGGGCTGCTGGTGATCACCGGGGGCACCGGCGTGGGCCCCCGCGACGTCACCCCCCAGAGCGTCGGACCGCTGCTCGACTACGAGGTGCCGGGCATGGCGGAGGCGATGCGGCTGCGCGGGCTGGCGTCCACGCCCCACGCGATGCTCTCCCGGCAGGTGGTGGGGGTCCGCGGTGGCTGCCTGGTGCTCTGCCTCCCCGGCAGCCCCCGGGCGGTGGCCGAGTGCCTCGACGCGGTCTGGGAGGCGCTCCCCCACGCGCTGCGGCTGCTCGCCGGCGAGCGCCCGTGCCACGAGCCTCCCGCGAGACGGGCCTAGAGCTCGCGCTCCGGCGGTCGCTCGACGCCGCCGCTCTTCCCGCCCTGCTTGGCCACCATCCCCACGCCCTCGAGGGCGGCCCAGCGGTCGGTGCTCTTGATCATGTCGATGACCGTCAGCCCGGCGACGGCGACCGCGGTGAGCGCCTCCATCTCGACGCCGGTGCGGCCCACGGTGCGCGCGGTGGCGCGGATGCGCACCCCGGGGAGCGAGGCGTCGCAGACGAGGTCGACGTCGACGTGGGTCAGCGGCAGCGGGTGGCAGAGGGGGATGAGCTCGGCGGTCCGCTTGGCGGCCAGCACCCCCGCGACCCGGGCCACGCCGAGTACGTCGCCCTTGGCGGCCAGGCCGGCCTCGACCAGCCGGAGGGTGGCGGCGTCGCAGCGCACCCGGCCCTCGGCGACCGCCATCCGCTCGCTCTCGGCCTTGGCGGAGACGTCGACCATGCGCGCGGTGGCGTGGTCGTCGAGATGGCTGAGGCGGGGCTCGCTCATCCGGGGGCGCCCCCGCGGGTGGCGAGGATGTTGAGCCGGACGTAGTCGACCACCGGGTGGGGGCCCAGGCTGGAGGCGACGGCGTCGACGAAGGCGTCGTGCTGCTCCGGTGGCATCTTCTCCAGGTGGGCGCCGAGGATGACGGTGCGCAGGAAGGTGGTGAGCTGCTCGCCCGCCTCGAAGGGGGTCGGCTCCTCGTGGAGCCAGGCCTCCACCTCGACGAAGCCGGCCGCCTCGAGGCGCCGCCGGGTGTCCACGGCGGTGGCGAAGTGCTGCGGCCCCTCCCAGCCGTCGCCGGCCGCCCGCGCCGCGCGCAGCACCGAGGCGACGTTGCCGGCGCCGCCGCACTGCGCCACCAGCCGCCCGCCGGGCCGCAGCACCGCGGCGAGGTGGCGAAAGAGGGCGTCGTGGTCGGGCACCCAGTGAAAGACGGCGGTGGAGAGGACGGCGTCCACGGGGGCGACGAGGGGCAGCGGGCGGCCGAGGTCGGCGTGGACCAGCTCCACCCGGGAGAGCTGGGACGCCAGCCGCCGTGCCGCCTCGGCGAGCATCGCCTCGGAGCCGTCGAGGGCGACCACGGTGCCCCGGGGCAGGCGCTCGAGCAGCCGCTCGGTGACCCGGCCGCTGCCGCAGCCGGCGTCGAGGACGCGCTCGTCCCCGGCCAGCTCGAGGCGCTCGAGCACGGCCACGCCCCAGCGCAGCTGGGGGGCGGAGACCCGGTCATAGGTGGCGGCATCCCACTCGCGGCTGGGCATGTCGGGATGGTCTCACAAGGCCGGGATCGCGCCGGGCGATGCACGAGCACCGCGGCAGGTGGGAACATCCCCGCCGATGCTCCCGACTCCCCGCTCGCGCCCGCGCCTCTGGACGCTCGCACTCGCCACCCTCGCGGCCTCGACCTGCCTGAGCGCCTGCGGCGCCTCCGACAGCGACAAGATCAAGGATGCGGTGCGCAACTACATCCAGGCGGTGCTCGACGACAACGGCACGGCCGCCTGTGGCCTGCTCACCCCGGACGCCGCCAAGGTCTTCGTCGACCGGGTCAAGGCGCAGACCAAGACCAGCGACTGCGCCACCGCCTTCAAGCAGGAGGCGGCCACCCTCAAGGACGACGAGAAGGCGATCTATCGCAGCGCCGTGCTCTCCGGGGTCACCGTCAACGGCGACGCCGCCACCGTCACCGTCAAGTTCACCGGGGTCAACAAGGACATCCGGCTCAAGAAGGTGAACGGCGACTGGAGGATCGACACCGGCCCGGCCGGCTGAGCCGCCGCCGGGTCAGACCGGCAGGGTCGACCCCTCGGCGAGGTACGAGCGGATCACGGTGGCCAGGCCGACCAGGCTGAAGGGCTTGTTGATGAACCGGTCGGCGCCAGCGGCGCGGCCGCTCTCGACGTCGTCGTCACCGCTCAGCGCGGTGAACATGAGAACCGGGATCGAGCGCGTCCTCGGGTCGCTCTTGATCCGCCGGCAGACCTCGAGGCCGTCGATGCCGGGCATCATGATGTCGAGGATCACCAGGTCGGGCCGGGCGCGCTCGAGGCTGCGCAGGCCCTCGGCGCCGTCGAGCTCGGCGTCGACGTCGTAGCCCTCGATGGTCAGGTACATCGAGACGACGTGGAGCAGGCGTGGGTCGTCGTCCACGATGAGGATGCGGCGGCGGAGCACGGAGGGCCTCCAGTTGCGGTGTCGGTGCAAGTGGTATCACGCTCCACCGGCTCGGCGCGGCCTCCTCGAAACCCCGTGACCCGTCCGTTGCCGGACGGTGGGATGCCGCGGATGTCCCGTCGCCGACCGCCCTCCCCTGGACGGCGGCTAGGCGCCGCCGCAGGCGTTGGCGGGGTGGAGCAGCCCGGGGCGGTGGAAGCCGAGGGCGACGCCGTCGCCGGTGACCTTGACCGAGTCGAGATAGGGGCGGATGGTGTCGAGCTGGGCGTCGGCGAGCAGGGCGTGGAGGTCGATGTCGCGGCTGATGCGGTCGCGGATCTGCGACACCGCCCAGCCGGGCAGCGGCATCCGGCCGGCGGTCATGTCGCGCACATCGGCGGCGATGTCGGGGGTGCCGTCGGCGGGGCACACCAGGCTCAGTGCCACCCGGCCCACCGCGGTGATGCTGACCAGCCCGAGGGTGGTGCGGACGTCGATCACCACCAGCCCGTCGCGCACCCGCGCCTCCGGGTTCTGGAACTGCTGGGGGGAGGGGTTGCTCGACCGGAGCACGGTGGTGAGGTCGCGCTCACTCAGCGTCACCTCGGTGTGGGGGCTGAGCACCAGTCCCGCCGCCGCCCTCCTCCCCATCACGGTGGCGATCTCCAGGCGGGTGTGCCCGTCGTCGGGTCCGCGCGGCGTGGAGCCGAGGTCGGGGGCGGCGGTCGCCTGCCAGGTCACCACCCCGCCGCCGGCGACGAGGGTCAACAGCAGCACCACGATCACCGCGCAGGCGGCGCGGACCCCCCTCTCGCCCTGCCTGCTTGCCCGCCGTCCGCCGACCCGGCTGCTCACGGCGGGCCAGGGTAGCGGAGCGCCGGATCAGCGGGCCAGCGGCAGGGTCACCGTGAACGAGCTGCCCACCCCGCGCTTCGAGGCGGCGATGACGTCGCCGCCGTGCTTGCGGGCGAGCTGGCGGGCGATGTACAGCCCCAGCCCGGTGCCGGGGATCTCGGAGTCGACGCCGCGCCCCACCCGTGTGAACCGGGTGAACAGCCGGGGCAGGTCGTCGGCGTGGATGCCGATGCCCTGGTCGCTGACGGTGACCACAGCCAGCCCCTCACCGCTGCGCACCGTGCAGCGAACCTCTCCGCCGCCCGGCGAGTATTTGACGGCATTGGCAAGAAGATTGACGAGCACCGTGACCAGCCGCAGGCTGTCGCCGCGCACCCGCACCGGCGCCGGCGGGCAGTCGACCCCGAGCCGGTGACCGGGACCGAGCATCGGCTCGACCCGCGCCGCCGCCTGGCGGGCGAGGTCGCGGACGTCGACCTGCTCGCTGCCGAGCTCGAGCCGCTCGTCGTCGAGGCGCGCCGCCTGGAGCATCGCCTCCGACAGCCCCACCAGCTCGTCCACCTTGGTGCGTAGCACCGGCAGCACCTGGCCGCGCGCCGCCGCCGGCAGGTCTCCGAACATGCCGTCCTCGAGCAGCCCGATGTAGCCGAGCAGGACGGTGAGCGGACCCCGCACCTCGTGGGAGGCGAGGCGCAGGAAGTCCGACTTCGACTCCTCCAGCTCCATGGTGCGGCGATGCTCGGTGGCGAGGTCGCGGGCGCGGCGCTCGCTGTCGGAGAGCCGCAGCCGGGAGACGGTGGCGCCGCGGCCGACCGCGCAGAGCACCAGCAGCACCGCCGCCTGCACGATCGCGGTGAGCGGGGTCTCGCCGTGGACGGCGGGACCGGCGAGGACGAGGGCGATCGCCAGCGCCACCAGCGGCAGCAGCAGGCGGCGGGGCAGCAGCCGGGTGGCGGCGAGCACCGGCAGCACCGCCAGGGACTCGACCGTCCCCCGCGAGGCGAACCGGCCGTCGAGCAGGAAGATGCCGAGGAGCAGGATGGCCCCGAGCAGCGCGCAGGGCGCCTCGCGGTACATCCCACCGAGCGGCAGCGGGGTGCGCACCCGCGCCCAGAGACCCGGAACGCGGGCGTCCGTGGGGACGGGGGGCGCCCACGCCGCGGGACCCCGGCCGGGGATCTCGAGGAGGGCGTCGGCTCCCGTGGCGGGCACGGGAGCAGTCCCGGCGGGGTGCGGGGCGAGGAGCGGGCTCACGGCTGAGGGTCCTGGAGCATGCCGGCGGGACTGTACGGCGGCGCCGCAGAGGCTTCGATGTAGGGGTGGTCACGAGCCGATCACGGCGACCGCCACACCCCGCGCCGCTCAGCGCAGCCGCAGCACCGCCATCCCGGCACCGCCGCCGAGCAGCACCAGGAGCACCAGCCCGGCCACCAGGGGGACCCCAAGGCCCCGTCCGGAGCCACTCCCGCCGCTGGCGGGGAGCGCAGCCGAGCCGCTCGTCGAGGTGACCGTCGACGTCCCCGTGTCGCCGTTCGGGACCTCGGCCGGGAAGGGGGTGTCGAGCGGGGTCGGGGTCGCCGTGGGCGCCGGCCGCGGGGTCGCGGTGGGGGGGAGGCTCACCTGCGCCGCGGAATTGCTGAAGCTGAAGGTGGGCCCCGCCCGGGGGGTGTCGGTGGGCGGCCCGCAGTCGATCGGGAAGATCTCGATGAGGCGGCTGCGACAGGTGTACCGATCGGTGGTCGAGCTGCTGTGGGTGTGGGTCTTCGTGGTCTTCTCGGCGACCACCTCGGTGCGCACCACCGCCGCGTGGGCCAGCGCGGGGCCGGACGGGGGGCGTGCCGCGGGGCTGAGCACGAGCGCGAGCAGCCCGGTGCCGAGCAGGGCGAGAGCGAGGGAGCAGCGCCGGGCCGCGCTCACGGGGCGGGGGCGACCCCGGCGCCGCGCTGCCACTCGCGCACGATCGCGCTGTGGGTGGCGAACGCCAGCGGGGGGAGGGCGGCGATGGCGAAGGGGCGCACCTCCAGCACCTCGGGGCAGGCCCGGGGGGTGCCCGCGACGATGCGGCCGGCATAGGCGACGATCACCACCCCGGCGGTGATGAGGTTGGCGTGGTGGACGCCGACCAGCCGGTCGATCTGGACCTCACAGCCCAGCTCCTCGTGGCACTCGCGGGCGGCGGCTGCACGGGGGTGCTCGTCGTAGTCGACGTAGCCACCGGGCAGCGCCCACTCCCCCAGCCTCGGCTCGATGCCGCGCCGGATCAGCCAGACCGCCTCCGGGCCGTCGCTGAGCACCGCCACCGCCACCACCTTGGGATCCCGGAACGCGATGAAGTCGCAGGCGCGGCACGCCGGGAGCAGCTTCCCCTCGACCACGCGCTCACCCAGCTCGGTGGCGCAGCGCGGGCAGAAGCGGGCGACGAGCGCGCTCGACGCCGGCCGCGGCTGGCTGGTCGGTTCCGGCATGGGGGCCATTATCTGCCCGTGCATGCGCTGCCCGGTCGGCGCCGATGGTGGGATCGCGCCGGTCAGCCGGTGGGAAGCTTGACGTCGACCTCCACGTCGGCGGAGTCGGCGACCTTGAGGGCGCCGAGCATCGCGCTGAACGGCTTGATCCCGAAGTCGGTCTGGCGGAGGCTCACCCGGCCCGAGACCCGGTCGCCGTTCTGGGCGAGCTCGAGGCGCACCGGCCGGGTCGTCCCGGCGATGGTGAGCTCGCCGCCCACCGTGAACTTCCCGTCCCCGGAGCTCTCGATCGTGGTTGACCTGAAGCTCATGCTCCCGTTCGGGAGTATCTTCTGGGCGATGTTCTTCTTGATGTCCGCTCGGTCTTTGTCGCTGAGCGGCGTCGCCCCACCGTGACCCTCGACGACCTCGAGGGAATGGCCGTCCACGGTTGCGCTGACGCTCGACCGTGTGATGTCGTCGGGGTCGAGGTTGACCTCGGCGCTCCAGGAGGACGGCACGAGGGTGAGGTCGTGCCCCACCCGGGCCGCCATGCCCTCTCGCTTGGTGTAGACCTTGATGCTGCCGTCGCCGGGTCCTAGTGTGATAGCCATGGGGCCATGCTACGCGCTGTGAACTCGGGGCGCGTCCCCTTGGTGGGTGGACGCCAGGGGGAAGGCACCCGCCATCAGCGCCCGGAGGCGAAGATCAGAGACACGCCGATCAGGTTGAACACGGCGTGGATGATCATTCCGGGGAGCAGGCTGCCGCTGCGCTCGTAGACCAGTGCGAGCAGGCAGCCGAGCACGAAGATCGGGATCAGCAGCGCCAGCTCGGCGTGGGCCGCGGCGAACACCAGCGCGCTGAGCGTCACCGCCGCCCACCGCGGCACCCGGCGGCGCAGCCAACCGTAGAGGAAGCCGCGGAAGAAGGTCTCCTCGGCGACCGGCGCGATCACCGAGACCGCGATCACGGCGAGCAGCCGGTAGTGGCCGAAGGCGTCGCGGACCGCCTGCGGCTGGCCGTTGTGGGCCTGGGGGAAGAGCTGGTTGCCGACCACCCCGGCGAGCACCACCAGCACGTACGCCGCCAGCGCGAGGGGGATGGCGAGGAGCAGCCAGCGGGTCGACACCGGCCGCCAGCCCAGGGTGCTCACCGGCGCCCGGCGCCGCGCGGTCACCAGCAGCAGCACCGCGCCGACCACGCCCCCGTACAGCGAGAGGCCGGACAGGAACCTGCTGATCGCGGTGCGCAGCTCCGGGTCGTGCTGCGGCATCAGCGGGAGGGTCACACCGGCGAGGCCGAAGGTGATCGCGCCGACCAGCACGACGGCGATGGGGAGGCTGAGCAGCACGTCGGTCCAGTCCCACGGGCTGAGCTCGGGCCCCGCGTCCGCAGCCGCCTCCGGCGGGGTCTCGACGCCGGTGCCGCTCACGCCCGGCACCGCCCGCCGGTGCAGTACCAGTCGTACATGTTGAAGGTCCACACCCGGTCGTTCCGCTGCAGCCCGTGGAGCCGCACGGTGTGGCTGTTCACCACCACCTGCTGGTACAGCGGGAGCTCGGGGAGGTCGTGGGCGAGCTGCTGCTCCACCTGCCGGTACGAGACCGCCCGCCGCGTCAGGTCGACGGTGGCCCGGCCCTCGTCGAAGCCGCGGTCAACCTCGGGGTTGTCCTCGCCGGTGGCGTCCTGGCCCTGGCCGCGGTTCGCCGTCGAGGGCACCTGGCTCTCGGCGGGGCAGGCGCCGCGGCAGTCGGAGTGGTAGACGGAGTACCAGCCGTCGGGCTCGGGCGAGCCGGCGTAGCCGTACATCGCCAGGTCGAACTGGTGGGTGTAGAGCACGCTGCCGTCGCTGAAGGAGCCGAAGAGCCGGCCCGCCTTCAGGGTGCTGAGGTTGGTGAAGATGCCCACCTTCTCGAGGTCGGACTGCACCGCCACCTGCGCCTGCTGGCGGGCGGTGTTGCCCGAGGTGGTGACGAAGTCGAGGTCGATGCAGTGACCGGCCGCGTCGGCGCGGCCGCGGCCGTCGTGGCAGGCGGGGCTGAGCCGGTAGCCGGCCTCGTCGAGGAGGCGCCGGGCCGCCGCCGGGTCGTGCCCGGTGGTGGGGATCGAGGGGTCGCGGATGAACTCCTCGCCCAGGTAGATCCAGGAGTCCTGCGGCACCACGGTCTGCCCCTGGGCGATGGTCCGGACGATCTGCTCGCGGTCGATCGCCCGCAGCATCGCCTGGCGCACCCGCAGGTCGGCGGTCACCGGGTTGACCCGTGCCTGCGGCCCGCACAGCCCCCGGGCGGCGGCGCACATGTTGACGTCGATCTTCTCCGCCCCGGACTCGGGGATGGTCTGCACCGCCAGCCTCCCCTGCCTGGCGGCGTCCTGGAGGTCACGGAGGAGGGCGAGCCGGTAGTCCATGCCGAAGTCGACCTCGCCGGCGCGGGCCTGGTCGAGCTGCGACTTGACGTCGGAGATGAACTTGAAGATCACGCGGTCGAGGTGGGGCTGATGCCTGCGGTCCCAGTAGCGGCGGTTGCGCACCAGGGTGATCGACTTCGCGGGCTCGTACTTCTCGAGGACGTAGGGCCCGGTGCCGACGATGATGCGGTCGAGCGTGTCGGTGCCGCGGTAGGCGTCGGACGCGCCCGTGCCCTTGGTGAGGTCGACGGTCTGCGGTGTCTTCTCCAGGTCGGTGTTGCCGCGGAAGGCGTTCTCCAGCTGCGTCGCCGGCATGATCCCGTAGACCCCCGAGCCCAGCGACAGGTAGGCGCCGTACTGGGTCTTGAAGCTCAGCGTCGCCTGGGTGGGGGTGTCCTCACGGCAGTCGACGACCTGGTCGGGACCGGCGGTGCTGAGCACCGCGGTGGGATTCCTGTCGTGGTAGCGGAGCCAGTAGAACTGGATGGTGGCGCAGACGTCGTGGGCGCCGAAGCGGCTGCCGTCGTGCCAGAGGACGTCGTTGCGCAGCTTCCAGGTGACGCACATCGCCGGGACGGTCTGCTGGCCGCCGGCGCCGACCGCCGGGCAGCCGGAGGTGCGCACGTCGCCGTTGGCGGTGGTGGGCACCTCGGTGGCGAGCATCGGGCGCCAGAAGTCGGCGAGGCTGCGCGCGCTCGCCGTCTCCTCCAGCGGCCGGTACCAGAGCAGCCCCTCGGCGATGGGGGCGTCGACGGCGACCGAGAAGAGCATGCTGTCGACGATCCCGGCGGCGAGGAAGGAGGTGGGCTCCTGGACCACGCCGACGGTCATCGTGCCGCCCTGGTTGGCCGGGTCCTCGGCGCCGCCGGTGGGCGAGGTCGCCGAGGGTGAGCCACCGCCACAGGCCGCCAGGAGCAGCAGCGCCGCCAGCAGCAGCCTGAGCGCGGAACCCATGGGCCGAGTGTAGCCACCGGCAGGTGCTGCTATAACCAGCGCCCATGGCGCAGCGCACCGCCCTCCACGACCGCCATGTCGCCCTCGGCGCCCGCATGGTCGAGTTCGGCGGCTACGAGATGCCGCTGCGGTACACCGGGATCCGCGACGAGCACATCGCCGTCCGCGAGCACGCCGGGATCTTCGACATCTCGCACATGGGCGAGGTGCTGATCGTCGGTCCCGGGGCCGAGGCGTCGGTGCAGCACCTGGTCGCCAACGACGTGTCGCGGCTGGCACCGGGAGCGGCCCTCTACGCGGTGATGTGCACCGAGGAGGGGGGCGTCGTCGACGACGTCATCGTCTACCGCGAGCTCCACGGCGGCGGATTCCTGGTGGTGGTCAACGCCGGCACCCGCCACAAGGACGTCGCCTGGATGCGCGAGCACCTCGGCCCGGAGACCGAGCTCACCGACCTCAGCGACGGCCTGGCGCTGATCGCGGTGCAGGGTCCGCGCGCCCTCGACATCGTCGCTCCGCTCTGCGAGGCGGACGTGGTCTCGCTGCGGCCCTTCCACTGCACCGGCAGCCGGGTCGCCGGCATCGGCAGCGGCACGTCGGTGGTCTCGCGCACCGGGTACACCGGCGAGGACGGGGTCGAGATCTACATCGACGCGAGCCACGCCGGCGAGCTCTGGGACGCGCTGCTCGACGCCGGCCGTGACCGGGGGCTGCTCCCCGCCGGCCTCGGCGCCCGCGACACCCTGCGGCTCGAGGCCGGGCTCCGCCTCTACGGCCAGGACATGGACGAGACCGTCGACCCCTTCAGCGCCGGTCTGGGCTGGACGGTGAAGCTTGCCAAGGGCGACTTCTGCGGCTCCGCGGCGCTGCGGCGCATCGCCGCCGAGGGCCCGCCGCGCCGCACCGTTGGCCTGCGCCTCGAGAGCAGGAGCATCGCCCGCCACGGCCAGCCGGCCCTCGATGCCGGCCGGCAGGTGGGCGAGGTCACCAGCGGCAGCTTCTCCTTCACCCTGGGCTGCGGCATCGCCACGGCGCTGGTCGAGCCCGGCGCCGCCGGCCGCGAGCGTCTCGACGTCGACATCCGCGGGACGGTGGCGAGCGCCGCCGTGGTCCCGCTCCCCTTCTACAAGCGTTCGAGGAGCTGATCGCCGTGCCCGACCTGAGCGCATTCCGGTTCACCGCGACCCACGAGTGGGTGGAGACCGTCGACGGCGGCGCCCGCATCGGCATCACCGACTTCGCCCAGGCCCAGCTCGGCGACGTCATCTTCCTGGAGCTGCCCGAGGTGGGCGCCACCCTCAACCCCGGTGACCGCTTCGGCGTGGTCGAGTCGGTCAAGGCCGCGAGCGACCTCTACTCGCCGGTGGGCGGCCGCGTCGCCGAGGTGAACGAGGCCCTGGGCGACGCGCCCGAGCTGGTGAACACCAACCCCTACGGCGCTGGCTGGCTGCTCCGCCTCGAGGACGTCGACGAGGCCGGGGCGACCCTGCTCGACGAGGCCGAGTACGCGAGGCTCACCGAGGGGGCGGGGCACTAGGCGGGGAGGGCGTCGCGATGAGAGCTGCGGCCGTCGCGCGGTGGCTGCGCCGGCTGTACGCGCTCCTGGCCGCCGTCTCGTCGGCCGTCACGATCGCCGCCGGGCTGCGCGGCCAGTACGGCTCCGCAGCCCTCAACGCGGTGATCACCGTGATCTGGGTTGCGCTCCTCCTGCGCCTGAGGGGCCGGTGACGGCGGTGGGTGACGGCCTGTTGGACTCGGTATGACGCCGGCGGCGGCGGCGAACCTACGCGGAGGCTGCGACGGAGGTCAGAACGCCCCCGTCCCCGCCGGGGTGCCCAGCCCTGCCGGCGGGGTGTAGCCGCCGGCGACGGGGTTCAGCTGGTCGGTGTGCGCATACGGGTAGGAGCCTCCGACCACGGCGGCGGTGTTTCCCGCGAGGGCGTACACGCCGGCGATGAAGGCGGTGGCGGCGCTGGTGCCGCCGGCCAGGACCCAGCCGGGGCCCTGGTAGGTGTCGTACATGGCCACGCCGGTGGCGGGGTCGGCGACCGCGGAGACGTCGGCGATGGTGCGCCGGGGGCAGCCCGGGTCGTGCTGCCAGGAGGGCTTCGGCTCGTAGCGGCTGCAGCCGCTGCTGGCGCCGGTCCACGGCGACTCCGACCAGCCCCGCGGGCTGCCGTCGCGACGCAGGGTAGTGCCCCCCACGGCGGTGACGTGAGGCGAGGCCGCGGGGTAGCCGGTGCCGTAGCCGCCGTCGCCGGAGGCGGCGGTGATGGCGATGCCGGGGTGGTGGAAGAAGCCGTCCCACTGAATCTCCGTCGCGCTCTCGGCGACGCCGTAGCTGTTGCCGATGGCGGCGACCTGGGGGAGCGAGGCGGCGGTGTTCACGGCCACGCCGAGCTCGGGGATGCCCGCGCCGTCGGCCTCGACCAGGGCGATTCGGCAGTCCGGGCAGGCGGCCGAGAGCATGTCGAGATCGAGGGAGATCTCCCGCGACCAGGCGGCGTCGGGACGTGGGAAGCGGGTGCCGCCACGGGCGTCCAGCTTGCGGAAGCAGCCGTTGGCGGTGGTGCACGCCGGCAGCCCGAACTGCGACCGGTACACGGCGAGGTCGGACTCGGCGCTGGGGTCGTCGAAGGCGTCGACGAGGGCGACCAGCCGTCCCTGGGCGCCGGTGCCGTCGAGGCCGTAGGCGGAGCGCAGCTCGGCGGGGCCGTAGCCGCGGATCGCAGGCATCCCCGGGACGCCGGGGTGCCCGGGCACGATCACGATCATCGGCCGGGCGACCGCCGCGACCGGCGGTGGGGGCGCGCCGGCAGCGCCGAGCCCGGCGAGCAGCGCCGTGGCCGCGAGCGCGGCGGCGACCCTCGATCCGCTCCTTCCCATCCGGGTGAGAGTAGCGGATCACGGCGATCGAATCAGCCAGTCAGTTCGAACGCGCCGACGGAGGCGGATCGGGGACGTGCTCCGGTAGGATCGGGTGCACCCTCGCCGCGCGGGCAAGCCGGTCGGAGTCCGGCGCAGTCGCGCTACTGTGGCCGCCCCCGACAACCCGGGGCGCGGAAGCCAGAAAACCGTCGGTGCAGGGCCAACTCGCGGACCTCCGCGCTTCGAGGAAGAGTTGGACCCCGAGCTCAAGAAGAACCGCCGCGGCATCATCCTGGTCTTCACCGGGAACGGGAAGGGCAAGTCCACCGCCGCCATGGGGCTGGCGCTGCGCGCCGCCGGCAACCGCATGCCGGTGCGCATCGTCCAGTTCATCAAGGGCAGCTGGAAGACCGGCGAGCGCACCGCCTTCAGCGAGTGGGTGCCCGGCGTGGAGATCGCCGCCGAGGGTCGCGGCTTCACCATCGACAGCCTCCGCGACCCCCAGGTCAGCGACGAGGAGCACGCCGAGGCGGGGCGCAACGCGTGGGCGATCGCCGACGAGGCGGTGCGCGGCGGCGCCTACAGGGTCGTCGTCCTCGACGAGATCCTCGGCTCGATCACCGCCGGCCTCGTCCCCCTCGAGGAGGTGCTGCGGCTGATGCGCGAGAAGCCCCGGGACGTGCACCTCGTGCTGACCGGGCGCAACGCCCCGCCCGAGGTCGTCGAGCTGGCCGACTGCGTGACCGAGATGCGCGAGGTGAAGCACCACTACCGCGGCGCCGGCATCCCCGCGCAGCGCGGCATCGAGTTTTAGGAGCCTGGGTCAGTCGTGCACACGACCGCTGCATCCACCCGGACTCGCCGATCACCGCGTCGGCTTCGGCGCTCCTCCTTGACCTCGGCGGCCCGGGCGGCGCGTCGGCCGCGGCCCACTGACCCACGCTCCTCGTGATCGTCCTCGTCACCACCGCCGACACCGAGCTGATCGCCCTGGCGGCGGCCCGGCGGCGGCTGCCCGAGGGCTGCGCCGAGGTGGTGGGGCTGAGCTGCACCGGCTGGACCGCGGAGGACGTGCGCACCCGGCTGGAGCCGCTGCTCGCCGGCGCCGGCTGCGTCGCCCTGCGCCTGCTCGGCGGCCGCCGGGCCATCCCCGAGGCGGTCGACGCCGTCGCCGCCGCCTGCGCCGCCCACGGCGTCGCCCTCGTGGCCTGGCCCGGCGACCTCACCCCCGACGCCGAGCTGAGCGCCCTCACCACCCTGGACGCCGAGGTGGCGGGCAGCGGGTTCGCCTACCTGGTCCACGGCGGCGAGGCCAACGTCGCCCAGCTGGTGCGGCTGCTCAGCGACGCCACCTGCGGCACCCGGGTGGGCTGCGAACCTCCCCGCCCGGTGCCCTGGGACGGCCGCCACCATCGCCGCGCCCCCGAGGACGCCGCCGCCGCAGCGGCCTGGTGGCGCGCCCACCTCGACCCCGCCGACGGCCGCCCGGTGGTGGGGCTGATCTTCTACCGGGCCCACTGGATGACCGGCAACCTGGCTGTCGTCGACGCCCTGTGCGACGCCCTCGAGGAGGCCGGCTGCCGGGCGCTGCCGGTGTTCTGCTACTCGCTGCGCACCGACGCCGAGGAGCCGGCCGCGTTTGCCCACCTTCGCGACGCCGGCGGCCGCCCGCTCTGCGACGCGCTGATCAGCACCCTCTCCTTTGCCATGGGCGAGCTGCCCGTGACCGGCCCGCAGGTGGCCGCGGAGTGGTCGGTGACGGCGCTCCGGCGGCTGGGCGTGCCGGTGGTCCAGGCGATCGCCGCCACCGGCTCGCGGGAGCGTTGGGAGCGCAGCGACGCCGGCCTCAGCCCCGTCGACGTGGTCATGAACGTCGCCCTGCCCGAGTTCGACGGCCGGATCGTGTCGGTACCGGTCTCCTTCAAGGAGAGCGTCGACGGGGTGACCCGCTACGTGCCCGACCTCGAGCGGGTGCGCCGCTGCGCCGCGCTCACCGCCCGGCTCGCCGGGCTGCGCCGCCTCCCCCGCGCCGAGGTGCGACTCGCAGTGGTGCTGAGCAGCTACCCCACCAAGAACGCGCGGGTGGGCAACGCGGTCGGCCTCGACACCCCCGCCTCGGCGGTGCGCCTGCTCCGCGCGCTGCGCGACGACGGCTACGACCTCGGCGAGGGCGCGCTGCCCGACGACGGCGACGCCCTGATGCACCGGCTGCTCGCCGGCGGCGGCTACGACCGCGAGTACCTCACCGCCGATCAGCTGGCGGCGGCGCCCGGGCACCTTTCCGGCGAGGCCTACGGGGGCTGGTTCGACACCGTGCCGGCGGCGGCCCGCGAGGAGATGCGGCGCAGCTGGGGCGAGCCCCCCGGCCGGCTGTACGCCCACGACGGCGGGCTCGCCTTCGCCGGCCTGCGCTTCGGCAACGTGCTGGTGTGCATCCAGCCGCCGCGGGGCTTCGGCGAGGACCCGGCGGCGATCTACCACAGCCCCGACCTGGCGCCGTCCCACCACTACCTCGGCTTCCATCGGTGGCTCAGCTCCGGCTTCGGCGCCGCCGCGGTGGTGCACCTCGGCAAGCACGGCACCATGGAGTGGCTGCCGGGCAAGGCGCTGGGGCTGTCCGCCGCCTGCTTCCCCGACATCTGCATCGCCGACCTGCCGCTGTTCTACCCGTTCGTGGTCAACGATCCCGGTGAGGGCACCCAGGCGAAGCGGCGCGCCCACGCGGTGGTGGTCGACCACCTGATCCCGCCGGTGAGCACCGCCGACGCCTACGGTCCGATCGTCGCCGTCGAGCAGCTGATGGATGAGTACTACCAGGCGCAGGCGCTCGACCCCGACCGCCTCCCGCTCATCCAGGAGCGGATCTGGGAGGAGGTGCGCCAGGCCCACCTCGACGCCGACCTCGCCCAGGCCGCCGCGCCCGACGACTTCGACGCCTTCCTGCTGCGCATGGACGGCTACCTCTGCGAGATCAAGGACGCACAGATCCGCAACGGCCTGCACGTACTCGGCGCGCCGCCCGAGGGCGAGGCGCTGCTCGACATGATGCTCGCCTGCTCGAGCGCGACCGATGGCGGCGTGCCGGGGCTCGAGGACTCGCTCGCCGCCGCCTGCGGCCTCGACATGGACGCGCTGCTCGCCGACCGCGGCGCGGCGGTGGACGCGCCGGTGGCCCCTGCGTTGAGGCCGTACATGGCAGGAACGGCGCGGGTCGCGGGCGACGTGGTGGAGGCGGTGCGCGGGCTCGCGCGAGCCCTCCTCACCGAGCTCGCCGCCGCCGGCTTCGACGCCGCGGCCATCCCCGTGCTGCTCGCCGCCACGGTGCCCTCGGACGGCGCGGCGGCGGCGCTGGAGCACCTCGCGACCACGCTGTGGCCGGCGCTGCGGCGCACCTCCGACGAGATCGGCAACCTGCTCCACGGGCTGCGCGGCGGCTACGTGCCGGCGGGGCCGAGCGGCGCCCCCACCCGGGGGATGACCCACGTGCTCCCCACCGGCCGCAACTTCTACTCGGTCGACCCCAAGTCGCTGCCCACCGAGACCTCGTGGCGGGTGGGAAGCCGGCTCGCCGAGGCGGTGGTCGAGCGCCACGTCGCCGAGACCGGCGCGCCGCCGCGCAGCGTCGGCATCGTGGTCTGGGGCACCTCGGCGATGCGCACCGGCGGCGACGACATCGCCGAGGCGCTGGCGCTGCTCGGGGTGCGGCCGCGCTGGACCCGGGAGAACCGCCGGGTCTGCGGGCTGGAGCCGATCTCCCCGGGCGAGCTGGGACGGCCGCGGGTCGACGTGGTGCTGCGGGTGAGCGGGTTCTTCCGCGACGCCTTCCCCAACCTCGTGCACCTCTTCGACGAGGCGGTGGAGCTGGTCAGCTCGCTCGACGAGGACGAGGACGTCAACCCGATCGCCGCCCGGGTCCGCGCCGAGGCCGCGGCCCTCACCGCCGCCGGCCTCGACCCCGCCACCGCCGCCGAGCGAGCCCGCTACCGCGTCTTCGGCAGCCGTCCCGGCGCCTACGGGGCGGGGGTGCTGCCGCTGCTCGACTCCGGCAACTGGCGCACCGACGCGGACATCGCCGCGGTGTACACCGCCTGGGGCGCCCACGCCTACACCCGCGGGCGCTACGGGGTCTCCGCCGAGGAGCAGTTCCGCAGCTGCTTCAGCAGCATCGCGGTGGCGATCAAGAACCAGGACAACCGCGAGCACGACATCTTCGACAGCGACGACTACCTCCAGTACCACGGCGGCATGATCGCCTGCGTGCGCGCGCTCAGCGGCGCCGCGCCGCGCGCCTACTTCGGCGACAGCGCCGACCCCGCCCGCGCCCGGGTGCGCGACCTCGCCGAGGAGGCGCGACGCGTCTTCCGCGCCCGGGTGGTCAACCCGAAGTGGCTGGCGGCGATGCGCCGGCACGGCTACAAGGGCGCCTTCGAGATGGCCGCCACCGTCGACTACCTCTACGGCTACGACGCCACCGCAGGCATCGTCGACGGCTGGATGTACGCCCAGGTCGCCGACGAGTACGTGCTCGGCGAGGTCTCGCAGGAGTTCGTGCGCCGGAGCAACCCCTGGGCGCTGAAGGCGATGGCCGAGAAGCTTTTGGAGGCGGCGGCGCGCGGGCTCTGGGACGATGCCGACGACGAGCGGCTGCGCCGGCTGCGGGCGGTGGCCACCGAGGTCGACGCCCAGCTCGAGGCGGGGATGACCCCGGCCCCGGCGGTGCGGTCGTGAGCCCGCCGGTGCCGGTGGTGCTGATCGCCCACGGCACCCGCGACGAGGCCGGTCGCGACGAGCTGCGCGCGCTCACCCGGGCGGTGGCCGCGGGCGCCGAGGCCCCGGTGCGCTGCGGGGTCATCGAGTACCCGGCGGCGGAGCTCCGGCCGGTCTTCGCCACCCTCGCCGACGCAGCGGCGGACTCTCTCCGGCTCGGCGGCGGTGAGGTGCTGCTGGTGCCGCTGCTGCTCTTCCCCGCGGGCCACGCCGGCGAGGACATGGCGGTGGTGATCCGGGGCGCGCGGCTGCTCCATCCCACGGTGCGCTGGCGCTGCGCCCCGCTGCTGCGCCCCGCGCCGGCGCTGCTCGCCGCCCTCGGCGAGCGGGTCCGCGCCGCCGACGCCGAGCTCGGCGGCCGCGCCGAGGCGGTGGTGGTGGTGGGACGCGGCACCGGCTCGGCGCACGCCAACCGCCGCCTCGACCGGCTGGTGGCCGCCCGCCTCCACGCCGCCGACGGTCGCCCGGTGGCGCACGCCTTCGCCTCGCTCGCCCCGCCCGGCGTGGCCGCCGCCCTCGAGGGGCTGCGTGAGCAGGGCGTGACCAGCGCGGTGGTCGCTCCCTACCTGCTCAACCAGGGGCTGATCGCCCGGCGGATCCGCAGCGAGGCCGCCGCCGCTGCGGGCCGGCTGGGGATGCGGGTGGCGGTGGCCGAGCACCTCGGACTCCACCCCGCTGTGGTGGCCTACCTGCGCGCCCGGGCCCGGGGCGGGCGGGCGACTGGCTCGGCGGCGGCGGTGACCGCGACCCCGCTGCGCCCGGCAGGAGCCCGGCTGCCGCGGCCGATCGTGGTCGCGGGCTGCGCCAGCGGCACCGGCAAGAGCACCCTGGCGCTGGGGCTGATGGCGGCGTTCCGCGCCCGCGGACTGCGCGTCCAGCCGTTCAAGGTCGGCCCCGACTACATCGACCCGCTCCATCACAACGCCGTCGCCGGGCGGGTGTCGCGCAACCTCGACTCGGTGCTCTGCGACCCCCGCAGCCTCCCGGCGCTCGCCGCCCGGGCCGCCGCGGGGGCGGACGTCGCCGTGGTCGAGGGGGTGCTCGGCCTCTTCGACGGCCGCCTCGGAGGTGGCGACGCCGGCAGCACCGCCGAGGTGGCCCGGCTCGTCGACGGGGTGGTGGTCCTGGTGGTCGACGCCGCCCGGGCGGCCCGCTCGGTGGGCGCGGTGGCGCTGGGCTTCGCCCGCTTCGACCCCCGGGTGCGCATCGAGGCGGTGGTGCTGAACCGGGTGGGCTCGGAGCGCCACGCCCGGACCGCGACCGAGGCGGTGGAGTCCGCCACCGGGATCCCGGTGATCGGCTGCATCCCCCGCGACGACGAGCTCACCCTGCCGGAGCGCTACCTGGGCCTGGTGCCGCCCCAGGAGCGGCCCCACCCGCCCCGATGGGCGGAGCGGCTCGGCGCCACCGTCGAGCGCGCTCTCGACCTCGACACCCTGCTCCGGCTCGCCGGCAGCGGCAGGGGCCCGGTCGCCGACCCCGATCACGACCCCTTCGCCCCGCCGGTGGCGCCGGCCCGCGCCCGGGTGGCGGTGGCCCGCGACGGCGCCTTCACCTTCCACTACGCCGACGCCCTCGACCTGCTCGCCGCCCGCGGCGCCGAGCTGGTGCCCTTCTCGCCCCTCGGCGACAGCTCCCTCCCCGACTGCGACGCCCTCTGGCTGCCCGGCGGGTTCCCGGAGCGGTTCGCCACCACCCTCGCCGCCAACCTGCCGATGCGCGCCTCGGTGGCGGCGGCGCTGCGGGCGGGGCTGCCCGCGGTCGCCGAGTGCGGCGGCGCCATGTACCTCGGCACCGCGATCACCACCGAGGATGGCGAGCGCCATCCGATGTGCGGGGTGCTCCCCTACGGCACCCGGATGGGGGCGCGGCGCTCGCTCGGCTACCGCACCGCGACCGCGCTGCGGCCCTCGCCGCTGTTCCACGACGGGGACGGCGTCACCGGCCACGAGTTCCACTGGTCGGCCGCCGACCCCGGGGTGGAGCCGGGGACCGCCGCCTGGTCGGTGGCCGGCGGCGGCGGGGTCGAGGGCCACGCCACCCCCACGCTGCTCGCCTCCTACATCCACCTCCACCTCTGCGGCGTCCCCGCCGCCGCGGCCCGGCTGGTCGCCGCCGGAGAGCGGCACCGTCGCGGCGCCGGGCTGGCCGGGGCGCGGCACCGGTGACCGTCCCCGGCGAGGGCCGGGCGCTGGCCGCGCTGGGGCTGCCCCCGGCCGAGATCGAGGCGCTGAGCATGGCCCGGCTGCGCGCCGCCGCCACCGTGGCGCTGCCACCCCCTCCGGCCGAGCAGGTGGCGCTCCGGATCGCCTACGCGGCGGGCGACCCGGGGCTGCTCGGCGACCTGGTGGTGCCGGTGGCGGCGGTCGAGGCGGCGGTGGCGGCGCTGGGACGCCGGGCCGCGGTGATCTGCGACGTCGCCATGGTCGCCGCCGGCGCCCGGGCGCGGCTCGCGGCGCTGGGCATCGAGCCGCTGGTCGCGGTCGAGGCCGCCGGCCGCCCCCTCCCCGACCTGGTCGGAGCGGCGACCCGGGCGGCGGCGGCGGGGAGCAGCCGCAGCGCCCGCGGCCTGCTCGCCCTCGCCGGGGAGATCGGCGGCGCGGTGGTGGTGATCGGCAACGCCCCCACCGCCCTGCTGGCGCTCCTCGACGCCGTCGCCGACGGCGCCCCGGCGCCCGCCGCGGTGGTGGCGACCTGCTGCGGGCTGGTCGCCGCCGCCGAGGCGAAGGAGCTGCTCCTCGCCCGGCCGCCGGCGCCGGCGATCGTGGTGCGGGGCACCCGCGGAGGCTCGGCGACCGCCGCAGCCGCCCTCAACGCCCTCTGCGCGCTGGCCGCCGGCCGGTCCGGGGCGGGACACTCCTCGCCATGACCGGTCTGCGCGAGACCGGCGGCCCGGGGAGCGCGGCCGCCGACGAGGAGGGCTACTCCCCCGCGCCCCGGCTCCGCCGCGGGCTGCGCAGCGGCTTCACCACCGGGGCCTGCGCCGCCGCCGCCACCCGGGCCGCCTGCCTCCACCTGCTCGGCGGCGCGCCGGTGGCGGAGGTGCGGATCGCCCTGCCCGCCGGCTTCGAGCAGAGCTTCGCGGTCGAGCACCCGCGCGCCGGCGAGGGCTGGGCGTCGGCGGTGGTGGTGAAGGACGCCGGCGACGACCCCGACGTCACCCACGGCGCCCGGGTCACCGCCCGGGTGGCGTGGACGATCACGCCCGGGCTGGTGCTGCGCGGCGGCGAGGGGGTGGGCACCGTCACCCTGCCCGGGCTCGGCCTCGAGGTGGGCGGCCCGGCGATCAACGCGGTGCCCCGGCGGATGATCGGCGAGGCCGCGGCCGAGGCGGTCGCCGCGGCCGCCGCCCGGGGATGCGGGCTCGAGGTGACGATCGCGGTCCCCGGCGGCGAGGTGATGGCGCGGAAGACCATGAACCCGCGCCTCGGGGTGCTCGGGGGGATCTCCATCCTCGGCACCACCGGGGTGGTCCACGCCTGGTCGACCGCCTCGTGGCGGGCGAGCGTGGTCCAGGCGGTGGGGGTGGCGGTGGCCAACGGCGCCGACCACCTGGTGCTCAGCACCGGCGGGCGCAGCGAGCGCTACGCGAAGGGCCGGCTCCCCGGGCTGCCCGAGATCGCCTTCGTCGAGATGGGGGAGTTCGCCGGCCACGCCCTCGACCGGGCCTGCGAGCTCGGGGTCCCACGCGTCACCCTGGCGGGGATGGTCGGAAAGCTCGCCAAGCTCGCCCAGGGGCAGTTCCAGCTCCACGTCGCCGGCGGCGGCGTCGACCCCGTGCTGCTCGCCGAGCTGGCGGTGCGCGCCGGCGCCGGCGAGCCCCTGGCGGCGCGGGTGCGCGGCGCCAACACCGCCCGCCACGCCCAGGAGATGGTGATCGAGGCGGGGGTGCGGGGCTTCTTCGACGAGCTCTGCGCCGCCGCGGCGCGTCGCTGCCACGAGCGCACCGGCGGGGCGGTGGCGGTGGAGGCCTGGTGCTTCGACCCCGACAGCGGCGAGCTGCTCGGCTCCGGCGCGGCCGGGCTGACCGGCGTGCAGGAGAGGTCATGAGCAGTCAGCCGGTGGTGGTGGTCGGGGTGCCGGTCGCCGGAATCGTCGCCCTCGACGAGCGCGGCCGCGAGCTGGTGGCCGCCGCCACCGTGCTCTGCGGCGGCCGCCGCCACCTCGACGAGGTGCCCGCCCACGGCGAGGAGCGGATCGAGATCGGCGACGTCGCCGCCTGCCTGGCGCGGCTGCGCCGGCGCCGGCCGGAGGAGCTGGCGGTGGTGCTCGCCACCGGCGACCCGCTCCTCTTCGGCATCGGCGCCACCCTGGTGCGCGAGCTCGGCGCCGCCGAGGTGACGGTCATCCCCGCGGTGTCGGCGGTGCAGGAGGTCTTCGCCCGCGCCCGGCTGCCCTGGCACGGCTGCCGCCTGCTCAGCGCCCACGGGCGCGACCCCGCCCCCGCCCTCGCCGCCGCCCTCGCCGGCGGCCCGGCTGCGATCCTCTGCGACGGCGTCAACTCTCCCCAGCGGCTCGCCGGTGCGCTGCTCGAGGCGGGCATGGAGGACTGCCGGGCGGTGGTCGGCGAGCGGCTCGGCGGCCCCGTGGAGCGGGTCGTCGACACCACCCTGGCGGTGGTGGCGGCGGGCTCCTGGGACGGCCACAGCGTGCTCCTGCTCGACCGCGCCGAGCCCCCCCCGGCGGCTGCATCCGGCGGCGAGTTCGGCCGCCCCGAGAGCCGGTTCGCCCACAGCGGCGGGATGATCACCCGCGCCGAGGTGCGCGCGGTGGTGCTCGCCCGACTCCAGCCGGCGGGCGCGGCGGTGATCTGGGACGTCGGCGCCGGCTCGGGGTCGATCGGGATCGAGGCGGTTGGCCTGGCACCCGGCGCCCGGGTCTGGGCGGTGGAGCGCGACCCCGACCAGCTCGTCCATCTCCGCGCCAACGCCGCCGACCTCGCCCCCGGCCGGGTCGAGGTGGTGGAGGGCGCCGCCCCGGAGGCGCTGAGCGGCCTGCCCGTCCCCGACCGGGTGGTGGTGGGCGGCCACGGCGGCCGCCTCGGCGAGATCCTCGGCACCGTCCGCTCCCGGCTCCGCCCCGGCGGCCGGCTGGTGGGCTCCTTCGCCACCCTCGACGCCGTGCTGGTCGCCCGCGCCGCCCTCGGCGACTGGTCGCCCGAGGTCAGCCAGCTGTCCGTCGCCCGCGGCGTCGCCGCCGGCCGGGGGCTGCGGCTGCGCGCCGAGGACCCCGTCTTCGTGGTGAGCGCGACCCGCCCCTCCCACCCCGCGGATTCCGCACCCGGCCACCGCGAATCCGTGGGGACCCCGGGGTGAGCTCGCTCGACAGCCTGGCCGCGGACCTGCTCGGCGACCACCCCCGGCCCGGCACCCTCTACGGGATCGGGGCCGGGCCCGGCGACCCCGGGCTGCTGACCCTGCGGGCGGCGGCGCTGCTGCAGCGGCTCGACGTGGTGGCCGTGCCCCGCAGCAGCCGCGGCCGGGGGGTGGCCGCCCGGGCGCTCGACGGCCACGCCGGGCCCGGCCGCCTCCTCGAGCTGGTGAGCGACATGCCGGCGGACCCCGAGGCGGTGGAGCGCGGCTGGCGGGCACGGGTGGCGCCGCTGGTCGCCGCCCTCGACGAGGGCCGGAGCGTGGGGATGGTGACCGACGGCGACCCCTCCCTCTACAGCACCTTCGCCCACGCCGCCGCGGCGGTGCTGGAGGCGCGCCCCACCACCGCGCTGGCGGTGGTCCCCGGGGTGCCGGCGATGTGCGCCGCCGCCGCCGTCGAGGGGCGCCCCCTGGCGGTCGGCGGCGGGCGCATCGCCGTGCTCCCCGCCTCCCGGCTCCGCGAGGGCGAGCTCGAGGCGGCGCTGGCGGCGTCCGACACCGTGGTGCTGCTCAAGGCGGGGAACGCGATCGGCCGGCTGCGGACGCTGCTCCAGGGCCCCGCCCGGGGCTGGTCGGTGCGCTACGCGCGCCGGGTGGGGCTGGAGGGCGAGACCCACGCCGACAGCCTCGACGACGCGGACGCCGACTACATGGCGCTGGTGATCCTCCGCCGACCCGTCACCGGGCGGCCCGGATGAGCCGCGCTCTCCGGGGCGGGACCGTCTACGTGGTCGGCGCCGGTCCCGGCGACCCCGACCTGCTCACCGTGCGCGCCCGCCGCGTCCTCGAGGCGGCGGGCACGGTGGTGTACGCCGACTCCCTGGTCGACCCGCGGCTGCTGGAGGCGGTGCGCCCCGACGCGGTGGTGCGGGGCACCAGCGGGATGACCCTGGAGCCGATCGTCGAGCTGCTGGTGGCGGCGGCGCGGCGTGGCGAGGTGGTGGCCCGGGTGCACAGCGGCGACCCCGGCATCTACGGCGCCATCGCCGAGCAGCTCGCCCGCCTCGACGAGGCCGGGGTGCCCTGGGAGGTGATCCCCGGGGTGCCCTCGCCGATGGCGGCGGCGGCGGCGCTCGGCTGCGAGCTCACCGTGCCCGGGGTCGCCCAGGCGGTGGTGATCTGCAGGGTCGGCGGCCGCACCCCGATGCCCCCCGGCCAGGACCTTCGCGCCCTCGCCCGGCCCGGGGTCTCGCTCTGCATCCTGCTCAGCGCCGCCTACGCCGCCGAGGTGACGGCCGCCCTCCGCGACGGCGGGGTCGACGGCGCCACCCCCGCGGTGATCGCCGAGCGGGTCTCCTGGCCCGACGAGCGGGTGAGCTGGGGGACGGTCGACGACCTCGCCGCCCGGATGCGCGAGCTCGGCATCCGCCGCCAGGCGCTGGTGCTGGTGGGGCCGGCCTTCCGGCCCGCCTCGGCGCGGCTGCGCTCCTCCCTCTACAGCCCCGACCACGCCCACGTCTTCCGCCCCTCGGGCTCGGCTGCGAACGGCGGCGGCGGCGAGGTCGCCGTGTACGCCCTCACCGCGGCCGGCGCGGCGGTCGGGGCGCGGGTGGCGGCGGCCGTCGCCGGTGCCCGGTTGCACCTGCCGGCGCGGCTGGCCGCCGCGGTGCCCGGGGCGAGGGCGGAGGGCGGGGGGGCCCGCGGCGTCGTCGCCCGGCTGGTGGCCACCCACCGGGCGGTGGTGCTGGTGATGGCCACCGGCGCGGCGGTGCGGCTGGTCGCGCCCCACCTCGCCGACAAGCTGCGCGACCCCGCGG